>Ga0335081_10004921_pt1 | contig 21125 bp, 21 predicted proteins | sample Lox_Sample_35_FD_206713 | JGI IMG/M metagenome (GOLD analysis project Ga0335081, IMG submission 206713) | Soil microbial communities from Loxahatchee National Wildlife Refuge, Florida, United States - Lox_Sample_3.5 | ecosystem: Environmental > Terrestrial > Soil > Wetlands | place: USA... | reverse complement strand
CGGCTGCTCGAGCAGCATTATGCCGATCCCGACGGTGTGCTGGCGCGCTGGGCCGACGGCTTCGTGACCGCGCGGCCGATGCGCACGCTCGATCTGCTGCAGGCCATGAACGCGGCGCTGCAACCGCACGTCGCCTATGCCGAGCGGCACGAGCCGGGCACGCAAGCGCCGGCCGAAACCCTGGTGAAGAAGACCGGCGCCTGCCGCGACTTCGCCATGGTGTTCATCGAGGCGGCGCGCTATCTCGGTTTCGGCGCACGCTTCGTGTCGGGCTATCTCTACGATCCCGCGCTCGACAAAGGCAGCGCGACGCAGGCGGTCGCCGCCACCCATGCCTGGGCCGAGGTCTATCTGCCGGGCGCCGGCTGGATCGAATACGACCCGACCGACGTGCTGGTCGCGGGCGAACACCTGATCCGCGTGGCGGTGGCGCGCGACCCTTCGCAGGCGATCCCGATCTCGGGCAGCTATGCCGGCGCGGCGGCGGATTTCCTCGACATGAAGGTCGAGGTGACGGTCACCGCCGACGAGGCGGCGTGAGACGGCCTAGCGCAAGATCGTTTCAGTTTGAATCAGATCGTGCCGCAATCTCGCTTCACCTCTCCCATAGGGAGAGGTCGACGCGCGCGAGCGCGTCGGGTGAGGGGTTAGGGTCTCCCGGATTCAGCAACCCCCTCACCCCACCCTCTCCCCAACGGGGAGAGGGAGCCTGCCGTGCTTGCTGCACCGCTTCAGCCCGAGACGATCATGCTCTAGCGCTGCGGCGGCCGCGCGCCGCCCATCTTGCGCAGATCGAGAACGTTCATCTTCATGCCGTTCGACATGATCATGTCGCCCGGCCGCTGGCCGGCCGCGCAGGGACCGAGCCATTTCGCCGCGATCGTCATGTGGGTGGCGCCGCCTGCCGCCATGCCGGGCACCGGGCGCCCGCCGGACCGCGTCGATGTCACGTCCACGGTATAGGCGCTGTCGAAGCTGCCGGTGATGACGGCATGCGAGGTCGTGGTGGCGCCCGCGATCTCGCAAACCGAGTCGACGACCATGGTCGCGCCGCTATGGGCGACATCCTGCTTCGAGCAGTGCGCGGCGCCAGCCCCGCTGAAATTGCCGTTCATCAGCTTGTCGCTCGCCGCATCGGTGCATTGCTTGATCACCTGCGCGGGCAGCCGGCGGCCCATGAAACTCATCGTGAGTTCCCACAAGCCGGCCTTGCGTTGAGGCATGTCGAGCGCGAGCGCCGGCGACGCGCAGAACAGACAGGCGGCGAGAGCGGCGAGTTGACGACGCATGGCATGTCCTCCGGCGCGCGGGAAAACGCAACGATGGCATGGCGCGGGCACGGCCATAGCAGATTCGCGTCGTTGCAAGATGAAGCTTAAACGACGACCAGGCCGTTCGCCTCGGCGAGCGGGGCCTCGCCGACCGCGAGCTGGCAGCCGAGCAGCTGCTCCACCGCGTCGAACGAGTCGATGAGCGAGATGTTCTCCACCACCTTGCCGTCGCGGAAGCGCATGAAGTTGGCGACCCGGTAGCTGACCGCGCGGCCGTCCGAGGTGCGGCGCGCCGACTGCCGGTTCAGCATCGCCAGTTGGTCGCCCTCGATCAGGATCGCCTCCGGCACGAAACTGTAGGTGCGCATGATCAGCGGGATGCGGCGCCGAATCAGGTCGATCACATTGGCCTTGCCGCGGTGGGTGCCGCAGTAGGACAGCACCTCGACCGGCCCGCTGATCGTCCACTCGACGTCGTCGTCGAGGAACTCGGCGATCTTGTCGACGTCGCGCACGGCGTAGACCTTGTAGAAGGCCTCGACCACGGAACGCGGGACTTCATAGGCCATCGCCGCCTCCACGCCGTTCACACCGCCACCAGCTCGCCGTCGACGTCCTCGCCCGCTTCGCCTGCCAGCGAATGACCGAGCACCTGCTCGGCGGCATCGAAGCTGTCGATGAGCGACAGGTTTTCCACCACCTTGCCGTCGCGGAAGCGCATGAAATGCGCGAGCTGATAGCTGATCACGCGGCCGTCGCCGACCCGCGCCGACAGCCGGTTGAAAGTCGCTACCCGGTCGCCGTCGATCACCATGGTGTCGACCACGAAGTTGTAGATGTCGAAGATCTCCGGCACCGCATGCCGCATCATGTCGAGCACGGCCTGCTTGCCGCGGTGGCGGCCGCAGAACGGCAGGACGTCGACCGGGCCGCTGATGGTCCAGTCGACTTGGTCGTCAACGAACGGAGCGACGCGCTCGATGTCGCGGGCGGCATAGGCCTGGTAGAAGGCCTCCACCACGGCCCGTGGCACGGAATAGGTCATTGCAAAGGCCCCTCTGCCCCGGGCGCCAGTGAACCCTGGTTTTGTTGAAATTCCCTTACCCTCCCGGGGTGGGGGCATCGCATTTGGCCGCAGTGCCCACCTCTCCCCACCGGGCGGGGAGAGGGAGCACGGGCGCCGCGCCCTTATGGGAAAATTGTTAACGACGCCAAGCATTTGGCCGGTTTTGCCGTTAAGGCCGGCGGCCAAACATCGTCGAATCCTTAAAGCTATCGTGCTAAAGGGCCGCCCAAACCAAACAAGGATGCGGGACGTGGACGCCAGCGTCACGAGCGAATCGAAAGGCCCGCAGGCGCGCGCGGAGGCGCTGGTCGCCTCCTATGAGCGCGCCGGCTACGCCCGGCTCGCGCCCGCCATCCTGCAGCCGGCCGAGCCCTTCCTCGACCTCTCGGGCGAGGACATCCGCAAACGCATGTATCTGACCACCGCACCGGGCGGCGGCGAATTCTGCCTGCGTTCCGACCTGACGATTCCGGTGTCGCGCGACTATCTGGCTTCGCCGCTGGCCGGCAAGCCGGCCGGCTTCTGCTATCTCGGCCCGGTGTTCCGCCACCGCAGCGACGCCCCGGCCGAATTCCTGCAGGCCGGCATCGAAAGCTTCGGCCGCGCCGACCGGGCCGCGGCCGATGCCGAGATGCTGGCGCTCGCGCTGGAAGCGACCGCGCATTACGCACTGGCGGCGCCGGACATCCAGATCGGCGACGTCGCGCTGTTCGCCGGCCTGATCGCCGGGCTCGACTTGCCGGCGGCCTGGAAGCGGCGGCTGATCAAGGACTTCAACCGCAAGGCCAATCTGGCGCAGGACCTCGATCGCCTGGTGCTCGGCGGCAACAACGAGCGTCCCGAATATCAGGGCGTGCTGGCGGCGCTCGCCGGCTCCGATCCCAAGGGCGCGCACGCGCTGGTCACCGACCTGTTGTCGATCGCCGGCATCAACGCCGTCGGCGGCCGCTCGGTGGGCGAGATCGCCGACCGTTTCCTCGAGCAGGCCGCGCTCGGCGCCAGCGCCAAATTGCCGCGCGACGTGCGCGCGCTGATCGAGCGCTTCCTTGCCATCGCCGGCGATCCCGACAACGCGGCGGCCGATCTGCGCACGCTCGCCGGCGAAGCCAATATGACGACCGCGCTCGGCCCCGCGCTCGACCTGTTCGAGAGCCGCACCGGCTTCCTCGCCGCGCAAGGCATCGACTTGAAGCGCGTGCGCTTCTCCACCGCGTTCGGCCGCGGCTTCGACTATTACACCGGCTTCGTGTTCGAGCTGACCGATCCGGCGCGCACCGGCGATCCGCTGGTGGCCGGCGGGCGCTATGACGGGCTGCTGACGCGGCTGGGCGCGGCGGAGCCCATTCCCGCGGTCGGCTTTGCGGTCTGGATCGAGCGGCTCGCCGTCTACGGAGGCGAGGCATGAGCGCGCCTCTCGTGCTGGCGGTGCCGGCCAAGGGCCGGCTGCAGGAAAACGCGGAAGCCTTCTTCGCGCGCGCCGGCCTCGCGCTGATCAAGCCGCGCGGCGCCCGCGACTACCGCGGCGCCATCGCCGGGCTCGACGGCGTCGAAGTCGCCTATCTGTCGGCTTCCGAAATCACCGGCCAGCTTGCGCAGGGCGCGGTGCATCTCGGCGTCACCGGCGAGGACCTGGTGCGCGAGATGATCCCCGATGCCGACGCCAAAGTCGTGCTGATCGAAGGTCTCGGCTTCGGCCACGCCAATGTCGTGGTGGCGGTGCCGCAGGCCTGGATCGACGTGCGCAGCATGGCCGATCTCGACGACGTCGCCACCGCCTTCCGCCACACCCACGGGCGCAAGCTGCGGGTGGCGACCAAATACGTAAACCTGACGCGCGGCTTCTTCTCGCGGCACGGCATCATCGACTACCGCATCGTCGAGAGCTCGGGCGCCACCGAAGGCGCACCGGCCGCCGGCACCGCCGAGCTGATCGTCGACATCACCACCACCGGCGCGACGCTTGCCGCCAACGCGCTCAAGGTAGTGGACGACGGCGTCATCCTGCGCTCGCAGGCCAATCTGGTGGCCGCGCGTAGCGCCGCCTGGGATGCCGGCACGCGCGAACTGGCGCGCGTCATCCTCGACCGCATCGCGGCGCAGGCGCGCGCCCGCGCCTTCCGCGAGGTGCGCGCGCGCTTTGCCGCCTGCGACGCCAGACTGGTGGAAAGCGCCAAGGAGAAGTTCGGCGTGATGACGCCGTTCGGCGGCCCGACTTCATCGGGCATGCTGACGCTGCACTGCCCGCCGGGCGAGGTCTACGCGCTCACCAGTTTCCTGCGCGAGCACGGCGCGGAAGCGGTGGCGGTCGCCGATCTCGACTACGTATTCTCGCGCGACAATCCGCTCTACGCCAGGCTCGAAGCGGGGCTTTGACGCGTGGCGGCTCGTTGGATGGGCAAAGCGACAAAGTCGCCGTGCCCACCGCGCTCCGCTATGATGGCGTAGGGCGTTGACGCACTCGTTGGCGGCAACGGCGTCTCTTGAGTAAGCGGCTGTCAAGCCGACACCCCCCAAAGCCGCCTTTCCAGCCACGACCGTTCCGCATAGATTGGCGTTCGCGGGCACTGTGAGACCCTTATGCAAGCGCGTCGAGACGCTGCCGTCCGGCTGTTGCGGACCGCGATGGTCGCGTCGGTTGCGATCCCGGTGGCGCTGTTCTGCTGGGGCGCTTGGGTCACCTATAAGGATGCGTTTCGCGAGGCGGACGACCACCTCAGCGCGCGCATGGATGTGCTGGCCGAGCAGGCCAGGACCGTTTTCGAAACCGTCTCGCTCACGCTGACCAGTGCCGACGCGATCATCGACGGCATGTCCGACGATCAGATCAAGGCGTCCGCGCCGGATCTCCGGGCGAAATTTAGCGAACTGGAAAAGGCATCGGTCGCCGTCAACGCGATCTGGATTATCGACAAGGACGGCCATGCCTTGCTGACCTCGAAGGGGGCGGTTCCGCCGACCGACCTCGATGTCTCCGGCCGACCCTATTTCAAGGCGCAGGCCCAAAGCGACGCCGGCACTTACATCGGGCTGGTGCAGACGCCGCGGGTCGAAAACGAGCCTTTCATCGCGGTGAGCCGCCGCCGCGCATTGCAGAACGGCGAATTCTCGGGCGTGATCCTCGTGTCGGTTCTGCCCGAGACATTCACCGATTTTTACCAGCGTCTCGCCCGTGACGACGGCGGCAACTACCTCATCCTCGAGGGCGACGGCAGCATTCTCGCGCGCTATCCGCCGTCGCCGGTGATGCGGGTTTATCCGGAGGGCGGCTTCATGCAGCTCGCGCACTCGCGTCCACAGGGCGGCATCACCACGTCGCGACGCACCGTCGACGGCATCGACCGCCGCGTCGGCGTGCGCAAGCTGGATATTTCCTCGCTCTACGTGTCCGCGGGCATCGAATTGCGTAACATCTACAGCGGCTGGCTCATGACCCTGTCGGCACATCTGATCTTCGGCGTGCCGGCAACCGTTCTTCTATTCACGCTGGTGCTGCTGACCCTGCGCCGCACGCAGGCGTTCTACGCCGAGGTGGAGCGCCGCGAGCTCGCCGAACAGGCTTTGCGGCAAGCGCAGAAGATGGAAGCGGTCGGCCAGTTGACCGGAGGCGTCGCGCACGACTTCAACAACCTGCTCACCATCATCCTCGGCAATCTCGGTATCGCCAAGCGCGGCGTGGTCGAAGCGCGGGCCGAGCGCGCGCTCGACAACGCGTTGGCCGGCGCCCAGCGCGCCGCCCAACTGACGCAGCGGCTGCTCGCTTTCTCGCGGCGGCAGCCGCTCAATCCGCGGCCGGTCGACGCCAACAAGCTCATCGTCGGCATGTCCGACCTGATCACCCGCACGCTCGGCGAAGACGTCGAGTTGGAGACGATCGGCGGCGCCGGGCTATGGACGGTCGAGGTCGACGCGCCGGAGCTCGAGGCGACGATCCTCAATCTCGCGCTCAATGCGCGCGACGCCATGCCGAATGGCGGCAAACTGACCATCGAAACGAGCAATGCCTATCTCGACGAGGACTATTGCCGGCAGCATGCCGACCTCGCACCCGGTCAATACGTGGTCATTGCCGTGACCGACAGCGGCGCGGGGATGTCGACGGAGACGATCGAAAAGGCTTTCGAGCCGTTTTTCACCACCAAGGACGCCGGCAAAGGCACCGGCCTCGGCCTCAGCCAGGTCTACGGCTTCATCAAACAATCCAGCGGCCATGTTAAGATTTACAGCGAGATCGGCCATGGCACGACCGTGAAGATCTATCTGCCGCGTTTCGACGGCCATATCGCAGCGCAGCCGGACGAAGTAGCCGACGTCGAGCGCGGCCACGGCGAAACGATCCTCATCGTCGAGGACGACGACGGCGTGCGACAATACGCGGCGGAAATCCTGCGCGATCTCAATTATCAGATACTCGAAGCGCGCGACTCCGCCGCGGCCCTGAAGCTGCTCGACGCGGACAAGGCTTTCGATCTGCTGCTGACCGACGTCGTGCTGCCGGGCAAGAACGGCCGCGAGCTGGCGAGCGAAGTCGAGCGCCGGCGCCCCGGCACCAAGGTCATCTTCATGACCGGCTATTCGCGCAACGCCATCGTGCACAACGGCCGGCTCGATCGCGGCACCGAATTGATCTCGAAGCCGCTGACCGAGGCGGTGCTCGCGCGCCGGGTCAGGTTGGTGCTCGACAACAGGGCGCCGGTGACGCAAAAGGCCGAATAGTCTTGTTGGCAAGAAAGCCGGCATATCTGCATTCGACCCATTCCGGACGTTTGCACACTTGGATATAATTGTTTCGACCCTTGGTCCCGCAAACTAGGGAGCTTGATCATGTTTGATTTGGACCAATTCGTCGCCGACTGCCGCGCCGCCATTGCCCAAGATTCTTCGCAGAAGTCCGTGCGTGAAGTGGTAGCTCGCGCGGTTTCCGATCCCGCTGCCGTATTCAAATGCATCGGCGAGCCGAAGCGCGCGGCAATTCAGCCGCTTTACCGATCGAACGACCTCACGATTCTCAACGTGGTTTGGCCCGCTTCCTTCACGCGCATGCCGCACGATCATCAGATGTGGGCCGTTATCGGGGTCTACACCGGACGAGAAGACAACATATTCTGGCGCCGCCTACCGGGGAGCTCGGACGGCAGAGTTGAAACAGCGGGAGCCAGAGCGATATGCGCAAGGGATGCCTATCCGCTCGGCCCCGACATCATTCATTCCGTCACAAATCCGCTGTCACGGTTCACTGGCGCCCTGCAAGTGTACGGCGGTGATCTATACGGTGTCATACGCAGTGAATGGGATGCGGAGACACTTTGCGAGCAACACGTGCAAGCAGCGCCTTCGGTCGGTCTCTTCGAAGCCGCCAACGCCGCGATGCGCGTATAGCAGCCAGACCCGGGGCGGCTAGGCCATGCAGGCGTCCTTTAAGGCGCCGCGTCCCCGCCCGGACGCGCCCGAAATACGACGAAATGCGAGAGCGAGAAGTTGACCGCGAAGCTGACCAGAATGGCGGCGAGCTTGGCGGCCCAGGCCGGCACGTGCGCGAGCTCGACCAGGCACCACACCGTCGCGGTATTGGCGAGAAAGCCGGCAAACTGCGAGAGCGCAAAACCGACATAGCGGCGCAGAGCGAGCTTGCGGCCGGATTCGGCCGCAAAGGTGATGGTCGAATTCATGACATACGAGCCGGTGACCGCCACCACCCAGGCCAAGCTGTTGGCGGCTATGATCGGCAGGCCGAGATAATAATAGGCGAAGGAAAAAACGCCGAAATCGACGGCCGAATTGACCACGCCGACGAGGCCGAAGCTGAGCGCCTTGAGCGCGACGGCGCGCTCGTGCCAGGCCTTGCCGAGACGATCGAGGGTGTTTTGCAGGGGGGCCGGAATCATCGCCGGCCCGCATAGCATTTTTTGCCGCACCGGCGACAGGCCCCGCGCCTTGCGCTATAGATCGCAAAACAGGCGAAGGACATCAGGTTAACGAGTATGGCCGTGAAACCGCGCAAATCGGGCGTGCGCCCGGCGCCATCGTCGCCCGGTCTTTCGATCGTGGTGCCGGTGTTCAACGAGGCCAAGGGCCTGCCCAATCTGCACGGGCGCATCGTCGAAGTGGCACGCCGGCTCAAGAGCGCGCGCGGGCTCGCGCTGGAAATCGTCTATGTCGACGACGGCAGCCGCGACTCCACCAGCGAGGTCGCCAAGGCGCTGCCGGCCGATGCACTCGATGTCCAGCTGGTGACGCTGTCGCGCAACTTCGGCAAGGAAGCCGCCCTGCTCGCCGGCCTCGACCATGCCCGGCTCGGCGCCGTGCTGTTCATGGACGGCGACGGCCAGCATCCGCCCAGCCTGATCGAGACTTTGGTCGCGCGCTGGCTCGACGACGGCTACGACGTGGTCTTCACCGCCAAGGCGCACCGCGAGAACGAGCCGTGGACGCGCCGCACGGCGGTGCGCTGGTTCTATGCGCTGATCAATTGGGGCCAGCGCCAGAGAATCCCGGAGGACGCCGGCGATTTCCGCCTGCTGTCGCCGCGGGCGGTGGCGGCGCTGCGCCAGATGCCGGAGCGCAACCGTTTCTTCAAGGGCCTGTCGAGCTGGATCGGCTTCCGCCAAGTGCGCGTCGACTACGAGCCGGCCGTGCGCGCGCACGGCGACACCACGTGGAATGTGTGGTCGCTGATCGGCTTCTCGATCGAGGGCTTGACCTCGTTCACGGTGGCGCCGCTGCGCGCCGCGAGCCTGCTGGGACTGCTGCTCGCCGCCAGCGCCTTGGTATTCGGCGCCTGGATCCTGCTGCAGACTTTGCTCTTCGGCCAGGACGTGCCCGGCTATCCCTCGCTGGTGGTCGGCCTGATGGTGCTCGGCGGCGTGCAGCTGATCATGATCGGCGTGCTGGGCGAATATGTCGGCAAGCTGCTGTCGGAGATCAAAGCGCGCCCGGTTTATTTCGTGGCCGAGCACAGCGTGAAAAGCGCGGCGGCGGCCGCCAAAGAGGCCGCGAAGCCCGCGGCCTCGCACGCCGCCGAGTGAGCGCGGCGTCCGCGTGGCCCGCGCCCTGCGCCATATCTGGCTGTGCGCCGACGACTACGGCATCTCGCCCGCGGTCAGCGCCGGCATTCGCGAGCTGATCTTGCGCGGCCGACTCAATGCCACCTCGGTGATGATGACCTCGCCCCATCTTTCGAACGACGAGGCCGATGCGCTCGAAATGCTCAATTCCGGCGAGAAGCGCGCCGCGATCGGTCTGCACGTGACGCTCACCGGGCCGTTCCAGCCGATGAGCGCCGGCTTTGCGCCACTGCGCGACGGCGCGTTCCTGCCGAACACGGAGAAGATGCGAAAGGCCATGCTGCGCCGCCTCGAGCCCGAGCGGCTGACGATCGAGATCGCCACCCAGCTTCGCGCCTTCATCGACGCTTTCGGCCATACGCCCGACTTCGTCGACGGCCACCAGCACGTCCATCTGGTGCCGCAGGTGCGCGACGCATTCCTGAAAGTCGTCGCCGCGACCGCGCCGAACGCCTGGGTGCGCCAGTGCGGCCGCGCGCCATCGGCGCGGCGCCTGCGCGACCGCAAGGCGCTGACCCTCGACGTGCTGAGCCTGGGCTTTCGCCGCGCCGCGGCCCGGCGCGGCGTCGCCACCAATCCGGCGTTCGCCGGGGCCTATGATTTCAAGAGCAAGGCCGCTTTCGGCAAGATCTTCCCGCGCTTCCTGGCCGGCCTGCCGGAGGGCGGGCTGATCATGTGCCACCCCGGCCATGCCGACGCCGAATTAGAGCAACTCGACTGGGTGACCGAGCAGCGCGAGCGCGAATTCGCCTATTTCAGTTCGGATGAATTTCCGCGCGACCTGTCCGCTCACGGGATCGCGCTTGCGACACCGGCGGGCTGAGCAGGCAGCACCACGACCTTGGCGCCGAGCTTGACGCGGCCATAGAGGTCGATGACGTCGACGTTGCGCAGGCGGATGCAGCCGGAAGAGACGTTGTGCCCGATGGTCCAGGGCTCGTTCGAGCCGTGGATGCGGTACATCGTCGAGCCGATATACATCGCGCGCGCGCCGAGCGGATTGTTGGGGCCGCCGGCCATGAAATGCGGCAGATAGGGCTGGCGCTCGAGCATTTCCTTGGGCGGCACCCAGTCCGGCCATTCCTTCTTGGCCGAGATGTGGTGGACGCCGGCCCAGGTGAAGCCCTCGCGGCCGACGCCGATGCCGTAGCGCAGCGCCTTGCCGCCGTCTTCCACCAGGTAGAGGAAGTGGCTGGGCGTATCGACGATGATGGTGCCGGGCGCTTCCTTGCCGTGATAGTCGACCTCCTGACGGCGGAACTGCGGGTCCATGTCGGGATGCCGCGGCTGGTCGACCATGGTCTCCGGCATCGTCGGCGCATTCGCGTAGACCGGCGGCGGGCTCGGCGCGCCGTAGTAGCCCTGCGGCGGGGCCGCTGGTTGCGAGCCGCGGTCGCCGAACAGGAATTCGATGAAGCCGCCGCCGAGATGGCTGCGCATCGGCGGCGGCGGCGCCGTCACCACCAGCGGCGGCGTCATCCCCTGCCCCGCCGACGCAAACGACGCGCTCTGCGCCGAGGCGCCGGGGCTCGCCAGCAGCACGACGAAAATGGAAACGAGGGAAGGCAGCACGGAACGCGACATCGGAACCACTCGCACAGCACGCCGTTGGACGCGGCAGAGTTAACGGCGAAAAGAGAAACCGATTTGTAAACCATCGCCGCAAGCGCGGGGCATAGAGCGGCGCGCACGCGTCTTTCGTCGGATTAAGCTTTATTTTGCGTAAAACGCGCGCGAGCATGGTAAACGCGCGGTTTCGATCCACCCGCAACCGGCTGTTAATGGCCGCCAGGATAAAAAGTCCGCACGCGACCGGAGGGAACATCAGCGTGCAGCGCAAGGTCTTTCGCGTCGAGCAGATGTTCGCCGAGCGCCGTCGGGTGGCGCCGGAGAGTGCTGCCAGCGAGCGCGTAGCGATTGATCACCACCAAACGGCGGGCGAGCGCAGCGACCGGTGCGACACGACGGCCGACGAACTCAAGCGCGAGTTCACCGCAGTGCGCGAGCTGCTCGCGCGCAACCGCGAAGAGCTGGAAGCGCTCATCGGCGAAAACAAGACCCGCCGCATGGTGCGCGCCGCCGGCGAACTCGGCGCCGCGGTCGACGGCATGGAACAGGCGACGCACAAGATCCTGCAGGCAGCCGAGACGATCGACGACAGCGCGAAGTCGCTCGGCTCGGCGCTGAAGACCGAATTCGAGCGCGGCCTGGCGCAGGACATTCAGGATCACACCGCGAACATCTACGAGGCCTGCAATTTTCACGATCTGGCCGGCCAGCGTATCGCCAAGGTGATCGCCACCCTGCACATGGTGGACCAGCAGCTTTCCGGCATGCTCACGCGCTACAGCACGCTCACTGGCTCGCCCACCGCCGGGGTTACAGTGGCGCCAGCCGAAAACAAAGGGCTGCTGAACGGGCCCAAGCTCGATGGCGATCCTGGTCACGCCGGCCAGCGCGAAATCGATGCGCTGTTCAATTAATTCGGACGCCGTATCACGACAAAGCAGGCCAGGGCCGCGGCGGCGAAGCCGGCAGCGAGCGCGAGCGCCGCGCGATCGCTCGCCTGGTCCACCACAAAAGCCATCGCGCTCGGAGCCGCCGCCTGCATCAGCAGCCAGGGACCGGCCAGCCGTCCCATCAGCCGGCCGTAGCCGGAGGCGCCGAACAAGGCGAGCGGCACCGCGCCGCGCGTGATGGTGACGAGGCCGTTGGCGCCGCCGAACATCAGCGCAAAAATCGCCGCTGTCGGCGCGGAAACGCCGAGCAGCATCAGTACGACAAAGGCGCAGAGCAACGTGGCTAGCGCAAAGCGCACCACCCAAAGTGGATGCACGTCGCGGCCGAAGGCGAACTCGATCAGCCGCGCGCCGACCTGCGCGGGTCCGAACAGCGCGCCGATCCACACCACAGTATCGGCATCGATGCCTGAACGCGTAAAGATCGCCAGCAAATGCGCTGACAGGCCCGACGGCACGAAAGCGTAGGACGCGAAGGCCGCTGCCACCAGCACGAAGGTCAAGCCGTGCGGCGGCAAGACATTGGCCGGCTCCTCCTTGTCCCCCGCCGCTGGGCGTTGCGCCTCGGCGCGATGACGCGGCAGCAGCGCGTGCAGCGGCGCCGCGACCAGCGCGAGCAGGGCGGCATAGACGAGATAAGTGCCACGCCAGCCGGCCGCTTCGAGCAGGAAATGCGTGGTCGGCCAGCTCACCGTCGAGGCAAAACCGCCGGCCAGCGTCAGCGCAGTTATCGGTCTGCGCGCGCCGATGCCGAAGATGCGGCCGAGACTGCCGAAGGCGGCATCGTACAGATTTGCCGCCATGGCGACCCCGAGCACACACCACACCGCAAGGTAAGCCGGCTTGCCGGCGGCATGCGTGATCAGCCACAGGCCGAGCGCGCCGATCAGCGAGCCCAGCACCATCACCACATGCCCGCCAAAGCGGTCGATCGCCCGACCGACGTAAGGCGAGGTCAAGCCGGCGACGAGCAGCCCAACCGAAAAGCCGCCCATGACGAATGAGATCGACCAGCCGCGCTCCTGCGCGACCAGCGGGAGAACGAGCACCGGCGTGTAATAGATCGAGCCCCAGGAGATGATTTGCGTGACGCCGAGCAGCGGCACGGCGCGCCAGGGTCCGTCGATGAACGCACGCAACGCGGTCATGGCGACTGCCTGACCGCGACTAGCGCGTCGGCTGCTGCTGAATGGGAGGCTGTACCGGCTTCGGCGCAACTCTCGGCTTGGGCTTGGCCGCATGCCGCACCGGCTTCTTCTGTGCCGCGGCGCCACAGCGCACGTAAACCATGGTGCCGTAGCGGCTCTGCACTTCCGGATCCATCCAGCGCAGGATCAGAACGCGGCCGTCGAAGGAAACCACCTCGCGGTCGTCGTTACTACCGGGCGGCTCATCCTTGGGTCCGATATAGGTTTTGTTGCCGGGCGCGCCTTTGAGCGCGAGTTCCGAGGGCGTGGACTGGTCGGCGAGATGCATCATCACGCCCCCGCTCGGGCCGAGCGAGATGACGTAAGGGTTATGACACTGGTTGGCCGCGGCCGTGATGGTGCGCTCGCGGTCAGCTTCCGTGTGGTAGGCGGTCAGTCCCCAGCGCCCCACCAGGTTCTGCGGCGGGAAGGCCGGCGGCAGGGTGGGCGTCACCTCGGGCGCGGCCGGCCCGGCCGGCGTCGGCATGCCCGTGGTCTCGCAGCCGGCCAGCACGAGCGCGAGCAAGCCGGCGCAAAGACCGGTCGCGAGCAAGGGACGGCGGAGGTTACTCATACGGGCTCCGGGCGCAGCGGAAACAGGACTTTGCGGGGCATTGGCAGACAGCGCAAGCGCGCCGGTTAACCCTGAAAGCTTCGAATCGTCCGTAAGCTTGACACCCAATCGTTAAAGCCCTATCTCCCGCGCAGCTTTTGGCACTCGCGGGCAGCGAGTGCTAAATGCTTATCAAATCAATAGTTTCTGTCAAATGCGCGCGGGAGCGCCCACGAGGAGACCTATGGCCAAGACCAAGTTCCGTCCCCTGCACGACCGCGTGGTTGTGCGCCGCATCGAGGCCGAAGAGAAGACCAAGGGCGGCATCATCATCCCCGACACCGCCAAAGAGAAGCCGAGCCAGGGCGAAATCGTCGCCGTCGGCCCGGGCGGCCGCGACGAGAGCGGCAAGTTGACCCCGATCGACGTCAAGGCCGGCGACCGCGTGCTGTTCGGCAAATGGTCGGGCACCGAGGTCAAGATCGACGGCGAAGAGCTCCTGATCATGAAGGAGTCCGACATCATGGGCGTGATCGCCTAACCCCAATCTTCGTCCTGAGAAGCCTGCCGGAAGGCAGGCGTCTCGAAGGACGAGGGCAATGAACCCCTGACCCCATCCTTCGAGACGGCGCGGAGTTTATCATCGGGCCACGCGATGTGCGGACCCGGTGGGCCTCCTCAGGATGAGGATCGAAGCAAAAACCAACGGAGTGAACTGAAATGTCTGCCAAGGAAGTGAAATTTTCCGGCGATGCCCGCGACCGCATGTTGCGCGGCGTCGATGTGCTCGCCAATGCCGTGAAAGTTACGCTCGGGCCGAAGGGCCGCAACGTCGTGCTCGACAAGAGCTTCGGCGCCCCGCGCATCACCAAAGACGGTGTCACGGTAGCGAAGGAGATCGAGCTCGAAGACAAGTTCGAGAACATGGGCGCGCAGATGGTGCGCGAAGTTGCCCAGAAGACCAACGACTTGGCCGGCGACGGCACCACCACCGCCACCGTGCTGGCGCAGGCGATCGTGAAGGAAGGCGCCAAATCGGTGGCCGCCGGCATGAACCCGATGGACCTGAAGCGCGGCATCGACATCGCCGTCACCGCCGTCGTCAAGGACATCGAGAAGCGCGCCAAAAAAGTGGAATCCTCGTCTGAGGTCGCCCAGGTCGGCACCATCTCGTCGAATGGCGACGAGAAAATCGGCAAAATGATCGCCCAGGCCATGCAGAAGGTCGGCAACGAAGGCGTCATCACAGTTGAGGAAGCCAAGGCGCTCGACACCGAGGTCGAGATCGTCGAGGGCATGCAGTTCGACCGCGGCTACATCTCGCCCTACTTCATCACCAATGCCGAGAAGATGATCGCCGAGCTCGAGGACGCCTACATCCTCCTGCACGAGAAAAAGCTGTCGGGCCTGCAGTCCATGCTGCCGGTGCTCGAGGCGGTCGTGCAGTCGGGCAAGCCGCTCGTCATCATCGCCGAAGACGTCGAGGGCGAGGCGATTGCCACGCTCGTCGTCAACAAGCTGCGCGGCGGCCTCAAGGTCGCGGCGGTGAAGGCGCCGGGCTTCGGTGACCGCCGCAAGGCCATGCTGGAGGACATCGCCATTCTGACCGGCGGCCAGCTGATCTCCGAAGACCTCGGCATCAAGCTGGAAAACGTGACCCTGCAAATGCTCGGCCGCGCCAAGAAGGTGATCATCGAGAAGGAGAAATCGACGATTGTTTCCGGCGCCGGCAAGAAGGCCGACATCGAGGCGCGCGTCAACCAGATCAAGGCGCAGATCGAGGAGACCACCTCCGACTACGACCGCGAGAAGCTGCAGGAGCGGCTGGCCAAGCTCGCCGGCGGCGTGGCCGTGATCCGCGTCGGCGGGGCCACCGAGGTTGAGGTGAAGGAGAAGAAGGACCGCGTCGAGGACGCGCTTAACGCCACCCGCGCCGCGGTCGAGGAAGGCATCGTGCCGGGCGGCGGCGTCGCCCTGCTGCGCGCGAAGAAGGCGGTCGGCCGCATCAAGGATGAGAACCCGGACGTGCAAGCCGGTATCAACATCGTGCTCAAGGCGCTCGAAGCCCCGATCCGTCAGATTGCGGAAAATGCCGGCGTCGAAGGGTCGATCGTGGTCGGCAAGATCGTCGACGAGAATTCGGAGACCTACGGGTTTGACGCCCAGACCGAAAAATATGTCGACATGATCGGAGCCGGCATCGTCGATCCGGCCAAGGTGGTGCGCACTGCGCTGCAGGATGCGGGCTCGGTCGCCGGCCTCCTGGTCACAACCGAGGCGATGGTCGCCGAGCTGCCGAAGGAGCCGGCGCCGGCCATGCCGGGCGGCGGCATGGGTGGCATGGGCGGGATGATGTAAGCTCAGCCTACAAAGCGAAACGCGAAAGGCCCGGCCTAAAGCCGGGCCTTTTGTCTGCGCGAAAGCATCTGGAATTGTGCCGGCTGCCGGCGTGTTATTGCACCAGGTCTTGCGATTGAGGCGGGACATGGACCAGCGCATCTTCGACCTGTACGACGACTTCACGCATGGCGGCCTTAACCGGCGCGTATTCCTCGACCACCTGGCCGAGATCGCGGGCTCGACCGCGGCGGCGCTGGCGCTGCTCCCCTTGCTGCGAAACGACTATGCGCGCGCGGCCATCGTCGCGTCCAACGATGCGCGGCTCGCGATCGATACCGCCTCCTATGACGCCCAAGGCACGCGCATCAGCGGTTATCTGGCGCGGCTCAAAGCGAAGGGAAGGCGGCCGGCGGTCGTCGTTATTCACGAGAACCGCGGACTCAATCCGCACATTCAGGATGTCGCGCGGCGCATCGCGTTGGAAGGCTTCCTTGCGCTCGCCGTCGACCTGCTCTCGCCGCTCGGCGGTACGCCGGCCGACGAGGACAAGGCGCGCGACATGATCGGCACCTTGAACGCCGACGAAACCGCGCGGCGCCTCGCCGCCGCCGTTCCGTTCCTCGAGCATCACGCGGAATCGACCGGCAAAGTTGGCGCCGTCGGCTTCTGCTGGGGCGGCGGCATGGTCAACCGCCTGGCGGTGCTCTCGCCGGGGCTGAAGGCGGCGGTCGCCTATTACGGCCTGCAGCCGCCGGCCGCCGCGGTGCCCTCGATCAAGGCGGCGCTGCTGCTGCATTATGCCGGGCTCGATCAGCGCGTCAACGCCGGCATTGCGGCCTACGATGCCGCGCTCAAGGCGAACCACAAGCGCTTCACAATATACGTCTATCCGAATGTCAATCACGCCTTCAACAACGACACTTCCAGCCGTTACGACAAAGCAGCCGCCGGGCTCGCCTGGAGCCGCAGCGTCGCGTTCCTGAAGCAGGAGCTCGGCGCTGGGGCGCGCTAGGCTCGCCGAAAAGGGGGTGGTGCGCCGGAGCGCGCCGGGTTAGGATTCATTGATGGCGGCGTTGAATCCGCCCACGGGAGATGGCGATGGCGGACGCGGTAACGGCGGCAATCGGCGCAGTGATCATGATCGGCTACATGTGGCTGATCGCCGCCAAGCTCAACACGCTGCCGCTCTGGATCGTCGTGCTCGTCGGTCTTGCCTTGATGCTGTGGGCGTTCTGGGGCGACGACTGGAAGCCGGTCATCAAGCGCGATTCGAAATAGCGCCTATTCCGCCGCCAAGTTTTCCACCAGCCAATTCGCGCTGCGCAGGAGGCGCGCGTCGTCGCCGCGCTCGCCGATTAGCTGCACGCCAAGCGGCATGCCGCCTTCGCCCGAGAGCAGCGGCAGCGACAGCGCCGGCAGGCCGGTGAGCGTCCACAGTGAGCAGAAGACCGGGCTGCCGGTTGCTTCGCCCTTCGGTGCGACGCCCGGCGCCGCGGGCGTGATGATGGCGTCGAACTCCTTGAAAATTTCCGCGATCGCGTCGCGGTAGCGCCTGGCGGCGTCGCGCGCCGCCAGATAGCGCACGGCCGGCACCTTAGTGCCTTCGATGAGAAAATCGCGCAGCGCTTTGCTCGATGAGCCTTCGCCGCGCTCGATCACCGCTCTGAGATTGTGCGCCATGTCGGCCGCCATGATCGCGCGGTGGTCGTCCCAGGCGCTGGCAAAAGAGTCTCCGAGCGTGACCGTTTGCGCCTGCTCGCCCAGCCGTCCGACCAGCCTCTCGATCGCCGCGCGGGTCTCGGCGGCGGCCTTCTCCCAGGCCGACGTCTGTACGAACGCGAAGCGCGGCGGCAGCGGCGGCTCCTCGTCGACCCGTTCGAGGAAGGCGGGCGCGGCCATCGGGCGCGTGTCGCTATCCTGCGCGTCGTAGCCGGCGAGCGCTTCCAGAATGAGCGCGCTGTCGGCGAGCGAGCGCGCGAACGTGCCGACATGGTCGAGCGCGTGCGACAGCACCAGCGCGCCATGGCGCGAGATGGTGCCGTGCGTCGGCTTGCAGCCATAGACGCCGCAGAAAGCGGCCGGCCGGATCACCGAACCGTTGGTCTGCGAGCCGATGGCGAGCGGCACCATGCCGGCGGCCACCGCCGCGGCCGAGCCGGAGGACGAGCCGCCGGGCGTGCGTTCGAGATCGCGCGGGTTGCGGGTCGGACCGGGATGAAAATAAGCGCACTCGGTGGTCACCGTCTTGCCGATGATCACGGCGCCGGCTGCGCGCAAACGGGCGACCGCCGTGCAGTCGCGCATCGGGCGGCGTCCCTTCATCATCGCCGAGCCGCACTCGGTCGGATAGTCGGCGGTATCGAAGATGTCCTTGATGCCGACCGGAATGCCGTGCAGCAGGCCGAGCGATTGGCCGTTGCGGCGGCGTTCGTCAAGAGCCCGGGCTTGCCGCAAGGCGTCGTCGCGGTCGAGATGCACGAAGGCGCGCACCTCGCCGTCGACCTCGGCGATGCGATCGAGACAGGCGCTCGTGTATTCCTCCGCCGAGAGATCGCCGTCGGCGATCCGCCCGGCCGCTTCGACCGCGGTGAGCTCGATCAGTCCGTCCGCCACCGCGCGCTCACTTGTAAAACTGGTGCGGCAGCCACAGCGCGATGCCCGGGAAGACGTAGACCAGCGCCATCGACAGGAACACCATGAACACGAACGGCAGCGCGCCAGCGAAGATTTCCGTCAGCTTCACGTGCGGGGGCGCCACCCCCTTGAGGTAGTAGGCCGCCATCGCCATCGGCGGCGTGTTGAACGAGGTTTGAATATTGAGCGCAACCAGGATGCCGAAGATGAGCGGATCGATGTTGAACAGCTTGATCAGTGGCAGGAAGATCGGAACGAAAATGATGATGATCTCCGTCCATTCCAGCGGCCAGCCGAGCAGGAAGATGATGAATTGGGCGATGATCAGGAAGGTGGTGGCGTTCAAATGGGCCGCCAGCACCCAGTGTTCGATCACCTCGTGACCGCCGAGATAGGAGAATACGGAGGAGAAGGTCCACGAGCCGATGAACAGGTAGCAGACCATTGCGGACGTGCGCGCGGTGAGGAAGACCGCCTCTTTCAGCCGTTGGAAGGTGAGTGACCGGTAGGCTGCCGCCAGGATGATCGAGCCGAGCGCGCCGACGGCGGCCGCTTCCGAGGGCGTCGCCAGCCCGAAGATGATCGCGCCCAGCACGGACAAGATCAGGATTGCGAGCGGGAAAAACGAAGTGATCAGCGCGAAGAACACCCGGGCGAAGGGGATGTCGCCCTGCAATTCCTTCGGCTTCGGCGCCAGACTCGGATCGATGACGGCGCGGCCGACCACGTAGACCACGTAGAGGCTGGCCAACAGGAAGCCCGGCAGGAAAGCGGCCGAGTAGAGTTGCACCACCGAGATGCCGGTGGTGGCGCCGTACAAGATGAGCAGCACGCTCGGCGGGATCATAATGCCGAGGCAGCCGCCGGCGCAGACCACGCCGGCCGCGAGTTTGGTGTCGTAGCCGGCGCGCAGCATGGCCGGAAACGCGAGCAGCCCCATCAGCGTCACCACCGCGCCGACAATGCCGGTAGCGGTGGCAAACAGCGCGCAGGTGACCAGTGTCGCAACTGCGAGCGAAGCCGGCACTCGGCGCGCCGCCATCTGAATCGAATAGAACAGGCGGTCGAGGATATTGGCGCGCTCGACCAGGTAGCCCATGAACAGGAACAGAGGCACCGCGGTCAACGTGTCGTTCGACATGATGTCGTAGGTATTGGTGACGATCAGGTCGAAGACGCGGTCGCCCATCGCGTAGAGCCCGAAGAACACGCCCATCGCCACCAACGTGAAGGCGATGGGGAAGCCGAGCAGGACGATGAGGATGAACGAGGTGAGCTGAATCATCCCGATTTCGGGATTGGTCAACGTCATTTGCTGGCTCCCACGTGCAGCTCTTCCTCGATACGCCTGCGGTCTTCCGCTTCGGCGAGAATGGCGGATTCCATTTCCTCCACGTCATGCAGTCGCTGCGGCCAAACGCCGTCGCGCAAGCAGATGACGCAGCGGATGATTTCGGCGAAGCACTGGATCAGCATTAGCGCCGCGGCGATCGGGATCAGTGTCTTGTGTGGATAGACCGGCGCGCCGGTCGGCGCGTAGATGCTGACTTCATGTAGGGACCAGGACTGCTGGGCATAGGGAATGCCGTAAATCAACATGGCGGTGAAGCCGGGCGCCAGGAAAATACAATAAAGCACGAGGTCGATGCCGGCCTGCACGCGATAAGGTGTCAGCCGGTAGAGCACGTCGCCGCGCACGTGGCCGTTGCGCGACAACGTGTAGGCGCCGGCCATCATGAACAGCGCGCCGTACATGAAATAGCTCAGATCGAATGCCCAATCGGTCGGCGCGCGAAACAGGTAGCGCATGAACACGTCGTAGGACGTGCCCAGTGTCATGATGATGATGCACCAGCCAAAGGCTTTGCCGACCCCCGCGCTGAGGCGATCGATGAACAGCAGGAATTTTTCCACGAGGTCCCCCTGTTGGCCCCCTGGGCGCAAACGCGCCGGGGCAGCGATGGCTGCCCCGGCGGATCTCGTTGCGATTACTTAGACCTTCATCGGGCCGAAGTAATGCTCCCAGGCCGACTTGTAGTCGGCTTCGTTATTGATGTTGTAGAAGGCGACCCGCTTGAAGAACGCCTTCTGGCTCTCAAGCACCTTCTTGATGAACGGGCCCTGGTTCGCATCGCTGGAGATTTCGGTGACAACCTTGTCCCAGGCCACGAGCTGCGCCTTGAAGATTGCTTCCTGCGTGCGCTTGACGATGATGCCCTTCGACTGCAGCGTCTCGAGGTCCTTCGAATATTCGTCCCAGGCATGCCAGATGTTGTCGGAATTGGAAGACATCGCGGCAAGCTTCAGGATCTGCCGCTGCTCGGCGGCGAGGCCATCCCACTTCGTCTTGTTGTAGACGACTTCGATGGCTTCCGACGCTTGGTGATACGAGCCGAGGTAATAGTACTTGGCCACGTCCTGCGCGCCGAAACGCATGTCGGAGGTCGGGTTGTTGTACTCGAACGCCTCGATCACGCCCTTTTCCATCGCCGGC
>Ga0335081_10004920_pt1 | contig 21125 bp, 20 predicted proteins | sample Lox_Sample_35_FD_206713 | JGI IMG/M metagenome (GOLD analysis project Ga0335081, IMG submission 206713) | Soil microbial communities from Loxahatchee National Wildlife Refuge, Florida, United States - Lox_Sample_3.5 | ecosystem: Environmental > Terrestrial > Soil > Wetlands | place: USA... | reverse complement strand
GAGGGAGGTGTCTTATGCTCGCGATGCGACTGGTACGCCTGATTGAAACTCATGCTGATCGCCTTGCACAGTCTCTAACGCGCCGGCTCGAAAACGATCCTTTCTGCTCGCAACTTCGCAGAGTACCACGTGAAGAATTGGAGGCCCGCAGTTACGAGATTTTCAGCCATCTCACTGACTGGCTGTTGTACAAGACCGAACGTGACCTCGAGCGTGCTTACAGCGAGATCGGCGTGCGCCGCGCGCGACAGCAGGTTGCTCTCAGCCATGTGCTGTATGCCATTAACGCTACGAAGGAACAACTCTGGGCCTTTCTGCAGGACGAGGGCGTAGTCACTAAACCGGTCGAACTTTTTGCCGAGATGGAACTGTTTCGCTTGCTCGACCAGTTCTTCGATAAAGCCATCTACTACTTGACGGCGGGCTATGAATCGGCGCATGTCGCAGAAGCTTCGGTTGCAGCTGCATAGCTCATCCTGTGTCGTTCAGGTTGCTATACAGTTGCCACGGTAGCTTGTCGAAGGATACCCGACAGTTCCGGCCTGTCTGTTGTGCTCCGGGAGCAACCCACGCTACGAGGCAACCTATCTAAGTGCTCCGGAGATTTAAATGAAAACCGCATTTGTTGCCATTGTCACCTTTCTTGCCGCACTTTTCATCGGATGTGGAGCTGGTCACCCCAATTTGAAGACCATCTCCGTCAGCCCTAATTCCGCAAAAGCCGGCATCAATGAGGACGTGGTTTTTACGGCCATGGGAAACTTCACCAACAATAGCAGCCGCGATCTTACCGTGGCGGATGGCTTGAGTTGGAAGACATCTAATAACGCGATTGCGACCATCAATGGAAACACGGGAAGCGCAACCTGTGTTACCGCCGGAAGTGTCACCGTGACGGCAACGGCGCCGCAAAATCTGCAAATCACCGTGAACAATGGGATCAGCAATACGTCCACGAACGTCAGCGGTAGCGCTACCCTCAACTGCACCTAAAATGAACAATCGATTCGGGATTGCCACTGTCTCGCTCTACCCGCTTGAAAGCTTCGCTAGGATGCCGCTTAGCGGGCTTCCTGCTTCTTACCCAGTTTGACCTCCCAACTCTGCTTTGTTAGCTTGGAAAGTTTCCTCTGCGAATGCACTGCTTGCCTGACAAGGCAGAAACGAGATCCCGATGGCGCTAAAGTTCCGCGGCGTTGACTTTATTGAGTTCGATTCCCTTCTGAGTGACGACGAACGCCTGGTGCGCGACACCAGCCGGAAATTCATTGAAGAAAATCTCATTCCGATCATTGAAGAATGCAATCGGGCGGGACGCTTTCCGCGCGAACTGGTCAAACCTATGGGCGAGCTCGGGTTCTTCGGGGCGAGCTTGAAGGGCTACGGATGCGCCGGCATGTCCAATGTTGAATATGGGCTCGTGATGCAGGAGTTGGAGCGCGGTGATTCCGGCGTGCGCTCATTCGTCAGCGTGCAATCGGCGCTGGTGATGTATCCCATTTATGCATTCGGCAGCGAAGAACAGAAGAAAACGTGGCTACCGCCGCTGCAGAGCGGCGAAAAGCTTGGCTGCTTCGGCCTGACTGAGCCTGATTTTGGTTCGAATCCGGGCGGAATGCGCACTCGTGCGCGCAAGAATGGCAAGGAGTACGTGCTCAATGGCGAAAAGATGTGGATCACCTCCGGCTCAATCGCGGACATCGCCGTAATCTGGGCGAAAGTTGAAAACGAGGACAACAAGATTCGCGGCTTCCTGGTTGAGACAAACCGCCCCGGGTTCAAAGCTGAAGACATTCATGGGAAGTGGTCTCTTCGCGCATCGGTGACGTCAGGTCTATCGATGCAGGACGTTCGTATTCCGGAATGCAATCTCCTGCCTGGAAGCGGTGGCCTGAAATCTCCGCTGATGTGTCTCAACCAGGCGCGATACGGGATTGCATGGGGAGCGGTCGGCGCCGCCATGGCTTGCTATGACTGCGCGTTGCAATATTCCATTCTGCGAAAACAATTTCACGATAAACCGATCGCCTCGCATCAGCTCGTGCAGGAAAAACTCACTTGGATGATTAACGAAATCACCAAAGGTCAGCTGCTCGTGCTGCAAGTGGGACGGCTCAAAGATAAAGACAAAGCGGGTTTTCAGCACATTTCAATGGCGAAACGAAATAATGTCTGGATGGCCTTGGAATGCGCCCGCATGTCCCGCGACATTCTAGGCGCGAACGGGGTCGCCGATGAATATCCGCTGATGCGTCACATGATGAACCTGGAATCGGTGAAGACCTACGAGGGCACGCACGATATTCATACTTTGATCATCGGGCAGAGCGTTACCGGAGTGGAGGCCTTCTAGATTCGCCGCTCTTCTGTGGCTACGAATCATGTGCCGTTCGGGCGTTGGCGGATCAGAGAGAGGAATTCCTGACGCGTTTCCTGCTCATCGCGGAAGCAGCCCAGCATGGAAGAGGTAACTGCGGCGGAATGCTGTTTTTCTACGCCGCGCATCATCATGCAAAGATGGCGCGCCTCAATCACGACGCCCACTCCCTGAGGCTCGATCGCACTTTGTATGGTTTCCGCGATCTGCGTGGTCAGCCGTTCCTGTATCTGCAGACGCCGTGAGAAGATTTCGATCAGGCGCGGAATCTTGCTCAGGCCAATTACCTTGCCGTTCGGGATATACGCCACGTGCACTTTTCCGAAAAACGGCAGCATGTGGTGTTCGCAAAGGCTGAACATCTCGACGTCTTTCACTATGACCATTTCATCGTAATTGCAGGTGAACAATGCATTGCGCACCAGCGCCTCGGGATCCTCTTTGTATCCCTTCATCAGATATTCGAAGGCGCGGTGCACGCGGTTGGGAGTTGCGGCTAACCCCTCGCGTGAAGGGTCCTCGCCCAGGCGCACGATCATCTCCCGCACCAGCTCTTCAAAGTTGGCGCCGGTCAGGGTGGGAACGTCGGTTTGAGACTTAAGACTCATTCTGGATTTGTAATTGAGTAATTTGTAATTTGGTAATCGACCCGTATATCGCGTTTTTCAAAATTGCTCAATTGCCAAATTACTAAATTTCAAATCAGGTTCGCAATTCCCGTCCTCCCGCGTACTCGAATGAGTTCATCATCGTCTCTTCAAATCGTACCCTTTCCAGATGAGCGTGGCGGAATCCGCGCTGCAAAATATCATAAATCGCAATACACAGATTTTCTGTGGTAGGCACGGAGTTTGCGAACTCCGGCAGCATGTTCAGGTTCTGGTGATCGAAATGATCCAGGATTTCGTGTTGCACAAATCCATCGAGATCCACCAAGTTGCAAACCATCCCGGTCTGCTCGTCGACAGGGCCGCTGACCGTAACCTCTAAGGCGTAATTATGACCATGCCCATGAGGGTTATTGCATTTGCCATACGTCGCAGTGTTCTCGGTCTCCGACATCTGGTCGCTGTGCAGGCGATGTGAAGCTGAAAACATGTATCGCCGCGTCAAATGGGCCTTCATGCTTCTCCGTAAAAATCCACGAACAGATCTGGGGTTTCGTAAACACGCACTCGGTGTAGCTGGGCCTGCTTCAGTTTCGGCGCCAGCCGCTGCCAGACGGCAATCGCAATATTCTCGGTTGTCGGAATTCGCGTCAGAAACTCCGGAACCTCTTTGTTAAGGAAGCGGTGGTCCATGGCATCCAGCACTTCGCGATTGAGCACATCTTTCAGTTGCTTCAGGTCCACCACAAATCCGGAACGTGGATCAATATTTCCCTTCACCGTGACCTCGAGGGTGTAATTGTGACCGTGCCCATTGGGATTGTTACATTTGCCGAAAATGCGCGCATTTTCTTCCGCGCTGAGCTGCGGATTATGGTAATAGTGCGAAGCAGAGAATTCGGCTTTGCGGGTTAAGTAGACCATGATCTCGCGTTATCGTGCAGCCCTACTGATTGTTCCGAGGGGCTTCTGGATGATCCCCGGTATTGCCTTCCCTTCCATGTGACTCTCCCTTTCTTATGAAAGAGTCGGGATCTCAAAAGAAGATAGGAAAAAACTGGGAGACCTAAGAAGGAAAGCGCCTCTGCGTCCCAGGAGAAATGTGCTTTGCGGATTCGCGCAAAGAAGGATGCGAGCAGCAGCAAAGCTACGATGCCGCTTCCAATTGCCACTCGCGCACGCCCTTCGGATAAGGCAAAGACTAGCTCCGCCAGACTGGCTGCAATCAGCAAGAATTCCAAGAAATGCATCGTAGCGAGCCGGGCTGCCGACGGAAACAGCAGGGCCAGGTTCTTGGTCCAACCTTCTCGCAATTCCGCGAAGCTGCGATACATCCGGGTGCGCACCGCGTCTCCGCCAAAACGGAAGAAGATTGTTCGGCCTGAAGCTTTTACGGCGCGCGCCAGCGCGACATCTTCGAGCAGGCTGCTGGCAATCGCTGCGTGACTGCCGACAGCATCGTATGCTTCCCGTGAAATCAGCAGATATTGCCCATTCGCAGCTGCGGCCGGAGATGCTGCATCACTCACGTGCGAAGGCTTATAGGTAGCTGCCAATTCGGCGAAAATGACAGGCATTACCGCTCTCTGCCAAAGTCCGTGGACCTCTTGCCTGGGAGAATAGGAAAGCAAAGCTGCCCCATGCTGTTTCACTTCTGCAACAGCTCGGGCGAGCGATCCCGGTAGATGCACCGTGTCCGCGTCGGTGAAAAGCAACCAGACCCCATGTGCAGAGCGTGCTCCGGTAAGCATGGCATTGGTCTTTCCGCTCCATCCAGGCGGCAATGGTGCAGCATCGAGCACCCGCACCTCGGGGAACGACTCAGCTATTTTTCGCGTGGCATCGGTTGATCCATCATCCACAACGATGATTTCGAAGTTTATCCCTCGCTGCTGCGCGAGTGATTCCAAGCAGCGCCCAAGGCACGCTTCTTCATTGCGCGCAGGCACAATGATGGATACAGCCGGCCGATTTGGATCTGGGACGGACAAGGCTTGAGCCCTGAATGCATTATTATATCTGTGTGCGACGGCTACCCGGCTTCCCTGTTCTCTTCCTGAGTCTGGCGATCCTCAGCGCTTGCTACGGTGGTTCCCATCCGCCGCGCATTGGCACCGCTGCTCCCGATTTCATCGTTCAGGATGCCGATCACAAGGTGGAATTGCGCGACTTCCAGGGAAAGGTGGTCGTTCTGAATTTCTGGGCGACCTGGTGCGCCCCATGCGTGGAAGAAATCCCATCATTAACCCAATTGCAGGAGCGATTCAAGGACAAGGGAATAACCGTAGTTGGGGTGAGCGTTGACGTGGACAAAGACGGTTACCACAAGTTCTTGAAAGACCATAAGGTGGATTTTCTGACGGTCCGCGACCCGGATCAGAAGACTAATGATCTTTACGGCACGTTTAAATTTCCCGAGACATACATCATTGACCGCAAGGGCATCGTGCGCCGCAAATTCATCGGGGCGGTAGATTGGAGCCAGCCCGAAATCGTGGATTTTCTAACCAAGCTGTCGAGCTAACTACTACCAGTATTTGGTAATCCTGGTTGTCTCGGCCAACGGAAAACATTAAAACTGAATCCTTACTTAGTTGCTACGCAAGGAGAACGACTGTGCAAGGATCCTTTCAGATTCGCCACGGGCTGGCGATCATCGCCGGCGTCTGCGTTTTCGTAGTTGGAATCGGGTTAGGAGTGGGCATTGCCAACTGGGCGGGCCACCCGGTATTGGGGGCGCATGGAATTCCCATCTATGTCGCTCAAACGCAAGCTGCTGAAAGAGCAACGGGTGGTAATGCCGCGGGGTTCAGCTCGATTCTCAAACCAGCACTGCCAGCCGTTGTGAGCATTACGTCGTCACGCATTGTGAAAGTCCCGCAGCAGCCGTTCTTCAATGATCCATTCTTTCAGCAATTCTTTGGCGGGCAGATGCCGCGCGGTCCGCAACAACAGAAAGAAATGGGCCTGGGCTCAGGCGTGATTGTCAGCCCTGATGGATACATTCTGACCAACAATCACGTCATCGACAAAGCGACGGATATCAAAGTCATACTGCAGGACAAGCGGCAGTTACCCGGCAAACTAGTCGGCACTGATCCTAAAACTGACATCGCTGTCGTTAAGATCGCCGCGACCGGCCTGCCTACTCTGACGCTGGGAGATTCGTCCAAACTGGAAGTTGGGGATTACGCCTTTGCCATTGGGAATCCATTTGGCGTGGGCGAAACAGCTACGATGGGCATTATCAGCGCGACTGGGCGCAATGGTCTGGAGATCGAAGATTACGAGGACTTCATCCAAACCGACGCGGCCATCAATCCGGGCAACTCCGGGGGAGCGCTGTTGAACTCCCAGGGCATCGTAATCGGCATTAACACTGCAATCCTCTCTGGTGGATCGGGAGGAAATCAGGGAATTGGCTTCGCCATTCCCATCAACATGGCGAAATACGTCATGGACCAGATCCTGAAGCATGGCAAGGTCGTGCGCGGGTATATCGGAGTTGGAATTCAGGAGGTCACACCGGATCTGGCAAAAGCCTTTAATGTTACGCCCGAGCAAGGAGCATTGGTGGCGAATGTCGAACCCAACAGTCCGGGAGCAAAAGCTGGTCTGCAACGGGGAGATGTGATCGAAGAGATCAACGGTGAACCGGTAAAGGGCAGCAATGATCTTCGGCTAAAAGTAGCAACCATGGCCCCGGGCACAACCGTACACCTGAAGGTGAATCGAAGCGGGCAAACGCGTGACGTCACCCTCTCGCTCGGCGAAAGCCCCAGTGGGAAACCCGGTAAGAATGGTCCGGGAGCGGCAGAGGCTAGCCCTATGCGCGGCGTGCAGGTGGACGAGTTGACGGACGACATTCGCCAGCAGCTTGGGTTGAACTCGGACGTGAAAGGGGTCGTCGTGACCGAGGTAGCGGATGACGCACCCGCGGCAGATGCGGGCCTGCAGCGCGGCGATGTGATTGAGCAGGTCAACCGTCATCCCGTAAATTCTGTCTCGGATTATCACCGTTTGGTTGATGAAGCCGGCAAGCAGGCGCTAGTTTTGCTGATCAATCGGGGCGGAAATACGACATTTATTGTGGTGCAGCCTGAGTAAATCAGCGATAGCGAGATGCGAATCCAACTGATAGAGGCCTTGAGAGCCCGCCTCGCGATGTTGCTTTGCGTTCTTGCCATGCTGCTCGCAGGTTCGACTCATACAGCAATAGCTCAGCTAAAGACCTTGGCCGACACGGATTGGACCGATTGGCTGGGGCCGGATAGCGGTCCACAATTGCGAGCACGGTTAAAGGACAAAAATCAAAACGCTGCACAACACATTGCGGCGGTTGAAGCAGAGGTCCGGAACGTTTTTCTGGATAATCCGGCCAATGTCGTGCCGCAGACCGGCGCTATCGTTGGGGTTCTGCGATATCAAGTGGATCAGTGTGCTCCGGTCGTCACGATCGAGACTCGGTTGACTTTTCAGCAGCTAGCTGCCGGGAACCATGTGATCACGGTGGCACTGATCGGCCAAGACAACCGCCCGTTAACACCCAAAGCAAATCTGCAAGTGACGATCCCATAGCGTAAAGATAGCTGAAGCCCCATCTCGAGGAATCACATCAGAATATGCACAGCTACCGCGTTTGTCATCGGCCCGGTGTGAGCATAGCCTATGCAGAGGAGTCGCCCATGAGCACGATCGAAGCCCTTCCAGCCGAAACTCTTGAACTCAGCCCTTACGCGCCGACGCGATCCACAATCTCGGGCAAGCCGCTGAGCACCGAAGAATTACGTAAAATTGTCGCTTACTGGAAAACTTGCAATTACCTCAGCCTGGGAATGATTTACCTGCAGGACAATCCCTTGCTCACGGAGACACTACGTCCCGAACACATCAAGAACCGATTGCTCGGCCACTGGGGATCCAGCCCAGGATTGTCGTTCGTCTATGTTCATTTGAACCGGCTTATTAAAAAATATGATCTCGACATGATTTTCATTGCCGGGCCCGGCCACGGAGCGCCCGGCGTTTTAGGACCCGCGTATCTTGAAGGCACGTATTCGGAGGTTTATCCGGAAAAGAGCCAGGATATTCGTGGTCTGCGTGAGTTTTTCAAACAATTTTCATTTCCGGGCGGAATTGGCAGCCACTGCACGCCGGAAACACCGGGGTCGATTCACGAAGGCGGCGAGCTCGGCTACGCGCTTTCGCACGCCTGCGGCGCGGCCTTCGACAATCCTGATCTGATTGTCGCCGTGGTAGTGGGAGACGGCGAGTCAGAAACGGGACCGCTTGCGACTGCGTGGCACATCAATAAATTTCTCAGCCCGGTTCGCGATGGCGCGGTGCTGCCAATCCTTCATCTGAACGGCTACAAGATCAACAATCCGACTTTGCCCGCGCGAATCTCGCGCGAAGAACTCGAAAGCCTCTTACGCGGATACGGCTGGACGCCGTACTTCGTCGAGGGCTCTGAAATCGACAGCATGCATCAGGTGATGGCAGCGACCGCCGGACACTGTATTCAGGAAATCCGAGACATTCGGCATGCCGCACGCAAGAGCGGCGCTACGGCGCGACCGCGATGGCCGATGATCGTGTTGCGCTCACCTAAGGGCTGGACAGCACCGCGCGAAGTCGAAGGCCACTATCTCGAAGGCTTCTGGAGAGCTCATCAGGTGCCGTTACCGAATGTAAAGAATGATCCCGAGCAACTGCAAATTCTGGAAAAATGGATGCATGCGCTTAAACCCGATGGGTTGTTTGACGAGAACGAGAACTTAGCTTCATGGTTTCGCGAGCTTGCGCCTGCAGGTGATCGGCGAATGAGCGCGAATCCGCACGCGAACGGTGGGCGCCTAAAAAAGTCTTTACGTTTGCCCGATTTCCGCGACTACGCGCAGCGCGTGGATAAACCCGGGAAGACTGAGGCCGGAAACACTACCCCGCTTGGGGTCTTTCTGGGCGATGTGATGAAGCTGAACATGCACAACTTCCGCGTGTTTGGTCCAGACGAAACGGCTTCTAATCGACTGGATGCCATTTATAAGACTACGAAGAAATTCTGGATCGAGGAATTCTTTCCCGAGGACAGCGACGGCAGCGAACTTTCGCGCGATGGCCGCGTGATCGAGATGCTGAGCGAACACACTCTGGAAGGAATGCTCGAGGGTTACCTTCTGACGGGTCGGCACGGGTTCTTTTCTTGCTATGAAGCGTTCGTTCACATCATCGATTCCATGTTTAACCAGCATGCCAAATGGCTGGAAATCAGCCGGCATCTATCCTGGCGACGAACCATTGCCTCGCTGAACCTTTTAATCACCTCTACCGTGTGGCGGCAAGACCATAACGGCTTTACACACCAGGATCCTGGATTTCTCGATGTTGTCGTGAACAAGAGCGCAGCCGTCACGCGCATCTACTTGCCCCCGGATGTCAACTGTCTGCTCTCGGTGGCCGACCATTGTTTGCGCAGCGAAAATTACGTGAATGTCATCGTCTGTGACAAGCAAAAGCATCTGCAATATCTGAATATGGATCAGGCCATCGTGCATTGCACCAAGGGTATCGGCATTTGGGATTGGGCCAGCAATGACGAAGCCGGGGAACCTGACGTGGTGATGGCCTCGGGTGGTGACATTCCAACCCAAGAGGCATTGGCCGCGACCGCGCTCCTACGCAAAGAATTCCCTGATCTCAAGATTCGCTTTATTAACGTTGTAGATCTGTTTAAGCTGCAGCCAAATACGGAGCATCCGCACGGCCTTTCCGACTGGGATTTCGATTCCCTCTTCACCATTGACAAGCCCGTAATCTTCAACTTTCACGGTTATCCGCAACTTATTCATCGGCTGGCATATAGACGCACAAACCACAATAACATTCACGTCCGTGGATACAAAGAACACGGCAGCATCAACACGCCTTTGGAGTTAGCCATTATTAATAACATTGACCGCTTTAGTCTGGCGATGGATGTGGTCAACCGCGTGCCAAGGTTACAGCGAATCGGCGGGCACGCCAAGGAGCGATTCCTGAATGAGCAGATCGGATGCCTCGACTATGCGCATCAATACGGGATCGATAAACCCGAAGCCGCCGAATGGAGGTGGCCGTACTGAACCTTGATGACTAAGCTGCCGTCAGGAATTGTCACTGGAAAAGCAGGTTTCTCGATTTCGTAACACCGTCCGCGAGGTGGACGGTGTTGCTTCGCTCGAAATGACAATATGTGAGAAATGCGCGATACGTGCTCGCATATCCGCGCTCCACTCATGAGGGATGCGGTTCGCCCAAGATCACTCGTACCGTGTCTCGCGCGATCAGCAACTCTTCATCAGTCGGAATGGCATACGCGAGCAATTTGGAATCCTGAGTCGAAATCAGCCCTTCACGTCCAATGGTCACATCATTCTTCGCCGAATCGATGTGCAGCCCAGCCCATTCCATTCCAGCGCAGATTCGCGCGCGGACATCTGGTGAATTTTCGCCGATACCTCCGGTGAAAACGATCGCATCCGCTCCGCCCATCGCCGCCAGATAAGCGCCAATATACTTCCGTGCTCGATAACAGAAAATTTCGATCGCCAGGCGCACGCGCCGATCATCGTGCTCTTTGATTTCGGCTTGCAGTTCGCGCATGTCGTTCGTCAGTCCCGAAACACCCAGCAATCCAGATTGTGTGTTCAAGAGCGTATCCACTTCGGAGGCTGACATGCCCTCTTTTCGAGCGATGAAGCCGACGATTGCCGGGTCGAGATCACCGGAGCGTGTGCCCATTACTAGTCCTTCCAGCGGCGTCATACCCATAGAGGTGTCCACAGAATTTCCGGCCTTGATTGCAGCTGCCGAACAGCCATTTCCCAGATGCAGGGTGATGATGTTCGTCTGCTCGCGCGTGTGGCCACGCAAAAAACGATAACGAAATGCCACATAGCGGTGAGACGTGCCGTGAAATCCGTAGCGCCGGATGCGGTGCCGACGATAGAGATGATATGGAATCGCGTACAAGTAAGCCTGCTCCGGAATCGAATGGTGAAATGAGGTATCGAAGACCGCGACTTGCGGAAGATCTTTGCCAAAAATTTCCCGGGCGGCCGTGATTCCCTTGATGTTGTTTGGATTGTGCAACGGCGCGAGGTCGATGCAATCTTCGATTCCCTTTAGCACCTTGTCGTCAATGAGTGCAGATTGTGCGAACATTTCGCCGCCGTGCACCACACGATGGCCAACCGCGTTTATATCGGCTGTGCTCTTGACCTCTGCAACTTGTGAGCGGTCCGAAGAGATGTAGCGAACGATGTAATCCAATGCCGCCGAAACATCGCGCAGCGGCGCGGTGAACGTCTGGCCTGGCTCGCTGCGATAACGAATGCGAATGATCGCTTCCCCACCAATTCCCTCGATCTCGCCTCGACAGATGCGATCGTCTTTGTGTTGTTTGATCCGGTCGAGATCAGTGGCAATGATCTGAAACTTCAGGCTGGAGCTTCCGGAATTGAGAACCAGAACGTTCATGACAGGCCTCGTACAATGCTTCTGCCATGATACCGTTCCGGCAAATTGTCCCAGAAGCCTGGGCGCTCCTCAAAAGCTGGGCTGCCCTGCCATTCTCCAGGACCACATAAGGAATGAAGTTGCCGTGAGGTCGATGCCAGGCTCGGTTGTGGTAAACGACTGCATATTGTCTCGATAGACTGCTCGTTGTGACGCATCAAACGGGCCGTCGTTTCCATTGAACTTCCTAAATGTGTCGGCGCCGTTTGCCGGGCACAAGACCATGCCATCGAGCACACCAGAGCTGGCTGAACTGCCTGGCCCCTCGGCTGCTGCGCCCCAAAGAATGGGCGTACCGCCAGCGGTGCCATCGAGTACGCCGGCGAGGTTCGCTACCTGGTGCTGAATGCAATCAGGAAACGTGTTTCCATCGCCAACAATAAACGACGAACCCCACGAATTCGCTCCAAGAATATTGGCCAGCCATCTTTGAGAATAGCTGTCGTAGCTCTTGAGGCCGGTGAGGGCATATGCTTCGCTGGCCATCACGGACAGACCTGCGCCATGCGAGGTGCTGTCTCCGTAATTCCATCCATATCCGAAGCCCCACGCATCTTGCCTGGCTTGCGTGATGGCGTCATTGACTTGTTTTAAGAGTTGTTGGCGTATGCTCTCTTTCGATATTGCGAACCCGCTCGGGTTACCGGCCAGGGCCATTGCGCGATAGAGCTCAAAATGCGCTAGCCCACTGACATCGTAGAGATTCAGCGTGTCGGCAAAACCTGGCTCGTAGATATTCTTGATATAACCGTGGGCGAATTCGGCTGCGCGGCGCAAGTAAAAATCGGCATCCCTGCACTGCAATACTGATAGCAAGGTTTCATCGTGCTCGGCGGCTTTCAACGCAAAATAGAGTTCCGTTGCCCCGAGTTCCATATCGTCTTCCCAAACATTCTCGGGATAGCCGTCAAATGGAGAAATGGTCAGCAGACATTTACTGCAAGTGCCGGAGTCTCCGCTGGGCGCTGGATCCGGAAAGGAGGTATCCGCGAGCGCGAAAATATCTTCCGCATTCTTCAGGCATTGGTTTGCGAATTCGGGGTCTATATCGCGGTTGATCTGATAACAGAGCGCAAAATCGGCGGCCAATCGCCCGGCGAGATTGGGGCTTATCTTCGAACCTGCTGGTCCTGCCACGTATACGGGTCGATAGCAGATGAAGAATGTGGTGTAAGGATCGCAAGCTTCCGGATCACCGGCCTCGCGGAAATTGTCGGCAGCTTGGGGCAGCGTCCAGATGTCATATTCGGTAATCAGGCAGAATGGCGTGTTGTAAGTGCCGCCGCAATTGCCCGTCGCCGAACTGGGATCGCCCTCGCCGTAGTAGTCCCAATCCTGGGTGTTATCCACCTGGTAATAGAGCGTTTGCCTTTTGCCGCCCCACATTTTTAACAGCCAGTTGATGCCGAACTTCGCCTCGTTGGTGAAGTCGCTAGAGATCGGCGACCCCGGCCCGCTATCGCCTGCGTAGGAAATTGAGCCCGGCGGTCGCGGAGGCTCAATCGGCGCACGCGATCCCATCTGCTCCGGAAAATCCCGAATGCCGATCTGCATCAATGCTGCGGTATAGCTTGTGGTCTCGATGTATTTCTCGTAATCGCCGGCATCCCACCACCCACCCGAGACGTCGATGTTGGGCAGCTTTGCCGACACCAGAGGCAGGGTGGGCGGCACGTTGTGGATAAAGTCGTTGCTGTCGAGGGGTGGTGTCTGATAAACGTGGGCGTTCCCGTCCTTCAGGTGCCCTGGCTCGGTGCGCAGGGCGTTTGGAACAAAGTTTGGCCCGTCACGCTGCGTTTCGTAGAAAAACAGCGTGTTCAGGAGCAGACCGGAGTAGAGAACCTCAGGGGCGTTCACGGAAAACCGGGGTGATGTCGCGACCGCCGGATCTGAAACTGAAATTGTGTAGAGATCTCCGCCGGGAGCGCTGAAATCCAACGCGTAGACGTTATATGCAACGGCTTTGCTATGGCTCCATGTACCGAGCAAAGATCCGACCCGACCTGAGTCCACGATCTTGCCTTTTGAATTGACCACTTTGAAAGTCGCCGTGTTTGCCGTTGCAGTGGACATCAAGAACGCGCGAAAGGGGGTTTTCCCTGCCTCATACCCAATCTGGCTGACGCGAATATAGGCGGCTTCGGCTTGCGCCGATTGAATGTGAACCATGGAGACGAGCGCAAAACCGATGACCGCCAGGGTTAGAGACCGGAACGTGTGGCTGGGAAACATGGTGGCTCCTGAGGAAACCGCCTATTAAATGCATTTAATGGCGCGAATCATCCCGCTTTCTGGGTTGACTGTCAAGCGAATTCGATGGCCAATCAACTCTTTGTTTCTAGGGCGCAATGGAATGTGCGCCTTCTGGGCGGGCGCCGTCGAAGAAATTCGGACCTGGTTACGAATCGATTTTCCTTTGCGCTGAGTCTAAACTAATCGCCCAGCATGAGTGCTCCAATCTACCCAGCAAGCGGTAAAGTCGCGCCACCGGTGGAGAACTCAGCCTTTCGCAAGATCTTCAAAGCATTTCACTACCGCGACTTTCGCCTAATGTGGATCGGCGCGTGCACCTCGAGCGTCGGCACGTGGATGCAGATCGTGGCCCAGGGCTGGCTCATCTATCGCTTAAGTCATTCCGCCTTTCTGCTAGCGCTTGATCAATTTCTCGGCGGCATTCCGATTTTCTTACTCTCTTTGATCGGCGGCGTGGTCGCCGATCGCATGGAGCGCCGCAAGATTCTCCTCATGTCGCAATACGTGCAGATGATTAGTGCCACACTGCTCACGTTTCTGGTCGCCACCGGAACTGTTCACGTATGGCAGATTCTCAGTTTGTCGTGTGTGAATGGGTTCGCACAGGCGTTTGGCGGACCGGCATATTCGGCGCTGATTCCAACACTGGTCGATCGGGACGATATGCCCAATGCGATTGCTCTGAATTCGATCCAGTTCAATCTCGCAGTAACCATCGGACCTGCACTGGCCGGGATCACGCTGGCCAGGCTGGGCGAAAAGTGGTGCTTCGGCCTGAATGCGATTTCTTTCCTTGCGCCTATCATCTCGCTTTCCATCATTACTGCTCGATTTCTGCCAGCAGCCACGACCGAGTCGATCTTCAGCAGCCTCAAACAGGGCATTCAATTCCTGCGCCGACAGACCTCGATGGAAGCTCTGACTGTGTTGGCGTTCATCATGACCTGTTTGAGCATGCCGCTACGAACCTACTTTCCAGTGTTCGTAAAGGACATCTTTCATCGCGGGCCGGAAACGTATGGCAATCTGTTGTCGCTAATGGGAGTAGGTTCGATTTGCGGTTCGCTCGGAGTTGCAGCATTGGGCAATATGAGGCATAAAGGACGATTCGCGTTAAGCATGCTGATCTTCCTTGGCGTAGGAATTTCAGGGTTTTCGCTCTCACGCTCGCTGCCGTTTAGCTACTCGATGCTGGTGCTGGTGGGGGCGTCCATGATGGCAGTGTTCGCCACCGTGACTTCGCTAGTTCAGTTGATCACCACCAATGAGATGCGCGGCCGCGTCATGAGCGTTTATAACTGCGCCTTCCGGGGTGGCATGCCGACTGGAAACCTGATCTCAGGATGGCTCGTTCCCGCGTTCACGGCCCCGGTTGTACTGGGTGTGAACGGATCACTTTTGGTTCTTGTGTCGCTGTACTTTTTCGTGGTGCAACGCAGAGTCGCGACATTGTGAATTCGCAACTTTCCAGCCTCGCTACCAAGAACGATTTGCTATGAGAGCGACAGGGCACCATTAGTCAAACTTTTCGCATACCCTTCTTGCCAGGGTGCCTGACAACTTGAACCGCTGTTCGGATAATTTCGGTTGACCGCATCTGAGAAGTAGCAGGTCAGCATCACCACGGCGAAGCTCTTGAATCATGCCTGATCGAATCACAAACAATGACCGGCAAAAGAAGGAGATCAGCTGGCAGGTTGCTGTGCGTGCACTTCGCCACCGCAATTACCGCCTGTTCTTCGGCGGGCAAGGGATTTCGCTCATTGGAACCTGGATGACACGAGTCGCAACTTCGTGGCTGGTATATCGCCTGACTGGTTCGGCGTTTCTACTCGGCTTGGTAAGTTTCGCGAGCCAAATTCCGATATTACTGCTTGGGCCACTTTCCGGAGTTTGGGTCGATCGGCTGAATCGGCATCGCGTGCTGGTAGTAACGCAGATCCTGTCCATGTTGGAGTCGTTCGCCTTGGCGGCACTCGCGCTCTCGGGCGTTATCACCGTAGCCGAAATTATTGTGTTGAATCTGTTCCAAGGCGCCGTGAATGCGTTCGACATGCCGGCACGCCAGGCATTCGTGATCGAGATGGTCGAGGAGCCTCAAGATCTCGGTAATGCTATCGCTCTCAATTCGTCTCTTGTGAATGCGGCCCGGCTCATCGGTCCCTCGGTCGCAGGTTTGCTAATTGCCGCGGTCGGCGAGGGTTATTGTTTTCTGGCGGACGGGATCAGCTATTTGGCCGTGATCGCTTCCCTATTGGCCATGTCAGTGGCGACCCGTCGACGTGAACGAGAACATGATGGCGTGCTGGCGGAATTGCGTGAAGGATGGGACTATGTCCGCGGTTTTCGGCCAATCCGCTCAATCCTGCTGCTGCTCGCGTTGATCAGCGTTGTTGGCATGCCGTACACAGCGTTGATGCCGATTTTCGCAGGACGCATTTTGCATGGCGGAGCGCATACCCTGGGCTTCCTGATGGCAGCAGTCGGAGTGGGTGCGCTTGCAGGAGCAGTGGTCCTGGCGGCAAGAAACACGGTGCTTGGATTGGGCCGTGTGATCGCGATGACAGCCGCGGGTTTCGGCGCCAGTTTGTTTTTCTTTGCTGCCTCCGGGCAACTCTGGCTCTCCTTGTCACTGCTGGTAGTGACTGGATTCTGCTTTATGCAGCAGATGGCATCCAGCAACACCGTTCTCCAGACCATTGTGGACGAACAGAAACGTGGTCGGGTCATGAGCTTCTATGCCATGGCATTCCAGGGGACCGCGCCTTTTGGCAGTTTGATCGCGGGCGCGGCCGCGAGCCGGATCGGAGCGTCTTACACGCTGATGATTGGCGGTGCAGTCTGCGTCTGTGGTGCGATTGTGTTCGCCATGGAATTGCCTGCACTACGGCGTCTCGTCCGGCCCATCTACGCTCGAATTGGCATCCTGCCGGAGATCGCAACGGGGATCCAGGCCGCAACTGCTCTGCAGCAACCACCAGAGGACTAACACAGTATTCTGCTGGCTTACTTAATTGGAGCTAGTATCTCGTCCAGGCGGTCGGGAGTGGACTCAACTCTCTCCAGGTGTGGATAGCGCAAGCCGCCGTGGCAATCCAAGCTCACGGTGATGTATTCCTTGCCGCGTTTCAGTAAAAGTTTAACGGGTGCGTTGCTCTTTTCCGCCGCGAGAATAGCTTCGCGCAGAGTTGCGAGGCTGAACGATTGATCATTCACAGCTTTTAACTGCATGTCAGGAGTCATGCCAGCTTTGAACGCCGGGCTGTTCCACCACACGCCTGTGATACTGCCGTCGGAGGTGTCATCATCATCATCTTGAGCAACGCCGCCGCCGGCCTTCACCGCAAATCCAAGCGAGGTGGCAAAACTGATCCCGCGAGATCGGTCCATGTGCTTCATCCACTCTGATTCGGTGTCGTTGTAAACCAAACGATATCCACTCCGAGTGAAGCCGTCCTCCGGAACTTGTGCTTCAACCTGGTACACGCGGATTCGAAAGAAGCTGGCCCAATCGAATGGCTGCACTGCATTCAAGATCTTAACGAGATCGTCGAATGTGTAGGTGACGGTCACGTAGCTTTTATTGTCGATTCCGAAGAAAAGTCTGGCGAAATCATCCAGAGATTTCTGCCCGTTGCTCAGCTCCCGGATTTTGGTATCGGCATCAAGCCAGACGAGATCTGATTCGGGATAGTAATCGTAGCCGCGCTGCCAACTCGCCCATTCCTCGGGCCTGGCGCCATGAGCCGAGATAATTGGCTGGTTCGTCGTATCGTCCAAGGGACGCCAGGTCCGCCCTGGACTGGCTTCGAAATTCGCTGCTATACCAGCGAAGACATCGCGTGTCTGCTCGAGCGTGCGCAGGCCGGAACGCGCCGTCAGCACATTGCCGTAGTAGTCGGTCAGGCCTTCGTAGACCCACAATAGATCGTTCTGCATTGGCACATTGAAGTTCGTCGTCCAGAGATCGGCAGGGCGACGGAATTTTCCATTCCATGAATGCACGTATTCGTGCGCCAAAAGAGCACGGCCCGCCACGCCGGCCAGCCAATCTGTGAAGTAGTTGGCACGTGTGCCGTCTTCACTCGATTGATGGTGTTCGAGTCCTTTCCCGCCCACCGAGTCGCTGAGCGAAAACAGGAAGTCATAACGATCGTAATGGCGCGAGCTAAACAGCTTCTCTGCCTGGATCACCAGATTTTTGTGGTATTCGAGTTCCTCCGATGTGATGTCCAGTTGTTCGGTTTGGTCCGCAAAGACGTCGAGGTAAACGGGGGCATCGGGTCCGGTCGACAGATCCACGCGCTTGTAGTTGATCCCGGCGTAAAGCGGTGAATCGATCAGTGTATTCAACGGAACATCCTTGAACTGAACCACGTTCCCGTTCTGCGATTTCACATCCAGCGAGGTGGCAAACTTCCAGCCCTCCGGCAAGCGCAACTCCGGAGAAAATTGAATTCTGCGCGCAAAGTATCCTGCCGGATAAAGCAGCACACTATTCCAGGTGAGATCGGCGAATTTGTTTGAAATGCGTCCCTGCCGAGGCTTCACGGGTGCAAGGTATTGAAAGTTCAACTCCAGGGCGGATGCACCCTGTGGCACATCAATGTGGAATGCCCACATGTTCACGCGATCACGGACCCAAGGAATGCGCCTGCCATTCGCAGTGACAACCAGTCCAGCCATCGCTCCTACCGGGTTTGACGGCGAATGCGTCCCGGGAAGCCACTGTGGGTACAAAAGTGTGATCGAGCCCCAAATTCACGGGAATAGTTTCCCGCACATTCAAGACACGCTGATTGACGTTCGTCAGATCAACTTTGAGCGTGAAGGTTCCCGGATAAGGCTTATCCACCGGTCCAGCAACAGGCGCTGGCAGCGGAGCTGGCTGCGGGCCAGCGGAGTCTTGAGCAGAGCAAATTGTGGTGAGAGCAACGATGAGAAACGCCGCAAAAACTACTCGAGAGGAGCGATAGAAACTTCGGCTCGGCATATAAGTGTCATGAACTTCGGACACTTATATATCACATCGACGTTGAGTTGGAGTTAGCGGGCCCGAAAGCATGGAGCTGCACAACTCTCAGTGCTCTCCCGGGTTCAAACTTGTACCGTGCCGATCGCACGGAGAATTGGGCGCTGGACTGAAACTACGGAGGGGAGCTGAGGTCCAGCGCCCATGATTCTCACTTCTTGTGCTCAGTTTTCTTGCGTGCGCGCCAGATCGTAGTAAGACCCTTGGTCTCGCTGTGGATCAAGCCACGCGCTTCCAGCGCTTTGATCGTACCCTGATTGGCTGACGTCGCACGCACGACAATATCGTCCTTCAGGTTACGCAAGAGTGGACCACTTCCGGGAGCCCCCGATTCCAGTTGATAGCCGGTTTCTAGATGCGTCAACAGGTCTTGTTCCGACTTGGTCAGCTTTGGAAGGTTCAGGCCGGTTTGGGAGAGCGCCTTCTTGCGTGCCACGCGAGCTACTATCTATCTAAACGGCATCGCTTGTCCACCGTGTCGTGCAGAATTCACACAGGTGCATGGATCTGAAGTCTAATCATCGGTGGTGGCTTCCGGCTCTGCTTCCACAATGACATCAACCTTTGCCCCAGGTTTGAGACGCGCCTCGTCGCCCTTCTCGTCGGTGACCACATTGGCGACGCGAATCTCACGATAGAGGTGGTCGGCCCCGTCGATCTCAATCTGCGCCTTTTCCGGCTCACTTGGTGCTGGTGGTTTGATGATTTTCTCGCCGGTACCGAGAAATTTCTTCCGCTTTCTGCCCACGTTGTACCTCGGGTTCAGTGAGTTGCTGTCGAACACTACAGTGCGTGCAATCTGATGGCCAGACTCCGCCCTGGCAAAACGAACGCGACAACCCTCATTGTGGTTCTTTAAGCTATTCGGCGATCGGATCTACCCGTGATTCGCTTGTAGTTTTCAACGTGGGGGCGGATTCGTTCTTTGATCTTGGCTTGTTCGGCCCGCGCATTGGAAAGAGCGATGTCGGCCAGCCTTAGCCAGCGAGCGTGAACCTCGTCCGTTGGTCGCTCTGACTTGCGGCGATTGGGAATCGTAAGCGTATCTACGATCTTTCTATTTTCTGACTGCATGACGCAAACGAATGGCAGATTGGATGCTCGACCTCGCTGAAGTGTTCCATTGAGAGGAAGGGGCGAATGTTTTGGTTAGTTCAGCTAGCCGACGAATGTGATAGCTGGCCAGGGTTTCACGGACGTCTGTCCCGAACGAGGACAACGCTTTGGATGAGAAGATTCCCTGCGGGTTGCCTTGTCAAGTTTAATTCCCGGAGGTGCCAGTAGCCACCGCCTTGATCGCCATCGGAAATGTTTGACATCTGTGGCGGCGAGGCTTAGCTTTTGCTGCAATGAAATGACCCGCACCGATTAGGAGGCGTATGAATACACGTTTGCTTGGCCTCAGCACGCTCGCGATCTGTTTAGCGGCATTGCCGTCATGCCCAAAAACCAAAAAGGAACTAGCCGGCGGAAAAGCGGACAGAGTCGTTTCGATCGAAGCCGGTGGTACGCACGGCTGCGAGGTCGACTTCCCGGTTGCCGTTGTTTACATAAAGAAACACTATCCCCGTTGGAAGTCAGACGACAATGAATACTGGATTCACTTTGTTGGAGGGAGTCCCTTCTCGGTTGATCCTATCCATGTTCCTGCGGGCGACAAATCAGATCGGATTGACATAACCGGAGACGAGAACTACTACAAGTACGAGATATGGGATCAGTCAAAGAAGGTCTGCAAAAACGCTGACGATGATCGAGATCCCGGTCTGAACGTCAAACGCTAGTTCTTAGCACGCGTCAATGCTTCAAAACGAGCATTAGCGTGCAAATGCTCGAAATCGGGAGTGTCTCTGATCACTTCCGGCGAATAACCCAGGGAAACTGCTGTTTCTAATGATGAAAGGCAAAGACTGGTTTTGTCCAGGCGGTTGTACACGATGGCAGCCCGAAACCTGACCTCCCCGTCGTTAGGGCCAAGAGCCAGTGCTTGCTCAATCTGGGCGAGTGCTTTGTCGCGATTGCCCGTCATAGCGTTGTAGTTGGCCGCAAATGCAAGCAGGATTGGATCTCTTGGATTGATTTCAAGCTTCTTCCCAATGCGAGCAATCGCATTCTGGTAAGCGATCTCGGCTTTGGAACCCGGAGCTTTACTCCAAAATATTGCATCGCCCAGGTTGCCCCAGAGCAGCCAATCGCTATTGTCGAGATTCAGACCTCGTTGAAATGCGTCCGCAGCATCAGAGAATCGCCTCAGGGCAAAGTAAGCATTACCAAGATTATTGAAAGCCTCGAGATTAGG
>Ga0335081_10004919_pt1 | contig 21126 bp, 21 predicted proteins | sample Lox_Sample_35_FD_206713 | JGI IMG/M metagenome (GOLD analysis project Ga0335081, IMG submission 206713) | Soil microbial communities from Loxahatchee National Wildlife Refuge, Florida, United States - Lox_Sample_3.5 | ecosystem: Environmental > Terrestrial > Soil > Wetlands | place: USA... | reverse complement strand
ACACCGCGGATTTCGCGCGCGCGACCGGAAAGCCGGTGGCGGTCGCGATCCCGCAAGCGAGCGTCGCCGCGCCGTTTCGCGCCGCGGGCATCCCGGTCTTTCCCGCGGAAGTTCCCGCGATCGACGCACTCGACCAGCTCGCCTCGCATTGGGCGCTGCTGCGCCGGAAGCTCCCGCCGCCGCCCGCGCGCCGCGAGGTGCGCGTGCCCGCGGGCTCGACGCGGTTCCTGAACGAAGCCCAGAGCCTGGAGCTGCTCGCCGTGCACGGCATTCCCGTCGTGCCCTACCGGCTCTGCCGGAGCGAGGCCGAGACCCGCGCGGCCTTCCGCGCGCTCGGTCCCCGCGTCGCCGTCAAGGCGTGCTCTGCCGAGGTGCCGCACAAGAGCGAGCACGGGCTCGTGGAGCTCGGCATCGCCGACGAGGAAGGCGCCGCTGTAGCTTTCCGCGCGCAATGGGAGAAGCTCGGCACGATGGGGGTGGCGCGGGATGGCGTCATCGTCGCCGCGATGGCCGCAGGCTCTCGTGAATGCGTGCTGGGCGCACGGCTCGATCCCGTCTTCGGCCCGGTGGTGATGCTCGGCGACGGCGGCAAATACGTCGAGGCGATGCCGGACATCGCGGTGCTGCTGCCTCCCTTCGGCGAGGCCGATGCGCTCGAGGCGCTCGAGCGATTGCGGATCGCGCCGCTCCTCGCGGGCGTCCGCGGCGAGCCGCCGCTCGACGCACCCGCGCTCGCACGCGCGGCCGTACGACTGGGCGAGATCATGCTCTCCGCCGAAGGCCGCATCGCCTCCGTCGATCTCAATCCCGTCCTGCTGCGCTCTCGCGGCGAAGGCCTCATCGTCCTCGACGCGCTCGTCGAGCGTCAGGTTTGATCCGCGAGACCCTCAACCTTACAGCCGCTTCGCGACGGGCGCGGGAGGGTGAGGGTCTCGGCAGCGCTAGACCGTGGCGACGGGCGTTGCGGGGGAGCCGACGGCGCCGGGGAGCCGGAGCGGAGGTGCCGTCAGGAGAAAGCGGTTGCGCTTGTGCGCGCGGAGCCAATCCGCGAGCTCGGAGAGATACCAGATCTCGCCCAGATTCACGCCGAGCTTGAAGAGGCAATGCTCGTGGAGCGGCAAGGAGGCGCAGTGGTCGTCCTCGCAGGGCCGCGAGGGATGCGCCTCGACCGCGTAGTTGTCGGAGATCAGCGAGACGAGCCCGCTCCGGGTGATCCAGTTGAGGAGCCGCTGGTCCCGCCCGTCGAGGACGGCGCAAGCGCCATGCAAAACCTTCTCGTCGGGATCCTTCTTCATCTCCAGCAGGACCTGAGCGAAACCCGTGCGAATGCAGACCATGTCGCCTTCCTCGACGACGACCCTGTCCTTGGTGAGAACGTCCATCAGGTCCTCGAAGCCCACGAGCTTGCGCTCGCGCCCGTAATGCGCCTCGAGATCGATCATGACCGCGCGGCCCTGCATGCAGGCGGTCGCCATGTTCTCGACGCCGAGCGCGCGGGCGCCGGTCTCGCCCTCGGCCGGCGGCTGGCGGCCCTCGCTGTAGTCGACGGGACCCACGATGTGCTCGCCTGCACGGTAGCCGTTGTAATAGACCATCTCCGGCTCGCCATCGCCGTCGACGTCGAAGAGTTGCCCTACATGCGCAAGGCTGTCCCACTGCGTCGAGTACTGCAGATGCAGGAAGACGGCATCGTCGGAGACGATGTCGGTCCAATGCGGATCGAAGAGGCTCAGGGGGATGTTCATGTTGGGATTGCCGTCGCGCATCGTCGGCTGGAGCTTCGGCGGATGCCGGCGCGGATTGAGCTTGTTGCCGCCGGGATAGTCGAGCGGCAGCGACAGGCAGAAGGTCCGACCCTCCTTCACCTCTGCGATCCCCTCTAGCACTTTCCTTGGCGTCAGCAGGTTGAGTCGTCCGCGCTGATCGTCAACTCCGAAATCGCCCCAGGTCGAGCCCGCAGGCCTACGCGTCCAGCGTGGATTGGCGGTCATACGCGGCATCTCCTTCTCTGCGCGAGGGCTCGGCGTGCGAGTATAGCGGCGCCGCCCACGCGCCCTCAAAGGCATCGAGCGCTGCACCCAGATACTGCCAACGACGGATGATCGGTTAACCCATCAGGGTGAAAAATACCCCTTTCTGAGCGCGGAAACCATCAGTAGGGTGCCGTCGGATCTGAAGGGAGTAGCGATGAACCGGTTCCATCGGATTGCGGGCGCGCTCCTGTTGTTCTTGGGTGCAGGCGTCATCGGCGTGCTGCTGTCGGGCGATGGCCTGGGGCAGAACCAGCGCAGGCCCACCGCCAAGGAAGCGCCCAAACAAAATGCGCCCGCGCCCGCGCCCACACCACCTGTGCAGGCCCAGCCGGATCAAACGCCCGCTGCGCCCACACCGCCCGAAACCCAAGCCTCACTTCCGGCGCAGCACGCGCAGAAGAGCGGCTATACGACCTGTCTTTCCGCGCTCGACGCTGCGACGCGCGAGATCGTCCGCGATTCCCCCTATGCCGCCGCCGACACCTGGAACAATCAGGCCGCGGATACCAGCAGCTTCACGAGCGTGCTCGCGATCGAGCGCCCGCAGAGCGCTGCGATCCTCACGGTGAGCCCCGCCAAATCCGGCGGCTGCGACACCGCTGCGGCGATCATGGGCTATTTCGTCGATAGCTGCATCGCCGTCCGCGAGGCGCGGCTCCAAGGCTGGAAGCTCGTGTGGGAGACCAAGACGCTTCTCGGCTATCAAGCGCCGGATTCGCACCTTGCCTATCTGATGCCGAGCGGTAGCGGCTGCACCGTGATCGAGATGCACGTCCAATACGGCGCCGCCGCCTCGGAGAAGAAATAGCCCTCACACCAACGTGACGGTTGAACGAGAGCCGACGCCACTAATCTGGCCTCATCTGCGCCAGAGGGAACGGGGGATACTTCAATGGATGGCGATCATCTCAAGAGCCTGCTGCCCAAAGTGGACTTCTCGCGCCGCGACCTCGTGATCACGGGAATCACGACGGGCTTCGCCCTCGCGGTGCAGCCGGTGCAGGCGCACACCGTCATCACGACCGACACCAAAAGCCTCGAGGCAAGTCCGGTGGAGATCCCCGTCGCAGACGGCAAGATCCCCGCCTATCGCGCCATGCCCGCCAAAGGCAGCCACTTCGCGACGGTACTGGTGATCCACGAGGCGTTCGGGGTCCACGAGCACATCCAGGATCTCTGCCGCCGCTTCGCCAAGGCGGGATATTTCGCGGTGGCACCCGCGCTCTTTGCACGCCAGGGCGATCCCGCGAAGGTCGCCGATCCCGCAAACCTAATGAAGGAGATCATCTCCAAGGTCTCGGACGCGCAAGTCGCATCCGACCTCGACGCCACCGTCGACTGGGCGAAGTCGTCGGGCAAGGCGAACACCGCAAAGCTCGGGGTGACCGGCTTCTGCTGGGGCGGGCGAGAAGTCTGGCTCTACGCCGCACACAATCCCAGGCTCAAGGCTGGCGTCGCCTGGTATGGACCGCTCAAGCCCTTCTCCGACGTGGCGCCGACCGATCCGCTAGAGATCGTAAAGGACCTGAAGGCTCCGGTGCTCGGCCTCTACGGCGGCGCCGATCCCGGCATCCCCGCGCCGAAGGTCGAGGAGATGAAGGCGAAGCTGAAGGTCGCGAAGAAGCCCTCGGAGATCGTGATCTATCCGGACACGCCGCACGGATTCAACGCCGACTATCGCGCCAGCTACCGCGAGAAGGCAGCGAAGGACGGCTGGAATCGGATGCTCGCCTGGTTCAAGAAATACGGCGTCGCCTGAGCCGCGGGCGGCGCGGTCAGAGGAACCGCGCCCAGATATAGGCGGCGGAGATCAGGAGCTGGACCGCTGTGACCGGCGCGCCGTAGCTCAGAAACCGCATGAAGCTCAGGGGCCTTCCTGCGCGAGCGCAGATACCCGTCGCAACGATGTTCGAGGAAGCTCCGAGCAGCGTGGCATTGCCACCGAGCGTTGCACCGAAGCACATCGCGAAGAAGAGCGCCGCTACGGAATCCGGCATGTGACCGTAGCCGGCCTCGATCGCAGCTTCCGAGGCGAGCCCCGCACCCACAGCGAATTGCTTGACGAGCGGCACCATCGCGACGACCAGCGCGATGTTGGGAATGACGCTCGAGAGAATTCCGATGCAGAAGAGCAGCAATATGCTCGCGATCGTCACGTTGCCGCCCAAGATCTTTCCCATTGTGCTCCCGAGCGCGGCAATCACGCCGGTCTTCTCGAGCGCTCCCACCAGCACGAAGATGAAGACGAAAAACAGCAGAGACTCCCAGTCGACATCCCGGAGAATGGCGCCGACGTCGTCGAGCCGGGTCCAGTAGGCAATCAGCAGCACCAGGGTCGATCCGACGATGGCGACGGCCGGCGGCGCGATCGGATTGGGCAAGCTCTCCCCGAACACGAAGAGCACGATCATCACACAGAGCACAGCGAGGCACGCGGTCATAACGAGCGGCCGCTGGATGCGCGGGAGCGCGTCGGCTCCGCCGCCGGACACGCGCGCGCGCCAGACCGATCGAAAAATCAGGGGCAATATCGCGATCAAGCCGGCGACGACGAGGAGCGCGCCTGGGCTCAGGAGATGCAAATACTCGGAAAAGCTCAACCCGACGGAATTGCCGACGATGAAGGTCGCGGGATCTCCGACCAGGGTGAGCAGCCCCGCGGTGTTCGCGACGAACACGAGCAGCATCACCGGCGGCACGAAATCGATTCCCATGCGCTCGCAAAGCCTGATGATCAGCGGCGCCAGCAAGATCACGACCGTTGCATTGGGCAGGACGGCGCAAATAGGGGCCGCAATGATCACGATGGCGATCATCAGCCGCCTGCCCTCCCCGCGCACCAGACGCAGTATGATCCCGCCGAGATAATCGAAGAGGCCGGTCGGGATGAGCGTGCGTGCGACAACCATGCCGCCGAAGAAGAGCGCGATCGTGTCTTCCCCGGGATTTATTGTCTCGCTCGTTTGCTGGGCGGAGAGCACCCCCGTCATCAGCAGGATCACCGCCCCCAGCGAGGCCGCGACAGTCATGTGCATACGGTTCGATGCGATCGCGAGGATCACCGCCGCGAAGACACCGAGAGCAATCGCCGGAGCGAGCGCTATGTCCATTTGCGTCCCCCACGGGGCACCATGGCCTCACAGGTGCCCGCGTACCCCAGGTTGATGGCATTTGGCTACGGGCCGCGCCCGCCGTCAATGTGCTGAACCGGCGCGGTCGCGTTCAGCGCCCATCCTATGATGGCGCCATCGCCGCATGGGGGACGACGTTGTCGCTCGACGTGGCACCGGATGTCGTCACGAGCGATTCCGCCCAACCCGATATGCCGCTCCATCGGCAGCAACCGGGGCCCCTAGATCCCGCGCTAGGCTCGATCCCTAGGCCGCCATGACGCGCGTCAGCACCGGAAGCCCTCGACCGCAGGAGCATGGCGGGCCGAGCTCGGCGGCGAGGTCGAGCACGTAGCGCAAGAGCGGCATCGCGAAGTTGTGGAGCGTGGTCGCGACGAGCCGGCCGGTCTCGCCGGGACCGCAGGCGCTTCCGTCCGGACGTAGCACCTCGAGGAGTAGTCCCTCGGATTGGACGTGATAGAGTTCTTGCCGTGGGCATTGCAGCGCCACCGTGCCCACCTCCTCGACGCGGATGATCGCGGTGACGGGGACGCCCCAGGCCGCGCGACAGAGCGCCCGAAACTCGGCGTCGATCGTGCCGCTTCCCGTGCGCACACCCAACAGGCCCGGCAGCGTCTTCCCGGTGGCGCGGTAGCGCCGCGCGAGTGCGCCAATCGTTTCGGGAAGGCCTGCAAGATAGGCGGGCTTCTCGCGCTCGAGCCACTCCATCTGCTCTCCGACGTCGCTCGTCGCATCCAGGATGACGAGGGGGCCGGTACCGTAGAGCGGGCCCATCGGCGGGCCCCAGTCGGGCATACTTCGGCCGGCGGGATAGCGCGAGCCGCCGGTCGGATCCAGCACGATCGCCGCCTGCTTTCCCGCGAGATCGCGGCGATGCCAGATCTCCTCTCGAAGGATGAACGCCTGCGTGAAGAGCTGCGTGAGCTCGGTCTTGCGCACGCGGAGCACCGGCGGCCTTGGATCGAGGGTGAGTTCGGCCACCTTCCCATGCGCCGGCGGAATCGCGCGGGAGGTAAGCGCGTCGGCGTTCTCGCGCAGCGCCTTCCGCCCGAGCACCGGAAGCCGCACCCAGATCTCCGGCCCCAAAGGCTCGCCCTCGCGATAGCCCGCCGCACTGAGCGGGTCGCGGTAGAAGGGCACGCTGCGGAAGGCGTGCGCGGCCACCTGGGCGAGCTGCTCGAACTGGTGCTGTCGGAGCTCTTCCGGCGTCCACCATTCGCTTTGCTCGAGCTGGAATTGCACGGCGAGGAGCCGCGCCTGCCATTCCGGCAGCAGCGCCGGCCAAACCACGGTATCGACCGCCGAGCGCGGCGGCACCAGGAAGCTCTCGTGCGCCGTTTCGGACATCGAAGCGGGCGTCAGTGCGCCCGCGCGCGGGCGCGGGGCGGCTCGCGGCGCAGGCTCGGCCGCACGTCCTCGTCGAAGAGCTCCGCGAGCTTCTCCAGCATCGTGCCGCCGAGCTGCTCGGCATCGACGATGGTCACGGCGCGGCGGTAGTAGCGAGTGACGTCGTGGCCGATTCCGATCGCCACGAGCTCGACGGGGGAGCGGTGCTCGATCTCCTCGATCACCTGCCGGAGATGCTTCTCGAGATAGTTGCCGGGATTGACCGACAGCGTGGAGTCGTCGACCGGCGCGCCGTCGGAGATCACCATGAGGATACGGCGCTGCTCCGTGCGTGCGATCAGGCGATTGTGCGCCCATTGCAGGGCCTCGCCGTCGATGTTCTCCTTGAGAATACCCTCACGGAGCATGAGGCCCAGGCTCTTGCGCGCACGGCGCCAGGGCGCGTCCGCGGATTTGTAGACGATGTGCCGGAGATCGTTGAGGCGGCCGGGATTGGGCGGCTTGCCGTTGCCGATCCACTGCTCGCGCGATTGCCCGCCCTTCCAGGCGCGCGTGGTGAAACCGAGAATCTCGACCTTGACGCCGCAACGCTCGAGCGTGCGCGCGAGGATGTCCGCGCTCATGGCAGCGACCGTGATCGGGCGTCCCCGCATCGAGCCGGAATTGTCGATGAGGAGCGTCACCACGGTGTCGCGGAAATCCGTCTCCTTCTCGCGCTTGTAAGAGAGCGGATAGACCGGATTGACGACAACGCGCGAAAGGCGCGCGGGATCGAGGAGGCCCTCCTCGAGATCGAATTCCCAGGCGCGCGTCTGCTTCGCGAGCAGGCGGCGCTGCAGCCGGTTCGCGAGCCGCGCGATCACGCTCTGGAGATGGGCGAGCTGCTGGTCGAGAAGGCTCCGGAGCCGCGTCAGCTCCTCGGCGTCGCAGAGCTCGTCGGCGGCAGTCGTCTCGTCGAATTGCACCGTGAAGGCGCGATAGGCCGTGGGATCGTCTCCGGCATTGGCGCCGCGCGGGAGGATGCCGGGCCGGCCCGGGCGGCCGGGATCCTCGTCCCCGGCCCCGGGCATGAGTTCGCCCTGGATTTCCTCGACACCCGCGGGCTGCCCGTCGTCCTTCTGCTCGGGAATGCCGGACTCGAGGGCGCTCTGCGCGCCCTGGACGGAGCCCTCGCCGGATTCGTTCTGGCTCTCGGCGTCGGCGCTGTCTTCGCCCTCGCCTTCCTTGTCGTCCTGGTCGCTCTCGGACTCGGCCTCGCCGAGATCGAGATCGAGATCCTGGATCAGCCGTCGCGCAATGCGTGCATAGGCGTCCTGGTTCTCGATCTGGCGGTCGAGATCGAGGATGTCGCGGCCGATGCGGCCCTCGAGGAAGGGACGCCAGAGATCGACGAGGCGTTGCGCCGCGGGCGGCGGCTTCATGCCCGTGAGCTGCTCGCGTGTCAGAAGGCGGATCGCCTCGGCGAGCGTGCTGTCGCTCCGCTCGGTCATGCGGTCGTAGCCCTGGCGGCGGTAGCGCTGCTCCAGCATCGCCCCGAGATTGGCGGCGACTCCGCTCATGCGCCGCGAGCCCAGCGCCTCGACGCGGGCCTGCTCCACGCCCTCGAAGATCGCGCGCGCCATCTCGCCCTGCGGCGCACGGCGCGCATGAAGCTGCGCGTCGTGATAGCGCAGCCGAAGCGCCAGCGCGTCGGCGGCGCCGCGGACTTGGCAGGCCTCCTGCTGCGAGAGGTCGCGGGGCGGCAGCGGCAGCCGCGCGCGCGGACCGGCGACGCCCGGCGGCTCGGGCCCGTAGCTAACGGTCACGTCGTCGCGCTCCGCAATTGCGCGCAGCGCCGCGGTCGTCGACCGCTTGAAGACTTCGACCGGCGAGGTCGGCTCGGCCATGCGCTAAGCCTCCGCCCTCAGACCAGCGTCGCCTGGACTCCGGTCTCCTTGAGCTCGGTGCCGAAGCAGCGCTGGTAGTATTCCGCCACCGTCGGCCGCTCCAGCTCGTCGCACTTGTTGAGGAAGGTCAGCCGGAAGGCGAAGGCGATGTCGTTGAAGATGCCCGCGTTCTCGGCCCAGGTGATCACCGTGCGCGGGGACATCACCGTGGAGATGTCGCCGTTGATGAAGCCCGAGCGCGTCAAATCCGCAAGCGCCACCATGGCGCTTATGGTGCGCCGGCCTTCGTCGTTGTCCCAGCTCGGCGCCTTCGCAAGCACGATCTCCACCTCCACGTCGTGCGGGAGGTAGTTGAGCGTCGCCACGATATTCCAGCGGTCCATCTGGCCCTGGTTGATCTGCTGCGTGCCGTGATAGAGGCCGCTCGTGTCTCCGAGGCCAATGGTGTTCGCCGTCGCGAAGAGGCGGAAGCCCGGATGCGGGCGGATCACGCGGTTCTGGTCGAGAAGCGTGAGCTTGCCCTCGACCTCGAGCACGCGCTGGATCACGAACATGACGTCGGGCCGTCCGGCGTCGTACTCATCGAAGCAAAGCGCGGTCGGGTGCTGCAGCGCCCAGGGAAGCAAGCCCTCGCGAAATTCCGTCACCTGCTTACCGTCGCGCAGCACGATCGCGTCCTTGCCGACGAGGTCGATGCGGCTGATGTGGCTGTCGAGGTTGACGCGGATGCAGGGCCAATTGAGCCGCGAGGCGACCTGCTCGATGTGCGTGGACTTGCCTGTGCCGTGATAGCCCTGGATGAGAACGCGGCGGTTGTAGGCGAAGCCCGCGAGGATCGCGAGCGTCGTGTCATGGTCGAAGCGATAGGCCTCGTCCATATCCGGTACGTGCTCGCTCGGCCGACTGAAGGCCGGAACTTGGAGGTCGGAATCGATGCCGAAACTCTGACGCACCGAGACGGTGATGTCGGGTCGGTCGATGGTCTGCTCGGTCGAGCCGTTCGAAGTTTGTGCGGGAGTCATCGGAGAGAGCGGGTCCTTACGCGTTGGAGATCGGGCTTCTTGGTATCGGTTCGGATCAAGTGCCGGGGAAGTAGTTCGCCTTCAGAGTCGAATAAGCTTGGTTGATCACCTTGAGCTTTTCCTCCGCCGCCTTGTCCCCACCATTGGCATCGGGGTGGTGGAGTTTGACGAGTTCCTTGTAGCGCGCCTTGAGCGCGAGGAGCGTGATCGGCGGCGAGAGCTCGAATACCGCGAGCGCTTCCTGATGCGGCGTAAGCGCGCGCTGCCGAGGCCCCTCGCGCCTGCGCTCGCTGGGTTGCTCCTCGTCGTCGAAGAGACCGTAGTGCCGCCATTGCGGCCGGTAGCGTGCGCCGATCCGGCTTCCGAGCGGCCAGGTCGGGCGCTGCCAGACAGTGTCATGGCGGATCTCCTGCTCGATCTCCGTTTCGCTCATCCCGGCGTAGTAATTCCAGGCAGCATTGTAGGCGCGGACGTGATCGAGGCAGAACCAGTAGAAGGAATTGAGGTCGGAGCGAGAGCGCGGCGCGCGGAAATCTCCCGCCCCCGGACAGCCGGGGTGGTCGCAGGGCCTTAGAGCCGGGGCGCTCTGCTCCGATTCAATCGCTATCCGCCGCATTGGCGCAGTATGGTTATGCCCGCAGCGCAACACAAGCTGGGCAGCACTGCCTTGCATCGGCTGCATTTTGGCCCCTGCGGAGGTCCCGTCCATGCCGGTCGCCGAGCGCATCCGCGCCAAGCTCACCGAAGCACTTGCACCTAGCGCGATCGTGATCGAGGACGAGTCCCATCGCCACGCCGGTCATGCCGGTGCCCGCCCCGGTGGCGAGACCCATTTCCGTGTCGAAATCGTATCGTCCGCCTTCACCGGCAAGAGCCGGGTCGAGCGACAGCGCCTGGTCTACGCCGCGCTCGCCGGGGAATTAGCCAATCAAATCCATGCCTTGAGCCTGATCACCCGGACACCCGAGGAATCGTCCTAGCGCGCCTTCCCTGGCGCGGCGCCGCCGGAGAAACGCAAGGTTGCGGATTGCTGCAACTGCAAATTGTCTAACGTATGACGTTTCTCTGGAATATTGAAATGAAATACACGGCGATGTAGACTGCTTGCAGACAATAATAGCGCTATAGGGGCAGGGATCGTGGAGGAAATCGCCGAGAAGCTGGACGACCAGCGCCAGTCGACGCTCGTCAGCGGCAACGTCACGGTCGGCGGCAAACGGACGAGCATGCGGCTCGAGCCCGCAATGTGGGCCGCGCTCCGTGAGGTCTGCATGCGCGAGGGCAAGTCAATGAACGCGCTGGTGACGGAGATCGATCGCGGTCGCGCTCAATCGACACTCACCGCGGCGATCCGGGTCTCCCTCCTCGCTTATTTCAAGGAAGCCGCCACCGAGGACGGCCATCGGAGCGCGGGGCACGGCGCCGCCGCTCAACCGCCCGTATAGAACTCCGGCCAATACTGCTTCACCAGCGGACCGTCGGTTGAATAGGCGTAGCAGGTATTGAGGAGCCGCGGCCGGCGTGCGGGCTTCTGTTGCTCGCGCGGCGGCAGGTTCTCGTGCCTGTGCCGCCAGGGATAAATGGTCTGGAAGGCCGTGGTCGCGACCGGGTTGAGGAGTTCGACCAGATGCGTGCAGCCCTGCGTTCCCCCGAGCAGCTCGCGCACCTTGAGCGTGAAGCCCGGGCGGATCGAGACGCCGATGAGCCGTTGGAAATTCCCGGTAACCTCCGGGCAGATCCTATAGGGGCTCGCATCCGTCGTGACCTCGACGCCGCGGATCACGAGCTGATCGTCGACGGTGAGGCGTATCCACATGTCGTGGATCGGCGTTCCCGGCGTCATCTCGCCGCGCCAGTCGCTCTCGAACGCGTAGGTCTTCACGTCCGTCAGATGGGCTTCGATGTCCCAGAGACCGTCCTCGCGGCGATAGCCGCGACATTCGATCTGCCGGGTATGGATATGCTCGCGCGGAGCCGGTGCTGAGAGAGGCATGCGCGGGATATAGAGGCGCCGGGCCAAACGCGCCAGCGCTAATCGCGCATGGGGCTATCCCGCCGCCGCTGCCAAAAATTCGTGCACTGCGGCCTCCGGCACATCGCGGGCGATGAAGGCGTCGCCGATGTCGCGGGCGAGGATGAAGGTGAGCTTGCCGTCGCGCACCTTCTTGTCGTGACGCATGTGCGCGAGCAGGCGATCGGGATCGAAGCGGCGGTTGGCGAGACCACGAATGCCTGCGGGAAGGCCGACGCTCGCGAGATGCCGCCGCACGCGCTCGGAGGATTGCGCGGTTGTATGGCCAAGCTTGCGCGAGAACTCGAAGGCGAGCGACATTCCCGCCGCAACCGCCTCGCCGTGCAGGAGATCGGGACCGAACCCGGTCTCGGCCTCGAGCGCATGGCCGAAGGTGTGGCCGAAATTGAGGAGCGCGCGCTCGCCGGTCTCGCGCTCATCCGCCGCCACCACCGCGGCCTTGTGCCGGCAGCTCTCGCGCACGGCGCGCGCAAGCGCCGCGGGATCGCCCGCGCTGAGCTTGGCGCCCTCACGCTCCAGCCACTCGAAGAAATCGCGGTCGCGGATGAGCCCGTATTTCACGACCTCCGCATAGCCCGCGCGGAGCTCGCGCTTCGGGAGCGTCGCGAGCGTCGCCACGTCAGCGATCACGAGGACGGGCTGGTGAAAGGCGCCCACGAGATTCTTGCCATGCGCGGCATTGATCGCGGTCTTGCCGCCGACCGAGCTGTCCACCTGTGCCAGCAGCGTCGTCGGGATCTGCACGTAATCGATACCGCGGAGCAAGCTTGCGGCGACGAAGCCCGCGAGGTCGCCGACCACGCCGCCGCCGAGCGCCAGGATCAACGTCCCGCGCTCGATGCCGAGCGCCAGGATGCGCTCGCAGAGATCGGCGTAACGAGCGAAGTCCTTGCTGGCCTCGCCCGCAGGCACCGTGAGGTCCGCATGCGCGATTCCCGCGGTGTCGAGGCTGCGCGCGAGCGCCGGAAGATAAAGCCGCGCCACATTCTCGTCGGTGACGACGACGACGCGGCGTTTCCCCGCGAGCGGCGTCACCAGCGCTCCCGCGCGCGCAAGCAGACCCGCGCCGATGTGGATCGGATAGCGCCGGCGGTCGAGCGCGACCTCGACGATCTCCTCGCTCACCGCACGGCCTCGACGGGTGCGCGGGCGAGGAATTCCTCGAGCGCTTTCATCACGCGCTCGAGCGTCGCCTCCGGCGGCCCGTCGACAGTGTCGACGATCACATCCGCGAGCCCGTAGACGGGATAGCGCTGCTCTATCAGCCGCGCGAGCGTCTCGCGCGGCGAGCCCTGACGGAGCAGCGGGCGATTGTTCCGCCGCGAGACGCGCGCGACCAGCAGTTCGAGATCGGCGCGGAGCCAGATCGAGATCGCCCGCGAGGCGATGAGCGCGCGCGTCTCCGAATCCATGAAAGCGCCGCCGCCGGTCGCGAGCACGTGGATGGGATTGGCGAGGAGCCGCGCGATCACTTTGCGCTCGCCCTCGCGAAAGGCCGCCTCGCCCCGGCGCTCGAAGATCTCGACGATGGTCTCGCCCGCCGCAGCCTCGATCTCGCCGTCAGCATCGACGAAGGGAAGGCCGAGTCGATGCGCCAGTCGGCGGCCGATGTTGCTCTTGCCCGCGCCCATGAGACCCACCAGGACGAGGGTCTTCGACATATGCAATTGTGGCGTGCTCATGGCCGTGGCGTCGTTGAAAGCCTCATGCCGCGCCGATAAACTGTCGCCGCCTCTTCATGCGCGCACCCTAGCATAACGCGGCGAGCGGCGGTCAACCGGCGGCGGCACGCCAAAAACACGGATTCGCAATGGCAAAGGTTGCTTTGATTGTGCTGGCGGTGGTCGCGGTTCTGATCGCCGCAGGCGTCGGCGTGCTGGCCGTGTGGGACATTCCCGCGCCGACTCAGCCCATCGACCGGGTGCTTCCCGATGCGCGCTTCCCGCGATGAACGCCGCCCCCGGATTCGGCGCCGCGCGATTGCGGCGCTCCTCTTGGCGCCCCTGCTTGCGGCGCCCGCGGCTGCGCAGGTCGGACCGCCGGTCCCGCTGATCCCGCCGCCGTCGCCCGGCGCGGCACCGGCCTCCTCGCCGGCGCCGCCTGCGCAAGCGCCGAGTCGGGGTGGCTCCGGCATCGATACAGCGCCGCTTGCGCCCGTCGATGCGACCTGGTCCGGCACGCTCAGCCCCGCGGACGGTGCATTCCCCGAGACCATGTGGCAGGGGACCTCGCGGAGCCTCGTCGCGGGACGACTCGTGCAGCTTCAGCCCAACACCTCGCCCATCCTGCAGGACCTCGCGCGGCGCTTGCTCCTGAGCACGGCGCGGCCGCCCGGCGGCGACGATCCCGCGGATGGACCGAGCCTCGGCGCGCTTCGGCTCGAGCGGCTCATGGCATTGGGGCAAGTCGATGGCGCGCTCGCGATCGCCGATCTCGTGCGAACCAAGGGCGACCCCCAGCGCCTCGACCGCTTGCGAGTCGAGCTGCACTTCGCGGCAAACGACGTCGACGGCGCTTGCAGCGCGGTCAAAGCAGCGATCGGCCGCTATCAGGATTTCTGGTGGGACCGCGCGCTCATCGCATGCCAAGCGCTCGGCGGCGATCAAGCGAAGGCCTCGGTCGGGCTGAGTTTGCTCCAGGAGCGGAAGGCCCCACGCGACAGCGTCTTCGACGCGCTCGTCGCGGCCCTCGGCAACCGCAAGCTCAAGGTTGAGCACATGCCGGATCCGACGCCGATCCGCGTGGCGCTGCTCGCGGCAGCGAAGCTCCCGCTTCCCGCGGATGCGCTGCAGGCGGCTTCACCCGCGGTGCTGCACCAATGGGCCACCAACCCCTCGGTTCCCGCCGACGGCCGGCTTTCCGCGGCGGAGCGCGCAGCAGCACTGGGCGCGATATCCCTCGATGATCTGCGCAAGATCTACGTTGCGATCCCCCCGACCTCGACCGAGCGGAAGGCCGCGCTCGTCCGCGCCGCTCCGGACAATCCTCGGGCGCGCGCGGTCATCTACACCGTTGCCAAGGACGAGCCCGCTCCCGCACTGCGTGCAGAGCTATTGGCGGCGCTGCTCGATGCCGGACGCAAGCATGGCTTCTTCCTGCTGATGGCGCGCCTCAGCGCGCCGATCCTGCGCGAGATCAAGCCGAGCGCGGACCTCGACTGGTTTGCCCCCGTGGCTGCGCGTGCGCTCTATGGCGCCGGCGATGCCGAGGCGGCGGAGCGCTGGCTGCCCCTGGCGGACGCGGAAGTCGAGTCGCGGATGGCAGGGATCGGGCGGGAGGCGCCGCCAGCGGCGCGGATCGGAACGCGGCTCTTCGGCGAGACCGTGTTGGGCGTGCTCGTCTCGGCGCAGCAGGACGGCCGGCTCTCGAGCGACGCCGCCGTCATCCAGAATTCGGCCACGGCGCTCCGCGGGATCGGCCTCGAACGCGAGGCGCGCCAGCTTGAGGTCGAGGCGGCACTCGCGGCCGGTCCCTGATGACGGCGCGGCGGCGGAACTCGCCTGCTTCCGATCGCCACGTCGAGGCGTTCCTGGAGATGCTCGCGGCCGAGCGCGGCGCGGCGCGACTCACGCGCGAGGCTTATGCGAGCGACCTGAGCGACGCCGCGAAATGGCTCGCGCGGAGCCGCGTCACTCTCGCAGAGGCCGGGACGCCGGAGCTTCGGCGGTACTTTTCCGCCCTCGCCCGCGCCGAGATGAGCCCGCGGACGGCCGCACGGCGGCTCTCGGCGCTGCGGCAGTTCTACCGCTTCCTCGTCGTCGAAGGCCTGCGCCGCGACGACCCCTCCCAGGGCCTCGATGCGCCCCGCCTCGGACGGCCGCTTCCGAAGATGCTTGCAGAGAGCGAGGTCGACGCACTGATCGCCGCAGCCGAGCGCGAGCCAGGCCCGGAAGGGCTGCGCCTGCGCTGCATGCTGGAACTGCTCTACGCGGCGGGACTCCGTGTCTCCGAGCTCGTGTCGCTGCCGCTTGCAGCGGCGAAGGCGGACGCGCGGTTTCTCGTCGTGCGCGGCAAGGGCGATAAGGAGCGGCTGGTGCCGCTCGGCGCACCCGCGCGCGCGAGCCTCGCTGCCTACCGGAAGGTGCGCCAGCATTTCCTCCGCGAAGGCGAGACCTCGTCCTATCTCTTTCCCGCGCGCGGCCAAAGCGGGCACCTGCCGCGCGAGCGGGCGGCGCTGCTCCTGAAGCGCCTGGCGGCCGCGGCGGGGCTCGATCCCGCGCGGCTCTCGCCCCATGTGCTCCGCCACGCCTTCGCGAGCCATCTCGTCGACCGCGGCGCCGATCTCCGGAGCGTCCAGGAGATGCTGGGCCATGCGGACATCGCCACGACCGAGATCTACACCCATGTCGAGACCGGACGGCTCCGGCGCCTGGTCGAGGCGCACCATCCACTCGCGCGCAAGAAATGAAAAGCACCCCTAATCCTTGTTGACGCGGAGCCCACGGCTCCGCGAGAGTGCGGCGCCTGTTTGGCGCCGTGGAACGGGGAAGCACATGCCGATTCTCGCGCTGCTCGAAATTGTGGCGCAGATCCTTTGCGCCGTGCACGTCTGGCGCACGGGGCGAGCTGTCTACTGGCTCTACATCATTGTGGCGGTGCCCGGCCTCGGCATGGCCGCCTATTTCTTTTTCGAGATCCTGCCGGAGATGATGGGGACGCGGACGGCGCGGCGCGCGGTCAAGGGTGTGCACAAGGCGCTCGACCCCGGACGGCGGGTGCGCGAGGCTGAGCGCCGCCTCGCCATCACCGCCAATACCCAGAACAAGGCCGAGCTGGCCGAGGCCTATGTCGAGATCGGCCGAACGCAAGAAGCGATCGCGCTTTACCGGGACGCGCTCTCCGGCGTCCACGCGGCCGATTCCGCGCTGATGCACGGTCTCGCCCAAGCTTATTTCGCGAGCGGCGCCTACGCGGACACCGTCGCGACGCTCGATGCGCTGCGCGCGGCCGATCCCGGCTACCAATCGCCCGAGGCGCATCTGATTTACGCGCGGAGCCTCGAGGCGCAGGGCAAGACCGAAGCGGCGCTCCAGGAATATGCGGCGCTCGCGCGGTATTATCCGGGACAGGAGGCGCGTTGCCGCTACGCGATGCTGCTCGCGAAATCCGGCGACGCGCGGGCGGCCGCACGGAACTTCCGCGAGATCTGCCAGGCGATCGAGCTGGGCCCGCATCACCAGCGCCGGGAGCAGCGCGAGTGGTACGAGATCGCGCGCCGCACGCTCGGCGCCTGAGCCGCCTACCGACGGCGCCTCAGGGCGTGGTCTTCTTCCAGTAATCCTGCGGCGTCATCGCCTGAAGCGCTGCCGCCATGCGCGCTGCAATGATGCGATTCGCCTCGAAGCTTACATGCGCGTCGTCCAGGAACTCCGTCTCGGCGCCCATGCCGTCGAGCGCGTCGGTGAGGTCGACGAAGCGATAGCGTGCAAGGATCGGGCTCGCCAATACCTTGTTATGCAGGGCGACGCTTAGGAGGCGCGCTGCCGGCTGGCTGGCGGCAACCCCGCGCTCGTAATCGGAGAACGGCTTCTTCGTGGTGTAGATGTTGGGCTGCCAGAAGAAGACGGGCGTCACGCCGTGGCTTGCCGCAAGCGCGGCGATGTCCTCGAGGTTTCGCAGGTAAATAGAGGCCGCGTGCTCGGCATGGCTATCGACGTTCGCCTCGGTCACGATGAAATTCGCGTTTCCGATCCCGATCGGCAGATGCTGCCACACGAGCCGCGCGAGCTTCACCGTGTAAGGCTCGATCAGCAGCGCCTCGGAGCTCGCGGTGTGCCGGAGCGCCGGAACGTAGGAATAGGGCTGCGGATATCCGATCACGTCCCAATAGGTCTCGGAGGGATGGTCCTGCAGCATCGGCAAATAGGTATCGACCTCGTTGACGCCGTCGTAGAAGACCGCGACGGCGATCCGGTTCCGGCGCAGCTCCTCGATGAAGAGGGGAAGCTCGGCGCTGGAGGAATACCCGCCGACGCCGAAGTTTCGCGCTTGGATCGCCGCCGGATCGAGCGATTGCGAGAGGTAGGCGGGGATGCTGTGCGGGTCGCTCGTGCTGGTGGAGAACATCGTGGAACCGCCGAAGAAGACCATGAGCGGCGCATTTCCGGCGGGCGGCGGGCTCAGGCGGAAGCCGTCGCGGTCGGTGTTGACGTAGGTCCCGTGGAAGCTCTCGGGAAGCGCGTACCAGCGGTAGGGCTGCAGCTTCAGCTCGCCGCGGTAGAGGACGTCGAGCTCGGAGCGCAGGACGTCGAAATCGATACCCTCACGAGCATGCACCTCGTGTGCCGCGCGGCCCCAAGGCAGGTAGTGCGCGCGTACCCAATAGGAAATGCGAATGGCCGCGAAGGATCCGGCCTCGAGCAGCGCGAGGGCGATCAGCAGCGTCGCCGCGTAGAGGCTCAGTTTGGAACGGCGCCCTTCGGACATGGCCGATGGCTCAATCCGGCTCGAAGGCCGAGGCGTAGTCGCGCTGGAGGCGCGGGTCCTGGGCCGATTTCTCGAGGTAGCAATTTCCTGCCGCGAGCGCGTCGATGCCCGTGCCCATGAAGCAGCGGAAGGCGTCCTCGGGCGTGCAGACGATTGGCTCGCCCCGCACGTTGAAGCTGGTGTTGACGAGGACGCCGCATCCCGTCTGCGTCTTGAAGGCAGAGAGCAGGGCGTGGAAGCGCGGATTGGTCCCGGCATGCACGGTCTGGACCCGCGCGCTGTAATCGACATGGGTCGCAGCCGGGATCGTCGAGCGCACGACGTTGAGCTTCTCGATGCCGAAGAGCGCCCGCTCCGCCGGGGACATCTCGCGCCGGTGCTGGCGCAGCACCTCCGCCACCAGCAGCATATAGGGGGAGTCCGCGTCTAGGTCGAACCATTCTGCCACGTCCTCGCGGAGCACTGCCGGCGCGAAGGGGCGGAAGGATTCCCGGAACTTGACCTTGAGGTTGAGGTTCCGCTGCATCGTGGCCGAGCGCGCATCGCCGAGGATCGAGCGCGCGCCGAGCGCGCGCGGCCCGAACTCCATGCGCCCTTGGAACCAGCCGAGCGCACTCGCCGCGGCGAGCGCCGATGCCGAGCGCGCGATCAGCGCCTCCTCGCTCAGCACCTCGAAGCGCGCGCCCGCGGCCGTAAGACGCGCCTCGATCTCGGATTGTGCGAAGTCGGGCCCGAGATATGAGCCCTGCATGAGATCGCCCTCGGCCGGCACCGTGCGCGCATGGCCGCCGTAACCGTGATAGGCGGCGAGCGCCGCGCCGACGGCACCGCCGGCATCGCCGGCTGCGGGCTGAATCCAGATGCGTTCGAAGCGCCCCTCGCGCAGCACCTTGCCGTTGGCAACACAGTTGAGTGCGACACCGCCCGCAAGGCAGACATTGCGCAGCCCCGTCTCGCGCGCCAGCGAGCGCGTGAGGCGAAGGACGATCTCCTCCGTCACGGCCTGGATCGAGGCCGCGAGGTCCATGTCGCGCTGCGTGAGCAGGCTCGCGGGATCGCGCGGCGCTCCGCCGAAGAGTTCGGCGAAACGCGCGTTCGTCATGGTGAGGCCGGTGCAATAGTCGAAATAGGAGAGGTCGAGGCGGAAGGTGCCGTCTTCCTTGAGATCGACGAGGTGCTCCAGGATCAGCCGCGTGTACTTTGGTTCGCCATAGGGCGCGAGCCCCATCACCTTGTACTCGCCGGAATTGACCTTGAAGCCGGTGTAATAGGTGAAGGCCGAGTAGAGGAGGCCGAGCGAATGCGGGAAGTGCAGCTCCTTCTCGAGCGTGAGCGAGCCACCGCGCCCGATCCCGGCGGAGGTCGTCGCCCATTCGCCCACGCCATCCATGGTGAGCACCAGCGCCTCGTCGAAGGGCGAGGGAAAGAACGCGCTCGCGGCGTGGCTTTGGTGGTGCTCCGCGAAGAGGAGTCGCGCCTGCCAGTCGATCTCGGGATCTAGCCGCTTGAGCTCTCGGGCCAGCAGCCGCTTCTGGAAGAGCTTCTCCTTGAGCCAGATCGGCATCGCCATGCTGAAGGAGCGGAAGCCCCGCGGCGCGAAGGCAAGATAAGTCTCGATGAGCCGGTCGAATTTGAGGAACGGCTTGTCGTAGAAGGCGACGGCGTCGATCTCGCCTGCGGAGATGCGGCCGGCATCGAGACAATATTCGATCGCGGCGTGCGGGAAGCGCGCGTCGTGCTTCCGGCGCGAGAAGCGCTCCTCTTGTGCAGCCGCGACGATGCGTCCGTCCATCACCAGCGCCGCAGCGCTGTCGTGATAGAAAGCGGAGACGCCGAGTACGCGCACCCGGCTTCCTAAAACATCGTGTAAATGAAGGGGGCGATGACCGAGCTTTGGCTCAGCAGCAGGAGTCCGCCGAGCAGCACCATCACGACCAGCACCGGCAGAAGCCAGAGCTTCTTGCGCGCCCGCATGAAGGCCCAGAGCTCGGCGAGGAACGACACGGCGAGCGTGGCCTAAAATTGATTGCGCATGGTCTCGCCCGGCGGCCCCGGCTGATCACGCGCGATCCAATAGGTGGCGGCACCGGGCTTCGCGCGCAAGCGCAGGCCGTCTCGGCCGAAGAGGCGCTGCACCACGGCGAGAGGCGTGAGACAGAGAAAGAAAACCACGGCCAGCACCAGCGGCTCCATCACACGGCGAAGCAATAGGCCGAGCCAATGCCAAGCGAGATTAAGCGGATGGAGCAGCACGGGCACTGTGAGCGCTAGAATTAGAAAGGCCCCGCTCACAATCGCCGCACTCCAACGGGGCTCGCCGCCGCGCAGCATCGGCATCAGCGCCACGACCGCGGCGACTGCCGCGAAAACCAGTCCGAACACGCGGTCGGAGCCCGGCGTCTGGGCTTCCTGACGCTCGAGGTCTTCGTGAACTGCGGGTCGCATGCGCAATGCGGGTTCGCGAGTGGCGGGACGTGAGCAGCCCGCACTCCTTATCATGAAAGCGGGGCCGCAAACCAGCCAAAGAGGGTATGGGCGCCCGTGCGGCGGCAGGGCTCGTGCTGGTATCCGACCTCTGCCTATGCTAGGGATCGCGCTCCCATGCGGCACTTCCTCGAATTCGAGAAGCCGATCGCGGAACTCGAAGGCAAGATCGAGGAGCTCCGCCATCTCGCAACCGGTTCCGACCTCAACATCGCCGACGAAGTGGCGAAGCTCGAGGTCAAGATGGACCGGCTGCTGCGCCAAACCTATGCGCGGCTCACGCCCTGGCAGAAGGTGCAGGTGGCGCGGCATCCCGACCGGCCGCACGCGTCAGACTACGTCAAGGGGCTGATCGACAACTTCACGCCGCTTGCGGGCGATCGCACCTTCGGCGAGGACCGCGCGGTGCTCGGCGGGCTCGGCCGTTTCCGCGGCCATTCCGTCGTGGTGATCGGCCAGGAGAAGGGCGCCGACACGGACTCGCGCATCAAGCACAATTTCGGCATGGCGCGGCCCGAGGGCTATCGCAAGGCGCAGCGCCTGATGCGGCTTGCCGCGCGCTTCGGAATTCCCGTGCTGAGTTTGGTCGACACCGCCGGCGCCTATCCTGGGATCGACGCCGAAGCGCGCGGCCAGGCGGAGGCAATCGCACGCTCGATCGAGACCTGCCTCACGATCGAAGTACCGGTGGTCGCGGCGATTCTTGGCGAGGGCGGCTCCGGCGGCGCCATCGCGATCGCGGCGGGCGACCGCGTTCTCATGTTG
>Ga0335081_10004918_pt1 | contig 21126 bp, 17 predicted proteins | sample Lox_Sample_35_FD_206713 | JGI IMG/M metagenome (GOLD analysis project Ga0335081, IMG submission 206713) | Soil microbial communities from Loxahatchee National Wildlife Refuge, Florida, United States - Lox_Sample_3.5 | ecosystem: Environmental > Terrestrial > Soil > Wetlands | place: USA... | reverse complement strand
CCGGTCACCGTTTTGGGCAGGTCGCTGTAGTGGCGGCGCTCGCCCTTGGCGTCGAACGGATGCATCCACGACCGATTGTCCATGACGTTCCAGAACTCGTCAGGGTCGAGCTTGCCGAGATTGGCAAGGACGGTAACCGGCACATCTTTGATCCCTTCGTCATGCAGCGCGCGGGCGAGGTGATGATGGTCGATGACGTAATGGCGCTGTTTCGGGCCGAGGATCACCGGGATCATGTGCCGGCCGAGGAACTTTTCGCCTTTTTTGATCGGTGTATCGCGCCAGCGTTTGCGCTTTTCCTGAACCTCGCGCATGCCGACGGTGATTTGGGTTGGCCGCAGATCGGAAACGTCGATCGTCGTAAGAACAGGCTCGCGAACCATTTTCCGCTCCCTCAAGCAAACGGTGTGAAGCGGCAATAGCGGCAGAGGCGGGCTGCAAAAGCAAGCCGCCCGGCGTCACGCTGCGCCGGGCGGTATTTGGTTGGCGATTTGGGAAAGACTCAATCCGCAAGCGGATTGGGACGGATCTGGATATGGACGGCCATCGGCGTCATGCCCTTGCCGCCCTCCTTGAGCCACGGCGTGCGGTCGCCCTCCGAGCCCCACAGCCCTCTGCCCTTCCAGCCGGCTTTCGGATCGTCGATGCGGGCGTCGAGGCCCTTGGTGTAATAGCTGAGCGGATAAGGCACGCGCAGCATCACCATCTTGCCGTCGACCAAAGCCGCATAACCGTCGTTCTCGTCGGCGGTCGAGATCGGGACGTCCTTGCCGAGCCCGACCGCGTTGTGCTGATCGACCCAAGTGTAGTAGCTCGCTTCGGCGCTGTTGTCGCCGAGGCCTTGGAAGCCGGGGCCGGGATATTTGTAGAAGGTCCAGCCCTCCGGGCACTGATCGCCGGTCGCCTTGGCGCCCTTGAGCGGGCCTTTGCATTTCGAACGATCGAAACTGCCGACGTGGCCGCTAGCGAGCGACACCCAGACCACGCCCTTGGAGTCGATGTCGCCGCCGCGCGGGCCGAAGCCGGGCTTCGGGATATAATACACTTCGGACAGCTTGGTCTTCGGGTCGAAGCGAATGATGCCGCTCCTCCCGGCGAACACGTCCCAAGTGTACCAGATCGAGCCGTCGACCGGATTGGGCATCACGGCATAGGTGCCGGAACCGCCGACCTCCATGTCTTTTGTCGGATCTTGCGGCTGACCCGGCTTGGTGAAGTCGTCAAGCTTGCCGTTGCCGTTGGTATCGAGCACGAACGGCGCCCAGCCCTGCGCTTTTTCGGCGCTGCCGGTGTCCTCAAACACTTTGGTGTCGAGCCAGCCGGCGACGCCCGCGCCGCTCGTCCACAGCGTGTTGTCCTTGTCGAAGCCGAACTGCAGATGATGCGTGCCGAAGCAGGTGTCGATGAAGGTGAACTTCTTGGTCTTCGGGTCATACATCGCGAGTTGCCGCTCATTGCTGTCGAGCGGCGCGACCTTGGCATAGGGATTGTCCGAGCCCTTGCGGCAGAACGCCGGCGTGCCCGGCGCATGATTGGTTCCGGTCATCCACACTTTGCCGGTGGCATCGATCATGTCGTTGTGGTTGTCGAATTTAGTGTCCCAGATCTGCTGCATGCCCCAATAGGCCGATGCCGCCAGCGGCTTCTCGATTGCCGCGTGTCCGGGCCCGAACGCTTCGGGCACATCGGCGGCTTCCGGCGGCGTGATGTAGGCGACCTTGTTGGTCTTCGGATCGAGCGCGGGAAGATGGTCGGTCGCATATTCCGGCGAGCCGTACAGCGGCCCGTAGGCGTTGACGGTCGGGTTGCGCTTGTCCGTCGAGATCAGATCATGGAGATATTTGTCGGGAGTGCTCCAGTCCCATTCCGTGATCACGATGTTGCGTTCGACGCCTTGCGGGCGCGGCGGCTTGGCAAACGGCAGCGCGCCGTTGGCGATGCTGTCGGTCCATTCGCCGAAATATTTGAACGGCACGCCGCCGAATTTGCCGGCTAGCACGTTGACCATCAGCGGGGACGCCTGACCGGCCTGAACGCGCCGCTCCCAAGCCTCTTCGCCGTTCTTGAATTCGCCGAATGCCGCCGGAACGGTCCGCGTCGACAGCTGCCCAAGCTGATGACAGCCGACGCAAGCCTGGTTCTTCATCGCGGTCAGCCAGTCAACCTGCGTGACATTGGCCGGAATGTCGCTCTTGCCGCCGAATTGATCCTCGCCCGGGATTTTCAGCATCGCGAACCAGTAGATCGCCGGATAATATTTCGCCGCCGCCGCATCGTTGGGCGCCGGCACCGCGGTCAGATTGACGTGCTTGCCGGGCTCCGCGTCGACCTTGGCAGAATCGACGAGGCCATAGCCGCGCACCCAAACCTGATATTTCGCCTTGGGCAGGTCGGGCACGACATAACGGCCCTGATCGTCGGTCACCACGATCTTCGCGTAGCGCGTCGGAAAGTCGTGGGTCTCGGCGATAACCCAAACGCCCGCCTCGGGACCGTGCGGCCCGGTGACCACACCACCAATATCGTCGCCCTTGATCTTGACGGCGTTCTGGGCGTGAAGCGGCGCCGATGACGCTGCCAGGAATGCGGCCGTGAATGCGGCGATGGCGATTGCCGCGACGCTGCACGCGCGTTTCATGCGAATCCTCCCACTGCTGGCGGAGCTTTGCGAGGAGATTTGCCCCGACCTGTGATTTTTTATCGCAGGAGAATTTGCCCCAGCGTCCGTCCGGCCGCAAGCGGAAACCGGAGGGCGGGGAACCTGACCTGCAATCAAGTCATGCAGGGCTGGATGGAAGGCGCTCAGTTCGAGGACGTGTCGGCCGCATTCGATAATTTGTCGAACAGACCGGCGATGTCGCTGCGAATTGTCGCCAGCTTGGAAAATTGCTCAGTCACGGTCGCCACGCGATGTTCAAGCTCTTGCTTGGTTTCGCTGATTTTTCTGACCCGCGTGGCGAGGTCGCCGTTCTCGTCCGAGTCGATGCTTTCGATCTTGGCAATGAGGCGGTCGCGAATCGCCGCGACCTTCGCGATCAAATCCGCCACGCCGCCGTCGCCGGCTTCGAGCGGCACGAGGCGAGCCTGCAGGTCGCCGAGCTTGGCCTGCAATTGGCCGGCAGCGGCCATGCTGCGCTCGATCTCGTCGAGGCGGCCCTGCGTGGCCTTGATGAATTGCGCGAGCTCGGCGAGCCTGGCTTCGGCATCGTCCGCGCCGGTGGCCGCCACGAGATCGAGTGCCCGATCGAAATTCGCCGATACGCCTTCGACGTCCTTGCGCAGCGACGCCAGCCGGGACAATTGCATTTCCAGATTGGCCACGCCGTCTTCAAGTTTCTTCTTGTCATCGGCAAAGGCCTGCACGCGCTCGGCGAGGCTGCCCTGCGGCGTCTGCTGCAAAGCTTCGATATCGGCCGCCAGGCGGTCCTGGACTTCGTCGAGATCCTTGACCCTGCGCTTGATGCCGTCTTGGGCCGCGGCATGCGGCTCGAGCCGCGTCCGCAGCGCGTTGAAATCTTCTTTCAAGCTGCCGATGGTTTTTGCCGCCTGCTCGAGCTGATCGCAGCGCTCATGGCCGCGGCGGACGAATTCCATCAAATTGTTGAGGCGAACCTCGATCGCCGTGGCGTCGTCGCCGCTGACGATCTCGGCAAGCGAGCGGTCGATGTCGTTCTCGCGGCTGTCGAGGTCCGTGAACAGTTGTTCGATCGTTCTTCTCTTCTGCAACACCGGAACGAGCCGTTCGCGCAACGCCTGCTGGCGTGCGCGCAACTCGTCGACGCGAGACTGCAGATCGCCGATCTCGTTGCGGCTTTCCTGGACCTGCGTCACCCGCTCGGCCTCGGCAAGACGCTCGCCGATCGCGCCGATAGCGCCTTCCGGATCGGTGCGCGCGAGGTGGTGCACCGACGCGTCGGCATCGACCTGCGCCTTGGCCAGTTCGCGGCCGCCCAGGCGCACGCCGCCGAGCCGCAATTCGAGCGCCTCGTTGGCGCGGCGCTGACGCAAAAGGGCGTCGCACAGCCAAAGCGCCGAGGGGATCAGCGCCAGTGGAATGAGGACGACCAGGAACCAGGCAAGTTTCTGCGCCAACGGTTCGGAGCGGAACGCTTCAAACAACGCCGCCATATCCTGCGGCTGGTTCACGACAATGAGCCCGACCGCAAGTACGAACACGACAACGCAAATTCCGACAAATCTCGCCATGAAAATATCCAGCTCTGCCCCATAAATGACGTCTATTTTGGTACGACAGGAGCGCGGCTCGCACAAGCGCAAGCTTGCGTATAAACTCGGGTTCCGCGTTTAAGCGTCGATCCGGCACATAGGTCACGAGGAAAGGAAGATGCGCGACATGATCGGCTTGCAGCACGCCCGATCGGCACTGTGCGCGCTACTTGCAGCAATCTTGCTGGTCGGCGTGCCGCTCGCGGCCCGGAGCGAAGAGCCGGCGCCGGCCTCGCTCAAGCCGGACCCGTGTCAGCGGTCGAAATTCCGCGTCGTGATCGATGTCGGCCACACCGTCAAGGTGCCCGGCGCGATGAGCGCGCGCGGCATTCCCGAATATGCGTTCAATCTTGCGCTTGCCCAACAGGTCAAACAATCGCTCGACGATGCCGGCTTCAGCGAGGCTGTGCTGCTGGTCACGACCACGGCACCATGGCGGGGATTGTTCGAAAGGGCGGCGCGCGCCAACGCCATGCACGCGGAGCTGTTTATCGCCATTCATCACGATTCGGTCCCGGACAATCTGCTGCAGACCTGGCAATATGCCGGTCAAGACGAGCATTACAACGACGACTATCCCGGCTACGCCATCTTCATCTCCAACGATAATACCGATCGCGCCGGCAGTCTGTTGTTCGGCAGATTTCTCGGCCAGGAGCTCGAAGCGCGCGGCTTGCAGTACACGCCGCATTACACGTTGCGCCTGATGGGACACCGCCGCCGCGAACTCGTCGACGCCAAAGCCGGCGTTTACCGCTACGATCAGTTGATCGTGCTACGCGCGACGCACATGCCGGCGGTGCTCCTCGAAGCCGGCTCGATCGTCAATCGCGCGGAAGAATTGCAGCTGGCGAGCCCCGAACGCCGTACGCTGACCAGCGCGGCCATCGTTGCCGCGGTGGATGATTTCTGCGCGGCGCGGGCAACACCAGTGGAAGCGAAGGCCGCCGCGCCGCTCAAGCGCGTCAATTTGGTTTCGCCGCAGCGGCCGCCGGTCACGCCGGCGCGGTCTGGCTCTGCCGCAATGCCAGCGCGCTGATGATCATGAAATTGAGAATATTGACGCCGAGCCCGGTGGCGAACGCCGGCGCGTAAAAGCCGAAATAATCGTACAGCACGCCGGCAATCCAGCCGCCGGTCGCCATGCCGAAGCCGCTGCACAACAACAGCGTCGGCATCCGCCAATAAGCATCGTTGACCGGAAACAGTTCGCGCGAAGCAAGCACGTTGGCGGGCACCAGGCCGGAAAAGCCCATCCCGAACAGCGCAGCGACCGTGAACAATCCGGCTTCGTTCTGGGTCAACAGAAACGCCAGCATGCCGAGCGCCTGACAGCCGGAGCCGGCGAGCATGGTGTAGAGCCCGCCGATCCGGTCGGAGATCACGCCCCACACCTGCCGGCTGAAGAATGCCGCGCCGAGCAGCACCGATACCATGGCCGCGCCGCTCGCCGCGCTGATGCCGTGGTCGGTGCAAAACGCGACCAGATGGCCTTGCGGCATCGACATCGGAATGCAGCAGGTAAAGATTGCGCACATCTGCAGTCCGAAAACCAAATTCGGCGGCCAGCCCAGCACGGATTTGAGATTGGTCGCCTTGGCCGCGTGCAGAACGTGGTGCGATATATCCGGCGGCCGCTCCAAAAACATCGCGGCGGCCGGCGCGATGATGAGAAGCTCGAAGGCCGCGTAATACAGCATCGTGTGCCGCCAGCCGGCATAGGCGATAGCGCGGGCGAAAATCGGCGGCCAGAGCGCGCCGGCGAGATACGAGCCGCTGGAGATCAACGCCAGCGCCGAACCACGCCGGCGGTCGAACCAGCGGCTGACATAGACATAGGACGGCGCATTGATGCCGCCGATGCCGATCAAGCCGATGAACAGCCCGTGGCCGACATAAAGCGGCCAGGACGGCCCCAAGGTCGACAGCGCCAGCCCGACTGCGATCATTACCGCACCGAACATCACGGTCCAACGGACCCCGATGCGCTCGGCGATGCGGCCCATCAGAATGCCGCCGACACCGGAGCCGATCCACATCAGCGCGCTGGCCAAGGCCGGGACCGAGCGCTCGCCGTCGACTTCGGCGGCGATGTCCTTGAGCGCCACGATGGAGATCCACGGCGCGCCGAAGGCAACCGCCATGACCACGAGGATCATGCTGGCGACGAGCCAAGAGGCCCGCGTCTCGACCGATGAGACTGTCGATTGCAGCATGAGTTCCGCGTTGCTGGCGCGCCCGGCGCAGTCGTTGACCGAACGATATAACAGCGGCACCGCGCTACCGCCCATCGAATTTTCGCATCCCTCCCGGGAATAAAGCGCCGGCCTTCTCAATCACGTCCTCGGAAGCCGCAAAAGCCGCCACGGCCATCGTGGTCTCGTGGTCAGCGGCCTTTCAGAGGAGAGCGATAATGAGCGAAACCGACCGCGACGACGGCCCGAGCCGGCGCAAAGTTCTGGAATGCATGACCTGGGTCGGCACCGGGGTGTTATGGACGGTATCCGGCGGCGTCCCCCACTCGCTCGGCATTATGGGCGAGGCCGCGGCCGCCGAAGCCAAGGGCCTCACTTTTCTGCAGATCAGCGACAGCCATGTCGGCTTCGACAAGCCGGCCAACCCGAATGCGCTCGGCACGCTGGAAGAGGCTATCGCCAAGGTCAATGCGCAGCCGCAAAAGCCGGCTTTCATGATCCATACCGGCGACATCAGTCATCTGTCTCTGGAATCGCAATTCGACGATGCCGACCGCATCATTTCGCAGGCGCGGCTCGACGTGCATTACGTTCCCGGCGAGCACGATTTTCTCGACGCCGACCGCAAGCTCTATCTGCAACGCTACGGCCGCGGCACCAAGGGCGCCGGCTGGTACTCGTTCGACGCCAACGGCGTGCACTTCGTCGGCCTGGTCAATGTCTTCGATCTCAAGGGCGGCGGCATGGGCGACCTTGGCGCCGAGCAGCTCGAATGGCTCGAGGACGATCTGAAGGGGCGCTCCGCCTCGACGCCGATCGTCCTGTTCGCCCACATCCCGCTGTGGACGATCTATCCGCAATGGGGCTGGGGCACCGACGATTCGGCACAGGCGCTGTCTTATCTCAAGCGCTTCGGGTCGGTGACGGTGCTCAACGGCCATATCCACCAGGTCATGCAGAAGGTGGAAGGCAACGTCACGTTCCACACCGCGCGCTCGACCGCGTTTCCGCAGCCGGCGCCGGGACAAGGTCCCTCGCCCGGACCGATGAAAGTGCCGGACGATCAGCTGCGCAAGATGCTCGGCATCGCCAACGTCACGTTCAAGCAGAACGAGCAGCGGCTTGCCATCATCGACAGCCCTTTGAAAAGCTAACAGGTGCGCCAATGCCCATTGCAAAGTCCCTATCAAATACCGTCCGCAGCGCGCTGGTCGCGGCCGGACTCGGCGCCGCGACCGCGACCATGCTGGCTGCGGTCGTGCTGCCGGGCTGGGCGCAAAACGCGCCACAACCGGCCGCCGGCGCCATTTCGATCGACAACTTCACCTTCACGCCGCAAAGCCTGACGGTGAAAGCCGGCACCACGGTCACCTGGACGAACCGGGACGACATCCCGCACGGCATCGCCTCGGACAACAACGCTTTCGCCAAATCGAAAGCGCTGGACACCGACGACAGCTATTCGTTCACCTTTACCAAGCCCGGCACCTACAAGTATTTCTGCTACGTCCATCCCCACATGACCGGGACGATCGTGGTAGAACCCAACGGCTAGCGATGTGGCGCGGCGACGCCCGTGCGGCAACCGGCGTGGGAACTTCAAATCGGCGGCACGATGCGCGACGCAATGATGGCCGACGCCAATGCCGAACAAGAAAAAGCGCGGCGTTTTCGCGACGCCGCGCTGCCTTATCTCGACGACGTGTTCGCGTTGGCGCGTTACCTGATGCGCAACGCCGCCGACGCCGAGGATGCGGTGCAGGAATGCTATCTGCGGGCGTTGCGCCATTTTGACAGCTATCGCGGACCGGCGATGAAACCGTGGCTCCTGGCAATACTGAGGAACGTCTGCAACGCCGAGTTCGTGCGGCGCGGCAAGCAGGAGATGGCGCCCGATGACGCCGATGACGATCCAGCATCGGAGCAGCCCCCGCTGTGGCAAGAGCCGCTGGCGTCGCCCGAAGCCGCATTGCTGCGCCGCCAGGACGACGAGACCGTCCGCCGTCTCGTCGCCGCGCTGCCGCAGCCGTTCCGCGAGGTCATCGTCCTGCGCGAGGTTAACGAACTGTCGTATCAGGAAATCGCCGAGGTCGCCGGGGTGCCGGTGGGAACGGTGATGTCGCGACTGGCGCGCGGGCGGTCGATGCTGCGTTCGGCATGGAACGGCGCCGAAGCCAAAAGCCCGGGGGCGGTGTCATGAACTGCGCCGAATGCGAGGTTCTACTGCACGCGCTGATCGACGGCGAGCTCGATGCCGGGCACGCGCGCGACGTCGAAGCGCACGTGGCGAGTTGCGCCGGCTGCGCCGAGAAGCTCAAGACGTTCCGCGCCATGCGCGAGGCGATGACGCAAGCCGATCTGAAAGAACGAGCTCCGGCACATTTGCGCGGCCGCATCGAGGCGATGTTGCCCGTCCCACCCGCGCAAGCTTCGGCGGAAGTCGTCAGACCGAAGCAATTCATGCGGCCGTCGCGCCGGTCCTTCTTCGGCGGCTTCGCGCTGGGCACGGCGCTTTCCGCCGCGGTTGCCGCCACGCTGGTGTTCACCGTCTTCACCAGCGGCGACGAGCAGGTCGTCGCCGACGAGGTGGTCTCGGCGCATATCCGTTCGCTGCAGCCCGGCCATCTGATGGACGTGGAGACGAGCGATCAGCATACGGTCAAACCGTGGTTCGACGGCAAGGTCGACGTCGCGCCGCCGGTGATCGATCTCACCGCCGAGGGCTTTACGCTGCTCGGCGGCCGGCTCGATTACATCGACGGCGAGCCGGTCGCCTCGGTCGTGTACAAGCGCCGCAAGCACGTGATCAATCTTTTCGTCGCACAGCGTTTGGGCACTGCGCATGCCAAGGTGACCGACCGGACGGTCCAGGGCTACAATGTGCGGCATTGGTCGGCCGGCGGCCTCGATTTCTGGGCCGTCAGCGATCTTGATCCGGTCGAACTCGACGAGTTCGTGCAGAAAATATCCGCGGCATTCCGCGGCAGCCCGTCCTGACTGGCTTGCGTCGCCATTACCGGGTAAAAGCCAAACGGCATACGGGCGTTTGAAAAAGCGCCGCCGGCAACCCATTTGGCATGGCAAACGTTTAAGCCTGGTCATGGATCAACGGGTCGATAACGAACGCCGCGCCGATTCGGCGCCCGGCCAGGAAGCAAAACCTGCTTCCGGCGGTGCGAAGAAGAGGCCTTCGCTGTTGCGCGGCATTCGCCAGCGCCGCGGCTTGGCGGTCTTGATTGTCCTCGCTTCGGCGGTGGCCATCGTTGCCATCGTCCTGTGGTGGCTGCATGCCAGGAATTACGAATCGACCGACGACGCGTTTATCGACACCCGCAGCGTCCAGATCAGCGCGCAGGTCGCGGCCGCCGTCGTCGACGTGCCGGTGACCGATAACCAAGAGGTCGAGGCCGGCACCGAACTGGTCCGCCTCGACGACCGCGACTATATCGCGCAGCGAGACGGAGCTAAGGCCAACGTCGACAATCTCATTGCGCAAATCGCGGCGCAGCAGGCCAAGATCGACCAGGCCGACAAGCAGGTCGCGCAGGCCCAAGCCACGCTGACATTCGCCGAACAGGAGGCTGACCGTTACGAGCGGCTTGCCAAACAGGGCAGCGGCACCGTCGAGCAGGCGCAGCAATATCACTCCAACCTGCTGCAATCCCAAGCAACCTTGGCGGCGGCGCAGGCCAACGCTGTCGCCACCGACAAACAGCTTAGCGTACTCAAGGCGCAACTCGAGAGCGCACGGGCGCAGCTGGAACAGGCCCAGACCAATCTGTCGCGCACCATCATCACCGCGCCCGTCGCCGGCCGGGTCACGCAGCTCACCGCGGCGAAGGGCGCTTACGCCGCCGTCGGACAGGCGCTGATGGAGTTCGTGCCGCGCGAGGTCTGGGTCACGGCCAATTTCAAGGAAACGCAGCTCGACCTCATGCGTCCCGGCCAGCCGGTCAGCATGGAGATCGACGCCTATCCAGACCGCACTTTCAAGGGACATATCGCCAGCGTGCAAGCCGGCAGCGGCACCGCTTTCAGTCTGTTGCCGGCGCAGAACGCAACCGGCAACTACGTCAAGATCGTGCAGCGCGTACCGGTGAAGATCGTCTTCGATAAGCCGCCCGACGTGTTGCTCGGCCCCGGGATGTCGGTCGTCCCGACGGTCAAGGTGCGATGAGCGATCAATCGCGTTCGCGAGGCTGGGATTCGAGCCGGTCTGCGGCGGGCGATCGCAATCCCTGGCTCGTCGCGGTCATCGTATCGATCGCCACCTTCATGGTGGTGCTCGACACCGCCATCGCCAACGTGTCGCTGCGCTACATTGCCGGCAGTCTCGCCGCCAGCGTCGACGAAAGCACCTGGATCGTCACCACCTATCTCATCGCCAATGCCGTGGTGCTGCCGGCCAGCGGCTGGCTGTCGAACGTCGTCGGCCGCAAGCGCTTCTATATGATCTGTGTGGCGCTGTTCACGATCAGCTCGCTGTTTTGCGGCCTGGCGCCGAACCTCAGCGCGCTCATCATCTTTCGCATCCTGCAGGGTCTTGGCGGCGGCGGCATGCCGACCAGCGAGCAGGCCATCCTCGCCGATACCTTTCCGCCGCACCGGCGCGGCCAGGCCTTTGCGCTGTACGGCGTCGCCGTGATCGTCGCGCCGACCGTCGGCCCGACGATCGGCGGCTGGATCACCGACAATTTTTCGTGGCATTGGATCTTCTTCATCAATGTGCCGATCGGGCTCGCTTCGCTGGCCCTGGTGCATTGGTTCGTCGACGAACCCGCAGTGCTCGAACGCGAACGGGAGGAGCGTCTGGCCGGCGGGCTGAAGGTCGATTGGATAGGCTTCGCGCTGATCGCGGCGACGCTGGCCTGCCTCGAAGTCGTGCTCGACCGCGGGGAGATCGACGACTGGTTTCACTCGGGCACCATCGTCACATTCACGATACTGGCTGCCGTTTCGTTTCTCGCCTTCATTCCGTGGGAACTCAGCCAGGACGATCCGATCATCGAGATTCGTCTGCTGTTTCACCGCCAATTCGGTATGGCGTTTTTCACCATGCTGATGATCGGGGCGATCCTGTTCGGCTCGAACCAGATCATGCCGCAGCTCTTGCAGACCACGTTCCCATACACCGCGATGCTGTCGGGACTGGCGATGATGCCGGGCGGCTTCGCCATGCTGATCATCATGCCGATCGCGGGCCAGGTCACCGGCCGGTTTCAACCGAAGTATCTGATGGTCCTGGGCCTGAGCGGGATCGCGCTGTCGATGTGGTACTCGACCTCGCTCACGCCGGATGCCAGCTTCGATTATTTCGCCTGGGTGCGCATCTATCAGACGATCGGGCTGCCGTTCCTGTTCATCCCGATCAATACCGTCGCCTATGACGGCCTGCCGGCCAACAAGACCAATCAGGCCTCGGCCTTGATGAACGTCGCCCGCAATCTGGGGGGCAGCATCGGCATCTCGCTCGCCAACGTGGTGTTGACCCAGCGCACGCAATTCCACCAGTCGCGGCTCGTCGAGAATACGACCCCGACCTCGCCGATATTCCAGTCTACCTTGAAAGCGCTGACCAACTATTTCGTCCACCGCGGCGCGGCGCCCGGCGCCGCACGCGGCGAAGCGCTGGGACAATTGGGTCAGCTCATTCAAACCCAGGCAACGATTTTAGCCTATATTGACGTATTCTATGTCTGTGCCATTGCCGCGGCGGTCATGATACCGCTGGTCCTGGTCATGGTCCGGCGCGTGCAAAGTCAAGGTCGGATGGTGGCTGGACACTGATGTCAGACGCTTAAGCAGCCTGTGGAATTTTGCTGCCGCGACTGTGTTGGTTCACGGTGCCGAGGTGGCGTAGCGGCTCACACGCGCATAACGAGGAAACGCCGATGGCCTTGCCCGGGAAGGCAGTCATGATCCGTCCGCTGGCGCAGCTGTGCCTTTTGATCATGCTCGCGCTCGGTCTCGCCGCCGCCGCGCCGGATCCGATAACAGTTAACGTGACGATGATCGACTACAAATTCATGCCGGATCATCTCACCTTCCAGCACGGCGTGCACTACCGGCTGCATCTGGAAAACCATGGCAAGGAAACCCACGAGTTCACCACGCCGGTGTTCTTCGCCGCCGCCAAGATCGACAATCCGGATGTGCTCAACCGCGAGCGCACCGAGGTGGTGATGCAGCCCGGCGACGTCAAAGACGTTTTCCTGACTCCGGGAAAACCCGGCACTTACGACTTGCGTTGTGCCGACCACGACTGGAACGGCATGGTTGGCGGCATAACCGTCAAATAACACGACTAACGCTTTCGATCGGTCGTCCTGCCGGCGGCACGCCTTCGTTGCGGGCATGTTGCCGAAAAAAGTGCCGGCATCGCTTGCCGATCTCGCCAGCGCTTCGGCAGCAGCTATTTGAACCGGCTGACAGCATCGAGCGCGCACGCAGCGGATGGCCGGATATCAAACGCAACGCAACACGTTTTCGTGTATGCGCTGAAATGTCCCGAGACTGCCCAACTGCGGCACTAAACTTGCTTAGACTCGTTGATCGAGGGGCTGTGGGGGCTGACTGACGCAAGATCTGGGAAGAAAGGAGTCGCCAATGTGTGACTTTAGCCTTCAAAGCGTGCGATCGAGACCAGCCAAAGTCGGTGACAAGCTCGTGACGCGTGATTTCGGAACCGGGACCCGCGGGTTCTCTGCTTCCGATGACCCCGGAATGGCAGTCTGCATCCTGCCCGGTACCGAGCTCGCCTTTGCCGGCGAAGTCGCCTGCCTGCCGGCCGGCCTGCTCGGCTGGAAAACGAAGACGATCAACTACCAAACGGCCATCTTCCGGCAAGTCAACAAGGACAAAATGGCCGCGCATCACGACGCGCTCGAATTTCCTGACGGGCGCATCGTGTTGCTGACTTTATTGTGCGAAGGCCAGGAAGCGGCGGTTCTGCAATTGCCGGCGCAGCCGAAGAGCGCCGAAGAAGCGCGCGAGCAGGAACGCGTCAGCTACGTCGGCTGACAAGCGCGCACGACAGCACAGCCGGCCGCCTCATGGCGGCCGGCGCCTTGAACTGGCCACCCTTGGCGGACGCGGAGCACTGAATTTCCGCGGCGCAGGGTTCGTTCTTGTCGCCATTCATCCGGCGGATGCCGAGCTGGCTACATGCTGGCATGCATGCGGGCATGCACGTTGCGCCAGGAGCCGCGGGTTCGCGGCTTTTCGGGAGTGGAACACGCCCTCCCTGGCCCGCGTTTGAGCTGAAGGCGCCAAATCGGCGCGGGGCCCTCCGCGCCCGTAATTCGCCGTGACTCGAACCCGGAAGAAGTAGAAAATTGCCTTTGAGTCTCCAATCAGCGGGTGGCGGGACGTCGGACCGCCCCGCTCCGTCACGATCTTTCCGATAAATATTGCCCGATGAATGAATCGTTGGATCCCTCGGCAGCAGCCGAAGAACGCGCCGCCGTCGGGCCGGCGGCCGCGCCTTCTCCGGACACCGTCGTGACGGAGCCGGCCGAGCCGCCGTTCAAGGAGGTGTCGACCGCCGCGCAGTTTCTCACCGTCTTTCCGCCGATCATGCTGCCGATGTTTTTGGCGGTCGCGGACCAGACCATCGTCGCCACCGCGCTGCCGGCCATTGCCTCGAGTCTGGGCGAAATCGAACGCGCGTCCTGGGTCGTGGTGTCCTACCTGATCGCCAATACCATCGCGGCGCCGGTTTACGGCCGGCTCGGCGACACCTTCGGCCGCCGACTGATGATGGTGCTGGCGCTGGGATTGTTCATGCTGGGCTCGGTGCTGTGCGCGCTCGCGCCCAATATCGAGCTCCTGACCGCATTCCGCGTGCTGCAGGGCTTTGGCGGCGGCGGCCTGATGACGCTGTCGCAAGCGCTGATCGGCGAAGCAATCCCACCGCGCGAACGCGGCCGCTATCAGGGCTATCTGGCCGGCATCGCGGTCAGTTCCAACACCTTCGGGCCCGTCGCCGGCGGCTATCTCACCCAGGCGTTCGGCTGGCAATCGATCTTCCTGATCAACATCCCGCTGGGACTGCTTGCAGTGCTTTTCGTGTTTCGCATTCCGCCGCGACAAGGCGACCGCCGCCGCACCACCTTCGACGCTCCGGGCCTGGTGCTGTTCATCTTTTTCGTCGGTCCGGTGATTCTGGCGTTGGAACAAGTGCAGCGCATGCAGCTGAGCGCCATGCCGATGGCGCTCGCTATGCTCGCCGTCGGCTTGGTTTCGCTCGGTCTTCTGACGTGGCAGGAACGGCTCACTCCGGCGCCGCTCATTCCACCGAAGCTGTTTCGCCAGCCCTCGATCTGGCGCGCCGACGCGATGGCTGCCCTTCACGGCGCGGCGCTGGTGTCGCTGATCACGTTTCTGCCGATCTACCTGCGTGCCGTTCGCGGCGCTTCTCCGGGCGAGACCGGACTGATCCTTTTGCCGCTCACCGCCGGGATCGGCATCGGCTCGATGCTGACCGGACAGATGGTGACCAGGACGGGCTATACCGCGGGATTTCCCACAGGCGGCTTGATCGGCGCCACGGTGGGGCTCCTCGTCATCGCCTTTTGGATCCCGCACATGTCGACCGCTGAGATGGCCTGGGCATTCTGCATCATCGCGCTGTTCATGGGGACCGTGATGGGCGTGGTCCAGGTGACGGTCCAGGCCGTATCGGGACCGCGCCTCCTCGGCACCGGCGCCGCCATGGTGCAATTTTCCCGCTCGGTCGGCGCCGCTTTCGGCACCGCGGCCGTCGCCGCGATCCTGTTTTCGATTCTCACCGCCACCGACCGCGGCTCGGCGACCTTGTTCGGCACCATCATCGAGCAAGGTCCGGAAGCGCTCGCCACGCTCGACCCGGCGCGCCAAGCGCTCGTGCATGCCGAGATCGGCGACGCCTTCCGCGCCGCTTTTCTCACCATCGCGGCCTTCACCGGATGCGGCGCGGTGCTGGCTTGGTCGCTGCCGCTGCGCCGTCTTTAGCCGATCGGCATTGCGGCGCGGCCCCGCAAGCGGCAGACTTCTTGTCGTTCTGGAACAGCCTGGATGGAAGTAGCCGCCGCGCATGACAAAGATCCTGCTGACGCGCCATGGCCACGTCGAAGGCATCAAGCCCGAGCGGTTTCGTGGCCGTCAGCCGCTCGATCTGACCGCGCGTGGCCGCGCCCAGGCCGACGCGGTCGCGCGCCGCATTGCCGATGCCTGGCAGCCCAGCCGGATCTACACGAGTCCGCTTCGTCGCTGCGTCGAAACCGCGACTGCCATCGCCAAGGCTTGCGGCATCGGCGTCGAAACCTGCGAAGCACTCAGCGACATCGATTACGGCAAATGGCAATTCAAGACTTTCGCCGAGGCCAAGGCACTCGATCCCGCGCTGTTCGCAGCCTGGTTCGCCACCCCGCATCTTGTCCGCTTCCCCAACGGCGAAGCGCTGCAGGATGTCGCCGCGCGTTTGGCCGACGCTGTGCGTATGGTGCTGGCGCGCCACGCCGAAGAGACGATCGTATTGGTCGGCCATGACAGCGTGAACCGCGTGCTGCTGCTCGGTTTTCTCGATCTGCCGCTGTCAGCCTATTGGCGCATCGCGCAAGAACCGTGCTGCATCAACGAGATCGATGTCAGCAGTGGAACGGTGTGCATCCGCGGCATCAACGCGACGCAGCATCTTGAGACCGTCGCCAGAGAATACGATGCGCGATGACGCCGATGCGCGGTTCGGCCGCAGCCCTGCGGCGCCACAACGCCTGCCCCATGTCGGCCGTTCGCTGCCGCGCCTGGAAGATCGGCCGCTCGTCACCGGGCAAGGACGGTTCGCCGCGGACGTCTCGTTTGCGCACCAACTGCATATGCGCGTCGTTCGCTCCGCTCACGCGCATGGCCGTATCGTTGCAATAGATGCGAACGCCGCACGCGCGATGCCCGGCGTCGTTGCGATCTGGACCGCGGCGGATGTCGCCGCGATTCCGCCGATCGATTTTCGCCTCACCCGCATTGAAGGACTTGAGCCCTATCGCCAGCCGATCCTCGCGTGCGACCGCGTCCGCTATGTCGGCGAGCCGGTGGCGGTTGTTTTCGCGGCCGATCCTTACGCCGCCGAGGACGCCGCCGAAGCGGTGACCGCCGAGATCGAGCCGTTGACCGAGTTGCTGGCGGCCGATGCGCCGCCCGGCGAATTTGCGGCCGGCCATTCGACCGAAGCTGAGGTGGTGCAGAAGGGTTACGGCGACGTCGCCGCGGCCTTTGCCGCCGCCCGTGAGGTCGTCGCGCTCGAGCTCAAAATCGGCCGTCACAGCGGAGTTCCATTGGAGACGCGCGGCGCCATCGCCCGTTACGACAGGGCGCGCAACGCACTCGAGCTTTTCGGCGCGGCGAAAGTCCCGCATTGGAATCGCGACAGCTTGGCGCGCATGCTGGACCTGCCGCCCTCCTCTTTGCACCTGCACGAGGGTCACACCGGCGGCGGCTTCGGCGTGCGCGGGGAGCTTTATCCCGAGGACGTGCTTGCCTGCCTCGGCGCCTTGCGACTCGATTGCCCCGTCAAATGGATCGAGGACCGCCGCGAGCATCTGGTCGCGGCCAATCATTCGCGCCAACAACATTACCGGATCCGGGCCGCGGTCGATGAAATGGGGCACCTGCTCGCGATCGACGGCGAGTTCTTTCACGACCAGGGCGCCTATGTGCGCACCCATGCCGCGACCGTTCCCGACCTCGCCGCCACCATGATGCTCGGGCCCTATCGCGTCGCGGCGTACCGCATGACCGGACGCATCCGCCTCACCAACAAAACACCGTGCGGCACCTATCGCGCGCCGGGACGCTATGAGAGCACGTTCGTGCGCGAACGGCTGATGGATGCGCTCGCGGCGCGGCTTGGCATCGATGCGGTCGAAATCCGCCGGCGCAATCTCATCGCCGCAGACGAAATGCCTTATGCCCGGCCGCTCGATACGCTGGGCACGGAAATGACCTACGACTCCGGAGATTATGCCGGACTTCTCGACAAGGCGCTTGCCGCGGTCGGCTGGCGGCGTCTGCAGGAAACTCTGCGGCGCCGGCGCGATGCCGGCGAAGCGGTTGGCGCGGGGCTCGCGATGTTCGTCGAAAAAAGCGGGCTTGGGCCCTTCGACATGGTGCGCGCGTCGATCGATACCGGCGGCACCGTGGAAGTCGTGAGCGGCGCGACCTCGGTCGGTCAGGGCATGGAGACAGTCATTGCGCAAATCTGCGCCGACGCGCTCGGCGTCGATTATCGGCGCGTGCGCGTCACGCACGGGCAGACCGATCGCATCGCCTACGGCATGGGCACGTTCGCCTCGCGGGTGACGGTGATGACCGGCGAGGCCACGCGCATCGCGGCGGCCAAGCTGCGCGCCAGGGCGCTCACCGCCGCGGCGGATTTGTTGCAAACCCCCGCCGCCGGCCTCGATGTGATTGACGGCATCGTGGGGCGGAAGAACGCCGCCCAGGGGCCGTCCATCTCGCTCGGCGACATTGCGCGCGCGCTCAATCCCGGCTCGAAGCTTGTCGGCGAAGGGCTGCCCGGGCTTTGTGCCGAGGGCCTGTTCGAGCAACAGCATATGAATTACCCCTACGGAATCCATATCGCCGTCGTGCGCGTCGATCGCGAGACCGGAGCCGCCGCGCTCGAGCGTTTTTTCGTCGCCTACGACATCGGCAAGGCGGTCAATCCGATGCTGATCGACGGCCAGATCGCCGGCGGCGTCGCCCAAGGCATCGGCGGCGCGCTATTCGAAGAGTTTGTTTACGATCCACGTGGCGAGCCGCTCTGCGTCACTTTTGCCGATTACGTCATGCCGACGGCGCGTGAAATTCCGCCGGTCGAGGTGTTGATCACCGAGGACGCGCCGAGCCCGCTCAATTCGCTCGGCGTCAAGGGCGCCGGCGAAGGCGGCGCCAATGCGGTCGGCGCCGCCATCGCCGCGGCGATCGACGCCGCGCTCGGCCGGCACGGCGCGGTGACGGCGCTGCCGGTCACGCCGCCGCGGCTGCGCAAGCTTGCGCAGGCCGCCGCGGCGGGTCGCTGATCAGTTCATTTGTTCTTCGCCGCCGAGGCCATGACGACCTTCACGGCGGCATTCAAGGTCGGCTTCGACGCCGATGCGTCGAGACCGATCGAGGAAATTTTCGACATGAAAGCGGCCTGATCGGCGGCGGGCAGAGTGGTCAGGCTGCCGCCGGACTGCACCCACAGCTTGCGCTGCGCTTCGAAGAATTGATTGATGAACGGAACGATGTCGGCCGACACTTTCAGCGCATCGTCACGAACAATTTTCTGCAGGTCGGGCGGCAGACCGTCGACCCATTTTTTGCTCAAGACCGCAATCGAGCTGACGTAAGGCTGGCCGGTTTCCACGACGTATTTTGCCGCGTCAATATAGTGCAAGGTCGTATATTGCGTGACCGTGGTCAGCGAACCGTCGATGGCGCCTTGCTGCAGCGCCGGCAGCACGTCGGCCAAGGTCATCGCCACCGGCGAGCCGCCCATCCGCTTGATCAGCTCCAACTGGAACTGCGACGCCAAGACGCGAATCTTCAGCCCCGCATAGTCGGCAAGACTGTGAATGGGCTTTTTGGTGATGATCGAGGACGGACCGATCGGGAAAATGCCGGCCCCGATCAAACCCTTGTTCGCGCCCAGTCCCAGGATGAGATCGCGCACGGTCGGATCGTTGATCACACGCAGATACTGGTCGCGATTTGAGAACAGCCCTGGCGCGCTCAGCATCTCATACCGCTCGTCGACGCCGACCAGAAACTCGGGCGGCCCAACCCAGCCCTGAATCGAGCCGAATTGCGTGCCTTCGATCTGCCGGGGAATGGCGCCGAGCTGGCTCGCCGGATAGATTTCGCCCTTGATGCGGCCGCCCGAGTCCTTTTCCACCGCGGCGGCAAATCGTTTGAGCCATTCGTGCTGCGTATCATTGACCGTCGCGGTGCTCAGTTTCATGATAACAGGAGTGGCGGTTTGCGCGGCGGCGGGCGACGCCAGCCCGATCATCGACGACAGCGCCACCGCGAAGAACGTCGCAACGGTTGCGTGGTTTCTGCTTTTTGTTTCGCTCATGATTTTCTCCCTGGACCCCACATGGCGCCGGCGCGGCGCATCGCGGCAAGCGCAGCAGACTGCCACAGCGCCTGGGGCAGGTACAGAAGCCGATACGCCGCGTCGCAGGTGCCGGGCTCGCGGCGGGTGAACGATGGGCGACGTAAGGCTGACGCTGCGTATCGATTTCGGCTCATCCGGGGCACTCGGGCCCGGCAAAATTCGGCTTTTGGAGGCCATCCAAAAGACCGGCTCGATCTCGCAAGCCGGGCACTCGCTGCGCATGTCTTATCGCCGGGCCTGGCTCCTGGTCGACGATCTCAATCGCTGCTTTCGCGAGCCTGTGGTGACCACGAAGCCCGGCGGCAGCCGCGGCGGCGGTGCGGCGCTGACGCGATTCGGCCGCGAGGTGATCAAGAAATATCGCGCGATCGAGACTCAGGCGACGAGCGCGGCGCAGCGGCAGTTGCACGATCTGGAAAATGCTCTCCGCGCGCGTGCGCGGCCGGCTGGCAAGCGTCTAAAGACTTCGATTCAAGCAAATATTCGCGGCGATGACTGAAGCAATCTGTGGCGTGGCATCCAGCCGATAAAACTAGTCGCAAAGTGAGCCGCTTATAGCTCCGCCGCGATGAAATGCGTCACCTTCGGCGCGCCGCTCAGATTGAAACGCTGCACGGCATCCTGGACCAGACGGTCGGCATTGGTCACGCGCTCATGCTGACGTAAATGCTCCAGCCAGGATTCCACGAGGAAGGTCTCGACCACGCGGCCAGCCTCCGCTGCATCCTCGAAGACGCCCCAGGCATAAGCGCCGTCGCGGCGCCGTTCGTGTTCGAGCTTGGCCAGCGCGTCGAGAAAGGCGTCGCGGTCCGCCGGCCGGATGCGATATTCGACGGTGACCAGGACCGGCCCGCGATCCTGTTCGATCGCCTGCGCGGTGATCGGCGCCGGCCAATGCATCGACGGCGTCAGATCGATGCCGGCGCCGGTTTGCAGTTTCCAGCGCCAGGTGAGCGCCGTCGCCGCAACCGTGCCGGCGGCGGCGAGAAAATGCGCGCCCGGAAGCCCGACGCGGACCGCGATCTCGCCCCACGCGGCGCTGCCGACGGTCAGACAGCCGAAAAACACGGTCGTATAAAGCGCGAGGCCGCGGGCGCGCACCCAATCGGGCAGCGCGACCTGCGCCGAGACGCCGAGCGTCGCCAATGCGGCGATCCACGACGCCCCGGCGACGGCGCTGGCGAGAAGCGCCGTGAGCGGATCGCGCGCGAGACCGTAAAGCACCATTGCCACGGCCTGGCCGAGCGCGCCGAGCGCCATGAGCCGATCCGGGCCGACTTTGTCTTTCAGCCACGGAAGAAAAAATGCTCCCGCTACCGCGCCGGCGCCGATGACGCCGAGCAGCACGCCGTAGAAATCCGGTCCCATGGCGATCTGCTCGCGGGCGACGAGTGGCAGCAATGCCCAATAGGCGCTGGTGAAAAGAAAGAAGCCGGCCGCCCGCACCATCGTTGCGCGCAGATGCTGGTTATGCCGCGCGTAGCGCAGGCCGGCCAAGATGGCTTGACCGAAGCGTTCCGCCGGCAGGGTCCGCGCGCCGGACCGCGGCCGCCACCACAGCAATGA
>Ga0335081_10004917_pt1 | contig 21136 bp, 23 predicted proteins | sample Lox_Sample_35_FD_206713 | JGI IMG/M metagenome (GOLD analysis project Ga0335081, IMG submission 206713) | Soil microbial communities from Loxahatchee National Wildlife Refuge, Florida, United States - Lox_Sample_3.5 | ecosystem: Environmental > Terrestrial > Soil > Wetlands | place: USA... | reverse complement strand
ATTCGATGCCCAGGCGATGATGTATTTGGAATGGCGAAATTGTTCCGGCTCGGTACCGAGCTTTATGCCGAGGACAGATTCGAGTCCGGCTTCTCCTGCAGCAGAACAGATCGTGCGATCGAGCTGCGACGCGCCCAGACGATGAAAGAATCGTCGGTCCATCGAGGCGCCATTCAACGCGCCAAGGGTTCCGCCGAAGGAGTAAGGAAGGATCGCCTCGCTGCCGAACTCGGCAGAGATCGAGCGAAAGTGGGTCGTGATCTCATCGAGAGCCTCGTCCCAGGAAATTCGCTGCCAGACCGAATCGCTGCAACCAGCGGCGGGTCCTTTCGGCGCGATGCGCCGCATCGGATATAGCACGCGGCCGGGCGAGTACACACGGTCCAGATACTTCGCCACCTTAGCGCACAGAAATCCGCGCGTGACGGGATGCTCCGGATCACCCTGAATCTTCGTCGCTCTGCCATCCTCTACCGTAATGAGGACACCGCACGAATCCGGGCAATCGTGCGGGCAGACGGCATGAACGACCTTCTTCATAGTCCATCGATTATACGGGTAGAGGTGGTCGAGTTTTCCGATAAACAGCCGAGGCTGCTGTCTCCACATTTAATCGAGGTAAAACAAAAGCGGACGGCCGAAGCCGTCCGCAGTTGAAACCTCGGTTCGGTTAGTTGCTCGGTGTGGTCGCGATCCATCCGGCGTACATCTCCGGATTGCCGCTGACCTGATCTTTCAGCAACAGGCCACGGCCGACCACCGGAATCGCGCTGCTGGTTGACTGCAGTTGTCCGAGACCGGTCAGGTTGAAGAAGCCGGTGAAGTTGAACGTATTCACGGTGACCGGACCACCAGCGGAGTAACCGACCAGCCCATTGTTCGACAATAGGAAGCTGCCCGCGTTGCCGTTGCTTACGGTCACGCTGCCGGGCACGAACGTTCCGTAAATGCCCTGCAAACGCAACGAGATCATCTGCGGCGTAAACACGTTGCTCGCAAAGCTGCCGCCGATGAAGATTCGCTGTCCGACGACGACCGAGGTTTCGCTGAACACAGCGTTGAGCACCGGTCCGCTCAAGAAGCAGATGTCATACGTGTTCACCGCGCTCACGCTGATTGTCTGGATGGTATCGACGTAGCTGACCATGTCGGCACCGGTTTCCCCGATCCACATCGTGAGCGTCTGCACTTGGCCCGAAGCATTCGTTGTTTCAGCGAGTACTCGACCCGACACGAACGAATGCGCGGTCGTAACCACTTCGACGCCAGTGGCCATCAAGCTGCCATCAGCCTGGAAATATCCCTGCACCGCAACGAAAGCCGGGGTCGCGAGATCGTCGATGTTCCAGCCGCTGTTGAACGAGGTAGATCCGTTCACGTAAACCGTCAGCTGATGACCATAGGGTCCCTGCAGCACGAACGAATTGCTGCCCGAGTTCACCGAAACCAGTCCACCCAGCAGGTCCGTGACTTGCCCGTCGGGGTCGCTGGCCTTCGTAGCACGGACGTAGATCACAGGATTCACCGCACCGGTGATCTGCCCATTGGAGTCGACTGCGACCGACTGGCGAATATCCATTTCCATCTTCAGCCCAGCCAGCCCATTGGCTCCTACCACCATTGCGGTTGGAAAATTCACCGTAACCGAGTATGGATTCTGACTACCAGGGAAAGTGCCGTTCAGCTGGTTCAGAGCCGGAGGATTCTGCGTCATGTCGACGTACGAAATGAGCGGATTCGCCAGCACGAAAGTTGCGCTGGTGTAAGTGTTCGCCGCAACAGAATTAAACGCCAGCGGCGAACGCAATCCGAGCAGGCGCGCGAAGTCGACGGTAACCGGCGACGAAATCACGGTCGCCGTGCTGCCATCCTGCGCTTTGAGAGTTACGGAATTGAGAGTGACATTAAAGCCCACCACCGAGGCGAGTGGCGCGTCCTCTCCAGTCAGGAAAACGTTTCCGGACTGATCCTGTGAAAGCTGCGAATTATTCGAGGCTCCGCAACCCAGTCCGATGATCGAGAGTGCGAGCAGCATCCCTAAAGCAAGAAATCTCTTCATGGCAGAACTCCAGTGCGAAAGTTTGTCTGTGAAGTCGGTCGATGGGGAGCCGCGAAATTCTTCACGATCCGAGTTTCTTCACGACAATGGAAACCCAGGGTTTTGCGGAATGTCGCGTAACCATGCGCGTGGTTACCCGCAGCCGGGAATGCTGGATGTCGCTGAAAATGAAGGCTTTTTAGAAGGAGAGCGGCAGGTACATGTACGCCGGTGCTCCAAGCTCACGAAATCGTGTTATGGGAGAAGACCAGGACCTTACTTCAACTCAAGAACTTCTTTTTCCTTCGCCTTGCTCATCTCTTCCATCTTTTTTATTTCGTCGTCGGTGAGCTTTTGAATTTCTTCGAGCGAACGCTTCTCTTCGTCCTCGGTGATCTTCTTGTCTTTCATCGCTTTCTTGATGGCGTCATTACCGTCGCGGCGGATGTTGCGGATGGCGGTGCGATGCTCCTCAAGGGCCTTGTGCAGATGCTTCACCATGTCTTGACGGCGTTCCTGGGTCAACGGGGGAACGGGGACACGTATCATTTTTCCGTCATTCATCGGGTTCAGTCCCAGATCTCCGCCGCGAATCGCCTTCTCAATCGCTCCGAGCTGCGAAGGATCGAAGGGCTGCACCGTGATGAGTTGTGCCTCCGGAGCGTGGACTTGCGCCAACTGGTTCAACGGCATCTGAGCGCCATAAGCATCCACCGTGATGCCGTCGAGCATGTGCACCGAGGCGCGGCCTGTACGCGTGGCAGCCATCGCTTTGCGAAAATCCTCAACCGCTTTCTCCATACGCGACTTGAGCTGCGCATATGTATCTTTCAGTGCAGCAATGGAAGCCATAATCGCCATAAGTTCCGCTCCGTCCAGTTACGTAATCAAAACGTCGAATTATAAACCCGCAAAAAACAAGCTGCCACGGATTCCCACAGATCGACACGGATTAATCTAGAAAATCCGTGTCAATCCGTTAGATCCGTGGCCAATTTTACGCGCAGACCATTGATCCGATCTTTTCGCCCATCACCACGCGGCGGATGTTCCCGCGCTGGTTCAAACTGAACACCACGATTGGCAAGTCGTTATCTTTGCAGAGGCTGATTGCGGTCGAATCCATCACCTTCAGGCCCAGTTTCAGTACGTCCATGTAGGAGATTCGATTAAACTTTGTCGCGCCGCTCACCTTCATCGGATCGGCATCATAAATCCCGTCGACCTTCGTGGCTTTCAGGATCGCGTCTGCCTTGATTTCCATGGCGCGCAGGGAAGCGGCAGTATCGGTCGAAAAATACGGATTGCCGGTACCTCCGGCGAAGATCACGACGCGGCCTTTTTCCAGATGACGAATGGCCCGCCGCCGAATGAATGGCTCGGCTACCTGATTCATTTCGATCGCGGTCTGCACACGGGTGTAGACACCTTGTTTCTCGAGCGCATCCTGAAGAGCAAGAGCATTGATCACCGTTGCGAGCATGCCCATGTGATCGGCCGAGACGCGATCCATGTCCTTGGCCTGATCAGCAACGCCACGGAAGAAATTGCCTCCGCCGACAACGATCGCCAACTGTACGCCGACCTTGTGCACGTCGTTGATCTCAGCAGCGATCTCGTGGATACGCGGCGTGTCGATGCCAAAGCCCTGATTCGCGGCCAAGGCCTCGCCTGACAACTTGAGCAGGATGCGTTTGAAGGCAGGAGTAGTCATCTAGTAGCGCCGGCGTCCCGCCGGCTGTCGCGCGGGCGTCTCGACCGCGCATCGACAGCATAAACTAAAAAAGGCGCCCTTTCGGGCGCCTGAATTATTCAGCCTTAGGCTCTGTAGGTTTCGTGATAGCGATTGTCTCGCCTGCATCGCCTACCTTGAACCGCGCGAAGCGGCGTACGGCGATATTCTCGCCCAGCTTGCCGATCTTCGTCGCAATCAGCTGTCCAATCGAAATGGTCTGGTCCTTGATGAAAGGCTGCTCCAACAGGCAGACTTCCTCGTAGAACTTCTCCATCTTCCCCGCGACCATTTTTTCAGCGATGTGCGCCGGCTTGCCGCTCTTGATCGCCTGATCGAGGTAGATGTCCTTCTCGCGTTTGAAGTCCGCTTCGGTCACATCTTCCTTGCGAACATACTTCGGATCGCTCGCCGCGATGTGCATGGCGATATCGTGGACGAGTTCCTTGAAGTCCTCAGTGCGGGCGACGAAATCGCTCTCGCAATTCACTTCGACGAGCACACCAATCTTGCCGCCGGCGTGAATGTAGCTCGCCACCGATCCTTCGCTCGTCACTCGAGTTGCCTTCTTGGCCGCCACCGAAACGCCCTTTTTCCGGAGAATCACAACCGCCTGCTCCATATCGCCTCTGGCTTCGGTTAAAGCCTGCTTGCAATCCATCATCGGAGCCCCGGTCTTTTCCCGGAGGTCTTTTACTTGCGCTGCTGAAATATTCACTGTCGTTGTACCCATAAGAGGTTCCAGTTTCGCGTTTCTAGTTTCGAGTATTTAGGACTGCTTCCATCATCTCAGGCCACTCGAAACTCGAAACCTGAAACTCGAAACTATAAAAGTAAACCCGCGCCGGACGACCCGCGCGGGTCTGAAATGCAAAATGCCCGGTTTGTGACTGACAACGAACCACTAGCCACTGATCACTAAACTGTCTGGCTCTCGACGCGAGGAACTTCTGCTGCCTCTTCGTTCGCCACCGGCTTCTTGTGCGTTCCAGGACCCAGCACTTCCTCCATGCTGATGTCCTCATTCGCATCAACCGCAGCCGCTTCTTCCGCATACTCAGCCGGAGCCGCTTCCGCCTGCTGCGCCTCTCCCACTCCCGCCTGCATCTCGGCGACCTGTTTGTCGGTCATCAATTGCGCGCCTTCCGCAATCGATTCCGAAATCTTCGACGTGAACAGCCGGATCGCCCGCAACGCATCGTCGTTGCCGGGGATTACGTAATCCACTTCGCTCGGATCGCAATTCGTGTCGACCACCGCGACGACGGGGATACCGAGCTTGCGCGCCTCGCGTACCGCAATCTGCTCTTTGTTCGAGTCGATCACGAAGATCGCGTCGGGCAGGCGGCTCATATTCTTGATGCCGGCCAAGTTGGCCTGCAAATGCTTGCGCTCGCGTTCGAGCTTGATCACTTCCTTTTTCGGCAACAGCTCATACCGACCGTCCGTAGCCATGTCATCGAGTTCTTTCAGCCGCTTCACTGATTTCTGCACGGTGACCCAGTTGGTGAGCAGTCCGCCCAGCCAGCGCTGGTTGATGTAGAACATGCCGCACTTCTGCGCCTCTTCGGCGATGGCATCCTGTGCCTGGCGCTTGGTTCCCACGAACAGGACAATTTTCCCGTCGGTCGCCAGATCCTGCACGAACTTCGACGCCTCTTTGAACATCTTTAGCGTTTTCTGCAGGTCAATGATGTAAATCCCGTTGCGCTCTCCGAAGATGAATTCCTTCATCCTGGGGTTCCAGCGCTTCGTCTGATGCCCGAAGTGAACACCCGCTTCGAGCAACTCCTTCATGGTGATAGTAGCCAATTAACCTCCTGTTTAGTCTGCATCCGTCGAAGCAGTGTCGAGTTTCTTGTTTCGAGTTTCGAAGAAGAGCTCCAGCCCTCATCGAATTTCTCGAAACTGGAAACCCGAAACTTGAAACTGTCGTTTCGGATTGCCATTCCCGTCCCCGCACCGCGAGGCACGGGAAGAATTGAACACCTTAATCAGCCTTTGGCCGACGGCTGTTAACTTTCAGCCGGGAGCCAAACTGTTGTCATTCCGAGCATCGCGAGGAATCCCTGTCCAGGACTCGGGACTCGCAACTCGGGACTGCAAGTGCGTTAGCGCTTGCTGAACTGGAAGCGCTTGCGCGCGCCCTTCTGCCCGTACTTCTTGCGTTCTTTGCCGCGCGAATCGCGGCTGACATAACCTTCGGACTTCAGCTTCTTGCGCAATTCGGCGTTGAACTGCATCAGAGCGCGAGCAATGCCAAGCTTCACTGCATCCGCCTGGCCGCGCACGCCACCGCCTAGAACGCTGGCGACAACGTTGAACTGCGATGCTGCCTCGGCTGAAGACAAAGGAGCCTTCGCTGCCGAACGCTGCGCCGGAGTCACGAAATATTCTTCAAACGCACGTCCGTTGACCTTGAAGTCGCCGTTTCCGGGACGCAAATAAACCCGGGCAATCGCCGTTTTCCGGCGTCCCGTTCCGTAGTATTGAACCAACTCTGCCATTTTTAGCTTTTAGCTCCTAGCTCCTAGCTCCTAGCTCCTAGCTGATCCAGAAGCTCGAGCTCATTTCTAATTTCGTGAGCGTCATCCTGAGCGCAGCCACATTTCAGGCGGAGCGAAGGATGTTGCGATTGTTACGAAACCGCGACTTTCCGCGGTTTGTACTCCCGAACTTCCAATTTGTAATCCTGCGGCTTCTGCGCCTGATGCGGATGCTTGTCGCCCTTGTACACGTTAAGCTTCGACAGCATGTGAGCTGCGAGCTTGTTTTTCGGCAACATGCGCCTCACCGCATCTTCGATAATCGCTTCCGGCTTGCGCACTAGCCGCTTCTTATATTCTTCCGTCCGCAGCCCGCCGGGGTATCCGGTATAACGCTGGTATACCTTGTCCTCAGCCTTTACGCCGGTCGTTCGGACCTTCTCCGCATTGATCACGATCACATGATCGCCAGTGTCGAGAAACGGCGTATAACGCGGACTTTCTTTGCCCATGAGGATGCGCGCCACTTGCGAAGCGAGGCGCCCAAGCGTCTGCCCGTCCGCATCCACGACGTACCACTTGCGCACAATTTCCCCCTGCTTGGGGAAATACGTTGACATCGGAACTCTCCCAGATTTGAAAAAAGGCTGCGAAAGAAACCGCTCGTTGATTCCCCTGACGAGGACGCCAGGACCATCAGGCGGGCAACCACACAACTTCCAAAGTCTTTAATGTACCGAACGCGCGGAGCAATTGTCAACGCACTCTTGGTAACAGGAGGAGGAACGGCCCCTCAAATCCACCTGGCGCAACGTGATCTTCAATAACTGACACGGTCCGCGACACTCACGGCTTCAGCATGAGGTCGCCGGCAAACACATGGGCATGCAGCCGATATTTCCCGATTCCATTCTGCTTGACTGTGTTCCCAATCCATCCCTTCGGATTGCCAAATTGGCTGCCGCTTACATCACCGAATTTCACGGAGAGATCCACGGGACCATACTCGTGCGGATCAGCTACCTGAATGGATAGATCCCCTCCGATCAGTTCAAGATCTTTGTCTCCCGCCACGCCATCGACCGAAAGATCGCCTCCCCGCATGCGGGCAAAGAGGCCAGTTTCCCGGGGAATCGCAATCGTGACTTGAACCTCATTTTTGGGCACGTGGAAGAACGTAAGGTCCAGCGAATGGCCAGACCGCCGCAGGCGAACTCGCATCCGTTTCGCTTCCGCGGCATTTTTCCCGTCCGTTCGAATGATGATGTCATCAGAATCCACACCCACGATGCGGAAGTCTCCGTCTTTCAGATGCAGCCGCACATTCGTGATCTCTTCCAGGTCCGATTGAAATGGATGCTCGCTTAACGTCAGAGTCTCATCCTTGGTCCCATTGGAGGCCGCATTCAAGAACCCAGCAGCTGAGACCAGCAGAACGATGGTCAACACGCGCTTGCCAATGCTCATGGGATTCCTTCCACAGAGAGTATTGAGAGAAGTGACGGAACTAACCTGGAAATGTAATCCAGATTTAGGTCAATTGCAAAGAATTGTCAACGAGGTGTTATTCCAAAACGCCGAATGGTAAGTTAGGCCGCGGAGGTGTTGTATGCGATCAGTCCCAAGAATTTTCGCGGTCTTGCTTGTTTTTTCACTGCCTCTTTGGGCGCAGCATGGCGAGCACGGTGGAGGCCATGCCGTCGGCGGAGGATATATCCCGAAGCATGGTCCGCCGCCGAGCCATGGCAGGCCTGCCCAGCCGGTCGAACACATTCAAGGTCATCCTGAAGCGCCGCACGTCCATCACAACGGCCAGTGGGTCGGACATAACTATGGGCCGGCGGAAGCCCGCTTCCATCTCGACCATCCCTGGGAACACGGCCATTTCCCCGGCGGAATTGGACGCGGTCATACCTGGCATCTGGTAGGCGGCGGTCCCGGCCGCTTCTGGTTCGGCGGATTCTATTTCAGCGTTGCACCCGTTGATTTGGGATATTGCGGTGACTGGAACTGGGACGGCGACGATATCGTCATCTATGACGATCCCGATCACGTAGGATGGTATCTCGCCTATAACGTCAGGCTGGGAACTTACGTGCACGTAATGTATTTGGGGACCTAAAAGAATCGTTCCAAAGCGGCCATCCGAACCTGCTCCTTGGCGACGGCCGCGCCAATGCGCTGCAGGTTCGGAATCTGGTCGACCGCATCCATCTCCCGCACTTTTACCGGATCTACATCTGAGAGTCCTAGTTGATCCAGTCTTTGCCGCGTGAGGCCGACCGTGATGCGCTGGTATGTCAGCAGTTTCTGCGCTCCCAATTCCACTCCCACGCGTGTTAGAGCATCTTCGTCCGGGACCCCCTGCGCCGCCCCCGACGACGTCAGTTCCTGCATCGCCGAACGGACTACCGGCGGGCGCTGGCCGATCATATGTAGCAGAAGGTTCTGCTGCAGATTGGCGTCATTCATCATCTCTTTCACAACATATCTCCCCCAATCGATCAAGTTGTAGCCCGCGGCCTTGCCCGATTCGATGGTCACCGAATTGAATCCCGTGCCTAAGGAAAGAAGCAGCAGTTGATCGACGCCCGTCGGCCACCCATATCCGTACTCCCGAATCGTGGCCTCGAGAAAAACCTGCAGGGCCGGATTGTTGTAACTGCTTACGCCTCCATCGATGAATTCATAGGTCTGCTTTGTGCCTGAGTCATCAGGTACGGAAATTGTTTGCGGAGGAAAATAGGTCGGAGCGGCTGTGCTCGCCCGGACGACCTGCCACAACGGAAGTCCGGCGTTGTTCTTGAAATACCGGCTGGCGGGATTGTTGCTGAAGAACCAATCGTTGCCAAGGGTCGCGTTTTTAGTGACGATCAGTATTTGCGTTTGCAGCGTGTTGCTGCCAAGTGTAGTTTGCTCGCCATAAACGTCTTTGAGATGCTTCTCAAGAGGAGCGCTCGGATAGCTGTGCCAGAAGCGGAGGGGCAGCCACGATTTCGTGAAGATCTCTTTTCCAAACTTCAGATAAAAATCCCTGAGCTCAGCCGCTCTCAAACCAAGTGCGAGGCCGGCGGCAAGAATCGCGCCGGTGCTGGTTCCGGCGATCAGATCGAAATGCTTGCAGAGCGGCTGGGGTCCATTCGATAGCAGATTCAGTTGTTGCTCGATCAGGACCAGCGCCTCGGCAGGAATAAGCCCCGCCAGACCTCCGCCATCGATAGCCAGGAGCCGGTGCGGTCGATTCGTCGGAGTCGTATTCATAACAGGCATTCCTCCGAAGGCGCACATAATAATCCCGAAGCCGACCATTCAAGACGAGATTTCTCCGGATTTCCGGAAAACGGAACAGGTTGTTTTCTGGTTGTTCCCGCGCCTGAGTGTTCGTGCTACTATTCCGCCGCATGTCGCGACGACGCCACATCGTCTTCGCCATCCTTCTGGCACTCGCCTGCGCGGCAATTGCCGGCGACGAAACTGGCCAGCCCGCTCCGCGCTTCCGCGCCAGAACGATCGCCGGGGAGCAATTCAATAATGAATCCGTAAAAGGCAAGGTCGTTCTCTTTGAGTTCTGGACAACGTGGTGCAAGTACTGCGAAGGGGAAGCGCAGCTGGTCGATGACATTGCCAAGGAATTCAAGGACAAGGATCTGATTGTTCTCGCCGTCGACGTCCTCGAATCGGACAAGACCGTTAAGAACTACCTGCTCCAGCATCCTCGCTCGGCCCCATCGTGCTCACCAAAGACACGAATCTCGCGGCGATGTACAACGCGCAGATGTATCCCATCTATGTGGTCGTGGATCGCGACGGAAATATCGCAGGCGAGCAGCGTGGCGCTGCCGGCGACCGCGGGCTGCGCCGCGCTGGCATCACTTCCGACTCCGAATAATAGGGGAAATACAGAAACTTTCAGGGGAGAAGCTTCACTCGTACGCGAGCGCGTCGATCGGATCCTTCTGTGCCGCCTTGTACGCAGGATACAGAGCGCCCGCCAGGGCTCCCACGATCGCCAGTGCGGTCGCACGCAGCACCCATGCATAGCTCCAGTAAAGTTTCTGGACGGGCCGGACATCCGCGATTACCTTGCGCGTGATAACAGTGATGATGATCCCCCCGATGATTCCGATCACGGCCTGCACAAAAGCCTCGCGCAGAACCACGTTCACGATATAGAGCTTCGACGCTCCCAACGACTTGAGGATCCCGATCTCTCGCGTCCGCTCCATCACGGCGGTATACATAGACTGAAAAATCACCAGAAAACCGACCACGAGGGCAATGCCGATGACAATCTCGATCGCGATATTAAATCCGGGTAGATTGTCCGGCGTCATCATTGACAGATATTCCGCCATTGAACGGACGGCATACTGCTCCATGCCCGGCGTCGACTGAATCGCTGCCTGGACTGCACCGATGTTGGCAGGATTGTCGACCTTCACATAAAACGCGGAAACGCGCCCCGCATCCCCGCGCAGATCCTGCATGGTCGTCAGCGGGATGAACTTTCGCCCGCCTTTTCCGTGGGGCACGATTCCACAAATTCGGAATGGGTGATTAAGCACCTCGATCGTGTCGCCGACCTTTTTGTCATACATCCCCGCGAAGTAATCGTCGACAATCACGTCATCTGGTCCCTTAAACGGGCCGCCGGAAAGATAGACGAACTTTGGAGGCAGCTGATTAAAAGTCGCAAGGTCGATGCCGTAAACGATCTCCATCGGCTTCTGGCTGAAGGCCCAATACACCGGCGCGGCCACTGTAAGGTGCGGAATCTTGTCGAGCACGCCTCCCACCTTGACCGAGATCGGCGCCCCTGACATCGCGATCAATCCCGATGACCCCGGCGGCATTACGAGAAGATCCGCACCCACGCCTAACTGGCTCTCTCTCGACTGGGTAAGATATCCGTAGAAGACCGCCACTACCAACAGGATCATTGCCACTTCGAGCGCGACTGCGCTGGTTGTGATCACCGACCGTGTCGGCCGATGCGTCAGATTGGCAACCACCATCTTGTTGACCATAAAGTCTCAGCTGAGGAGTCGAAGTAAGCGGCAATTCCTAATCGGCAACGGTTCCAAGCGAATGCTTCCTCGAGGGGTTTTATTGTTTTTCCCCGAGCGGCACTACTAAGGACGACTGAGGCTGGTCGAGACGGACAACAGTTGCTCCCGGCGGCTGCGCCAGCACAAACTGATCGTCCCTTAGCGGCAAATTGATGTCTACCTTCAGCAGGTTCAGAGTAATGTCGTACTCCTCCTGCGCCAGGTAGATCTCGATTCGCGACGGAAAGCTGTAACCACCGTAATCCTTATAGTCGGCGTATCGGGCGTCGGTCGTTACTTTGCCGTCGTCGCCGTAGATGTATTGGCGCTGGGGCTTCAGGTCGGTGCGCGAAAAGATGATTTTGCGCTCCAGCTTCGGGGCATTCTTGTTGATGACGATCAGCTCGTAATCGTCCTGCAGCACTCGATGTCCCTTGGAATCGTGAAGAATCTCGTACCCATTTTCGAGCACGGCGATTTCCGTAGCGGGATCGATCCGCTTGATCAAAAGAGCGTCATATATATTCTGCGGACGAATATTCTCCATCGGCTGGTCGGAACTCAGCGATGTCACTTCGTTCTTGCCGACCACGAATTTGTTCTTGGCCGGAATCCAGAGTTTGAAGTCGTCGCCATTGCTGACCATGTCGAAGGCCGTCGTCCGGACAAACGGCATCAGCCCGACCATATGCAGCCAGTCCGGCTTCCGGGCCAGCACATAGCCCCGGATTTCTTTGTAATCGGTGATTTTACCCTTCTTGATACCGCCCGCCGAACTATCGATATCGACTGTCGCTTTCAGCGAACGAAGGGCTTCGGCTTGCTGATTGATGCCATCAATCAGTTGCTGCTGCGTCGCTGTCTTGAGCGGGGCCTTCGAATACTGCTCTTCAACCGGACGCGTGCGGAAAAGACAGCCCATTGTGGGCAGCAGTCCCAACGTCAAGATTACGGCCCAAAAAAACGAGCTACGTCTCATGAATATAAAAAGATGCCCCTATGAACATTTGAGTATACCGGAATAGAAAGGGTTCAAAAGGAACTACTCCGGTCCTTGCCGTTGATAACAGCCCTTCGTTGATGCGGCCGAAACCGTTAAGGAACAAGGGATTTCAGCCTCCCGAAATCCCACATCTGGCGAACCTTGGAAGAACTCGCTTTGGCGGCGCTCCATGGGAGTTGCTTTGCTCTCTCAAACCGGGACTGAACGCCGCACTGGCGGAACTACTTCAAAAGCGGATTTCCGGGGGACATGACCGCCAGTTTGTGCAACTTCGCCGTGATGGCACTGCGGTCGGCGTCGGTTTTCGCGGCGGCCAGGCGCTTACGCAGATGAACGATCTTATCTTTTCGGGCGCGGCGTCGGCGAATTTCCGGCCGGCGACTCGGTGCAGACATGGAGGGCTCCTTGAAATGGATTTGTTAAAGCAACCCCGATCTCCGGCTCAAGCGGCTCCGGGTTACTCGCTTCGAAATTATAGACAGTAAGTACCCGGCCCGCAAAGGGCACGCAGAAGTGAAGGCGCACAACGCTAAGGCGCCAGAGCCGCCGTGGGTCATCGGTCTTTGGCTCTGTCGCTAATCTGATCCGCGGCTTACGTCGGGATCGGGCTGGGCGGCGCTCTTCAGAGTGACCTGATCGTGCGAAACCTCGCCGCTCTTGTGCACGGGTTGCGTTTGAGCCTTAGGATCGTGCCGAGGTTCCGTGGGAGCCTGTGGCGCTGGCCGGACATCGACAGCATGAACGTGATCGATCGGCGTGATCATGTTGGTCTCCTGCGGTGAGGATCGGCAGACCAGCGCTGGACTTTAGCCCACTGCCAATCTTTGGTAAGAATTACCGATCTGCGCAGCTTTCTTAAGCTCCCGTCACGAAGAACTTCTCTTCCGGCTTTGCTTCTTTCTCAGCATCGGGATTGGCCGCTACGTCTTGGACGAATTCGCGACGGCGTTCCGCCTGGCCTTTGCGCTCGACCTGCCGCACACGGCGCGTGGGCATGTTGCTCGGCTCAAGGCTGACAATGTGTCCTTCGCGAACCACGATCTGCGAACGGAACCAGTCGGTGCGGTACATGCGGCCGGCAGCGTAGAAGGTCATTGCCGCTGCAATCGGTCCTTCGAATTCATACCCAGTGCACGCGAGGATGCGCTTGCCCATCTCGTCGGTCCACGTCATTCCGCCAACAAGGGGATCATTCAGGCGGCAGCGCTCAAACGGCATTGCGTGCGACAGCTTCCGCAACTGCAACAACTGGAGCAGCACTGAGGTCTTCGCGAGGTTCGTGACAACGATCCGCGCTTCAGTCTGCGAGGCCCGCTCCAGTTTGATGTGCAGATCGGGATTCCACTCGCGCTCGAATTCTTCGCGCGCCAGTGCAAGTCCCTTGTCGGTAGCCTCGACGTAGCGCAGCGTGGCGCGGGCGAGGATGACGCTGAAAAGCGTAGTCATGATGGTCGCAATGATCGGAATGTAGCTGATCAACGTGCCCCAGGGGACGCGAAACGAATTCACCATCTGCATCGTGTGCATCGGACGGGTGGCTCCTCGCGGGCCGCGCATTGGGGGAGGGCGACCGTGGAAGGGAGTCTAGCGTCGCAGGGTTGCCTGATCCTAGATGCAGGTCGGGAGTGAACGGTAACGAAGAGGTAATCGCGACTTTGGTAATGCCGACTGAGGGGGGTGCCCCTATTCCAACACGCTGTCGTCCAACTTCTTCTTGCCCCAGTCGGCGGCAGCCTGGACAAAGGCCAATACGAGAGGATGCGGTTTCTTCTCAGTCGACGACAACTGCGGCTGGAACAGCGTCGCGACAAAGAAACGATGCGTAGGCGATTCGATGGCGCGGATCTCGCCTTGCGGGCCGCGCGCTACGACGGGGAATCCGGCTTCCATCGTCGTCCATTCAAAATCCGGATTGATCTCGAAGTTGCAGAAGAATTCCTCAGTCACGACATCTTTGTCCTTCCCGTAGAAACTCTGCAAATAAGATCCGGGCCGCAGTTTGATCTCAGGAACAACTCCTGACAATTTCGGCGCATTGCCCTTGCGGTCGGGAACGGCGCAGGCCACGGGATAGATGATGATGTTCTTCGACCCAGAATTGTTTTCGGCTGAATCCGCGTCTTTGATATTGAGTACGTTGCGGGCGAATTCAATGAATGCGTACTGGAATCCGGCGCACGTGCCGAGATATGGCCAATCGCGACGGCGAGCGAACTCGATCCCTTTTAGCATCCCCTCAAAGCTCTTGAATGGACTCCCTGGCGAGCCCCAAAGTCCGTCATAACTCTCGAGCTTTTTCTCGGAGTCAGGCGCGGTGAGCGATGCCGTGGGCACCCATTCGCTCTCGACTTTCATGTCGAGTTTGCGGGCGGCATGCTGCAGGGCGTCGTTAGTGGCGTGGTGCGAACGGAACTCCGGATTAAAGTCGCCCAGAATCCCGATGCGGACGGGGTCGCTCACGGCACTGATTGTACTAGAGCACCTGCTGAGGTCCCGCGTAACGAAGGGGGTGTCCGGTTAGATGCATGGTGCATACGACGAACAGACCATATCTCGCTCAAGCCGCGCCTTTTCGAGGCAACCCTGATTTTGACAAGATCGTGACAATCGCCCGGCCGCAGGGTGGAAAAATTCTCGCGTCGTTTTCGTCTGAGGAGGTTGTGATGAAAGCTCTGGCCTATCTGCTCGCGGCGATTTGTCTGATCTGTGTGGGCGCAATTTCAGTCCCGTGTTCCGCCCAGACTTCTTATTCCATCACCGATCTCGGTGCGCTTAACATGCACGGCTACAGCGTCGCCAAAGGCGTGAATGCAACTGGCGAAGTTACCGGTTCTGCGGGAACCGACGCCAATAACACCAGCCAGGTATTTACTTTCAGCGCCGGAACGATGATTGGCCTCGGGACGCTCGGCGGAAATTCGGGTATCGGCAATGGGATCAACACATCCGGACAGGTAGCTGGCTACTCCGTTAATTCCAACAATGAATACCGCGCCTTCATAACAAACGGCGACACCTTAATTGACATCGGTGATCTCGGGGGTGGATCGGCCGTCGCTTACGCAATCAATGACTCTGGTCAAGTCGTCGGTTCAGCCGTAACGTCGAACGGCAGCAACCATCCCTTTCTTTACACCAACGGAACCATGACCGACCTCGGAACGCTCGGTTCTCCGAGTGGGACCGACTGGTGGAACAGCGCGCAAGGAGTTAACAGAGCTGGAGCCGTGACTGGAAGTTCCTATGATGCTCAGGGGAACTTTTTCGCGTTCCTCTGGAAGAACGGCAAGATGACGAAGATGGGCACTCTGGGCGGCCTCTGGAGCCAGGGATATGCCATCAACAACAAGGGACAAGTTACCGGGCTCGCATACACGAAAAACGGATCAGCCCACGCCTTTATCGCAAATTGCGCCACCTGCCCCCTAAGGGATCTCGGAACGTTCTCCGGGAGCACCAGCACGGTATGGGGATTCGGCATCAACGATTCGGGAGTGGTCGTAGGACAATCCACCTTTCAGAACACGTATCACGCTTTTGTTTACAGCGGCGGCAAGATCAAAGATCTGAATCGAATGATTCCCGCGAAATCCGGCTGGGTACTAAACGAGGCCGATGGCATCAACAACTCGGGACAGATTGTCGGGACCGGCACGATCAATGGTCAGGAGCATGGCTATCTCCTGACGCCGCAACGAAGTTGAAGTGGGTTGGCCACGCTCAAACTCGAGCGTTGCCCTTGTCACGAAGTGATCAGTGAATAGTGGCTTGCGAAATCCCTGGAAGCATGCGTAACCGCATGTAAGACGAACGACGGATGACTTGAAGACTGACAACTGACAATTGAGCACTAGCCACTGCTTTTCATTACTTTCAAAAGCGCCGCCTCAAATTTGTCCATTTCCGGTTGCGTGCCAACCGTGATCCGGACCCATGTCGGCATGATCGGCCACACGCGTCCGATGAGCACGTTTTCCTTCGCCATTGCCTCGCGCACTTCTTTTCCCGGACGCTTTGTGTCGACCATGAAACAGTTCGACTCCGATGGAATATAGGTGAATCCGTTGTGGTTGAGGAATTGAAACGTCTGCTGCCGGATTGTGGCATTGATCCGCCGCCGTTCCGCCACGATCGACGAATCCTTAAGGCTGGCGCTGGCAGCTGCCACGGCAGTGACCGGCATGAAGTTCCACAAGCCTCGCTGCGAAAGCTGCTTCATCAGGTCGGGCCGCGCGATCACGAATCCGCAACGAATGCCGGCCATGCCGTAAATCTTCGAGAACGTGCGAAGAACAATCACATCCTTGCCGTCTTTCACGAAATCCAGCGCAGAGGGCATGTCTGTGAAGTGGATGTAGGCTTCGTCAACGAGGACAACGGAGTCCTTGGGCTTGTTTGCAACAAGATATTCAATGTCGGAGTGCGGGGTGAGCGTGCCTGTTGGGTTGTTCGGATTGCAGATGTAGAAAACTCCTGCATTCGGATCGGCGGCAACCATCGCCTTCACGTCGTGGGCATACGTGTTCGTCAGCGGAACTTTGATGACGCGGGCTCCACTGTCCTGGGCGATGCGCATTCCCAGCTCAAATTGCGGATCGGCGGTGACATAGCTCTTTTGCGGCGAAGTAAATGCCAGCACGCTGAGAGCCAGCGGAGGCGTCGATCCAACAGTTGCCACAACGTAATCGGGATTCAATCCTTCCATCTGTGCGAACGTGGAAACAAGGTCGTCTGTGAGTTCGGTCGAGTAGCGCCCTCCGTGCGGGATGATCGAGGCCATTGCCTGACGCGCGGGCTGGCTGGGGCCAAGCGGATTCTCGTTGGCATCGATGACGACTGCATTTGCCGTTGGCGCCTGATGCCGGGCAGCTGCGGCTAGCATCGGCTCGGTCATGAAATTGAACGCGCTGGCTGCTGATGCTGCGGCGGAAAGTTGCAGGAAAGACCGGCGGGAGAATCGTGGCATGCGAACCCTCCAGGCACAGGAGTGTATCAGGGTTCGCGAAGAATCGAATCAGAAATCAGGAGTCGCGGTTATTGTTCCTGACCGCGGCCGGCGTAGTATCCCGCGCGGGCCTGAATCTTGTAATTTTCTTTATTCTTAATTTCGATCTTCCGGTAGCTGCCGTCGAGCTTAGTGTTAGTGGGCGTGTAGCCGATATTGTACTGGCTGCGCAGTTCGGCCGCGATCTGATCGAAGGCATCGCGCAGCTTGTCGAATTTGTTGCCGACGTTAATGACGCGGCCTCCGGTTTGCTCGGTGAGTCGTCTCATCTCACCTTCACCCGAATAGCCGAAGCCGCCGTAGAATCCGCGATCGGCGCAGAGCAGGACATAGACAATGGCGTCAGCCTTCTGCGCGGCTTCGATGGCGTCCTGAATCTTGAGGCGGCTGCCTTCATCCTGGCCGTCGGTGAGAATGATCATCGCCTTGCGTCCCACTTCCTTCGCCAGCATGTCGTGGGCGGAAAGATAAACGGCATCGTAGAGCAGCGTTCCCGGCGCGTAGCCGCCTTGCGGAACCGGGCCGCCGCCCATTCCCGGGACGCCTCCGCTGGTGAAATCCACGTTGATTTTTGCCTTGTTAAGAGCGGCCTGCAGACGATGCGGATCACGCGTGAAATCCTGCAACAGGTCGACGGAAATATCGAAGCTGATTACGAAGGCTTCATCCTTGTCGGTAAGAATCTGGCGGAGGAAGGCGCCACCGACTTCCTTTTCCATGTCGAGGACATTGCGCTGGCTGCCGCTAGAGTCGATCATCATGCCCAGCGTGAGGGGCAAGTTTGTCTCGGCGGTGAAGTACTTGACGGTCTGCGGAGTGCCGTCTTCCGCGATCGTGAAGTCTTCCTTCTTCAGGTTCGGAATCAGCGCGCCGTGCTTGTCTTTCACATTGAAAAACAGCTGCACGACATTGACGTTGACCTTCAGGGTCTCCGTGGGCTCCTGGGAATTGTCGGATTGCTGGGCCGGTTTCTGACTGGCCGGAGGGGATGTACTCGACTGCTGGGCTGCGGTTATCTGCGCTGCCGCCAGCATGGCCGCCAGGGTCAGGGGTAGCACTCGACACGGGGAAAAGGGGCTTTTGAACATTCCGGGACTCTCTGGGAGATTCTTTGTTAGTCTAATCCTGTAGCTTTAGATGCACCAAACTGGGTTAGATTGGCATCCGAAGAGACATGCAAGTGTTTTTTCCTTGAGTCAGGAGGCGGATGACGGTGGCGCTGGATTGGACAAGACCGGTAAGAGCGGTGGGAATTCAGTTGATTCTGCTGGCCTTGGCGATCTTTCTGAGCGTTCCGAGCCTTCACGGCCAATCTCCGAACGGCCAAACCCAGACGCAGACGCCTGCCAGTCCTCAGTCTAATCAAGACATTCCTGATGCTCCCTCGACCGTGCAGCCGCCGGCTCCGAAGCTGCCGGCCGCAACACCTTCCAATCCGCAGCCAAATCAGGGAACAGAACCCATATCTGGAGCGAATCCTCCGGCAAAACAGCCGCAGCCTTTCACCGAACCGCCGCCTCCCAAAATGCCTCCAGTCGAAACGGTGCCCGAAGGAAGCGTGCCGATACGTGCTTCAAAGGGGACGCCAAGAAATCAAATCAACCCGGCGGAGAATTTGTACAAACTTCGTGTGACGACGAACTTCGTACAGATCCCCGTCATGGTGAAGAACAGCCAAGGCCAGCTGGTCGAGGGCCTGTTGCCCAGAGATTTCACTGTTCTCGAAAACGGCAAGCCGCAGCCGTTGACGTATTTCACCAGCGATCCGTTTCAGCTGTCAGTTGCGATACTGATCGATCTCGGGATGTCGGATGTCGCCGTGCAGAACGTGAACCAGACGTATTCGTCGCTTATAGGAGCGTTCAGCCCCTATGACGAGGTTTCTGTCTACACCTACAGCAGCACCGTGAGCCAGGCAACCGACTACACGGGCAACGCGACACGCCTGGCTGCCGTCCTCGATTCCATGAAACTCGTACGCGGCAGCAGTAGCGGGCCGCCGGTGCTTGGAGGGCCTCTCGGACCCCAGCCGCCAATGGTCAACGGCATGCCCGTTGGGACCAATGGTCCGCCGCCGATCTACACTCCCGCGAAAACGGCGCACGTTTTGAATGATGCGATCCTGCGGGCGGCGATCGATCTGAGCAAGCGCGATCCCACTCGGCGCAAGGTCATTATGGTGATCAGCGACGGCCGGGAGCGCGGCAGCGAAGCTAGCTATCGAGAGGTTCTGCGCGTTCTGCAAACGCACGATATTCAGGTAAAAGCGATTGTGCTCGATCAGGGAGCGTTACCGATCTATAAACAGGTGGAAAAAATCCATCACATCTGGGGCGAGGGATACGCCGACATCCTGCCTAAATACACCAACGCCACGGGCGGCGGAGACGTCTTGACCGAACTCTCGCGGAACTCGATCGAAGAGGCCTACTCGCAGATCACCTCCGAGGCGCGCAATCAATACACAATTGGCTACAGTCCGAAAGCGATTGGCGGGAGCTCGGCCTATCGGAGTATTGAAGTCTTAGTCGACAAGCGAGGTCTCGATATCTACACCAGGTCTGGGTACTACCCAGTGCCTACGGTGCATTGATTTTAGGCGGAATGGAACCGGCCTTGCGTCGTCCAAACCGGGGGTCACCTGAGTAACCTGCGGGTTGTACTCCCCATGTGATATAAAGACCCCGAAGCCTCCATAAGGAAAGTGAGCGTGCGGCAGCCCTAAGGGAAGTGCCCGCACCAAGGAAAGCCTTTTGAGTTTCATCAACTTCGCAGCCCGAGAGATCAATTGCAAGATCGTGTACTACGGCGCCGGTCTGGGCGGCAAGACTACGAATCTGCAGGTGATTTATCAGAAAACTGCGGATCAACAAAAGGGCAAGATGATCTCGCTCGCCACTGAGACTGAGCGAACCTTGTTCTTTGATTTTCTGCCACTGGATCTCGGCTCTGTGCGCGGCTTCAAGACCCGCATTCACCTCTACACCGTGCCCGGCCAGGTTTTCTACGACGCCAGCCGCAAGCTGATTCTGCGCGGCGTGGATGGGATCGTCTTCGTTGCCGACTCACAGGAGCAGCGCATGGACGCCAACGTCGAAGCGCTCGAGAACCTGATGTCGAATCTCAGGGAGCACGGCTACGACTTCAACAAGATTCCGTACGTCTTGCAGCTGAACAAGCGCGATCTTCCCAACATCCTTCCGGTCGACATGCTCTCTACGGAACTGCGCAAGAAGAACGAGCCCATCGTCGAGGCGGTCGCGTTCCAGGGTGTTGGAGTTTTCGAGACGCTCAAGGAAATCGCGAAGCAGGTCTTGCAGGAACTGAAGGCAGGCGGATAGAAATTCGATCGCTCGTTGTTGATCGTTCGCCTATTTCAATCCAGCTTCTCATCCCACTTGACCACTCTTTTTTCCTTGCTGCTTTTGTGTGCCAGTAATAGCGCCCGCTGCGTGCGCAAGAACTGTTCGGGAGTTACATCGAGCGGGGCTTTCTTCTCGATCGCATCTCTCACGTTGGCGTAGAACCCGCGATAGTCGCCTCGTTCAGTTTCGATCTTGCGCGGCCTTTCGTTGACGCGCGTCAGCGTTCCCCAGCGCTCTTCGGGTTCGAGCCCCCAATCTTTGCCCCAATCGTTTCCGTCGGGATAGCGATCGCTGCGCAGGATTTCTTCCTGCGGATCCATCCCATATTTCACAAACGATCCTTGCGATCCGTGAACGAGCAAGTGATGGCTGGGGGCATAGGCGATGATGCGAGCCCGCAGAGTAGCTCGCAATTTCGGATACTGGAAGATGACGTCGAAAGCGTCGTCGACCGCCGAT
>Ga0335081_10004916_pt1 | contig 21137 bp, 22 predicted proteins | sample Lox_Sample_35_FD_206713 | JGI IMG/M metagenome (GOLD analysis project Ga0335081, IMG submission 206713) | Soil microbial communities from Loxahatchee National Wildlife Refuge, Florida, United States - Lox_Sample_3.5 | ecosystem: Environmental > Terrestrial > Soil > Wetlands | place: USA... | reverse complement strand
TCGAGGCGGCCATCGACCACATCGCGACCTACGGCTCGCAGCACACCGACGCCATCGTCACTCAGAGCTACGAGAACGCGATGCGCTTCCTGCGCGAGGTCGACTCGAGCTCGGTGATGGTCAACGCCTCCACGCGCTTCGCCGACGGCTTCGAGTACGGCCTCGGAGCGGAGCTCGGCATCTCGACCTCCAAGCTGCACGCGCGCGGCCCCGTCGGCCTGGAAGGCCTCACCAGTCGCAAGTGGGTCGTCTTCGGCTCCGGGCAGATTCGCACGTAGCGGGTCGCTTGTCGTCTTCGGTTTCCGTTTCCATCGTCACCAACACCGCGATCGCCGGATCGAAGGCCTTCGGCTGGTTCGTCACGGGGTCACCGACGCTGTTCGCCGAGATGGTTCACTCGTTCGGCGACGTCGCGAACCAGGTGCTGCTCAGGATCGGCGAGGTGCGCGGCCGTCCCGGGCCCGACGCGGCTCATCCGTTCGGCCGGGGCCAGGAGAAATTCTTCTGGGCCCTGGTCTCCGCGGTGAGCGTCTTCTTCGTCGGCTTCGGGGTGAACGTCTACCACGGCCTGCATGCCCTGCTGTCGAATGCGCCGGTCGAGCCCTTTACGCCCCTGGTGCTGGGTCTGCTGCTCTTCGCCATGGCGCTCGAGTCCTACACCCTCGTCGTGGCGGTGCGAGAGATCGGTGGGCTCAAGGGCGTTTTCAGGAACCGCCATCGCACCACCGTGCTGGCCGTCGTGCTCGAGGACGTCGTCGCGCTCGTCGGCATCCTGCTCACGCTGCTGGTCGCGGGCGTCTCCTTCTGGCTCGGACCGAGGCCGGTGTTCGATGCCATCGTCGCCATCATCGTCGGGCTGATGCTCGGCGTGATGGCGCTATTCCTGGCGGCGCTGAACCGGCGGCTGCTGATCGACACCGCCGATGCCGAGCTCGATCGCGCCGCCGCGAAGTTCCTCTCGGACCGCGGCGTGCACGCCGATGTGACCTCGATCATCGTCGACGACGACAGCGGCGTTCTGTTCGTGAGCGCCAAGGCTCCCGTCGACTCGCACGCGCTTGGCGAGGCGTTGAAGAAGCACGTACGCTCGCGCGGCAAGATGGTCGAGCAGGTCTACTGGCAGTTCCCCGCGGAGGCGGAGCAGCGCAGCCGCGGCTGAGCGAAGAAGCCGCGATTGCCGCCCCGCCTCGCGTTCCGAGTCGCGCGGAAGCGCGGTGGTCCGCGACTACACCGCGCCCGCCGCTCGCAGAGCTTGGATCTCGTCCTGCCCGTAACCCAGCTCGCCCAGGATGGCATCGGTGTGCTCGCCCAGCGCGGGAATGGGGTCCATGCGGTAGTCGAACGCGTCGCTCGCTCCGGGCGGGACGAGCGCCGGAATCGGTCCGACCGGGCTGCGCACCGAAGCCCAGCGGCGGCGCGAGGCCAGCTGCGCATGCGCCCAGAGCTCCGCCATCGTGTTGACCCGCGCATTGGCGATCTGCGCCGCATCGAGGCGGCCCACGACCTCGGGCGCGGTCAGCGTGCGAAACTCCTCGACGATGATCGCGGCCAGTGCCTCGCGATTCGCGTGGCGCCGCGCGTTGGCGTCGAAGCGCGGATCGTTCGCGAGCTCGGGGCGGCGCAGGACTTGCGCGCAGAAGACGACCCATTCGCGCTCGTTCTGCAGCCCGAGCATCACCACCTTGCCGTCGCCGGCCTCGAACGGTCCGTAAGGATAGATCGTCGCGTGCGCCGCGCCGGAGCGCCCGGGCGCGCTCGCGCCCTCGAACGCGTAGTAGAGCGGATAGCTCATCCATTCGGAGAGCGCTTCCAGCATGGAGACGTCGATGCGCGCCCCTTCGCCGGTCTTCTGCCGCTGCAGGAGCGCCGCCAGTATGCCCGTGTAGGCGTACATCCCGGCGGCGATGTCGGCGATGGAGCAACCGGCTTTCGCGGGCTCCGCGTCCGACCCGGTGACCGACAGAAAGCCGGCCTCGCTCTGGATTAAGAGATCGTAGGCCTTCTTGTCGCGGTACGGACCGTCGGCGCCGTAGCCCGAGATGTCGCAGACGATCAGACGGGGGTTTTCGGGGCGCAGGTTCCGCGCGTCGAGACCCAGCCGGGCGGCAGCGCCCGGAGCCAGGTTCTGCACCAGCACATCCGCCCGCGCGAGCAGCGCCCGAAGCACCTTGGCGGCCTCGGGCTGCTTCACGTCGAGCGTCAGGCTTTCTTTCGAGCGATTCACCCACACGAAGTGCGACGACATGCCCCGCACCCGCTCGTCGTAGGCGCGCGCGAAGTCGCCCACGCCGGGGCGCTCGATCTTGATCACGCGTGCCCCGAGATCGGCGAGCTGGCGCGTGCAGAACGGCGCCGCGATGGCGTGCTCGAGCGAGACGACCAGGATGCCGTCGAGGGGACGCATCATGCGAGCGTGGCCGCAGCGCGCATCGCCAGCGCGCCGTCGATCGCTTGCGCCCAAAGCGCGACCGCGCCCGTGTTCTCCGGGCGCCCGCACACGTCGAACGGCGCGATGTCGAACAGCGGCGCCAGCGCGCGGAATTCGAAGCGCTTGAGCACCGTATCCGGCCGGTTGCGACGCAGCAGATCCACGAGGAGCGTGGCGAGCAGCGGACCATGCACCACCAGGCCCGGGTAGCCTTCCACTTCCGTGACGTAGCGGCGGTCGTAGTGGATGCGATGGCTGTTGAAGGTGAGCGCCGAGTAGCGGAAGAGCAGCACGTCGTCGGGCACGATGCGCCGCGTCCACGCCGCGGGCTCCGTTGCGTCCGCCGTGGCGACGCCGGACCGTGCGTCCGACGGCTGCAGCGCGCGATAGACGATGTCGTGCTCTTCGCTGAGCGCGAGCTCCGTCCCGCGCGAGATTTCGTGCCGCACCACCACGAACACCAGCGCGCCGCTGCGCCCGCTCTTCGGCGTCACGGACACGACGCGCGATTCGCGCGAGACCTCGTCGCCGACGACGAGCGGTCGATGCCACTCGATCCGGCTTCCCCCCCACATCCGCCGCGGCAGCGGCACCGGCGGCAGGAATCCGCCGCGCGTGGCGTGCCCGTCGGGCCCTACCTCGGACTGCCGAAACACAGGGAGGAAGTACAGCCAGTGCCACAGTGGCGGCAGAACGTCGCCACGGCGAGGCGGAGGGTCGTCGCGGTCGAGCGTCGCGGACAGGAGCGCCACCGGCCGCGCGTCGATCACGTCGGAGCGGATCTCGCGCCGGCCGACCCAGCGTTGCAGCGCCTCGGTGTCGAGGGCATGCGTCGCCATCGAGGATCCTACGCCTTGCTCCGCGCTACGGCGCCGGCGCGCCTGCGCACGGCCGCGAGCCACAGCGCGGCGGTCGCCACCGTGGCGACGAACGGCAGCGCCACCGCGTTCATCCGCTCCCATCCCGCCGCGTCGACCAGCGCGCCGGAGGAGAACGAGGACACACCCATGACGGTGAAGACGATGAAGTCGTTGAGCCCCTGGGTCCTCGCCCTGTCCTGCGGCGTGTAGGCTTCGGTCAGCAGCGTCGTGCCGCCGGTATACATCAGGTTCCAGCCTACGCCGAGCAGCACCAGCGCCGTCCAGAAGTGGCCGATCGCGTTGCCGCTGACCGCGATGCCGATCGACGTTGCGACTAGCGCCGTTCCGGCCACGATTACCCGCAGCACGCCGTAGCGCTGGATCAGCCCGCCGGTGAAGAATCCCGGCGCGTACATGCCGACCACGTGCCATTCGATGACGAACGCCGCGGCCGAATACGGATGGCTGCAGAAGCTCATCGCCAGCGGTGTGGCCGTCATGAGCAGATTCATCACCCCGTAGCCGAGCGCGGCAGAGAGGGCGGCGACGGCGAAGACCGGCTGCGACGCGATAGCGGCGAGCGGCCTGCCGCCCGCGCCCGCCGCGATCGCCGGCTTCGGTACGCGCACCCGCGACTGCACGCCGAGCGCGAGGAGCGCGAAAGCGCTCATCAGCAGAAACGATCCTAGGAACGGCACGGACAGCAGCTCGCGTCCCCAGCGGCTCGCCTCGGGGCCCAGGAAGCCGCCGGCAATGCCGCCGGCAAGCACCAGCGAGATCGCCTTCGCCTTGAACTCGGGCGCGGCGACCTCGGCCGCGGCGAACCGGTATTGCAGCCCGAAAGCCGTGTACACGCCGATGATGGCGGTGCCAAGGCAGTAGAGCGCGAAGCTCGACACCGCCAGCGCGAGCGAGCACGTCACGCTGCCCACGATCGCGACCAGAGAACCGGTCATGAAGCCGCGGCGGCGGCCGACCTTCGCCATCCACAGCGCCGCCGGCATGGCCGCGGCCGCCGATCCGAGCACGAACGTGGTCGCGCCGGCCGTGGCCAGCGCTTTCGCCGGCGCGAGCGCGTAGCCGACGAGTCCGTTCATCGAGATGAGCGCTGCGTTGTTGACCAGCAGCAGCGCCTGACAGCAGGCGAGCAGGAAGATATCCCGGTAGGAGGTCCGCATCGGCGTCGCGTAAGGTGGCGCCGGAAGCGCGGGCTTGCGTCGCGGCAGCCGGTGCACTATATCAGCGATTCGCCGGCCGCGGCGAGCGGCTGCCCAACGCCACAATGCACGACGCGATCCTCGACTTCTGGTTCGGACGGCCCGGAACCGCCGAGTACGGGACGACCCGCGATTTCTGGTTCCGCAAGGACCCGGCCTTCGATGCGGAATTGCGCGCGCGCTTCGGCGCAGCGGTCGAGAACGCGCTCGCCGGCGACTTCGAAGACTGGTCGGCGCCACGGCCCGAGCTCGCGCGCATCGTGCTTCTCGATCAGCTCACGCGCAACATCTTTCGCGACACGTCGCGCGCATTCGCCGGCGACGCGCTGGCGCTTCGCCTCGCCCGCGAGGCGACCGAGCGCGGCGACGACCGTGCCCTGATCGCCGTGGAGCGCTGGTTCGCTTACATGCCGTTCGTGCACGCGGAATCGACGGTCGCGCAGGAACGCTCCGTCGAGCTCTTCCGCCGCCTGCGCGACGAAACCGGCCTCGCGGAACCGCTCAAATGGGCGCAGAAGCACGCCGAAGTGGTGCGCCGCTTCGGTCGCTTCCCTCACCGCAACGCGAGCCTCGGGCGCGCGTCGACCGCGGAGGAGCTCGCCTTTCTCGCGGCGCCGGGCTCGCGCTTCTGACGGAAAGACTCGAGTGAGCCGAACGCTTCGCGCGCTCGCCGTCCTCGGCGGCACCTTCGACCCGATTCACTACGGGCACCTGCGCCTCGCCGCCGACGTGCGAGCGGCGCTCGGTCTTGCGGAAGTGCGCCTCGTCCCCGCAGGCGTTCCGCCGCATCGCCCGCCTCCGGTCGCCTCCGCGGAGGATCGGTTCGCGATGACGGTCCTCGGCTGCGAGGAATTCGCCGGCCTCGCCGCGGACCGCGTGGAGATCGACCGCCCGGGGCCCAGCTACACCGTCGCCACGCTCGAAGCGCTGCACCGGCGCGATCCGAGCAGGCCGCTCGCGCTGGTCGTCGGCAGCGACGCGTTCGCCGGCCTCGCGCAGTGGTGGCGCTGGGAGCGGCTCTTCACGCTCGCGCATTTCATCGTGGTCGAGCGGCCCGGCGCGCCGACTATCGAGCGCGCGCTCGTCGACCCGGTACGCGCCGAGTGGCGGAGCCGCCTCGTCGCCGATGCCTCGCAGCTCGAGCGCGCGTCCGCGGGGTCGATCGTGCGCATTGCCGTGACGCCGCAGCCGATCGCGGCGAGGGTCATCCGCGCCGAGCTCGCGAAAGGGGACGTCGATCGCGTCCGCGGTTTGCTTCCCGCGAGCGTTCTGGACTATATTGACCGCAATCGTCTCTATCGCCCTTGAAGGATCGGATGCGTCTGAAGAAGATCGAAAAGATCGCCGTCGCCGCTCTCGAAGACATCAAAGCCCGCGACATCACCGTCATCGACGTCCGCAAGCTCACCACTCTCTACGACACGCTGGTCATCGCCACAGCCGAATCGGCCCGGCAGGTGAAGGCGCTGTCGCAGCACGTGCGCGAGGCGCTGAAAGCGGCGGGGGCGACGATCCTCGGCGTCGAAGGCGAGCAAACCGGCGAGTGGGTGCTCGTCGATGCCGGCGACATCGTCGTGCACATCATGCTTCCCGCCGCGCGCGCGTACTACAAGCTCGAGGAGCTGTGGACGCCGCCGAAGCCGCAGCGACGCAAGACCACGGTGCCGGCGTAGCAGCGCGAGCGTCTCGTGCGCCGCAGTCATGGGAGTGCGAATGGGTTCGCACCTGCGGCGAATGCGCGCGAATGAATTCGCACCTAGATGAAGATCCGCATCGTCGCGCTGGGAACGCGTATGCCTGCCTGGGTCGATGCCGCGGTGGAGGACTATCTCAAGCGTCTCCCGCGAGAACTCGCCGCGCAGCTCGTCGAGATCAAGCCGGAGGCCCGCGATCGCGGGCGCACCGTCCAGCAGACGCTCGCGCGCGAGGCGGAGCGCATCGCCGCGGCCACGCAAGGCTGGCGAACCATCGCGCTGGACGAGCGCGGCGAGCCGTGGACGACCGCGCGCCTCGCGCAGCGGCTCCGCGAGGCGCGCGATCGGGGCCGGAACCTGGCCTTCGTCATCGGCAGCGCCGACGGACTGGACCCGCACGTCAAGCGCGATGCCGATGTCATAGTGAGCCTTTCCGCGCTAACATTGGCGCACGGCGTCGCACGGGTCATGCTCGCCGAACAGCTGTATCGCGCGGCAAGCATGCTCGCGGGGCATCCCTACCATCGAGCATGAGCGAACCGTTCGTTCTCGCCGAGCGTCCCTCGGTGTATCTGGCGTCGAAGAGCCCGCGGCGGCAGGAGCTGTTGCGCCAGCTCGGCGTCGAGTACGCCGAGCTCAGGCTGCGCGAAGCCGCGGGGCGGGAGCCCGACGTCGTCGAAGGGCCGCGCGAAGGCGAGGCGCCGATCGAGTACGTCAAGCGCGTGGCGCGGCTCAAGGCCTCGGTCGCGTGGCATCGCATGACGCGGCGCGGCCTCGCGCCTAAACCAGTCCTCGCCGCGGACACTGAAGTCGCACTCGAAGGCAGAGTGCTGGGAAAACCGCAGGATGCCCAGGATGCTATCGCCATGCTCACCGCGCTGTCCGATCGCACGCACGAAGTGCTGACCGCGGTGGCCGTGCGGTGGGAAGCGCAGCTCGCGCTGGGCGTGAGCGCCTCGCGCGTGAGCTTCCGCGCGCTCGCGAGGGATGAGATCGAGCGCTACGTCGCCACCGGCGAGCCGTTCGACAAGGCGGGCGCCTACGCCATACAAGGGCGGGCTGCCGCATTCGTCCGGCATCTCGACGGCAGCTATTCCGGCGTGATGGGTCTGCCGCTGTTCGAGACCGCCGAGATCCTCACCAAGATCGGCTACCAGGTGCTGTGAGCACGACGTCTCTCAACCCCGGAGCTCCGGCCGCGACTGCTGCGGCAGGAGGCGTCGTCCGCGTCATTGCCGGGCCACCGGGGGCGAGCAACGAGATCCTGATCAACGTCACGCCGCAGGAGACGCGGGTCGCCGTCCTCGAGCAGGGCGTGGTGCAGGAGCTGCACATCGAGCGCGCGTCGGCGCGGGGACTCGTGGGGAATATCTACGTCGGGCGTGTCGCGCGCGTCCTTCCCGGCATGCAGTCCGCGTTCGTCGAGATCGGCCTCGAGCGCGCCGCATTCCTGCACATCGCCGACATCTGGGAGCATCGCCAGAACGGGCACGAGAGCAAGCCCATCGAGCGCATCCTGCACGAAGGCCAGTCGTTGCCGGTGCAGGTGATCAAGGACCCGATCGGCACCAAGGGCGCGCGTTTGTCGACCCAGGTGAGCCTCGCGGGGCGGCTGCTGGTGTATCTCCCGCAGGATTCGCACATCGGCATCTCGCAACGCATCGAGGATGAGGCCGAGCGCGAGAGCCTGCGCGAGAAGCTCCAGCAGCTGCTTCCGGAAGGCCTCGCCGGCGGGTTCATCATCCGCACGATGGCGGAGACGGCCACCGAGCGCGAGCTCGAGAACGACATCCGCTATCTCACCCAGCTGTGGTCCGACCTCACCGCGAGGTCCGGCACGCTCCCCGTGCCCTCGCCGATCTACCAGGACTTGAACCTGAGCCAGCGCGTGCTGCGCGACATGGCGACCGAGGAGACTTCGCGCATCCTCGTCGATTCGCGCGAGACGCACCAGCGGATGCAGGAGTTCGCGCAGCAGTACACGCGCGGCATCCTCGATCGGATCATCCACTACGGCGGCGAGCGGCCGTTGTTCGATCTGAACGGCGTCGAGGACGAGATCGAGAAGGCGCTCGCGCGCCGCGTCGATCTCAAGTCCGGAGGCTACCTCATCATCGACCAGACCGAGGCGATGACCACCATCGATGTCAACACCGGCGGGTTCGTCGGCGGCCGCAGCTTCGACGACACCATCTTCAAGACCAACCTCGAAGCGGCGCAGGTCATCGCCCGGCAGCTGCGTCTGCGCAACCTCGGCGGCATCATCATCATCGACTTCATCGACATGGAGAACGCCGATCATCGCGCCGCGGTGCTGACCGAATTCAACAAGGCGCTCGAGCGCGACCGGACGCGGCTCACCGTGAACGGCTTCACCCAGCTCGGCCTGGTCGAGATGACGCGCAAGCGCACACGCGAGAGTCTCGCGCACGTGCTGTGCGAGCCGTGCGAGACCTGCACCGGCCGTGGCGAGATCAAGACCGCCCGGACCGTGTGCTACGAGATCCTGCGCGAGGTCGTTCGGGAGTCGAAGCAGTTCACCGCCCGGGAGTTCCGCATTCTCGCCTCGCAGTCGGTTATCGATCTGTTCCTGGACGAGGAGTCGCAGAGCCTCGCTCAGCTCGGCGACTTCATCGGCAAGCCGATCTCGCTGCAGGTCGAGACGCTGTACACGCAGGAGCAGTACGACGTGATCCTGATGTAGGTGCGAATTCATTCGCACACGCACCTACGACGATGGCCGGTCCGGCTTCGCAAAACGCTTCGCTCTGGACGCGCCTGCGCGGCCTCTTCGCGCGGCTCTTCCGTCGCGGGCCTCCGCCGCCGGGCCGCTTCGAGCGCGGCAGCAAGTACTCCTGGCGGGGCTGGATCGGCACCGCGCCGTGGACGTGGCCGGCGCGCGATTACCTGGTATACGTTCCGCGCGGCCACGCCGGCTGGCGCCGCCGGCCGCTCGTCGTGCTGCTCCACGGTTGTCGCCAGACGCCGGAGGAGATCGCGGCGGGAACGCGGATTACCCGGCTCGCCGACGAGCGCGGGTGGCTGGTGCTGCTGCCGCGCCAGACGACGCAGGCCAACGCCTGGGGCTGCTGGAACTGGTTCGATCGGCGGACGGTCGCCGGCAAGGGCGAAGCCGCGATCGTCGCCGCGCAGGTCCGGGCCGCGCGCCGGCTCTATCGCGGCCATCCGCGCCGGATTTTTCTCCTCGGCATGTCGGCCGGCGCATGTCTCGGCGCGGTTCTCGCTTTGCGCTCGGCGAAGCTCTTCGCCGCGGTGGGCCTGCATTCGGGCGTGCCGTGCGGCGCGGCCATCGGCGCCGCTGCGGCCTTGCAGGCGATGGCGAACGGTCCGCGCGGCGACGTCGATGCGGTCGCCCGGGCGGCGCGCGCCGAGACCCCGCCGCGCGCGCTGCCGCTGCCCGTGTGCATTCTTCACGGCGAGCGCGACAACGTCGTCGCGGAAGCGAATTCGATCGCGCTGCTGCGCCAGTTCCTGGTGTTCAACGGCCGGCCGCCCGAGGCCGAAGCGCTGCCCGAGGCGGACGCGAGATCGGTCACGCAGGATCGGAGCGGCCGGACGGTCACGACCGAGGACTATCGTCTCGGTGCGCAACTCGTCGCCCGGCGCATCCGCGTAGACGCGCTCGGACATGCCTGGAGCGGCGGCGACGGGGCTTTTGCGTACAATGATTCCGAAGGGCCGGAGGCCACCGCGCTGTTCGGCGGCTTCTTCGCGGCGCAGCTCGGAGGCCGCCGCGGTGGATCGGGCACGGCCCAGGACAAGCCATTCGGAGGCGAGTGATGACCATCCAGGGGATAAACCACTTCACGATCCTCACCGACGACGTGCCGGCGACCGTCGCCTTCTACGGCGATGTGCTGGGCCTCGCCGCCGGCGCACGCCCGAACTTCGCCTTTCCCGGCGCCTGGCTCTACGCCAACGACGCCCCGATCCTGCACGTGATCGGCGGCCGCGCGAAGAACGAGCTCCGCGCCGGCGTGATCGATCACATGGCTTTCACCGGCCGCGAGTTGGCGAGCCTGCTTGCCAAGCTCGAGGCGCGAGGCATCGAGCACGACTGCCGCCGTCAGGCCGGTTCGGGCGTGTGGCAGGTCTTCTTCTTCGATCCCAACGGCGCGCGAGTGGAAGTCGATTTTGCCGCCGAGGAGACGGCGTCGGGCAGGACGTGAGCGCCACGTTCGACCATCTCGTCGTCGCCGCCGCGACGCTCGAGCAGGGCGAGAACCACGTCGAAGCGACGCTGGGCGTGCGCCCGTCGCGCGGCGGCAAGCATGTCGCGATGGGTACGCACAACAGCCTGCTCAAGCTCGGGCCCAAGAGCTTCCTGGAAGTGATCGCGATCGACCCCGACGGTGCGGCCCCGGCGGGGCCGCGCTGGTTCGAGCTCGACAGCGCTGAACTGCGCAACGCGCTGCGCGCCGGGCCGCGGCTCATTCACTGGGTCGCCCGGAGCCGGGACATCGACGCGTTGCGCCGCACCTCGCCGATCGACTTCGGGCGCGTGCACCCGATGGAGCGCGGAACGTTCCGGTGGCGGATCACGATTCCCGACGACGGGCACCTGCCGGGGGACGGCTTGGTGCCAACGCTGATCCAGTGGTCGGACGAACGCCATCCCGCCGACGGGCTCGCCGATTCCGGCGTGGCCTTGACCGCGCTCGCCGGCGCGCATCCGGAGCCGGCGGCGATCCGCGCGGCGCTCGGCGCGCTGGGCCTGGGCGATACGCTCAAGGTGACGTTCTCGGCCAGGCCGCGGTTGGCGGCCTTCCTGCGCACGCCGCGAGGCGCCGGCACGCTGTAGGTGCGAATTCATTCGCACCACGGCGCGGCGACCGTACCCGTCGGGATGAATCCCCACCCGTCGGTATGAGTCCCGACCTACTTCGCGAGCTGACCGTAGACGACGCGGGCGACGGCCAGCAGCTGGCCACGATCGAGGCGGCCCGAGATCGCATAGCCGCAGTCGTCGTCGATCCAGTAGAACACGCCCACGCCGTCCTCGACGGCGTAGCGGAACGCGGTCTCGCCGGAAGCCGAGCTGTCCTTGCGCACGAGCAGCGAGATGCGCTGGTGGTCCGCGTTCTCGTACATGAAGAGCGCTGCCGGCTGCTCGTTGCCGGCGACGAGCCGTCCTCCGACCAGAGCGAAGCCGATGCCGTTCAGGTCGGGAGCGCGCAGCGCGAACCCCAGGCGCTTCGAGAGCCAGGTGACGAGGCGTTGCTCCTCGCTCGCCCAGATCTCCACCGGTCGGTTGGCATCCGCCGCGTAGATGGCATGCGTGAGCGCCGCCTCCCGCGGGAAGCTCACCGGCGTGCCGCCGAGCTCGAGCACTTCGCCGCGCCCGTACCAGCCGGCGGCGACCCCGATCAGGAGCGAAGCGGCGATCGCGACGCTCGCCGGGAGCCAGCGCGGGATGCGCCGCGGCGGACGGCGCGCAGCCGCCGCCAGAAGATGCTGCGGTAGAGGTTCGGTCAGCCACGGGTCGAAGGCGTCGCGCAGCAGCGCATTCTGGCGCCGGATCTCGGCCACCCGCAGCGCCAGCGCGGGGTCGCGGGCGATGGCCGCGGCGATCGCTTGCGAGCGCGCGGTCGGAAGCTGCTCGTCCGCGTAGGCGTGCAGCTCTTCGTCGGGAATGGCGGATGGGCCGCTCATCGGATCGCTCTAGCGCACGACCTTCAGCGGCGACGGCGTCTCCGCGGTCATCCGCCGCAGCTTGTCGCGGGCGCGCGACAGGCGCGACATCACGGTCCCGATCGGCACGCCCAGTACCGCGCCGATCTCCTCGTAGCGCAGCTCCTCGACGGCCGCGAGCAGCAACACCTCGCGCTGCTCGACGGGCAGCCTCCGGACCTGCGCCAGCACTTCGCTGAGCTCGACGCGGGCAGCCTGATTCGGACGCACCGGAATCTCCCATCCCGCCGCGGGCCCTTCCTCCGCGTCGAGCGAAGCGAGCGCGTATTCGCGCTGGCGCGCGGCGTACTGGTTGACGTGAACGTTGTGCATGATCGTGAACAGCCAGGCGCGCAAGTCGCTGCCGGCGCGCCACAACTGCCGCTTTTCCCACGCCCGCGCGAGCGTGTCCTGCACGAGGTCATCGGCACGATGGGTGTCGCCCGTCAGCACCCGCGCGTAGCGGCGAAGCCGTGGCAGCGCCGCAACGAGCTCGGGATTGGGCAATGTCTCCGGCAAAGCTTCTACCCCGTTGAATCGAGCCGCTCCCCGGGCGACCGAGAGCACCATCGTAGGTGAAACAGCCGGGTCTGGACCCTTATTCCCATCCTCGTCCACGCGGCGCCGCTCGAGCTCCGGGCGGGCCGTCGCCGACCAGGCGCCGCTGTACTCGGCATCGAAAGCGGCCATGCTGCCCGACAACCCTCGTTACGGCAACTCGGCCGCCGGCATCCGCGCGCGCACGATTGCGATCTTGCGGGCGAGCCCCGGAGCGCCGGGGTGCCGCTCGTAGTAGCGCGGGTTGGGCGCCATCGCCGCGAGCCGCGCCGCTTGGCCAGCGTCGAGCGCCGCCGCCGGCACGCCGAAGTAGCGCCACGCCGCCGCTTCGCAACCGAACACGCCGTTGCCCCATTCGATCACGTTGAGATAGAGCTCGAGGATCCGGCGCTTGTCGAGTATGGCCTCGAGCATGACCGTCAGGATGGCCTCCTCGCCCTTGCGCCAGTAGCTGCGCTCCGGCGACAGGAACAGATTCTTCGCCAGCTGCTGGCTGATGGTCGAGCCTCCGGCCACGACGCGCCCCTTGCGCAGGTTCTTGTCGAGCGCCAGCTCGATCTCTTCCCAGTCGAAGCCCTCGTGGTCGACGAACTTCGCGTCCTCGGCGGCGATCATCGCCCGCTTGAGGTCGACCGAGATGCGCTGGTACGGAATCCAGCGATAGGCGAGACGGGCGTCGGGACGGCGCTCGCGGAGCTCGGCCAGACGCTCCGCCATGAAAGCCGTCTCTCGCGGCGCATGGTCGCGCCACCACCAGATGTGTAATGCGTACCAGGCCTGGAGCAGCGCGAACGCCGTGACGAGCAGCGCCGCAGCCCATGCGAGCCATCGGATCACGAGGCGCATCGAAGCGACGGAGCGATCCGGCGGCCTTCGCGTCGCGCGTGCGAGGCCGGACCGGCGGGCCTTGCCCCGCGGCGGGCGAACCCCTCGCTCACTCGGAAGTCAGCGAGTCGCCCGGCGCGAACGTCCAGGTGCGGGTGATGTAGAGGATGTCGGTATCGCGCCGGATGTCCGCCGGGAACGGCGCAAACGGAGCCGCCATCTCGACGATCCTGCGCGCGGCGAGGTCTAGGATCTTCACCCCCGACGGACGGTCGATCATGATGCTCTCGAGGCTCCCGTCGGCGCGAACGCCTACGGTGAGGAGCAGGCTCCCGTAGAGCTTCTTCGCGCGCGCGGCTTCCGGATAGTTGAGGTTGCCGATGCGCTCGACCTTCATGCGCCAGTCCTCGACGTAGCGCGCGAAGCGGTATTCCTCGGCGCGGGCGCCCACGAAGCGGCGCTTCGGCCGCTTGGCGTACGCGTCCATCTCCTTGGCGATCTGCGCCTCCAGCCGCACGGCGTCGAGTGTGCGCTGCAGCATCTCGGTCGCGCTCGGGAGCTCGGCAGCCTCGGGGGCCTCGTTGGGCGTGGGAGCGGGAGCGGCCACCGACGCTGAGGATTTGAGTTGCGTCATCATCTCCTTCGCGTGCCGCTCGAGCGCTTCGACCCTCTGCGTGGCCACCGCCAGCTCGGTGGTCGTGCTCTCGTGAGGTAGCACGGGCAGCGGCGTCCTGGCGCGCCGGTCGGCATCGGTGTTGCCGCCGCCGTCGAGCCGATGCTGCGCCAGGATCTCCGCCTTGGTCGGCTTGGTCTTGGACTTCGCGTTGACCAACGCGACCTCCAGCGGCGGACCGTTGCGGTCGTACAGCGTGAGATCGAAGGGACTGAAGCGGATCGCCAGCACGATCGCGTGCAGCACGATCGAGGCCCCGAGCGCCGTTCCCAGCAGCCGGTCGCGCAGCGGGCGGTCCTCGCCGGCGATGAACGGCAGCGACATGGTCCGCGCTTCCGGAATGGGAACCGCGGCCGCGGGTCGCACCGCGCGCTTGCGCGGTGCGACCACGCGAAGCTCGGGCGCGGTCCGCTTGCTCGCGGTCTTGGCGGGCATTTGGGCCGCAAGTATATCCCTGCCGCCGACCGGGAGACGGCTCGGGGGACCTGGGCGGTCTGTTTTGCCGTCCGTGCGGCGCCCGAAGGCCGCTCAGAACCTCAAGCGGGACCGCCGTAACGGGCCTCCAGTGCGAGCTCCAGCAGGTCGATGCGCCCGATGACCAGCCGCACGCGGGACTCGAGAGCGAGCGCCGGCAGATCGGCGACCCGCAGCGTCAGCGGCAGCGCATCGAAGCGGACCAGATTCTCGCGGATCACCGCGGCGGTGGTCTCCGTGATCCGTTCCTGGATCAGCCAGCGCAGGCACCAGTAGTGCTCCATCCGGTTCTGAAACTCGGCGTACTGCGCGTACGTCACCTCGAAATCCGCCGCTGCGGCGAAGAGCTCCGCGTCCCCCGGCGCGTACGGAGGCTTATCCCCGCGCACCACCGCCAGAAGCTGACGCTGGTTCACCAGATCGCTGTAACGGCGCAGCGGCGAGCTCGCCCAGAGGTACTGCGCCACGCCCAGCCCCTGGTGCGCCTCCGGCGTGGTGCTCATCTTCACTTTGCCCGCGGACTGGGTGCGGTAGAGTCCGGGCGCGCCCGCGTCAGCGAGCAGCTTTCCCCACGTGCCGTTGACGCAGATCATCAGCTCAGCGACCAGCTTGTCGAGCGGCGAGCCGCGGGCGCGCGGCACGATGGTCACCCGCCCGTCCGGGGCCGCATCCCAGTCGATGTGGAAGCTGTAGTCGACGCGCGGAATCTCCGCCTTGCCGCGCGCGGCCTCGAGCTTCTGGGCGACGCGCCACAGCGCGCGCAGCTCGTCGGTCCATTCGGGCTCGTCCGCTTCGGCCGGACCGGCGAAGCGCTCGCCGATCGCGTCGAGGCGCAGGTTTGCCGCGATGGGTACGCGCTCCACCCGCGTGGCGGAGGTGAGCGGCGTGCCGTCTTGCGCCGTCTCGACGTAGAGCGAAAGCGCCGGCGGCGTCGTCGCCGCGGCGAGCGTGAAGCGCTCGATCGCCGCGTCGGGCAGCATCGTGATCTTGCGTCCCGGCATGTACACCGTGGACAGCCGCGCGCGCGCGATCTCGTCCAGGCGAGTCCCGCGCGCAATCGCCAGCGCCGGCCCGGCGATGTGGATGCCGATCTCGAGCCGGCCGTTGGGCAGCGCCCGCACCGAAAAGGCGTCGTCGATCTCGGTGGTCGATGCGTCGTCGATGGAGAAGGCGCGCATCGGCGCGAGCGGCAGATCCGGCACGTCGAGTGCGTCGGCGAGCGGCGGGAACGCGGTGCCGCGGGGAAACGTCTCGAAGAGGAAGCGCTGGAAGTGGTATTCGTGCGTGGAGGGAATCGCGCCGCACGCGGCGAGGAGCGCCAGCGGGCTCGTCTGCAGCGCTTCGCACGCGGCGACGAGCGCGCGCGTCTCGAGCGCGAGCTTATCGGGCTTGTAGAGCAGCATCGGGAGCTTCGTCCGCAGCGCGTCCGGGAGCCGCCCGGTCTTGAGCTCGTCGGCCCAGGCCGACACCTGCTCGGCTTCGCGGCGCTTGCGCTCGCTGCCCGCGAGGGCGGCCTTGAGCGCGTCCTCGGGAGCCGCCCGATAGCGTCCCTTGCCCTTGCGATAGAAATGCATCGGCGAGCGGTGCAGGCAGATCGCAAGCGCCGCGGCTTCCGCGGGCTTCGGCGCGCGGCCGAAGTATTCCCCGGCGAGATCCGCGAAGGCGAACTCGCGGTCGCGGCTCACTTCCCACAGGAAGTTCGGGTCCAGATCGGCGGCGAGCGTCTGCGCGTCAGCAAGCAGCGCGGAGGGCGAAGGCTGGGCGAAGCGCAGCAGCACGTTGGCGGCTTTCACCTTGAGCCGCTTGCCCGAGACGGCCTCGACCTGCAGCGACGTGTCGTTGTCGGCGAGGACGGTACCGGCCTTGAACGCGCCGTCGTCCTCGAAAAAGACGTGCATGGATTGGGAGCGCGGCCTTCGGACGAGGGCCGCTTGCCGTCGAGTCGGGAACGCGAATTATACCGTGCGCGGTGCGGGCCTCCGCGTCGCGCTACCGGTTGTGCTGCTTCACGCGACCGAAAAAGGGATATTGCGGATCGCTGTACCCCGGCGTTGACGGATGGCCCGGCGGAACCAGCGCGTCGACGAGCCGATCGTCCTCGTCGGTCCACGGCGTGCCGACCGCCTCGACGTAGGGCTTCCACTGCTCGAGCGTACGCGGGCCGGCGATCACGCTGGCGACAATGCGATTCGACCACAGCCAGGCCAGAGCGAATTGGGTCAGCGTGCGCCCGCTCGCCGCCGCGTGAGCCCCGAGCTTCTGCGCGATCGCGAGCGATTCCTCCCGGAACTCGGTCTCCAGCATGCGCTTGTCTCTGCGCGCTACGCGCGAGCCCTCCGGCGCGGCGCCGCCGGGGGCGTACTTTCCCGTGAGAACGCCACGGGCGATCGGCGAGTACGGGGCCACGCCCAGCCCGTAGTAGTCGCACGCTGGCAGGATCTCGACCTCGGGTGTGCGATTGAGGAGGTTGTAGTACGGTTGGCTGACGACGGGCTTCGGCACGCCGAGCCGCCCACACCAGCGCATCACCTCGGCGATGCGCCAGCCGCGATAGTTGGACACGCCGAAGTACCGGATCTTGCCGGCGCGGATCAGGTCGCCGATCGCGCCGATCGTCTCCGCGATCGGCGTGCGTACGTCGTCCTTGTGCAGGTAGTAGATGTCGATCCAGTCGGTCGCGAGCCGGGCGAGGCTCGCGTCGCACGCCTGCACGAGCCAGCGGCGGGAAAGCCCGCCGGTGTGCGGCGCCGCGGCGATCGTCGGCAGCACGTTGCCCGCCTTGGTGGCGATGATCCAGCGGTCGCGGTGCGCGCGCACCGCCTGACCGACCATTCGCTCGGACGCGCCGTCGGCGTACGCGTCGGCCGTGTCGATGAAGTTGACGCCGGCGTCGAACGCATGCGCGACGATCTCCTTCGCCACGGCGGCGTCGGTGCGATCGCCGAACAGCATCGTGCCGAGGCAGACGATCGAAACTTCGAGGCCGCTGCTCCCGAGGCGCCGGAACGGCATGGTCGTGGGAGCGCTCATCCTCGCCTCATTCGCTCGAGATTGGGCACCGGCAGCGCGCGGCGCAGCACGGTTTCGCCCAGCCAGTCGGAAGCCCGGCGTGCCCGCTCGGCGACCGCCTCGGCTGGCATCTGCAGATAGTCGTCGTTGTACACGTCGAAGCTGTAGTCGCCTCGATAGCCGATGCGGTCGAGCCGCGTGACGAGCTCCGCGAGCCCCTCGCTGTGCGCCCCTTCCCCGGGAAAGACGCGGAAGTGCGTGGCGGTCGCGTTCTGCTCGGCCGTCGAGCGAAGCGCATTCCACATGAAGTCGGAGAGCTGGACGAGGAAGATCTGCTCGGGAGCGATGGCATCGAGCTCGTCGAGCGGCGTGCGCGCCACCAGCAGGTCGAAGGAGTCGATGGCGATCCCGAGGTTCGGACACTCGGCGCGGAAGACGATGTCGGACGCGGTCGCCAGATCGGGCGCGGTGCGGCTGCCGAGCCGAGGCTTGAGCGCAATGCGCACCGCCAGGGGAATCGCCAGCAGCGCGAGCTTGCGCAGATCGCGCGCGCTGCGCTCGGCGTCCGAGGCCGCGTGGGTGGAGGTAGTAGCCTCGACGATCAGCAGCTTGCCGCCGACCTCGCGGCAGAGCGAGAGCATCGACTTGGCGACGTCGACCTTGTACTTGTGGAGCTGGCCGTCCAGCCCCTCGAAATCGCGCAGCATCTCGAACCCGGTCACGCGCAAACCGCTCGCGCGCACGGCGCGCGCGCCGCCCGCGGTGCCCTGCGGGTGCCCCACGATATCCGCCGCCGAGATCATCGCCTGGCCGAAGCCCGCCGCGCAGATCGCCTCCAGCCGGCGCTCGAGCGGCCCGGCGAGCGACGCGGTGTCCATGCCGAAATCGGCGAAGTTCATCACTCGGGCGGGTGCGATTCGCTGTGCACCAGCTCGAACATCACGCTGCCCAGGTAGGCTTTGGTGAGCGCGCCGCGGTCGCTCGGATGCACGGCCTCCGAGGCGAGGAACTCCGCGCCGCGGCGCTCGAGCTGGGCGACCGCTCCGGGCACGTCCGGGGTGCCCACACCCACGCGCTGCAGGTGCTCTTCCAATTCCACGTACGAGGCGGGAGTCTCGGGCTCGATCAACTGCAGATAGAAGCTGCGGCACGGGCTCTCGAGCAGCAAGCCCTTGGGCAGGATGCCGAAGCGGACGCGGTCGGGCAGCGGCTTGAAGCCGAAGAGCTGCGAATAGAACTCCACCCAGTCGGTCGTGCGGTCGCCGCCGATGTACTGGACGAGGCCGAAGAAGTGCAGCCCCGCGATCGCGGGGGGATGGGGATCGACGGTCGGGATCGGCCGGAAATCGATATCGTAGATCGAGAACTCGCGATAGCGGTCGACGAAGTAGATGAGACTCTCGCCGACGCCGTGGATAGCCGGAATGTTGAGCTCCATGGCTCGGGCGCGCACCGGGATCTCCCAGCCGCCGAGTTCCAGCGCGCGCCGGAACGCGTAGTCGGCGTCGCGCACGCGCACGGCGAAGGCGCTGATCACCGGGCGCTCGACCGGCTGCACGGTGCGTGGAATGTCGGCAGCCTGCGCGTTGACCACCAGATTCATCGATCCCTGCCGGTAGAGCTCCACTTCGCGCGAGCGATGGCGCGCCACCGGCTGGAAGCCCATGATCTCGAGCACGCCGCCGAGCGCCTGGGGCCGCGAGGTCGCGAACTCGATGAACTCGATGCCGTCGACGCCGAGCGGATTGGCGGCTTCGGAGACGGCTTCGCGCTCCATGGCGTTCTTCATACGGTTCTCTTCGAAGCGTCGATGCGGGGTCGCCCCGCATCATAGCGCCTGTCGGCCGCGCGAACGAGACTGAAGGCTTTCAGGCGAGGAGCAGCGAGCCCAGCTCCATCGCCGCCTCGTGCAGCGGCCGGTAGAACTGCGCCGCCATGTCGGCCGCCGACAGGAGCCGCCCCTGCAGGATCACGTTGATCCCGGCGACGTAGTGGCCGGCGACGTCGCGCACCGGCACGGCCAGCGTGCACAGGCGCAGCTCCATCTGCTGGCTCGCGAAGGCGAAACCCTGCGAGCGCACCGCGGCGATCGCCTCGCGCAGCCGCTGCGCCGTGGTGAACGTGTACTCCGTGTAGCGCACGAAGCGCGCTCGGCGGAGGTAGTCCTGCAGCTCCGCTTCGGGCAGGTGCGCGAGCAGCACCTGGCCGATCGATGTGCAGTAGGCGGGAAGCCGCCGGCCGACGTTGAGCGTCGGCGACATGATCCGCGACGACGACGATCGGGCGAGATAGACGATCTCGTCGCCGTCCAGGATCGCGAGCGAGCACGCTTCGCGCAGATTCTCGCCCAGCCGGTCCAGGATAGGCTGCGCCAGCACCGCGATCGGCGACGAGGAGAGATAGGCGTGGCTGATCGACAGCACCCGCGGGCGCAAGTAGAAATGATTCGCTTCGTCGGCAGCGACGAAGCCGAGCTTCTCCAGCGTGTGAAGGCTGCGCCGCGCGGTCGCGCGCGCGATGCCCGTGCGATGGCTTACCTGCGCAATCGACATCCTGCGCCTCTTGTCCGAAAGGGCGAGCAGCACGGCGAGTCCGCGGGCGAGCGCCGTGACGAAATCGGAATCGTCAGCGAAGCGGGCGATCGTCTCCGCGGACACCAGATCGGGATCGAACAGCGTCCTCGGGGTGGTGGGCGTCAGGGGGGCCGCGGCCGCTCCGCTGCTCGGAACCTCCTTGGTAGCCACGGCACGGCGGGTCATCGCGAAATCCCCTGGGTACTTGTAGGGTCGCATATGGGGCGCTCAGGATCGCTAGGCGCACGAACGCTCCAAATCGCCGTTGGATCGTATCTTCTTTGTCCGCAGTATGCAAATAATGGGCGTCTATCGCCCATAAAATCGTCTGGCGCCCTTGACGTCCACCATGGCGCCGCCTATCGTCGCACTCAAATCAGTCGACAAGCGCAATGCCGGTGGGGCAGCCGTTCGGCCCGGCGGCAGGGCACGGTAAGGGAGTCGAGGAGGATGACGAAGGCGAAACCCATCACCTTGCACGGCAAGCCGGTTGCCGCCGGCGTGATGCCGGTGATTTGTACGCCTCTCGTCGGACGCGATCGCGAGGCGGTGCTCGCCGAGGCGGCGACAGTGCTCCCCAAGCGCCCCGACGTCCTGGAGTGGCGCGTCGACTTCTTCGACCGGCTCGAGGACACCGGGCTCGTAATCGACACGGCCCGCGCACTCAAAGCGACCGCGAGGCACGTGCCCCTGCTTTTCACCCGCCGGGCCCACGAGGAAGGCGGCCAGCGCGTCGCGCTGTCCGAGCCGCGGGTCGTCCAGCTGTATGAGGCCGTGTGCGCAGCGCGCTGCGTCGATCTCATCGACTACGAGCTTTCGCATCCCGGCGAGGCCTTCGCGCGGCTGCGCGAGGCCTCGCGCCGGCACGAGATCGCCATGGTCGGGTCGTATCACAACTTCCAGGCCACGCCGCCGGCCCCGGCGATGGTGGCGACGTTTCGCGACGCTCAATCCCGCGGCGCCGACGTCGGCAAGGTGGCGGTCATGCCCGGTTCGCCGAGCGATGTCTTGGCGCTGCTGGCCGCGACGTTCGAAGCGAGCAACACGCTCGAGATCCCGCTCATCAGCATGTCGATGGGTCCGGTCGGATCGGTGTCGCGGATGGTCGGCGGGGTGTTCGGCTCCGCGCTGACCT
>Ga0335081_10004914_pt1 | contig 21141 bp, 19 predicted proteins | sample Lox_Sample_35_FD_206713 | JGI IMG/M metagenome (GOLD analysis project Ga0335081, IMG submission 206713) | Soil microbial communities from Loxahatchee National Wildlife Refuge, Florida, United States - Lox_Sample_3.5 | ecosystem: Environmental > Terrestrial > Soil > Wetlands | place: USA... | reverse complement strand
TGTCGTCAACGCCGTGAACGCGCAGTCGCTCATCCTGCCCTCCGGTTCGGTGAAAATCGGCCCGCAGGAATACGCCGTCCGCCTGAACAGTTCGCCCGATCTCATCGCCGCTTTCAACCGCCTGCCGCTCCGCCAGACCGGCGCCACCACGGTCTACGTCGGCGACGTAGCGCACGTGCGCGACGGTTACGCCGTGCAGACCAACATCGTGCGCCACAACGGCGCGCGCGCCGCGCTGCTCACCGTGCTGAAGAACGGCGGCTCCTCCACCCTCGATATCGTGGCCCGTTTGAAGGCCATTCTGCCGCGCATCCGCTCCACCCTGCCGCCCTCGCTCAACCTCAAGCTGATGTTCGATCAGTCCATTTTCGTGCGCGCCGCCATCCAGGGCGTGCTGCGGGAAGCCACCATGGCCGCGCTCCTCACCGGCTTTATGATCCTGCTGTTCCTGGGGAGTTGGCGCTCCACCATCGTGGTCTGTATTTCCATTCCGCTCTCGATCCTCACCTCGCTGGCCATTCTCAATCTCATGGGTGAGACCATTAACGTGATGACGCTGGGCGGCCTGGCGCTGGCCGTCGGCATCCTGGTGGACGACGCTACGGTCGAGATCGAAAACATCCATCGCAATCTCGGCCAGCGCAAACCCATCCTGCAAGCCATTCTCGACGGCGCCATGCAGATCGCCACCCCCGCCTTCGTTTCCACCCTCTGCATCTGCATCGTGTTCGTGCCGGTGATCTTCCTCACGGGCGCCGCGCGCTATCTGTTCACGCCGCTGGCGCTGGCCGTGGTGCTCGCCATGATGGCATCCTACATCCTTTCGCGCACGCTGGTTCCCACCATGGTGCGTTACCTGCTCGCCGCCGAGGTGGCCCGCTACAGCGGCGAAGAGGGCGCCATCGAACACGGCAGCGGCTTCTTCGGAATCATCCACAACGGTTTTCAATCCTGGTTCGAGCGCACGCGCGCGGGCTATCGCAGCCTGCTGGCCTCCGCGCTGGAACACCGCCCCCTGGTAGCGTTCGGCTTCCTGTTCATCTGCGCCGTCTGCCTCGGGCTGGCGCCGTTTCTCGGCCGCGACTTCTTCCCGCAGGTGGACGCCGGCCAGATTCGCCTTCACGTCCGCGCCCCGGCCGGAACCCGCATCGAAGAGACCGAACACTATTTCGCGCAGGTGGAGAACACCATTCGCCAGGTCATCCCCGCCGCCGAGCTCTCCGACGTGCTCGACAACATCGGCCTGCCCTATTCCGGTTTCAACATCGCCACGACCGACGCCGGCACCATCGGCAATTTCGACGGCGAAATCCTCGTCTCCCTCACCCCCGGCCGCCACGGCCCGTCGCTGGGTTATATCCGCGCGCTGCGCGCCCGCCTGAATCGCCAGTTTCCCGAGCTCACCGTTTTCTTCCAGCCGGCCGATATCGTCGGCCAGATCCTCAATTTCGGATTGCCCGCGCCCATCGATGTGCAGGTCGTCGGTCCGCTGGCCAACTCCCGCGCCAATTACGCCATCGCCCGCCAGATCGAGCGCCGCCTGGCCGCCATTCCCGGCGCCGTGGATGTTCATACCCATCAGGTGGTGGATGTTCCCGAGCTCCGATTTCAGGTGGACCGCACCCGTGCCGAGCAGCTTGGCCTCACCCAGCAGGACGTCGCCAACAGCTTGCTGATTTCGCTCTCGTCCAGCACCCAGATCGCGCCCAATTACTGGATCGACCCGCGCAACAGCGTCGATTACCCCATTTCCGTAATGACTCCGCAATTCCGCGTCAATTCCACCTCCGAACTGCTGCGCACGCCCATCCATGCCGCGGCGCATGGAGCGCTGAGCACGCCGCAGTTGCTCACCAACGTCGGCCGCCTGGCGCGCGACACTACCCCTTCGGTCGTGAATCATTACGACGTGCAACCGCTCTACGATGTCTATGCCAACGTAGATGGCCGCGACCTCGGTGCCGTTGCCGCCGATACAGATCGCGTGCTGGCATCCTTCACCCCCAAGCTTCCCAAGGGTAGCTTTATCGAAACACGCGGCCAGGTCGCCACCATGCGGACGTCGTTCCAAGGCCTTGCCGTCGGCCTGTTTTTCGCTATTCTGCTGGTTTATTTCGTGATGGTAGTCAATTATCAGTCCTGGCTCGATCCGCTCATCATCCTCATGGCGCTGCCCGGCGCGCTTTCCGGCATCGTATTAATGTTGTTCGTCACCCAGACCACCCTCAACGTTCCCTCCATGATGGGAGCCATCATGAGCATCGGCGTGGCTACCGCTAATAGCATCCTGCTGGTGAATTTCGCCAACGATCTGCGCGAAACCGGTCTCGATGCCCGTTCCGCCGCTTTGGAAGCCGGCTTCACGCGACTGCGCCCGGTGGTGATGACCGCCCTTGCCATGATCGCCGGCATGCTCCCCATGGCGCTCGGCCTGGGAGAGGGCGGCGAGCAGAACGCCCCCCTCGGCCGCGCCGTTATCGGCGGCCTGTTGCTGGCTACCGTGGCCACCCTTTTCTTTGTTCCAATGGTTTATAGCGTTCTGCGGCGCACCCCGCCGCGCTATGCCCGGCACCGAGTTCTGGAAATGGAATGATCTCCCACCACACCGCCACGCAAACCGCCAAACGCCACGGGCGCCGCCCGGTGATCGCGTTTTTTGCCGTCCTGGCGCTGTTGGTTGCCATCGCCATTCTCGCTGGTTCACTGCCCCGCCTCTCGCGTGAAAAGAGACTGATAGCCGCCTCCGCCGCCCTCCAGCGCCGGAAACCCGTGGTTATCGCCTCCACCGCCCGCCTGGCATCCTCTAAGGACACTATCGACCTTCCCGGCGATCTTCAGTCGATGGTCGAATCGCCCATCTTTGCCCGCGCCGATGGCTACCTCAAGACTCGCTTCGTCGATATCGGCGACCACGTCAAAAATGGCCAGCCCATGGCCGACCTGGAAACGCCGGAGCTCGATCAACAGATCGCCCAGGCGCATGCCACCCTCGCTCAGGCCCAGGCTTCGCTCAAAGAGCTGCAGGCCGATATCGAGCTCTCGCGCGCCAACCTCAACCTGGCGAACGTGACTCAGGGCCGCTGGCAGCGGCTCGCCGACAAAGGCGTAGTCTCCCGCCAGGATCTCGACGAAAAGCGAGCCGACCTCGGCGTCAAGCAGGCGCAAGCCGACCGCGCCGTCGCCTCCCTCGCCACCGCGCAGGAAACCGTCCGCGCCACCGACGCCAATCTCCATCGCCTGGAAGAGATGAAAAGCTTCGCCCGCGTCACCGCGCCCTTCGATGGCGTGGTCACGGCTCGCAACGTGGATATCGGCACGCTCATCAACGCCGGCAATGGCGGCGCTTCGCGCGAAATGTTCCGCGTGGCCAAGATCCAGCCATTGCGTATTTTCGTGAACGTGCCCCAGACTTACGTGGAGGAAATCCGCGACGGCGAAAGCGCCGAACTGCGCGTGCAGGAGCGCCCCGGCGAGGTTTTTCCCGCGCACGTCACCAACGTCTCCCACTCGCTCGACACCAATTCGCGCTCCATGCTGGTGATCCTGGAAACACCCAATCCCGGATCGCTCCTCTATCCAGGCATGTACGCCCAGATCCGCTTCCCCTCCGCCGTCCATTCCGGCCACGCGCTGCTGCGCATTCCCGCCGATGCTTTGATCGTCGATAAGTCCGGCACGCGTGTAGCAGTGGTTGATTCCGTCGGGGTGGTCCGCATCCGCGACATCGTGGTCAGCCAGGACCTCGGCTCCGAAATCGAAGTAATCTCTGGCCTCAGCCCCGGCGAGTTGGTGATCTCCAACCCCTCGGACGTTGTCCAGGAAGGTGCCGCGGTAGACGTGAAGCTACGTTAGTTACAGCTTCTCGTACTCCCTCAAAGCGGATTGTTCGGATCGGCCGCCATTCCCGCGGTCGGGCCAAGTCAATGTCATGAAACCCTTGGTGAAGTGGGGCGGCAGAGCCCTTAGATTTATTGCGCGGATGCCATCGACTAACTGGCGCAGTAAGAACATGTTTACAGTTCGCAGCGACGGTCGCCTCGACCTCGAACTGACCACGTATGAGGTCTGGAAAAAAGAAAGATGTCAGACGTGGTGAACTTCCCGGCGCATGGAGGCATGCGGGAAGCAACTCGAAGAACAGCTAGTTAAACACAAATCATTGAAAAACGGCGTTACCGAAACCGGGCGGAGCCATCCCCGCACCTCCGCCGTCTTTCCCCTCCCTCCTTGCGCCATACTCAAATCATGCCCGGCACGCTCTACCTCATCGCCACCCCCATCGGCAATCTGGAAGACATCACCTACCGTGCCGTCCGCCTGCTTGGCGAAGCCGACGTCATCGCCTGCGAAGATACGCGCCAAACCCGCAAGCTGCTCGACCACTACGGCATCCGTAAGCCCACCATAAGCTATCACGAGCACAACGAAGCCGAGCGCGCCGCCGAATTGGCCGTCCGCCTCCTCGCCGGCGAAACCGTGGCCCTCGTCTCCGATGCCGGCATGCCGCTGGTTTCCGACCCCGGTTACCGCCTGGTGCGCGCCGCCATTGAAAATGGCATTCCGGTGCAGCCCGTCCCCGGCCCTTCGGCCGCACTTGCCGCGCTGGCCGCTTCCGGCCTGCCCACCCACGCGTTCTACTTCGGCGGCTTCCTTCCTTCCAAGCCCGGCCAGCGCGCCAAAACTCTCGAAGCCCTCGCCGGCGAAACCGCCACGCTCGTCTTCTATGAAGCGCCGCACCGGTTGGTCGAAGCGCTGGAAGCCATCGAAACCGTTCTCGGCCCCCGCCCGATGGCGGTGGCGCGCGAGTTGACCAAGCTTCACGAAGAGTTCCTGCGCGGCACCGCTGCCGAAATTCGCGCTCAGCTCGCCGAACGCGACGGCGTCAAGGGTGAAATCACGCTGTTGATCGGCAAGGCCGATGCGCCCGCCCCCGACGACACGCCCGTCGAAGAGGCCGTCGAATCCCTGCAGCGCGCCGGCGTCGCGCGCATGGACGCTATCAAGCAGGTGGCTCGCCGCCGCGGCCTTTCCAAACGAGAAGTCTATGACCAGCTCCTCCACGACCGCTAGAACCGCGTGGCGCACGCACTCGTGCGTGCCGCGTCGACACTCGTGTCGACGCCCGGCCGCTCTCTTCCTTTTCGCCTCCCTCTGTTACGCCCAGGACTATCTCGATTCCGCCGTCGCCCAGGCCCGCCGCGATTTCGACGTCCCCGGTATCGCCATCGCCATCGTGAAAGACGGCCGCATCGCGCTCGCCAAGGGCTACGGCGTGCGCCGCATCGGCAGCCCCGAACCTGTCACGCCCCACTCCCTTTTCCGCATCGCCTCCAATACCAAGGCCTTCACCGCCGCCGCCCTCGCCATGCTGGTGGGCGAAGGCAAGATCCACTGGGACGACCGCGTCATCGATCGCCTCCCCGCCTTTCAGATGTACGATCCCTACGTCACCCGCGAGCTCACCATCCGCGACCTGTTGACGCACCGCAGCGGCCTTGGCCTCGGCGCCGGCGACCTCATGTTCTTCCCGCCCACCGACCTCAGCCGCGATGAGATCATGCACCGGCTTCGCTACATCAAGCCCGCCGCCAGCTTCCGCAGCCGCTACGCCTATGACAACCTGCTCTACCTCGTCGCGGGCTCGATTATCCCCGCCGTCACCGGCCAGACCTGGGACGATTTCGTCCGCCGGCGCATCTTCCTGCCGCTCGGCATGACGTCTACCGGCAATAACACCGAATTCCTCCAGGCCGCCGCCGATGTTGCCATCCCGCACTCCAAGAACGGCGGCAAGCTGGAACCCCTGCCGCATGAAAACGTCGATAACAACGCGCCCGCCGGCTCCATCGTCTCCTGTGTGGCGGACATGGCCCGATGGGTCACGCTCCAGCTCAACCATGGCGAGCTCGACGGCGTCCGCCTGTTCAGCGAAGCGCAATCGCGCGAAATGTGGACCCCACAGACCATCCTCCCCATCGCCCCTCCGCCGCTCGTCGCGCTCGCGCCCGTGCAGCCCAACTTCCGCACTTACGGCTTGGGCTGGCACCTGGACGATTACCGCGGCCGCAAACTCGTCTGGCACAGCGGCGAGCTGGCCGGCTACTACTCGCGCGTCACCATGCTGCCCGATCTCCACCTGGGCATCGTCGTCTTCACCAATCAGGAAGAGGAAGGCGTCTATCACTCCCTCACCTACACCATCCTCGACCACTACCTCGGCGTGCCGCCCACTGATTGGGTAGGAGTCTTCCACCAGCTCGCGCAAAAACAGGCCGCCGATGCCGCAACAGCCATGGCCAAGTCCGGCAGCCATCGCAACGCGGCCTCGCATCCCTCCCTGCCGCCCGCCGCGTACGCCGGCCGCTATCGCGACCCCTGGTATGGCGACGTCCTCATCGCCGAAACCGCCGGCAAGCTCTCCATCCGCTTCACCCATACGCAAGCGCTCGCGGGCGATCTCGAACATTGGCAATACGACACGTTTGTGGCCCGCTGGCACAACCGCTCGCTGGGCGCCGATGCCTACGTCACCTTCTCTCTCAACCCCGACGGTTCCATCGACCGGCTCAGGATGTCCCCGGTTTCACCCCTGACCGATTTCAGCTTCGATTTCCAGGATCTCGATCTCCATCCTGTGCCGCTAAATACGCCGCCCCATTAACTTTCCCCGTTAACCAACCAATACATTTCCGTCACACAATGTTTTCCTCAAACGCTCAACGTTTTGCCGCTGAACTGTAACGGGGCTCCGCGCAAGCTGGAAGCGAGGGAATAGCATGCGCGAAAGCACCGTTCATTTTGCCTGGCGCGAGCCCCGCTTCACCCGCTCGTTCCACACCGGCGTCTGCCTTCACGGCCACACCATGCACTCCCAGGAATGCCTCTCGTTCCTGCCCACCCATCTGCGACGCGTTCCCGGGCTCGCGCAGGTGGTGCACTATTATCAGCGTGCCCCGCGCCGCATTGATTTCTCGCGCGCGTGGTGGACGCCGCCGCTCACGCCGGCTTCCGCGCTCGCCGTGGAGCGCCAGCAGATGGCCGGCCTCGGCCTCCAACCCGTGGTTTCGTTGACCGACCACGACAATATCGAAGCCGGGCTCGCCTTGGGCATCACGGCCGATCCGTGCGAAGCCCCGCTCTCGGTGGAATGGACCGTTCCCTACCAGCGAACCTTCTTCCACCTCGGCATTCACAATATTCCGCGCGCCGGCGCCGCCCAATGGATGGAAGCCATGGAGGAGTACACCGGCGCCCCGCGCGAAGATCTCCTGCCCGCTATCCTCGATGAATTCGCCCGCATCCCCGACGTGCTCATCGTCCTCAATCATCCCTTTTGGCTGGAAGAAGGCGTCGTGGAGCCCGATCACACCCGCGCGCTCGACCGCCTTTTGGGCGAGTGCATCGGCTGGCTTGACGCTTTCGAGTTGAACGGCACGCGCCGCTGGAAAGAAAACGCGGCCGTGGTTGCGCTGGCGCGCGCCTATGAACGTCCGCTGATTTCCGGCGGCGACCGTCATGCCTGCGAGCCGTCCGCCTGCATCAATTTGACCCGGGCCGCCGGCTTCGCCGAGTTCGTCTCCGAAATCCATGCCGGCTACAGCTCCATTCTCTTCCTGCCCCACTACCGCGAGCCCATGGCTCAGCGGGTCCTGGAAGCCGCCGCCGACATCCTGCGCGCCTATCCGGAATATCCCGGCCGTGAATACTGGTCCGACCGCATCTTCTACCGCGGGCAGGACGGCGTGGCCCGCAGCCTCTCGCAAATCTGGAATCGCCGCGAGCCGCCGTTGCTCGCCGGAGGCGCCGCCGCGGTCCGCTTCCTGGGCGGCAGCGGCTTCCGTCCGGCGCTGCGCCTGTTCCTCTCCCAGCGCGGGGAGCTGTACCCGTGAAGGCACGCGTGCGCCGCCTGCGGGCTTCTCTCACCGGGCTGCCGCCGGAACAACTGCCGCTGCTGGTTTCCGTGGGTCTGGTGCTGGGTGTATTTCCGGTCGCGGGCTGCCCCACGCTTCTCTGCCTGGTCGCCGCCTTCGGCTTGCGCCTTAATCTGCCCGCGCTTCAGGTTCTGAACAATCTGTCGTCGCCGCTTCAACTCGCTTTACTCTTACCCCTGGCGCGCGCCGGTGCGGGAATCTGCCGCGCCTCCGCGCCATTGGCGGCGCCAACGGCCAGAGGCCTTGCGCTGGCCGCGCTGCACGCGATTGCCGGCTGGGCATTCATCTGTATCCCGCTCGGCGTGTTCCTCTACTTCGTGCTCGCCTTCACCATCCGCGCAAAAGGCCCGGTCCGCAGGGCCGGTCGTTACCCCATCCCCGCCTTTCGCACTTAGGATTCTCTGCAGCATTTCCGGAATCTCCCACACTGCCGAATTGCGCGTGGCCGCCGCACGCTCGCGGTATCTGGCATAATTCTCTGGCGCCAGCAGCCGCCGCACCGCCGCGGCAATGTCGCGCGAAAAATCTTCCACTACCGTGCCCGCGCCCAGCTCCTCCACCCACTCGGTGTTGTAGCGTTCGTGCGCCATCGTCCAGGAGTTGCGCTGCACGATCACGGGCAGCCTTTTGGAAAGCGCCTCGCTGATGCTGCCCGGGCCCGGTTTGCCGATGAAGAAATCGGCCAGCTCCATGTAAAGCGGAATGTCGCGCGTGAACCCTTCCACCAGCATGGGAATGCCGCTGTCCATGGCACGCAGCTCACGCGCCACTGCATCGTTCCTGCCGCACAGCAGAATCAATTGCAGTCCCCTCTCCCGGCTCAGCGCCCGAGCAATCCGCACCATCTCGCTGGAACCTTCTCCGCCGAACAGCACCAGGCCCGTCGGCAGGTCGGGCTCCAGGCCGCGGCGCTCGCGCTCCGCCCGCCGGTCAATCTCGAGCGGCGCGTAAAAATCCGGATTCAGAATCATTCCCGAAGCGCGCAGGATGCGGTCCTCCGCCAGCCCTATCGCGCGCGCCTGTTCCACCGCCCGGTCTGACCCGCAGATCACCCACTGATCCATCGGTTCGATCCAGAAATGCGGCGGATAATCCGCAATGTCGGTGAGCAGCGTCACGTAGGGAGTGCCCGGCCATGCGCGCTCCAGCGCCTCCTTCAACGCCCGGTTGTAGTGAGCAATCAGCGATACCGCCAGATCCGGGCGGTGCCGTTTCCAATATTCTTCCAGCACCTTCACCTGCGCCGCGTGCGAGGCGCGGATAAGCCCGTGCATGACGGGAATGATCTGCGCCGTTCCGCGCGTCCAGCCGTGCCGCAGCATGATGTTGTACACATCCTGCATCGCGATGCCGGTGGACTTGCGGATGAAATCGATGGAATCCAGCAGGTCCTGAATCGATACCATCTCGAGGTCCCACGGCCGCTCCTGCCGCCGGATCGCTGCCTCGAGCGCCGTGGCCGCCGCGCGATGGCCGCCGCCCGAATCGATGTAGATTAGCGTAACCTTTGCCCGCATCCGTTCACTCCCCGTTGGCGCCCCGCCCCCGTCCCCGCAGCGCCAGTTCGAGCTTCGCGCGCGCCATCGCCGCTGTAGGTTCGTTGCCCTCCGGCTCCTGCGCCAGGTAGAAACGGAGGTATCGTTCCGCGCGCGCCCCCTCCCGCCCGCTCGCGAGCAGTTGTTCCGCCGCCCGATAAAACGGTGCGCGATCGTCCGGCACGGCTTCCTGCGAGTCGTCCAGCGCTTCTTCCATCGCGCTCCAGTTCCCCTGCTCCGCGTAAACCGTTGCCAGCACGCAATACGCGCCCGCGCGCCCGCGATCCACCCCCAGAGCCTTCCTTCCCAGCCCCTCGGCGGCCGCGTGATTCGCGCGCCCGGGCGTGAGGTAAAACTCGGCCAGCCCGATCAGTGCCTTGTAGGAGGCCGGCCGAACCTCCGCTGCGTGCCGCAGCATGGCTTCGGTTCGCGGCGCGTCGTTGCGGAACTCCGCGATCCGCGCTTCCGCCAGATACCCTTCCGCGGCATCGAGGGCGGCGATCCGCCGCGCCGCTGTCTCCGCTTTCTTGATGTCTCCGCCCAGAATTCCGGGCGCCAGCAGATAGAACTCCAGCAAGTCGTGTTCCGCTTGCGTGTCTCGCGGGTCGAGTTCCAGAGCGGTATCCACCTCTTTGCGAAATCGCCGCGCCAGCATTACCTGCTGCAACATTCCGGCGTGCTGCGCCGTCACCCCCAGCACTTCGGCCAGTTGACGGTGATAACGCGCCACGCCTCCGTCCAGCCGGACAGCCTTCTCCGCGAGGCCAAGCGGCGCGGTGCGGTCGCCAAATGCGTTCGCAATCTGTGATCGGAGGAACAAGGCGTTGGGATCGTCCGTCCGCCCGCCCAGCCGCTCCTCCACCAGCGCCCGCGCGCGCTTCCAGTGTCCCTCCTCGATCAGTCTTTCCGCCGAGGGCTCCTGCGCGGCCGAGGCCAGCGCCACGGCCAGGGCAAACAGCATCGCGCGCACACTTCAGCTTTGCCGCCTCGCCGTTTCAACCGTGTGAAAGCCGTGTGAAGTCTTGAAGTCCTGTCTGGCGGAAAGGACCGCTTGATTACGCGCGCGCCCCCGATCCGAACCGCGGCCGTCAGGGAGCGGCCGGTCGGAATCAGCACCATTCGGGCGCCACATTTGACGTCGAGTCCCGATCGGTGTTATACATTTCGTATAACGATGCGATTGGAATGGGATGACCGCAAGAACCGGGTCAATCAAACGAAACATGGCATTTCGTTCCAAAGCGCCGCGCTGGTCTTCGACGATCCCTGCGTAATGTTCCGCAAGGATCGCATTGTGGACAGCGAACAGCGCTGGCATGCTCTTGGCGCCGCAATGGGTGCGGTGCTGCTGGTAGTCCACGTCTATCGCATGGAGAATGGAAATGACGAAGAAGAGACCATCCGCATTATCTCGGCCCGCGAAGCGAACCAGCGCGAGTGCCGAATCTATCTTCAGCAAGCCGGTGAATAAACAGCAAAAGGCTGTACTTTCTAGAATCGCCAAGCGGCAGGGCGCCGGCGACGACTCCGGCATCGATTACTCGGACATTCCCGCTCTCAGCCAAGAGCAGCTCTCCGAATTCCGGCGGGCGCCCAAAGTGTTGGTGGCGGCCCGCATCGATCGGGAAGTGTACGACTGGCTCAAGCAGTTCGGCGAGGGCTACTCGACAAGAATCAATAGCATCCTACGAGCGGTCATGGAACGTGCCCGTTAGATCTGAATAAAAAAGGCGGCCCCGTAGGGCCGCCTGAAGTTTTCAAAAACCGAACCGTTCCCTCCCTAGGTCGTCGCTTTCTTCGCGGTCATCTCGCGCGTCATCGGCCCGTTGGGACCGTTCATATTCATCTTCAGGTTGATGGTGTCGCCGCTCACCGTACCCGTATACTCCGTGGTCATCTGCTGGTCGCCCATGGTGCGCGTCACTTTGAAGGAGATATTGTCGCCGTCCACCTTGCCATCGGTGATGTCCGAGTCCATGTTGCCATTACGCCCAGCCTGTGACACCGTGCCCGTCAGCTTGCTGCCGTCCACCTTAAACGTGAACGTCACCTGCCGGGGCGGGCCGCCGTTGCGGCCGGGAGTCTCGGCCACCCACTTGCCGCTGACGTCCGCGGCCAGAAGGCCGAACGCAGCGATCATCAGAATCGTCGTTACAAAAAGCAGCTTTTTGGTCATAGCTTCTCTGTAGGCGATCTTAGTGAGCGATATGTTACCCCAAACCGCTGATTTTACGTGGTGGCGCGCTTCGCGGTCACGGTGTTGGTTTGCGGTTCGCCGCCGCCCCGTCCCGGACGCGTCACATCCAGCTTCATCGTGTCGCCGTCCACCGTGCCTTTGTAGCTGGTCACGAACTGGTTGCCGTTGAATTCCCGCACTACTTTGAAGGTAATCGTATTGCCGTCGATCTTGCCTTCCGAGATCTCCATCGGGCCGCCGCCGCGCCCGCCCATCCCGCCGGTTACCGTGCCGGTCAAGGTGCTTCCATCGGCCTTCAGGTCCATGGTTACCGTTTGCGACCCGTTCCGGCCTTGTTGTTCAAAGGTCCACTTGCCGGTGGCGTCGGCGGCCCAAAGGCCCAACGCCACGACAAGCAAAATCGTCGTTACAAAAAGCAGCTTCTTGGTCATAGTGCCTCCATAGGCGATTTCCAACAGACCTATGTTACCGCTGCACACGCCATCTGCAACTGCTACGTATTTCGTGAATAAACTGACATTCAACGTCTTTCACCCGAAATTGTTAAAATCCAAAGAGTTGTCTCAATTCCTAGTCACCGTCGCCATCCCCACGCTGGCCGCGGACTCCCGGCTCCGCGATTGCCTGGATTCGTTGGCGCGCCAGAGTCTGCGCGATTTTGAAGTCATCGTGATCGATAACAGCGGCTCGGACTCCGCGGCCGCCTGCGCGGCGTCCAGCGTCCGCGTCATCCACAACCCGCGTAATGTGGGCTTCGGCGCCGCCATCAACCAGGCCATGCGGGCCTCGGTGGCACCCTATCTCGCCACGTTGAACGACGACGCCGTTGCCCACTCCGGCTGGCTCGAAGCTCTCGTTCGCACCATCGAACGTCGCCCCGACGCCGGTATGTGCGCCTCGCAAGTGCGTTTTTACGGCGAGACGCGCCTCGACTCGGCCGCCATGCTGGTCGCCCCAGACGGCAGCAGCAAACAACGCGGCCACGGCAAGCCCCCCGAAGACTTCCCTGTCGAGGAGGAAACTCTCTTCCCCAGCGGCAGCGCCGCACTCTACCGCCGTGCCATGCTGGATGAGCTCGGCGGCTTCGACGACTCTTTTTTTTTATACTGTGAAGATACCGACCTGGGACTCCGCGCCCGCTGGGCCGGCTGGAAATGTTTGTATGTGCCCCTGGCCGTGGTGGAGCACCACTACTCTCACTCGGCCGGCGGCGCATCTCCGCTGAAAGCGTACTATGTGGAGCGCAACCGTTTGTACGTCCTGATGAAAAATTTCCCGGCGCGGATGCTCTTACAAGCTCCCTTCGCCACCCTCGCGCGCTATTTCTGGCATGCGTGGTATCTGCTCCGCGGGCGGGGCAGCGCCGCGCGCTTCCGCGCCGGCGGCGAGGCTTCGGGAAAAATGCTCTGGTATGTGGCCCGCGCGCATGCCGCCCTGCTCCTCGACGCCCGCCGCTTGTGGCGCGAGCGCCGCCGCATCCGCGCGGCCGCCCGCATTACGCCGGCCGTTTTCCGCCACCTGCTGCGTTGCCACTCCATCGGTTCCAGAAGGGTGGCCGCGCTGTGAAACCGCCCGCCGTCCCCGGTGCGCTCCTGGTGATCGTTCCCGCTTTCAATGAAGAAGGCGCCATCGGCCAGGTGGTCGGCTCCGTCCGGCGCGAACTGCCCGGCGTGCCTGTGCTGGTAATCGACGACAGTTCCACCGACAATACTATTGCGCTCGCCCGCTCCGCCGGCGCCGAAATCCTGCCCCTGCCCCACCATCTCGGTTTGGGAGGCTGCGTTCAGGCCGGATACAAGCTGGCTTATGAAATGGGCTTCGAATATGTCATCCGCGTGGATGGCGACGGCCAGCACGATGCCCGCGACATCCCCCGCATCCTCGATCGCCTCCAGCAGACCGGCTGCGAAATGGTCATCGGCGCGCGAGTGAATTCCGCCGGCGGCTGGCGCACGCGGCGAATCCGCGGTCTGGGCATATGGTTTTTCCGGCTCGTCCTCCGCCCCATCCTGGGCAAGGATGTCCACGACCCCACCTCCGGCTTCGTCGGCGTTAATCGCCGCGCGCTGGCCGTTTTCCGCGGCAGTTTTCCGCTCGAATATCCGGAAATCGAGGCCCTGGTGGTTTTGCAGCGCCGCCGCTTCCGCTTCGAGGAAGTGCCCGTCAAGATGCGCGAGCGCGTGGCCGGTAAATCGACCCTCAACGGCATGAAGCCGCTCTACTACATCGTGCACGTCCTGCTGGGTGTGCTGGTCAACGTGCTGCGCTATGAACGGCGCTTCCACAAGCCCCCATCCCCCAAGGGAGAATGAGAAACATGGATCGTCTTTTGAATGTAACCACCGGTGTCAGCCTCATCCTGCTTTTGCTCGTGCTCTTCTCCGTCCGCCGCGCTCACATTCGCGTGGAGTATTCGGTCACATGGCTGCTCGCCGCACTCGCCATGCTGATTCTCTCGCGCATGCGCCCGGCGCTTGATGCCTTGCGCCACCTGCTCGGCCTGCCCGATACACCGCTCGCGCTTTTTCTTTTCGCGGGCACTCTGTTCCTGATCGTCTTCTTCCGTTTCTCGGTGATCATCTCTCACCTGCGCGACGATAACGTAGCGCTCGCGCAGCGCCTCGCCATCCTCGAGCATCGGCTCTACGGCCTGGAGGACCATGAAGGTTAAGACGCGCAAGGGAGTTAAAAAAGCCGCGCGAACGGCCGAATCTAAAACCGCACCCGGCAGATCGGCGTGGCTCTGGTGGCTGGCCGCCACGGCGGCTGTCCTGCTCGGCTTCTGGGTCTACACGCCCGCTCTCCACGGCGCATTCCTGTTCGACGACGCGGTACTGCCTTTCGCCCTTCCCAGCGCCTCGGCGCCGTTTATGGATTGGATCCGCACCTCGGCTTCCCGTCCTGTCCTCTACGCCACCTATTGGCTGAACTCCCGCATGTCGGGCGACGATCCTTATTCCTATCACGTCCTCAACTTAGTCTTTCACCTGATCGCCAGCGCCCTCGTTTTTTTCATTGTGCGGCGCTTCGTCGAATGGTCGTGGCCTGAAAGTTCCAGCGCGCGCCGCAGCCTGCTAGCCGGCTTCGCAGCCGCGGTCTTCCTGCTCCATCCCGTCCAGACCGAGGCCGTGGCGTACCTCGCCGGGCGCTCCGACTCGCTCAGCGTGATGCTCCTCCTGGCTGCTTTCGCCGTTTTCCTTTATCGCCCGCGCCGCCAGATCTCCTGGCCGATCGTGATTGTGGTGCTTGCCCTGTTCGGCGCTGCCCTGCTCGCAAAGCAGCACACCATCGTTCTGCCGGCCCTGCTGCTCCTCACCGACTATTGGTGGAATCCCGGTTTCTCATGGAAGGGCGTTCGCGGCAATTGGAAGCTCTACACCACCATGATCGCCGGCGCCGTGCTGGTTCTCTTCAAATACTGGGATCTCATCAAGAGTTCGCCCAGCGCCGGTTTCTCGCTCAAGGCCTTCACCTGGTATCAATATTTCTTCACTCAGTGCCGCGCGCTGTTCGTTTATATCGGCCAGTTCGTGCTGCCGGTTCACCTCGACGCGGACTGGGACTTTCCCATCTCCCGCACCATCGTCGATCGCGGCGCCATCGTCGGCCTTCTGGCCTTGGCCCTGCTCATCGGCGTGGCCTGGCATTACCGCCGCCGCTTCCCCCTGGCTACCTACGGCTTCCTGGTTTTCCTGCTGCTCATGGCGCCCACTTCTTCCATTCTGCCCATCGCCGATCCCATCGCCGACCGCCGGCTCTATCTTTCCATGATTGGCCTGCTGCTGATGCTGGTTGACTTGCTGGGCCGCGTCCGGGTTGAGCCGCGAAAACTCGCCACCGCCTGCGGCGTGGTCTTGCTGGCCGCCGCCTGGGCCACTCACGCCCATGCCGCCGTCTGGTCCGATCCGGTGTCGCTTTGGCGGGATACCGCGCAAAAATCGCCCAACAAGCGGCGCGTGCATTTCCAGCTCGCCTTCGCCTACAACGACGCCGGCCACTGCGACCTGGCCATCCCCGAATACCAGAAAACCGCCCAACTCGAACCGCCCAACTATGACCTGTTGGCCGATTGGGCGCTCGCTTACGATAACTGCAACCAGCCCGATCAGGCCGTGGCTAAGCTGCGCCAGGCCGCCATGCAGGACCCTACCGCTCACGTCTATTCGCAAATCGGCATGATCTACGCCAAACGGGCGCGTTGGAACGAAGCCATGGATGCGCTCGATATGGCGCAAAAGATCGACGCCAACTACGCCATGACTTACTACTACAGGGGCGGCGTGCACCTCTCGCAGAACCAGGTGGTCGAAGCCGTCGCCAACTATCGCCGGGCCGTCGCGCTCGACAAAACCTTCAGGCCCGCGCTGGAAGGCCTGGCCACCGCCGAAGCGCGCCTGCGCGCCATGCGCCGGTAACGCCGGCGGTCTTGCCGCCGGCGAGTCCCCATGATGATCATCGGCATCAACGCCCTCTACCTCATCCCCGGCGGCGTCGGCGGCACGGAGACTTATCTCCGCGGCCTGCTCCGCGCCCTCGCGCAAATCGATTCCCGCAATCGCTATTTCGTTTTCACCAATCGCGAGACCGGCGCCGATCTTCTGCCCAAGAGCGCCAACTTCGAACTCGTCCCGCAGCCCGTCCGCGCCGTCCTGCGCCCGGCCCGCATCTTCTGGGAACAGACCGCCCTCCCTTTCGCCGCCGCCCGCCTGCGCCTCGACGTCCTCCTCAACCCCGGCTTCACCGCCCCGCTGGCGGCCGGCTGCCCTCAGGTCACCGTCTTCCACGACTTGCAGCACAAGCGCCACCCGAAATATTTCCGCTGGTTCGACCTGCCCTTCTGGGAGTTTTTCCTCTTCTGGTCGGCCCAGGTTTCGCGCCTGGTCCTGGCCGATTCCGCGGCCACCACCCACGATCTTTTCCGCTACTATCGCTTGCCGCCGTCGAAAGTGCGGACCGTTCCGTTGGGCGTGGATGAAGCTTTCTTCGAAGTGGCCGCCCGCCGCCGCCCCGAGCGCTTCCTGCTCTCCACCTCCACTTTGCACCCGCACAAGAATCTCGACGGCCTGCTGCGCGCCTTCGCTCAATTCCGCCGCGCGCGGCCGGAGTTCCGCCTGGTAGTTTGCGGCGTGCACGGTTTCTTCACCGGTCCGCTCCACGACTTGCGCGAATCCCTCGGCCTCTCCGGCGCGGTCGATTTCCCCGGCTGGATTCCGCGTGAGGATCTGCTCGACCTGTTCGCGCGCGCCTCGGCCTTTCTCTATCCTTCTTTGTTTGAAGGCTTCGGACTGCCGGTGGTGGAAGCGCTGGCGGCCGGCCTGCCCACCGCCTGTTCCGCCATCGAACCGCTGAGCGGTATCGCCGGCGATGCCGCCCTGCAGTTCGACCCGCACGATCCCGCCGCCATTGCCGCGGCCATGCTCCGTCTCGTCGAGGATGGCGATTTGCGCGCGCGCCTCGAGGTTACCGGACCGCGGCGCGCAGCCGAATTCTCCTGGCGCAAAACGGCCGAGGCAACTCTGCAAGCCCTGAGCGATGCGTGTGCGTGACGTGGCGCCAGCACTCGTGCTTGCCGCGTCGACACTCTTGTCGACGCTTGGCGAAGCTTACTTGCGCCGGCGGCGTAGAGCGGCAATCGCAGCCAGTCCGCTGCCGAACAAGCCGAGCGTTGCCGGTTCCGGCGTCGAAGAGACGTTGAACCCGGTGACCAGCGCACCCTGCCCCCCGCCCACCCCGTAGATGTTGCCCGTATACGCGCGGCTCACCACGGCGCCGGTGTAGTCCGCCTCGAAGAACGAGCAATAGCCAGCGCCGCAAGGGTTCACTGAATTGACCGTACCCACGGTGACTTGCATCAGCAGGTTGCCATTCAGAGGATTGTAGGAGAACGGTGTGCCAGTGAGCGTAAGAGAGGCTGGCATGTTCCCAGAGATGTGGAACGTACCAAAGAGTTGATCGTCCGCTCCCACGACCAGCGGGTAACCGTCCCCTATGTTACTGGACGTCGTGGAGAGATCGATTGTATAGTTGGCGTCGTCCATGCCTCCACCTTGGGATTGATAAAAGGTGAGGCTGGAAATGGAAATCGGGCCGGAAAACGCGCTACTGCTGTAAACCTCCTGGTATACGGTGCCGCCATCGTAGGCAAAACAGGAGAACGGATAACAGTTGCCGCTGTCGTTGGAACCTACTACCGGACCGGCTGCCGCAAAGGACGCCGTGAAGGCTGTTAGAGACACGAATAAGCACAAAGAACGCACGTGAGTTTCCCCTCTCACCGGCCATTTTCGCGGCGCTCTCCACGGCAGTCAATCTATACCAGTGGCTATCGGGTTCTACAAGTACTGAGCTTGCCCGCGGCCGCAAGTTAGCAGCCGGCTGCTTTCGCCAGAGAGGGCCGCCCTGTTGACCCGGGCCCGCGGCCGCGACCGGTTCCATCGGCCGTCCTTCTGCTAAGCTATTCCATTAATGACAGTAGACGAAATCCGCGAGTTGATCGCCCTGGCCTCGGAAACGGGAATCGCCGAGCTGGAAGTGCAGCGCGGTGATAATCGCGTCCGCATCCGCCGGACCGCGTTTGCCGCTCCGCAGGAGATCGTACTCGCGCCGCCCGCCTACGCCGCGTCCGTGCCGGCGCCCGCGGCCGCTCCCCATGGCGGCGCGATTGCGCCGGCCGCGCCGGCCGCCGAAGCTTCCAAAGAAAAGGATGCCAAAGCCTCCGACCCCAGCCTCGTGCTGGTGAAGTCCCCCATTGTCGGCACCTTTTACGAAAGCCCTTCACCCGACGCTCCGCCCTTCGTGCGCCCGGGCGAGCGCGTCCAGCCAGGAAAAGTGCTTTGCATCATAGAGTCCATGAAACTCATGAACGAGATCGAGGCCGAGACCGCCGGCATCCTGGAAAGCAAGCTGGTCATGAACGGACAGCCGGTAGAGTACGGGGAGGCTCTGTTTGCCATCCGTGCGGTTTAAGAAGATCCTCATCGCCAACCGCGGCGAAATTGCCGTTCGCGTCATCAGCGCCTGCAAGGAATTGGAAATCGAGACGGTTGCCGTCTACTCCGAAGCCGACCGCTACAGCTCGCACGTGCGCTTTGCCGACCAGGCCATCTGCATCGGGCCCGCCAAGAGCGCTCGCAGCTATCTCGACATCGCCTCCATTATCAGCGCCGCCGAAATCACTAACGTCGATGCGATTCACCCCGGCTACGGTTTCCTCAGCGAGAACGCCGGTTTCGCCGAGGTTTGCGAAACCTCCGGCTTGAAATTCATCGGGCCGCCTCCGGATGTCATCCGCCTCATGGGCGTGAAGGAGCAGGCCCGCGCTTTCATGCGGCAGGTGGGTGTCCCCGTGCTCCCCGGCTCGCCCGGCGTTATCAAATGCCCCGAGGAAGCACTGGCCACCGCGGCCGAGATCGGCTACCCGGTCATTTTGAAAGCATCCGCCGGCGGCGGCGGCCGCGGCATGCGCGTGGTCAATCGCCCCGAGGATCTCCCCGGGCTCTACGCCCAGGCGCAGGCGGAAGCCGGCGCCGCCTTCAGCTCTCCCGACGTCTACCTGGAGAAATACATCGGCGCGCCGCGCCACGTCGAATTTCAGGTGCTGGCCGACGAGCACGGCCGTGTGGAGATCCTGGGTGAGCGCGAGTGCACCATCCAGCGGCGCCATCAAAAATTATTGGAGGAATCGCCTTCGCTCGCCGTTACCGCCGCGCAGCGTGCCGAAATCTCCGAAGTTCTTCGTAAAGCCATGGCCACCGCCGGCTACACCAACGCCGGAACGGTCGAGTTCCTCATGGACGAAACCGGCAAGCTCTACTTCATCGAAGTAAACGCGCGCGTGCAGGTGGAGCATCCCGTCACCGAGTTCGTCACCGGCATCGATATCGTGAAGAGCCAGATCCGCATCGCCCAAGGCGAACCGCTCAACGAAATCCTGCCCGGCCCCATCGAAATCCGCGGCCATGCTATCGAGTGCCGCATCAATGCGGAGAACCCGCATACTTTCGTGCCTTCGCCCGGCCGCATCACCGGATTCCACCTGCCGGGCGGAATCGGCGTGCGTGTGGACACCTGGGTCTATACCGATTGCGTGATTCCGCCCTTCTACGATTCGCTCATCGCCAAGCTGGTTGCTTACGGCAGCGACCGCCCCGAAGCCATCCGCCGCATGCGCCGTGCGCTGGAGATGTTCATCGTGGAGGGCATCCACACTTCCATCCCCATGCACCAGCGCATCCTCGCCGACCCCGATTTCCAGGCCGGCCGCTTCGACACGAATTTCATTAAAAGGTTTGGAAAATAGCTGACGGCTAATACGGAAACGGCCGCCGTACCGCTACCGGAGGCTTCGCCGTATCCTGCGGCGCCGCCGCCGAAGTGCCCATTCTCGGCGGCTGATAATTTCCGAAATTCAGGTCGGCTTCGCTGAAAGTCAGGGCCCGGTCGAGCACCATGTCCACCGTGCTGCCGCGCGCCAGAATGGCGTCCGGGCCGCGAGTGGCCAGCACGCCGATCAAACCCGCCGCCGCGCCTGCCGCCGCGCCGATCCCCAGTCCCATGCCCACGTGGCCCGCCGCCGCGCCCGCTATGCTACCCACGGAAGCGCCGGCCGACGCCGTCTCTGCCACCGTGCGCGCATCGCCGCTCTTGCTGCCTTCGGAAATCACTTTCCCTTCGGTACGTTCCATTTCCTCGTTGGAATGGCCGTCGGCTCCATTCACACGCGCGCGGAACTCACGCGTCACGCCGTTGGGCAGCGTGAGCGAATCGAAGCGCACGAACAGTTCGCCGCGCCCTTTCACCCGTCCCGGCTTTTTGATCTCGCTGACCGTGCCCGCTACATAGCTGCCCACCGGGATCACGATCTTGCTGTTCACCACCACGGGAAACGCCGTTTCCAGGTAGACGCGGTCGCCCACGGCCGAGTGTTTGGTGCTGATGGTGTTGATCAGGCTGAGCGGGACCGTGGTGCCGCTGGCCACCACGTAGGCATCCGGTACGGTAGGGGCGCTGCCGGCCGGCCCGTCCTGCCAGGCCGCCGCGGCACTACAGGCCGCCATCACGACCGCCAAACCCATTGCATTCAAAGGTCGTGCGAACATCTCGATTCCTCGTCTCATTCTAACCTACATGTGTCAACGTCTTCCGCTGCCAGGCGGTTTCTGGAATTCGGCTCTCCTACTGTACGGCAAGCTTCAAACCCGCCGCGCTGGTTTGGCCGGCGGCCGAAACGCGGATTTCGGTATCGCCGCTGAAGCCGCCGGGCATGATGAAATTGATCTGGTAAAGCCCCGCACAGCCCGGCGTCACGCCGGCATAAAAAATGAGCTTCGAATCGATCGCCGCCCCGTTTAATAGCACCTGGACCGCGGCCACGACGTTGGCCGCGGTGGCAGGGACCTCGCCCGGCAAGGAACTCGGCTGCGTATAACCCAGGCCCGTGGCGTAAAGTATGATGGCGTCTCCCGCGTGCGCCGGCGTA
>Ga0335081_10004913_pt1 | contig 21145 bp, 27 predicted proteins | sample Lox_Sample_35_FD_206713 | JGI IMG/M metagenome (GOLD analysis project Ga0335081, IMG submission 206713) | Soil microbial communities from Loxahatchee National Wildlife Refuge, Florida, United States - Lox_Sample_3.5 | ecosystem: Environmental > Terrestrial > Soil > Wetlands | place: USA... | reverse complement strand
GGAAGCGGCACACGGTCCTATACTGGCGAATATTATAGGGAGGCGAGAAAAGAAGAGGGTTGTAACTTTGTCGAGCTAATGGTAAAGCGATCAGATGACTGAGGAGGTCCGAGCCAGGCATGTGGCCACACGCCTGCGGAAGTCCAAAATTAGTGCAGAGCCACCAGCCGGGATGATCAGAAGGGGCCCTGTGACATCACATCAAAGTTGCGGAAGCCACTGGAGGGTATCCGAGCATGGCCCCGGCAAAGGAAGCCGAAATGGCTCTGGAGTCCGGAGCGAATGGGCAGCACGCCTTTGCGCCTTATGTGCGGGCCTTATGTGTCAAACAGCGGAAGCCGCGGGAGCGAATGAGAAGGCTGAAAAGAGGGGCCGGGGCCAATGGCAGGGAATCCGAGCGGCTGTGGCTGTGTGTCAAGTATTTCGTTAGAGGAAGTATATGATATTAGTATAATCCTTTTCTCCTTTCCTTCGCACACGTCATCTTTCTTCCTTTCTTCCATTCTTCACCGTCTAAGAACACCTTCCTCTAATTCCTCCTCGAAATGCTTCACAACGCTCCCGTTAGCAGTCCACGCTTGTCGTTCGCCGTAAACACAAAACTGGACTGCAATCCCCAAATCAAACGATATCTGCACCAACGCACACGTCTTAAACTGCCACGAAACATTCGCCCCACCAAAAAAGAAGAAGGAGCATTTGAACACGTCGCCTAGCAACCACGCGACAATTACCGAAGGACGAAACCCGGAAACACTTTTGTGTTTGTAGTGCGTGAGGAATTGAGGGATGGGGAGGGTTGCTTCGATGCCGAGGCCTATCATGCCTAGGAGTGTTATGTACATGGGTGAATTGCCGATGAGCAGGTGTAGGAGGATTAAGGCGAGCACGAAGGAGGAGAGGTACTAAAATTTTGAATCAGAGGTGGTTTGTTATGGGGCGCCGCGGTAGGTACATGCCAGAAAGTTCTTGGGTTTGACCAGGACCAAAATTGCATAGGACGATGGTGAGATGGCATACTCGCGTTTGGCCGATAATCAAGACACATTTTCAATAATGCACACTTTAATAATGTCAATACTGAATACAGCGGAACCTCGAGGAATCAGGTACCTGAACGAATATCATTAGAATGGATTGGCCGAGTAGACTCAGCTCATACCGATCGCCAAACCAGAAAAACACCCTCAGAATACTACGTTATAAGCCCGCCTGCACGAACACGCCCCGGGGTATCTCCTGATATGATTCCCGCGAGCCACGGATTTTGGGGGGGGATCTCGAGGATGCGGGAGTAACCTTGCATGGAGCATGATTCCGCAGACATCGATGGAAAAGCCGGCCGACGACTTGCGGCGGTGCATTGAGAGGATCTGGTCGCCGTAGGAAGTCAACGGCGACGTCAGAAAGAAAGCGAACTGGAACACATCCACGAATTGCCTCAACGACACCATCCTTCAACAAAACAGACAACGACGTTACCAACCTCCAGTCTTAAAAGTCCCCGTGTCCCCGTCCTCGGCCACAAAAACTTGCGATCACATAAGCTTGCAGATGTCCCAGCCAATCATTTCGTGGGACTCGATTCTGAGCCATCAACCGTCGTTAGACGATGTCGTTCCGCTACCACAAAGCCATCCCAATCTTATCCCTTTTCCACCGCCCCTCCGTCGAATCCTCCACCACCGCGCTCCGCTTCCTCCGCGAACATCCTGTCATCAAAAAACAACAGGCAACCCTCGAAGTCTCTGAGAATCCCCCGACCGGAACCCAACTCCAGATTTTGACGGGCTACCTTGGGGGAGGATTTGCAGCGGGCAAGATTGTTGAGGGAGCACATGGGGTGAGCGATGCAGTGTCTATCCTGGAGAAGGACCGGACTAAGTTGAATGTGCCGGTGTTAGTCAATTGGGAGGGGGGGAAGGTTGTTCTGGGTGGGGATAAGGCGCAAATGGAGCACTTGTTGGAGGAGATAAGGAAGGCTGCGTAACTGTAGGGCGAGGGGGGCATCTGTTAATTTGGAGGGTACTTGCTTGACCGTTAAGGTTAATCCATACGATATTTTAAGTATGTATCCCATAAACGAGAGAACGAAAAAAGGAAGGTGATACATATTACAAGTCATAAATAAAGCGCCCATCCAGCTCGCAACGCCATGCACATTACACACAATTCTCTCCAACTCCAAAATAGACAGCCCATTGTTTGTATCCCCCCGGTCGTCCGTCACATATCTTCCATTTGTCTTGTGTCGGAAATCGAGGCAGACGGCGGTTAGGGACGTGAGATACCGCCGCTAATTCTCGATGACATACCCTTCCTTCGAATAAATGGCGACGGCATATCCACCTCAGGATGGATCTCACACTCCCGATCCCAATCAACAATCTCATTCTCCCGTCCACGAAACGTATTCCGTGCAGCAACCTTGACCATCCCACCCGCCTTCTCCATCCTCGAAGCCAGCGTTGAGGTATTCCGTCTCACCAGCATCACCGGCAACTCTTGTGTGGTCGCCTTGCTCGCGTTGCTCATGGCGGCACGGAGATTCGTATGAGATTTGGTGGGAGAGAGCGTCGGATTAACTTCCCTCGTCGGACTTCCCAGACCCAGCGTTGTACGACGACGGCGGGGAGAGAGCAGGTTTGCTGCTGCTGTTTGGAGGCGCGAGGGGGATTTAGGGATTGTTGGGAGTGGGGGGATGTTCACAGTCACGTTTTCCGAGGCCGTTGATGTAGTGTAATCGCTATATTGTGGGGGAGGGTACGATGCGTAGGCAAGAGGATCCCTGGAAAACACGTTCGGCGTTTCCGTACGATTTCCGCTACCCCCGTCAATTACCTGCCAACGGATGTGGGGGGAGTGGTGCTACTTGCTTTCCCGGAGAGGTCGCCTTGCCGGCGGCGGAGACATAGGCGAAACAAATGTATCAATATCCATTTTCATGTCCTGGTCCCTCAACAGTCTCTCCAACCGCTGTTCCCGCTCATGAACAATCTTCTCCCGTTCATGAATCAACTTCTCCCGCTCCAGTAAATCCGCAGCCCATTTCTCCTTCCCCAGCAGGCGATTCTCGCGGTCTATTAGTCGGGCTTCGCGCTCTGAAAGGGATGTTTCGCGGGAGAGGAGCATTGTCTCACGAGCCTGGATGGTCGTTTCACGGGTTGAAAGGCTCATGTGCTGGAGTCGTAGTTCTGCATGTCTGAACTAAGTTAGGGTGGTGATTTCGCGTGGGGGGGGGGTTACAGGGAATCAATTTCTCTTTGGCGGCGGACCGCGGCGATTTGATCGCAGCCAAGGATATCCTCCGTCGATGGTCTCGAATCGGGATTACTCCTCAAACATGCCCTACAAAAATTCAGCGGCAAGATCCAAAGCCCAAAGGTAGAAGTGAAAGGGAGGGAGATACCTCACCACCTCCTCCAATTCGGTACTATACAATCGAGCGCCCGTCTTACGATCCCGTGGCAATGGCAGAATGACTCCCTCCTTAATCTTTTGAAATAACGCCATCTGGCTTTTGGCCGTGAACGGAGGGGAATGCGCACACAGTTCATAGACTACACAGCCCAACGCCCAGATATCCGAGGCTTGTGTATATGGTAGCGACGAGATGATTTCGGGGGACATATAGTAGGGTGTTCCGACATAGGTTTGGGCAAAGGCTAATTCTTGGGTAGACAAAGTACGAGAAAGGCCGAAGTCGCCCAATTTGATCGCATTGTTTTCATCGAGGAAGACTACCTTGTTAATACCATCCATGTAGGATGAAGTTCGGGGGGAGGTGAGGGTTACTGTTCTCGGGTTTTAGGTCCCGGTGGAGGACGAGGTGAGAGAGCGGTTTTGTGTTGCTGTTTGTGCTGTCACTCGTCGCGGATAGCGAACCCTCGAGATACGGCGGATCAGCACCCCCAGTATGGCAGTAATGTAACGCCAACACAAGTTGTGTCAAAATACTCCACACCAACTTTTCCGGCAGGAATTCCCTGTCTCGTCAGCCTTGGGGAATTTGTGTTGTTGGTGGGGGGGAATTTTGGTACCCCGTCTTTTTGCAGTGCTTGATGACAGAGCCGAGGTCGCCGTTGTGACAGTATTCCATATAGAGGTATACCATCCCCTCGTCCTTTGCGATTTCCCGTGAATAGTAGCGCACGATGTTCGGGTGTCGCAGCCCCGCGAGGATGTTGACTTCTTGCGTCAATTGCTGTTTTTCTCGCTCTGACATTTTTAAATAGTGGATTTCCTTGCGCACCATCACCTGGATTCAAATCAGTCGCCGATATCAAAAGGGGCCCAGGGGGAATTTGGCGGTGGGATGGTCGGAAGAACAGCTCTATTTGGGGTGGGGGGCCGGTACCTTGTTGTCGCGTTTGCGGATGACTTTTCGGATGAGGCCAAAGGAGCCGGAGCCGATGACACTCAGAATCTCGTATTCTTTGTTACCTGCGTTTTCATTCTCCATCGCTTTTCTCTTGTCGCCTTTCGGTGGTGCGGCTGGTCAATGCGGACAGCGATCGCCTCTGTCGTGAGGTGTAAACAAATTTTCTCTTGGGCTTACGTCAGCACGTCGCCAGAGCAACCGCATGTACGAACTTAACAGTCAGGATGGAGTTGGACTACGATCGAAATATCCCTTAGTCGTTTCTAATACAAATCTATTGCTCTGAAGGGGCATATGCATTAATGTGGCTCGCCGTACATATGTCCACAAAGGTTCATTCTTCCAATTCATTTGGAAAGCCACTTAACAACCTCCCAACGATAAAATATGCCATCTTCCCCCAAACAAACACGACCTGCACGCCATGCGCAGCGTTTTCCTCACATGCTGCGGCTGAAATTTATCTCCTAATACAATATTTTCTTCGAGTCGGTAGGGTTTCTTGTCGTATTTCGTGGGAGTTGTCTTTGTTGGTAACGAGAGATTCAAGCCAAGGAAGTATCCGATATCCCTACCAAGACTTAAACGTGCTCAGAACATAGTTAAAACGTGTAAAATTTTGACATACACGTTTCTTCTTGTGTCAGAAATGTGTAAAAATGTAAAACCATATTGAAATTCAAAAAAAACATCCTCAATCTTTTCAAAAAATAGAGCTAATAATCATATATTAATGGCAATAGAACGGGTGAGTTTTCAGCATTTTTCTACACGTTTCTTCTTGTGTCCAGAATGTGATCATCTACCTATTAAATTTTTTAATTTTTACACGTTTAAGGTTCTCCTAGGGCGAGAATTCGGGGTGGTGGGGGTTTGTTATTAGAATTTCGGCCGAGGTCAGAAGTGTCCAGATTGTTTCGTCGAAAAGGGGTTGGAGATCTTGGTCCCTGTCCTGGGGGCAACTGGGTTGTCGGTTGGATTGTTTGTCCCCAGACAGATGCATTTCGCCGTTGACCTTTCTTGAGAGCATATCTCCCAATACCTTTCGCTTCTCAGGAACAGAGTCATTGCGGGCCCCCTCACCCAAGTTTCCATGCTTCTCCGCCCTCTCCCTAATCTCCTTTCCAGGCTCAAGAATCCCCTCAACATCCAACCCAAATAACATCTCCCCAGGTCCCTCTAACTTCAACCACCATCCGCTGCCTCGCCGGTCAAACAAACCATTCACTAGGTAACACCGTCCCCTCAGCCCTATGCAGCCGATCTACAACCGCAAGTTCATCCCATCGTCCCTCCGTTCCCTCTCCCCTCGGCGCCCTTATCCAACGCCCTCCCTGAGCTTACCAAATTCCGAAAGCGATAGGCCCTCTCCACAATCTCTGTCCGAGAAACAGCCATCTTGATGGGTGGCTAACGAAGGGTATAAGAAGGCGGGGGGGCCTGCATCCAGACATTCCGAGAGAATATATGTGGCGAGGATGCGTCAAGGATAGCGTCCAGAAGGGGTAAGTTGCGCACGGACCACACATGTCCAAGAATTCATTGGAGATTAGAGGGGAGACGTGGGTGTTTCCGGGGCTGGGTTCCGCAGGATAGGAGAAGACCGTGTGACGTCTCTAAATCGAAGTCCGCAACGAATAATACTACAAACTTGCTCGGTCGTCCTGCAACACCTGATAGAAACAACGCAGGGAAGGTTGGGCCTGACTGGGGTGGATACTCATTGGATGACTTCATCCTTATCCTCGAGAAATCCAATGCGCCAGACAGTCCATTTCACGCAGTGAGCAAGACGAGCCTCGCAAATGTAAAATTTTTGCGGCCATTTGGGTTTCCCAAGCGTTTCCCTCGCTCAATCCCGACTTACTTCTTTTCTCGATCGTCACCATTTTGCTCGAGGACACCGTGGAGGTCGCAGATCGCCTTGAATGGCAGAGTTGGGTCCGGCGATTGCATTTTCTCAATCTCCGTGCAGGCAGTGTAAACACGCGACGATCTCTTTGAGACCGTAGATCCCGGGATTAGGGTAACCGGGGCAACGTGGCAAGGCCCGCACCCAACCAACGACGAGCAACAGGCCAAGGAACGGGATTACGGGGGCCTGTCAACAAGGAGACAAAACGCAGAGAGGGAGGAGCATCGGCCATTGAGTGGGATCTGTCTCTCGCCATGGGCGCGGCTGAATCAAAGCATGTTCTCCTAGCCCGTACGACACTGACCCTTGCTGCACAGACTTGCCTTCCGGCGAGGCGTCTTCCGTCTCTTTGAAGAACGCAACATCCCTGCCTCAGAGGTGTACTGGATACAGGCACAAATCCTCTCCCAGCCCCAACGCAATAACGACCATCTCTCTTTAGTTCACTATCTGATGCCGTCGTTGCTGTAGTTCTGGTCCCTCCCTGAAACAGCAGAAGACGTCTTCTCCCTCATTTCCGCGAGTGATATTCGTCGTGTCCGCGACACTGCCCCAGAAAACCTCGAAACGCTTATTCTAGCACTGACCTCGCGCCTCTTTGCCCTCAGACACCATCCCTCGTTTCCGGATAATGAGCTTGCCCCCGCGCACGAAGTGCTGAATTGCATGCGTGTGTTGTCCAGGTTATTCCCGTTTTTGCTGGAGGCCCATGACTTGGCCGAATGGCAGGATGCGTTTTGGTGGACGAAGAGGAGGAAGCGGCCAAGGGGATTGGTTCAAGGGGCCGTAAAAATCCACAAGACTGAAGAGGGGGATCAACGTGTTCCTGGAGGGGAGGAGGAGGAGCAAGTATTGTTTGATGGGAGTGGGGATATTCCATTGATGGAGGCGCCGGTGTCAAAGATGGATGAGGGAAACATGGAGAGGAGCAAGCCTCTTGCTGAGGAGTTGATGGATACGGTGTTGGATCTCTTGTCATTTGCGGGGTTTGCCGTGCCCGCCAGCCAAGCACAAGCTTCAGAGTCAAAAGTCACTCTCGCAATTTGGTATCCAAAACTTCAAGTTTTGATTGACGAAAAGGGAAACGGGAGTCGGATGTAACAACCCCATTGGCACGACAAAGGCCATAGAGTCAAATAAAATCGAAGCGCTACGCCTCCTTCTCGCTATGATCTCAAGCCCTATCTATTCACCTGGAGGTATTTCCCTCGCAATTCCCCGAAATCGAACTTACCTTTCCCCCTGTCTGATTAGACCAACTTTTGCGCCGCCCCTCCCCTTACACATCCTACCTAATTTCGTCCCCCTCCAAAAAACTCGTCCTCTCCTTGCTGTGCTCTTTCCTCAACACTTCCATGAAATACAACCCCGGAGGCTGGCACCTCCCTTACGAACATTACGTCCTCTCCGACCCTAAAAAGCTCCTCGTCACCTACTCCCTTCAAACCCTCCTCGTCCTCCTCACCCATGACATCCAGCCGGACAATGCGACGCCCACACAAGCACCTGCAAAGAATATGTATCGGTTTTATATGGGGAAATTACATCGGATGGATGATTTTCAGTTTATGGTCGATGGGATTAATCGGTTATTGAGTTTGCCGATTCAGAGTAATGCTAGTGTGCTGCCGCGGAGTCAGAGGACAACCAAGGCGCATGCTGAGGCCATGGTTCTTTTTTGGGAGGTCTGGAAGTGCAATAAAGTACGGAGCCCTCTCCCCCCTTCCGAGCGCGCACACAATTGGGGCAGGACAACCTTGTCGATTTTTTTGGGGGGGACAATGACTAATTGTAGCGATTCCGCTCGTTTATTATCGAGACGGGTAGATCGTTGGATTTTCTGATTGCGTTTCTTTATTACCCTCTCGAGCACAGGACGGATGCCTCGCAAATCGGCCTCGTTCGATTAAGCTCGTTTATCCTGCAGACTTTGTCCACGGAAAAAGGTTTCGCCGCCAGTCTGAATCGTCCGTTCGAGGGACAGGGGTCTCTCCCCTCCAGCGTCCGCCTCTCAAATTTCCACGGAACATACGCTGACTTTTTGATCATCGTAAGCCCCTGCAAGCATCTGACGTGATTGATGGCAGTCGATATACAATCTCATTGCAACGAGTAAAGGTAATTTGACATTATTATACCCCACGTTCCTACGAACCCTAGCAAACGTCTCACCCCACTTAAAATCCCTCTCAACGACATCCTCCCAAAAACTCTTATCCCTCTTCAACTCAATGTCCTCGCCCTCCTTCCTTCTCGCGAAGGAATCTAACCCTGCTCTCTTACACATCCTCCTCGAAACCCTGTCGAACATTATCGAACATCAACACGCCCACAATCCAATCTTACTTTACGCCATCATTCGAAATCATAATAAATTTGAGGTGTTACAGCATTTTGATTTACGGAAGGCTTTGGCAGATTTAGAAGAACGGAAAAGGGCAAAGGCAAAGGAGGCGGGGGAAACACCGTCCTCGGGCCCGACTTCGGAAACTCAAGGGCCGACGTCACAGGCGCCGAGCTCACAGATCCCGAGACCGGCGGAGTTAACGACACCGACGGCGCCGCATTCAGCGTTCTCTGTCGGTGGGGAAGAGGATGAAGAGGAAGAGGAGCACGAATTTCATGAGCAAAGACCGTTGAGTGAGAAGGCGAGGGGGAAGCTTCCCGAGGGAGTGGAAGTCCCTCCTCAGCGAGAAACAACGTTTAGTCTTCGAAGTTCGCCAGGACTTAATTCTCCTGCCCCCGAAAGCAGAGAATTTCATCCCACTGACTCATGGGTACCCCCAACCCTGCTAACCCCCTTTTCTCCTTTATTTGATCCTTTTCTGTCTTGAGCGTGTTACTGACCTTTGGGGGATAGGTAGCGACGTGGCTCCCCTACCTCCCGTTAATCTCCATACTCCAAGTAATAAACCACCTCGAACCAACGATCCAAACCCTCCTCTCCACCTCCGCAACGAAAAGCGCAAAACCCATCCTCGAACAGCTCCGCACCGCAAATCTCACTCTCACCCCCTCCACTGTCTCCGATATCGAACCCTTCCACTGGACCGCCCAGGCGATCGTATGGTACAAGTCCTTTCTTTGGGGCCAGATCTTTGCGACGGAGATGGAGTTGGGCCAGGGGACCGTGGGGATTTGGAAGGATACGAATGTGCGGTTGTTTCGGGTTCAGCAAGGTGGGGGAATCGATGAGGGGTTACGGGGCATGGCAAGGGATATGTCTGCGCATCGGGTTGATCGGATGGCGCGGGGTGTTTTGGAGAGGTTGGGGAGTGTGAATTTGGGAAGGGGGAGGGAGGGGGATTAGCTAGTCAAAGAATGATTACGCTGTGCGACGTACAAATTCCTCTGCCTTGAACCCCTCCATAGCAAGACTGTCAGTTATAACTGATCTGAACAACATCCAATTCCATATTAGCCCAATATCGCACCTCATGATGACGTTCTGTAAATGGCCTGGCTTTAGCTGACAAATTTGTGCTGGAGAATGTCACTAGCGCGGAGATCCTCGCACTGTTGACAAGGATGAGTTCGTCACCGAGAGCCTTTAAACGCCCGCCGTTCTATTGCTGCTATCTCCTCCGCTCCATTGCCAGGAAAAGCACAACGTACATTGGCTCGACTCCTCACCCTCCCAGAGTATTCGTTCCTTGCTTTGTGCTATTTAATGCGTAGCGCCAACGTCAACACAATGGCCTCCTCAAAAACGGGGGCGCGTCAAAAACAAAACGATCACGGCCCTGGGAGGTCCTCTTCCATGTCCTTCCCACCCGCTAAGCTATAGATGGTGTTACTAGTTCATGGATTCCCCTCGAAAATATCAGCGCTACAATTCGAATGGGCATGGCAGAACCCTCATTTATCACGACAAGCACCCACCGAAGCCAAACTATTATTACGAAAGCGGGACGAGGGCAAGACGCGATATAATAGGCCAAGACTGTCTCTCACACAGAGAATAGAGATTTTACGGGAAATGTTGGGGTTTGAGGGGTGGCGACGGTGGCCGTTGGAAGTGTCGATTCCGAATGAGGAGGTTGCGAAGATTTGGGTCAAGGCGGGCGAGAAAGAGGGGACCAGGGAGGTTAACTGGAGTATTATTGGGGAGGATGTGTTGGAGGACGAAATCGGAGGCGATGAAGTCACAGAACAAGAGCGAAGGCGGGATTTGAACCTGAAGAAATTGATGACGATTGATATTAAGGACTGTATCCTCCTCCCTCTGCTATGGCTAATAGGAGCACATTTCTTAGATCCACATCTCGAAAAATCGCATTCGCTTCTTCCACCCTCAAAGTCACCATCTAATTTTGTATGCGAGATCTGTTACAAACCGCTGCCGACAAGTCACCTTGAAATCGCTCTGTGCCCACACGAAGCTTGTCCTTCAATCTACCACCTAACTTGCCTCGCATCCCGCCTCGAAACCACCAACGCAATCCTTCCCGTCAAGGGCCCGTGTCCGAAATGCAGCAAGCAAATTCTTTGGGGCGATGTAATTCGCGGCGTATTCGGACGCTCGGCAAGAATGGACTCCGCCGAAGTCGACGACGAGGAGCTAAGTTCAAGTGAGATGGAAGAGGATGATGACGAGGACGAAGAAGTCCTGACGACGCGTCGGAAAAAACGAGGGTCGGATCTAGTTCGACTGACAAGGAAATCAAAAGAGCCTACGAAACCGAAAGCCACGACGCCGCAGAATAAGCGTCAGACAAAGGAGAAGACGGTAGTCATCCCCGCGAGCGACGGAGACGACAGCGAAGGGCTCGTCCAGCGGAATACCCCAGCTCAACCCAGACGGCGTGGCCGGCCCAAAAAGAAACCCCCAGAGCCAAAGGTTGTAAACAAAAATGCAAATAGCGTAGAAATGGTTCCAGATTCTGCTGGAGAAGAAAGAGATATATGGATAATTAGTTCTGATGAATAAACACGGGAAGATCTGGAAGAAGCATGAAGTCACGTAACCACCACGGTGGCTTATCCCAGGGCACCGCGAAACTCAAAAGTTCGCACTCTCCCCCAATTTCATTCCCGTTTCAAGGACTTCGGTAACAGGCCGTGAAAGTTTAAAGTAGCCTCTCAATATGCGCTCATTTCCGCAGCGCCGGCAGCGGGCTTCATGTATCTCAATGCCAAACACCATACTGTCAAGGATATTTCGGCCTGATGCGCCCCTCGGCAATTACAGAAACGGGCTACGGAGAGAAATGCTATGATGGGGGATTATTGCACCCTTTATCGTATGTTGGATTTGAAGGATCCGGCGGCCGAGGCATTTTGGTTCGATTGACAGACTTGGACTTTTGAGAGGTCAACAGGAAGACTGATAAATTGGCTCAGCGGTTCGTGGTCATGGGGTGAGAACCAGGGTAATGATCCCTTGAAGATAAAGCTTTGTTGTAAGTTTGATGCTGACTTTATGTAGATTTTGTGGCTGTTTACATGATGAATTCAGCGGAGGCTTAATTCACGGCCTTTACCTCATCAGAACTTGTTACGAATGCCATGATTAATTCTTCTCCGAATGGCGGACAACTAATTGAGGAGATCTGACAGTAGACGCAACTCTGGTTGATTGTGTATATATCTCGGAGACTAGGACGATTATACACCGCCCCGACGTTGAAGCACTCCTGACAAATCTCACGGTTGGAACAGAAGCCAATGCCTTCAAATACGGATCCTTCCCGGTATTCCAAGCACTCCGTGAATCCCTGTCGTCCATCACGCCGAATTATAGCCCCTCAGTCCAAACTTCCAACAACCGACGTCAGCGCTCTCGATATTATGTATCCGACTTATCCGTCTGGAACCACAAGAAACCTCAAAGCATGCACCATCCAACAAGGTTTTCTGGCTTCTATTTGTGCGACCCAACCTCATGTATGGACAGCCACCATGAACAGTCTCCCACATACCCCTCTTCCATGAAACATGTTACTTTACCACGTTATCTATGTCCATTGGATTCAGCCCGTAATTTCTGGAAGCATTGTTACCAGTCAAGAGCTACTAAATTCTTTACGTCGGCGAACTCCGCGGATATCTCGTACCAACGCCCGAGGTAGAATATGATCAAAACCGTCGTTCAAGTGGCTAGCGAGAAGGGCAGGCATGCAGAAGTATGGGATCAATTCAAAACCCGATTCAATATCCCCAATATCCGAGAATACGACCATTCGACAGAGGTCGGTCTTTGAGATCTGATTATTTCTAGGGTGTCGCAGGGTACTATCACGCACAATTCAGTCACAGAGTCTGGGGCTCGAGGAGATTGGGTCATCACGGCCCATTGGGACGGTACGTCGAAGACGCGACCATCCTTGTCAAACACGACCCCAGAACCGAAAACCCTTGGTGGGTCCCGAAAACTAGCTTCTGGGTGTGTGCCAAACTTAATGAACCCGACGAAGCCAACGGCGGCCTGCGCAACGTCGACAGTCCCACCCGCTATCTAACAACCATAGAGCAACCGTGCCAAGGCTCCCGCGACGTCTTCTATAAGGGCCATATATTCCAGGGGAGAGGGGATCTATTGATGTTTGATCATATGGATGGGTCCATTTGTTGACAAAATAAGCGATATTTGCCGGTGCAACGGAGAGAATGTGGCAGCGAGTGGAAGTGAGGGCTCACGTCGCTGCTTTGAGCGGTGTCGTCGAAGGGACTATCTATGGAGTTTAAGTTGGAGGCGTATGATGGACAAGAGGATGTGCGACTAATTTCTTGGACTTGAAGACCGAAACGAATAATTTTATGGAGTGTTTTATATTCGGCTTTCAGGAAGCGGGGGGTTCCGAAATACAGTATGCCATTCAGTGGTTTGTTCGGGTTGAATCGAAACCGTGTCGTCCTCCTTTAACTGTTCAAAAATCAGGCTGACGTGTTTGGTATTGAGATGAATGCCGTGTTTATGCATAATAAGACTGTTTTCAAGAAGGTGGTGTTTAACCCAGTGAATCAAGATAAGACTGTTTTGTTGTATTGGTTGGATGGAGAGACATACAAGCCACTTGACGGTCCATTATGGAAAGATCTTGAGAAGGGCGTCGCAAGACCGTAGATCTCGTGTAATGGGTGACCAAAAGGAGCATGTTAGATCTAGAATCATTTCACTGCATTTCCTTATGCATGTGCCACGTGCGGTACAGGTGAGATTGACAGTTGTTCTACTCATTTGTTTACATCTAGTTCGGCTCCCTCAATACCCTTTCCACAGTCTCAACGACGATTTCAAAGGCATCTCTGATATCTTTTTCCTTCAATGCGGGTAACCCACTTACTACTCGAATGACAAACGTGTCGCCAACGACCGCGCTCGAGGGAAACATTTTCTTCTCTGATTCGAGTTTCTGATAAACCTTCTTCGTTGTCCCCTCAGGTCCCTTGACAATGAACACCGTGAGCGCAAACGCCGGTTCTACGAACAGCTCAAATAAATCAGATCGTGAAACGATTAATTCGGAAAACAGTTTTCCGAGACCAACCGTGTTGCGAATGTGTTCCTGCAGTCCTGATAGACCGTAGGATCTCATGACAAACCAGATCTTGAGAGACCGGAATCGTCGGCCGAAGGGGATTTGCCAATCTCTGCCATTAGAATATCCTTCTGGGCGGGGTTACCGGTAATCAAAGACAAGGCCACTGTCACTGGCTGCATTGCGCACATAGCTATGTGTCAAACTAAAAGCATTGATCAAATGCTTCCGCTCTTGAACATAAAGACACGATGCATCAAAGTTTGTCAGCAACCATTTATGCATATTCATATCAAATGAATCGTAATCCTTAACCGCTTCAATCAAAGGATGATATTCCGGACATATCAAAGCGGATCCAGCATACTACAATCAACAAACTCTCCAAAAGTAAGAGGGAGGGGTTGACTACAGCGGCATCAACATGCAACCAAACCTCAGGATAATCTTTTCCCACCTCAGCAATTCCCTCGAGATCATCGATCGCACAGGTCGCCGTAGTCCCAAACGTCGCCGTCAAAAAGAACGGAATAAACCCATCTCGTTTCGCCGTCTCGATTGCCTCCCTCATCCGCTTCCCACTCAACCTCCAACTTCCGCGTTCCGCGGGGATAGCCCGAAACTTTACCCCGGCTATCATCGCTGCCTTTTGCGTGCACGAATGCGTCTGATCCGAGCCGAAGGCCAGGAGTTTTCCGCGGGCGGCATCGGCGTCGGCCGGGGGGAGGGAGGAAAGGTACCGATCGCGGGCGGCGACGACGACGACTGCCACGGCTTCGGAGGCGGAGCCTTGGATTACGCCGCCGCCGTGGCCTGTGGAGAGGAAAACGTCGGGGAGTCCGAGGGCTGTGGCTAACCAGTCTAGGACTACTGTTTCCACTTCCCGAATTCAGCACTGAAGAAGGATAGGGAGAGGGGAGAGTACGTTCGGTGACGGATGGGGAACAGATCCAGTTGAAGGCGGCGCAGTTGAACATTGAGGAATAGAGTTCTCCGAGGATGCCTGGGTAGGATGAATTACATGGAAACCAAGAAAAGAATCTTGGATGTTGCCAGTGTGTGATCCCTGGCTATTCACCTTTAGCAAGACCTTTGAGGTTGACTGAACCAAGATGATCTTTTCGATGTCGGGTTGGATTTCGTCCCATTTCACACCCTCTGTAGGGATTGCATTGGGCAACGATTTCCTCATAAATCCTGGCTCGACCGAAGGCAACACGGTTCTCTCCGAAATGGTCTGAAAGTACTCAACGACTGCTCTTGTAAGAACCGCTGTAGAATGAGAGGATACTCTGATCGATTGCCTGATATCCGGCCTTTCGAAATTCTTCTGCGTCCATGGGGGCCATGCTGTACTCGGCCGTTGGATGTGCAACGTGGAGCGTTTTTAACTGGATCTTGGGACATCCCGATTTCCGAGCGGCGGAGGAAGTGCACGGAAAATCTGTGGCTCACTTGCCGGTCTGTGATGGAAGATTTATGGTGCGTGGCTGAAGGGTGAACGTGGGATGACTCTCTGGATAGTTCTTGGGGCTAGACGTCGGAGGATGATACATTTTATCACAGCGCAAGCCCTACTGGAGGCGATATCCCACGAATCTGAGCGGAGTGGGGCGTGCGCGTGATTCGGAAAACCCGATTTGGAATTGCGAAACGTTGATCCGTGCGTGGGGCCCAGAGCCGAAACTTGCGGACTCGCTGAAGTCGACGCTTTCCTTCTTAGAACCACGTTAATAATAGACGCCAGGGTCCAGAACGAGTATTTTCGATCTTTGATAAACCTCAGTGGTCTAACACATAACACGAGCGAGCCTTAAAAGGTTAATAAACCGGCTGAGCCGAAAAGTCGCCGTTAATTATCAGAGACGAGGTTAATAGTAGTCAACTGTCGCGCGTTAAACATTCGTGCCGCGTCAGAAAAATTGAGAAAAGCGAGCGGACCGTTCCTCCTTTCCTTTGACCTCCGCGCCTCGTTGTCAAACGCTCAAGAGCCATGTCGTTTGCCCGCGGCTCTGGCCTTGCTGGCACCTCGACCCCCCAGCAACCGCCCCCGCAGCACCCGTCGTTGTACCCCTCTCTGGCGCCGCAAACCCCCGCAACTCCCACTCCGTCCTCGGCACAACAACAACATCCGTCCTTCCTGCTGGCACAAAAGCCGCCCCCCCGCCCTGCCTCTGCGCCCCTGTCCTTCGGCTCCCTCTCGCACTCTACATCGGCGCCTTCCTTATCCTCCGCCTTCCAGAATGATCCCCTTACCAATACGGGAAGCAATCAATTTGGCGGCTCGTCGTTTGCCGCACAACACCCGACGAGTGGATCGGGATTTCCTTCGCCGGCCCCACAGCCCCCGCTTACAACATTCGATTTAAGTGGGAATTCCCTCTTTCAAAATAAGCCTTCTCCTTCTGGACCGGGTTGGGGCGGTGGAGGAGGAGGAGGAGCGCTTGGAGGACATTCGCTTACGAGATCGCATTCTCAGCAGTTATTGCCGCAGGCTAATCCGCTCGCCGAAAGAAGATATCTCCCTAGTCATCTTCGTGTATCTTCTCATTTTTCTCTCTGTTTGGTGTCGATTAATGCTGATTGAGGCAGTCGTATTCACCTGAGCGGTCGAGCCCTTTGGCGAAGGACGCTGTGTCGAGGGATCCCAATCCGTCGCCACAGGACAAGCGACGGGTTTCTTTTGGGAGTGTCACGACGTTTGGACATCCTTCCACATCTAATTTCGGAGGGGCAGGCTTCGGAACGCCAAAGTATTTCCTCCCCTCCTCTCCCACGCGCCGGCCTTCAGAAAGATTAATAAGATAGGGACGAAGGAAAGTCCAAGGTTAGACCACTGGAAGACGATTTACCGCCCTCGCTATCTATATACGATCAAGCCCGATCTTCCCCCTTCTCCAAACAAGAAACCCCACAATGTTCCCCCCCGCCCCGATTCTTCCTTTGATGGCATCTGACATTGGTGGTTATAGTACCGTCACCACCACCGGACATCAGCTCCTCCATCTTTACTTCAATCCCGACCACCACCGTGCCCACAAAAGGGACCCGCCCCGATCCAACGCCAGTAATCCTCTTCGGCTTCCCACCCTCGCATGCCCCCCTCATCATCCGCGAATACGAACGCTACGGCCCAATCCAAGAACACGTTTTTTCCGCTTCCCCGCTGCCACAATCTTCCCCCGAGTCTTCATCCACGGAGTCCACTTTAGACATTCAAACGGGAGGAAACTGGATTCGAATTACATATGCTGATGCGGTGAGCGCAGCCCGTGCTGTAGCGACAAACGGCCAGATTTTCGGCGGCGCATATATGATTGGCGTCATGTATGCGCCCAAGCCCGATGGAAGTGGTCCGCCTGAGACCGTGTCCCCGGTGGTAACGGAGGAGGAGCCTTCGAGGACACCTGGCGGGGAGAGGAGGATGAACGTTGTGAGGGGTGGGAAGAGTATGTTTATGAACAAGAAGGACGTCAAGAAGCCCGGGTCCGAGGGTGGCCCGACGCCGGTGACGGACCAGTGGGGGACTTGGGCTTGGAATCAGGTTTTTGGGGCTGGTGGTGAACAGAAAGGGCAACAGGGGCAGGTGGTAGGGCGGCCGGGCGTTGATGGCGGAACGGTTGTTGCTGCGGGGGGTGGACAATCAAATGTCGTTGTTCGTGCTTTGCGCGCTGTTTCTGAGACGGTCTTTGGATTCTAGGTTACCACCGGGATTCACCATGTCATCTCTGCCCTATTTCTCTTCTTCAAGATCTTTGGTTGCTGGTAGTGAATGTAATGCTAGAGGGCTGGTCGTTCGTTCATCGTCGATTTACTTCGTAGTCATAGCATTGTTAGTTGGATTCGGCAAAGGAGGGTGCGATAGGATAGCACGGGCGTTTGAAGCCACGAACACTTAGTTAATTATGTACAATTGTTATTCCCGACAAAGGGGAAATAATCTATATACTAGGGATGTTGTTGGGCCGCCACTTGATTTGTTAGACTCACGATACCTTGCCAGTATCCTTTGACGTACCCGCTGAACACTTGCCATTGGTCAGCAAGCCGACCAGCTTCCCCGGCATCAATTGTCAATATATTCCTTTGCGACGTGATATTCGATGAGAGCAGCGAAGCCGTTCCTAGTAATTAGCCGGACGCAGATTTCGGAATGATACGTCTCCAATCACTCTGATTTCGCAAGAAATTCTGTTGGTGAACCATGGCCAAAGCCAAGAATCCAGCAAAGCCAAGGATATAAGCAGTCGGGAACGAATGCATTATTCCTCGCCTCCAAATGAACCCAATCACGGCTGTGCCGAGGAAGACGTGAGGCAACACCAAAAAGGTCCAAAAATTGAGATGCGGGAAGCCCATGATAATCCCATCATACGCAAACAAACATATCAACAAAATACTCACAGCAATAGCACAATCGTACTTCTCCTTCTCATCCCCTACCCAAATTAGTGATACCCCGCAACGTCAAAGCAGCCACAAGTAAGGGACCGAGTGCCGATCAGGGGGGGGTGGTCAACGCGTGCCTTCTAATGCGAGCAATTCCTGACAATATTCATCCAACCTCACCAGCCGATCCTCAAGCTCCACAATCCTTTCGTCCCAAACCCCCAATTTCCCCTCTAAATCCTGTAATTTACACTCAAACGCCGCAAAGCGTTCCCACGGTGCCTGTCGCTGGTCTTTGCGCGTCTGCACCATTTCGTCGGCGAGTAGATCCGCCGTTGTGCGGAACTTTAATAGGCGCGTTTGCAGCAGGGTGCGCTCGCTTAATGCGCGGTCGAGTTTTATCTAAGCCCTTAATTTTGACCGGCCGAAGGGTCTGCAAGAGGTACCTGAGTGGATGATTTATGATGTTGCATCTTGAATCTTTGGGTCGTTGAGTATGAATGCGGTAAGTTTGTTTATTTGATTATTTACGCGTAGTTGCGTCGCCCTCAATTTTCAACGGTTTTTTTTTTTTTCTTTTTTTTTTAATTTTTTTTTTGTGTGTAACGCGACCTTATGTGACAGACGATACATTAAAAGTTTAATTACCAAAAGTTGCCGACAATAGTCGCAGTTACTAAGAGCCATAAATTTATTTCGCTTCACAGCGCCACCACAGAGTTTAATTTGCACATATCAAGAACGAAATGGGAAGTCGCAGCCGTGTCTGTGCCTGGGTAACTTTAGGCAGCCTTCCGGCTCGTGACACCGGAATTTTTCACGCCATCATCCGCGTCGTCATCTCTGAATCTCCCGCATGTTTACGTTCCCCTTCCACATCATCTCTGTCTCCTTACCATCCCCCTCAAAACACGGCTAACCGCATAACGTACAAGTTAGACTCGCCTGCGGCGCCTCATCCGTAGCAACCGCTTTCTAGGCATAATCCTCACAATCACACCCCCCTTCGAGTTCGCCATTCTCACACTCGCAAACCTACATGGAGAACAACTTGTAGACGATCAGTTTGGCATCGCCTCAACAAGAGCCCCCTACGAGAGCCCCACGTCATCCACCTTTTTGACCCCGATTTTACTTCCTTTCAATGCTACTCCTCTCGATGGCAGCGCCAAGAAGAAGAAGGGGCGATGGAACCGCGGGATGGTCTGAAGAAATTTCCGAAGAACAATTCACACATGCAATGCAAACTTACATTGACAAACGGGCTCCCCCGATGAAAGCCTTTATGAGAGTCATGGCGGGACCTAACATTTCTTTGGACGATTTGAAAGCCGCAATGAGTTACGCACTCATCCTTTATGCCCTCTCATTATTACAGACAGAATTGGAGGGTTTCAAGCGCATGTTACAATGAAGTGACCCCATATTTCTACTTGGATCCTATTCTTAAGGGAACAGATATTCCAATGTTCGATTTGACACCGGTCTACATCCCAGTGCCCTTATTCCAGAAGGTTCCCGCTTCAATTGAATTTTTCCACAATCAATATGGACCGTTGCATGATGTCTTCAATGAGTCGAGAGTGTCTCATTTTATTTCCAGTGTAACCCCCCTTTCTTTACATATTGCTGAGCCACATAGATATTGGAGGCGCTATTGGGGGGTGTTCGAAGGTGGTCTAGTGAATAGGCCCGAACACTCCATGGCTGAACCTCTGTCATCATTTGGACGTGTGGAAATCACGTTGTTTGCAAGTCCCAGCTGTATCATCTCAGTCGGTGAGCTCAAATATACATTTCGCCAGCATCGTAGCAACATTCTCGCTCAAATGTTACGCGACGCAGATGGTATTACATCTTTCTAAACACTTACGTACCTACAACATCAGCAGCCGATTATGCGAATTTTAAGGCGACAGTCGTTGCAACTTTTATATTTTGTCTTTTGGCGGACAAACATGAATGGCGCTTTTATTCTGTAGATTTCGAAACCAGACTGTTTGCCGCTCAACATGTGGATGTCGAAGTGCGAATGGAAGGAACTCTTCCCTTCCTCATTCGGCTCAAGACTGGTAAGGTAACCTGGACTTCATTCCCGTTAAATTATAGCGTGCGGATATCTTCTATCATTTTTATTAACTGCATATGAACACGGTTGAGAGCGTATATTGCTTCTATCCGAAGCAAAGAATTTAGAATGGGTATTTACTTTCCGTCTTTTTCTCTCTATTTGTTTTTTTTTTTCGTTTTTATATAAATTACTAAGATGACGGTCGGTAGATATGTGGGTGCCGACTAGTAGCGCGAAGGGCCAATGCGATTTTCAAAAAATATTCCGTTGGCCAAAGCTCCCATGATGCTCGCGCGCTTTTGACAAAGCTCCTACCCATCTACGATCTTCCTTTTCTTGGGTGCCCCATCGGTCCATGAAGATTGATCTTTGGCGAATGGGGCGTGAACAAGAGACAGCAGATATCTTGGGGCGTGTTGGAATAGCTGGCCCACCCATCGTTATCTACAACGATGAATAGATCGACGGTATATTGTGGTGGTCCGGGGAGATGGTCCGGCGGACGCGATCCGAGCCCCCCGGTAGTTCTAGCCAGTCAGAGCGTCTCAAAAAAAGTTAGTGGGCCACCCTGTATCAATATAATAATATATGCATGCATGCACGCTCGGATCGCGTCGACGTTCAGGATGCTCGGGCCCTGAAAGTTTGTTGGGGGACATTGTGGTCACACACAGGTATTAAACATGATTCCAGGCAAATTTATCGAATACATTTCGCTAGCGCAAGCCGAGCGGAAGGGGTTGGCAGGCTCTCGGGCGGGGTCCCTGCGCCCGGAAGTCAAGTAACGTAACCTGATGCTTTGCAGGCTAATAAAATTCCATTGAGGTTTGATTATTAGTTACAGCGGGATGATGGGTGCAATGACCTCGTATTTAAGAATACGTAAAGGTTTTTTTTTTTTTTTCCTT
>Ga0335081_10004912_pt1 | contig 21145 bp, 20 predicted proteins | sample Lox_Sample_35_FD_206713 | JGI IMG/M metagenome (GOLD analysis project Ga0335081, IMG submission 206713) | Soil microbial communities from Loxahatchee National Wildlife Refuge, Florida, United States - Lox_Sample_3.5 | ecosystem: Environmental > Terrestrial > Soil > Wetlands | place: USA... | reverse complement strand
GCGGTTCTCCACTGTCGACCGGAGCCATCTCTCGGATTATGTGCGATTCTCACAAGCGGGGGGAAATACACCTCGTCGGTCTGAGGTGAAACCTCGTTAGGATTACCTCGATGGTCCGGCGTTTCCGTAAATCGCTCCTTTCATGTCGCGCACCCTAGTCGCGCTGCTCGCACTGGGACTCGCGGCCATCCAGTAGACTGGCATCAGGTGCTTATGAATAGCTCCGCCTCTGCACACTCTGCCTCCGGACCGTTTGCCGTCCGCACCCACACTTTCGAAGCCCGCGACCCGGCTCGCGACCGTCTCTTCCCCTGCGATATCTGGTGCCCCGACGAGCCCGGCACATGGCCGCTCGTCCTCTACTCTCACCACAGCCGCGGCAGCCGTCGCGCCGCCACCTACCTCACCACGCACCTCGCGAGTCACGGCTACCTGGTCGCGGCCCTGGATCATTCCGAGGTCGTCGCCCCGGAAATCGCCGGCAGTGTCGAAGGCTTCATCGCCAACCGCGTTCCGGACGCACGCTTCCTGCTCGACTACATGCTCGCCGGCGCGATTCCGTGTACCGCCCGGCCCGATCCCGATCGTATCGCCATCGTCGGCCACAGCTTCGGCGGCTGGACCGCCCTAGCCTTGCCCGAAACCGACACGCGCATCCAGGCTGTGGCCGCGCTCGCCCCCGGCGGAGCGTCCAATCCCAAGCCGGGCATTATCCCCACCACCCTCAGTTTCAACTGGCCGCGCCCGCCGGCCACCCTCTACATCGTCGCCGAGGACGACGTCCTCACTCCCATCGCCGGCATGCACGAGCTCTACAGCCGCACTCCCGGGCCCAAGAAAATGGTGGTCCTCCCCCGCGCCGACCACCTGCATTTCGTGGACAACGTTGAGCAGGCCCACGAGCAGCTCCGCGCCGCCAGCCTCCCGCCCGAGGCCTCCTGGATTTCACGCGAAATGCGCCCCATCGCCGAGCTCTCGACAGGAGAAGAAGCCCACCGCCAGATCCAACGCCACACCCTCGCCCACCTCAACGCCGCTCTCTCCTGCCGCACCGCCCCCTAGGCTGCGCAACGGCGGCGCAGGCTCGCAGCCCGCAGCTCCCAGACTCACCTCGGCCACGCCCTTTGTAACGATCCGCGGAGCGTTCTCCCGCCCGTCAGCGAAACACCGATCCTGTTCACCTGAAGTGGCTGATTTTCGACCAGGCTTCCGTAGACGGCCTGCGCACTCGCAACTGCGGCCAGAAGGGCCAGTTGCAGAGATCAAGCGCAAAACCTGCTACTCCAGATTCGCCGGGTCAAGGGTTGCTTGGTGATCTCCATAGCTTATTCTACGAGCAAGCGTCGTGTTTCATACAGAAGTCATGTTGCGCTTTCCACACTGGCTTAGGCCTTGCCAGTTCGTACCCCCGAGAACTCGATTATGCTGGCGGGTTTGGGCGGGGCGCATCCAGAACGAGCCACAGATGCCGACGTACCGGAGTCCGGATTCTGTGGCGAAAAGAACCGGCTGATGCGCGAATTCCTGGACGCCATTCGCGAGATGACGACGATTCAGAGCCTGCAAACCCAAGCCGTTATCGATGGCGATCCGGATTTTGCCCGTTTCGATGTCTTATACCACGACGCCCAGGAAAGGAAACAAGTGGCCAAGGATGCCTGGATCGCTCATGTGGAATCTCACCATTGCGAGAAAGCCTAGGCTTGGCGAGTGAGGCGTAATGTGCAAGTCCGTGCTTACGTGGTTTGCACACCATGTAATAAAGTGCGCTTGCACGCCTGATTTGCGCGAGTTAACAGCTCACGCTATCATGCCATTTCAGTGCCAGCCGGTAGTAAGGGACCGCCACTCAAGAGCGCGCTGGGGGTTTGCGCCGGGATTCTCCTCTACGTAATCGCGGATCAGGCGGTCTTCGGTTCCGGGTGGTACCTGCGATTCCTCGACCCCGATTCGTTAGCCGGCCGCATCGAACTGACGCTGCAGATCGAGAAGAACCGCCCCCCGTCCCCCGTTCCGCTGATCGCCGTCATGGGCAATTCCATGCTGGCCGAAGGTTTCTCGGCGAAGGTAGCGGACGCCGAGAGCGGCGGCGGCTTGCGGTTTGCCAACCTCTCCGTGCCGGCCAGTACGCCCCGCAGTTGGTATTACCAGCTTCGGGCCGCCGATCCGCAAGCCCGGCGATACCGTGTCATCGTGCTGCAAGCCGAGGAATACTCCGATGAAGATGGCCTCGCTCCCATGGCCGACCGCATTTCGGACATACACCTCATCGACGGGTGGCTCGCTTCAAGCGACGCGCTCGACTTTGCATTCTCGTATCACGACGCACGCCTCAGGTTTGAGACGCTGCGAGGCGCATTGTTGAAGGGGTACATCTTCAAGAGCGACCTGCAGGCATTCCTGGAGGCGCCCGCAAAACGGCTGGAACGCGTGGAGCTGTTTCGCAAGGGGTATGCTGCCTCTATCTATTCCTACGAAGGCCACAAAGAAAGCCTGGCGGGAATGCGCGTCGATTGGGCTCATGAGACGATCGATTTTCCGGCGGGAGTTCCGGATCGCGTTCAGCACGATGTGCGCGATACGGTTCTGCGCAAACGCGCTCCGCTCACGGGGATGGAGGCCCTGTACCGGCAGCGCTGGTTTGGGCGGATTCTCGACCGTTATCGATCGTCCGGGACGCGCATCATCTTCATACGCCCGCCGCGCGGCCCGGCGGTAAACGGGTCGTTCGATCGGCCGGATGAGCCCAGCACCATCCGCGGATACGCTTCGCGGGCCGCCGTCACGGTTGTGCCGGCCGCAACCTTCCAATCGCTCGAACGCCCGGAAAACTTCTGGGATGGGCTCCATATGAACACCAGGGGGCGCAATCAATTTTCGCGGATGCTGGCGCACACGGTGGCGCAGGTCATGAACCAGGCGGCGGAAACCGACCGTCTGGCCCGCGCCGGAAAGCGAGTTTACTAGCATTCTCTTCTCCACGGTCAATTTCGCGGTCTTCCTGGTGGTCGTCCTGATCCTCTTCTACGCGTCGCCGCTACGCCTGCGCCGCTTTGTCCTGCTGCTCTCCAGTTACTTCTTCTACATGGCGTGGAATCCGAAGTTCATCGCCCTGCTGTTGATCTTGACCGCCATCGACTACTGGGCCGGCCAGTGGATCGAAAAGACGGTGGGCCCGCGCCGTGTCTGGGCGCTATGGATCAGCCTCGGCGCGAACTTAGGCTTCCTCGGTTTTTTCAAGTACACCAACTTTCTGATCGACAACCTGGCCTGGCTTGCGGGCGTGCCGCCGGCCGGACACCACCTCGCGATCGTTCTGCCGTTGGGGATCAGCTTCCACACTTTCCAGAGCATCTCGTACGTGGTGGACGTCTACCGGCGGCAGCAGAAAGCCATCACCGACCCGATCGACTATGCGCTCTTCATTGCGTTCTTCCCACAGTTAGTCGCGGGACCCATCGTGCGCGCACACGAGTTCTTCGGCGACCTGTACCACTGGCGCGCGCCTTGGGCCGAAGAGGTGCAACGCGGCGTCGTGATGATCCTGATCGGGCTGGTGAAGAAGATCGTGCTGGCCGATCAGTTCGCCGGCGTCGCCGATCGCTACTTCAACGCCGTCACCGGCACTCCCGGCACGGCTGCCGCATGGAGCGGAACCATCGCCTTCGCCATGCAGATCTTCTTCGACTTCAGCGGCTATACGGATATCGCCATCGGTTGCGCGCTGTTGTTCGGATTCCATTTCCCGGTAAACTTTCGGCGCCCGTACCTGGCGCACAGCCTGACCGATTTCTGGAGGCGCTGGCACATGTCGCTTTCGCGCTGGCTGCGCAACTATCTCTACATCCCGCTGGGCGGCAACCGGCACGGCACGTGGCACACGTACCGCAATCTGATTCTGACCATGTTGATCGGCGGCCTCTGGCATGGCGCCAGTTGGAACTTCGTCATCTGGGGCGGCTACCACGGCGTGATCCTCGCCATCGAACGCATGTTCGGTATCCACCGCGAAGCAGAAGTGCCGCGATCGCACGTCCGTCCCATCCGAACCCTGCTGACGTTTGTTCTCGTGACGATTGGCTGGGTTTTCTTCCGCGCGCGGACCCTCGGCGACAGCTTGCTCACCCTCCATCGGATGTTCACGTTCGAGAACGGATCGTTTCTGCTGGACCACCGCCACATCGCGTTCATCGCCATCACACTTGTTGTGGCAATCATCGAGGAGAAGCGGCAGGTGCTCGAGCACTTAGGTGCGGCACCGGCCTGGGTGCACGCGATGGGCGTAGCGCTGGTGCTTGCGGCCATCGAGATCTTCGGTGTAACCGACCAATCCATCCCGTTCGTCTACTTCCAGTTCTAGTGGAGTGAACCCCATGATTGCGCGTCGTGGGGCCGGGCCTTCCGGCCCGCCGCCGGGCTTCTGCCCGGCGAGCCGCGCGGAAGCGCGGCGGCAGCCCGGGAGGGCTGACCCCACGCCTTGACCCCCCCGTCAAATTTGCGGCCAATTCCTCGCCTGAATCGACAAAACAAACTGGCGTCCTGTATAACAGTACGTTGGGTTGTTGCTCAATCATCACCCGCATTCCTGAAGGAGTTTTTTATGGATGTTGTCCGTCGAAGCAGGAGCATTGCAAGGTTCCTGCTGATGCTAACGCTGGGTGGCCTTCCCGCGCTGGCGCAAATCGAGTTGTCCGGAGTCTGGCAGAATCGCACCACCGATGAAGACGAGCCCGACCGGCTCCTCGGTCCCGAGTTGGGCGATTACGCCGGCATCCCGCTCAACGCCGCGGCCCGCCTGCGCGCGATGTCTTGGGACGCCTCCCTTATCACACTCCCCGAATACCAGTGCCGCGTGCACCCCTCCGATTACGCCCCCAGTTTTGCCGACATTCGCATCTGGGAAGACATCGAGCGGGATACGCAGAACCTGGTAGCGATTCACATTCACCACTTTGCCTGGGGCACCGAGCGCACTATCTGGATGGATGGCCGGCCGCATCCGCCCGACTATGCCTTGCACACGTCTATGGGCTTTTCCACCGGCAAATGGGACGGCGACATTCTGACCGTGACCACCACGCATTTGAAGGAAGGCTGGATCCGCCGCAACGGAGTGCCGCGCAGCGACCGGGCTGTCGTGACGGAACACTTCATCCGCCACGGCGACAACTTGTCGCTGGTTACCGTGATCGATGATCCCACTTACCTGACCGAAAAGATGATCCGCTCGCGCGATTACACGTTCAGTGTCGCCGGCCAAATCGCGCCCTATCCCTGCGAGAGCGTGGAGGAGATCGTCCGGCCGAAATACGTAATTCCGAATCACCTGCCGGGCACGAACACGTTTCTGAAGGAGTATCAGCAGCACCATGGGATACCCGAAGAGGGAGCCATGGGCGGCGCCCAAACCTTGTATCCGGAGTACCGGGCGAAGATGATCGCCGAACAGCGCGCAGCCGCGAAGAAGTCTGAGAATCCGAAATGAGAACGAAACTATTCCAATTCCTGGCCGCGGCCGCATGCGTTGCCATGGCCTACGGACAGGGCCAGAATCGTCCGCAGAATCGCCCTGCGCAACAGAATTTCGACAACGTCCAGATTCACGTTTTGCCCGTGCAAGGCAACGTGTACATGATCGTCGGCGCAGGCGGCAACATCACCATGCAGGTCGGCAAGGATGGCGTGCTGCTGGTGGATACGCAATACGCCCAGTTGTCGGACAAGATCCTGAAGGCCATCCGCACAGTGTCTGATGGCCCGCTGCGCTACATCATCAATACGCACTACCACGCCGACCACACCAGCGGCAACGAAAACCTGCGCAAGGCCGGGAGCACCATCGCCGGCGGCAATGTGTCAGGCGACCTGGGAGCGGCGGCAGGCGAAGGCGCCGCCATCATCGCGCACAACAACGTCCTCGAACGGTTGAGCGCGCCGACGGGCAGCCAGCCGGCTTTGCCGCCCGGCGGGTGGCCAACCTCAACCTATCTCAGCGATGAGAAGAAGCTCTGGTTCAACAATGAAGGCATCGCCATCATGCATCCCGAGCACGCGCACACCGATGGCGACAGCTACGTTTTCTTCCGCAAGTCGGATGTGATTTCTACAGGCGACATCTTCACGATGACCACGTACCCGATCATCGACCTGGCGGGAGGCGGCAGCTACCAGGGGCTGCTCGACGCGGTGAATCACATCCTTGACTTGACCATCACGGTGTACGGCCAGGATGGCGGCACGCTGATCGTGCCCGGACACGGGCGCCTGTGCGACACCGGCGACCTGCTCAACTATCGCGAGATGGTCACCATCATCCGCGACCGGATTGTGGACATGATCAAAAAGGGGATGACGCTGGAGCAAGTGAAGGCGGCGAAGCCGACGTTCGATTACGATCCGCTCTACGGCACGACCACGGGATTCTGGACCACCGACATGTTCGTGGAAGCGGCGTACAAGAGCCTCAGTCAGACGGTGAAGAAGTAGGCAAGAAAATGAAATCGCGATTCATTACGAAGTGCATGGCGCTGCTCGCAGCCGCGGGATCGGCTCTTTTGGTAACGCCCGTTTTGACCTTTGGCCAATTCCCCGGGTTTGGCGGGCCGCCCCGGCCCGGTAAGCCGGGCGCCGTGATCGATCTCACCGGGTATTGGGTTTCCGTGGTGACGGAAGACTGGCGCTTCCGCATGGTGACCCCACCGAAAGGCGACATTGCCGGCTTTCAGCCCGCTTTCGGTTTCGGCCTGTTGAACGCCGCTGGCCAGAAGGTTGTTGACGCCTGGGACCCCGAGAAGGACACCGCTTCCGGCAATGCATGCAAGAGCTACGGCGCGGCTGCGTTGATGCGCGTGCCCAGCCGCTTCCACGTCACGTGGCAGGACGACAACACCATGAAGGTCGAAGCCGATGCCGGGACGCAGACGCGCCTCTTCCACTTCGGCGCCTCGCAGCCCCCCGCCGGGAATTCGTTACAAGGTTATTCCGTAGCCAACTGGCAGCCCGCGCTCGGAGGCCGTTTCGGCCGCGGCGGCCAAGGCCAGCCGGGAGCAGCGGCGCAAAACGGCGGCTCGCTCCACGTGGTGACCGACCACCTGAGCGGCGGCTACCTGCGCAAGAACGGAATCCCCTACAGCGACAAGACCAGAGTCGAAGAATACTACGACGTGGTCCAGGAACCGAACGGCGAGCAGTGGCTGATCGTGAAGACGATCGTGGTCGACCCGACTTATCTGACGCGCAGCTTCATCACCAGCACCAACCTGAAGAAACAGGCCGACGGGACAGGCTGGAATCCGGCGCCCTGTTCGGCGTGGTAACTACGCCTCGCTGATGATGGTGAGCCCGGGCACGCCGCTGTAGTCACGAGCGTTATGCGTTATTAGCGGGGCATGATAGAGGACGGCGGTGGCCGCTATACACGCATCCGCTGTTTCGAGCCTGCGTCCGGACTTGCGCGACGCAACCATTACATCCGCCCATTTGCGGACCAGGTCGTGAGAGGACGGCACAATGATAAACCGTCCAAGAAATACCCGCAGCCAATCGATCCGCTTCGCGCCCCAACCGGCCAGTAGCGCCCATTGTTCCAATTCGGCTTCAGTCATGAAAGATATCAGCCAATGACGGTCTCGAAGATGCGCAAGGTAGCCTTGTGCTCTACTATCATTTTTGAAAAGGAAGGAGACGACGTCCGTATCGAGCACGGCAGGGCTCATGCGGCCGGATCAGTTTTCACGTGCCCTCGCTATTCGCGCAGGGCTTTGATGAAGTCATCCACCGGCTCTTCATCTGGCCAGAAATTACCAAGAAGGTCGCGAGGGAACACGAGGTGCTGCTCAGTTGCCAACTCTTCCACTGTGGGATGTCCCTCGCGGACGTATTTTTCAGCAGTTGACATTGATACTCCCAGTTTAGCTCATTCAAACGGCACTCTTTATTCATTCACTTCGGCAGCGCGAACACGTAAACCTCATTATGCCCCGCCACCGTCCTAACTTCCGGCGCCACCTGCCGAACCAATCCTTGAGTCAGCAATCCGTCGCCAGTCATCACCGCAATATATTGCCTGCCGTTCACCGCATAAGTGATCGTACTTACCGAGATACTCCCTCCCAGCACCGTCTCCCAAAGAACCTTTCCGCTCTCCGCATCGAAGGCGCGGAATCGGCGGTTCAAGTCACCGTTGAAGACTAAGTCGCCAGCCGTGGCGAGTACTGCTCCGTTCGAGGGCACGCGTCCGGTGCTCCAGCGATGGATTTCTCCCGTGGACATATCGATCTTGGCCACGCCTGTGAGGTTGTTAGGGTCCGCCTCCGGCCGCATCTTATTCACTCGCTTTCCGCCTTCGACGTTATCGAGACAAGTGTCGGTGAACGGCACATACAACGAGTTGGTAACTGGGCTATAGGCGGTCGGCCAGTAACTGCGCGTGTTATAGAAGCAGATCAGCTTTTCTTCCTTGGGCTGATGGAAGATGAGATCCTCGTTGAGATACACCTTGCCGGTCTTGCCGTCAATCTTGGAAATCAGGAATTCGGGGGTGTCGTAGGGGAACGGTGTGGCCCAGAGAAACTGGCCAGTGCCGCGGTCGAGCGCAAACACGCCGCCGCCTTCACCCACCATCACCGCAAAGTCGCGCTGCTCCCCGCGCTTCACATCCGGGTTGAACCACTTCACATACTTCGGGTCGGGATTGTACGCCGCGCGGAAGAGCGTTCGCTCGTGCGTGTAGTCTTCGTCCCAGTCGTCGCCGGGGAGGTGTTGGTAATACCAGGCCAGTTTGCCAGTCGCTGGATCGATCGCGAGAGTCGAGTTGCTATAGAGATCGGCGGGCGAGGAAGTCGGAATCGCATCCCACTTGCCGCCATGGCGCGCGAGCCGCGAGTTCGGCGTGGGATTGGCAACACCCCAATAGAGCAGCTTGCGCACAGGATCGTAAGTTCCCGGCAAGCCCCAGGTGGAAGCGGTGCGCGTCTCCACGGGCGCGCCTCCCCAGGTGTCGGGATTGGAATCGCCTGGACCCTGTGTTGTGTAGAAGCGCCATGCTTCTTTTCCGGTGAGTGCGTCGTACGCCGAGATGTAGCAGTTGGCGCGCAACCCTTTAGCGCACGTGCCGGCGGTAATCACCTTGCCATCTACTACCAGCGCGCCCGAAGTGTGGCCGCGCTCATCCGCCTTCGTTTGCCAGCGCGGCTCGCCGGTCTTCGCATCCAGGCCGACCACGTTGCTGTCCGGCGCAGTGTAGAGAATCATGTCCTGGTAAATGGCGATCGTTTTGGTGCGGGCGCTCGCAGCCTGCCCCGGATTGGCCATCTTATGCTTATACTCCCACAGCAGATCGCCGCTAGTGGCATCGATCGCCTGGACACCCGCGCCCGGCACTACCAGGTACATGACGCCGTTGTGCACCAGCGGTATGGTCTCCGTGGCGCCGGCGCCAAGTCCGCGTGTCCAGGCCAAGCCAAGCTGCGCAACAGTTTGCCGGTTCACTTGCTTGAGCGGGCTGAAGCGCTGCGCGTCGTAAGTTCGGCTGTACATCAGCCAGTCATCCGGACTCGGATGGATCAGCATTTCCTCGGTGACCGGCTTATAGTTGTTGACCTGCGCGATGGCGGCGGGGGCCAGCGCGCCCGCGAGCAACCCTAGTGCAAAGACTGCGGCTTTACGCATTCCGGTTGGAATTATATCGTAATCGCCGCAGCACTAGCCGCGCGCCAGAAATGTGGTAGTCTCGGTGTTTCCGAACCTCCGCTCACAGGCCGGGAGGCCTGTGCCACGTAGCACAGGCCTCCCGGCCTGTGAGCGAGGCTCGAACGCGGAGGAGCAATGATGGAGGCCTTAGGCCTGATCGAAACGAAGGGTTTGGTGGGCGCCATCGAGGCCGCCGACGCGATGGTCAAAACCGCCAACGTGGTGCTGCAAGGCAAGGAGTTCGTGGGCGCCGGCCTGGTATTGATCACCTGCCGCGGAGATGTGGGCGCGGTGAAGGCAGCGACGGATGCGGGCGCTGCCGCGGCCCGCCGCGTTGGCGAGCTGGTCAGCGTGCACGTCATTCCGCGTCCGCACGAAGAAGTGGAAAGGGCACTTCCCACCGGCGGTTTGAAGAAGTAAAGGTCGATGCTCGAAGACCAAGACCTCCTTTCCATACAGGAGGTCCGCACCAAAGTCGAAAAAGCATACCAGGCCTGGCAGAAGTATCTTACCTACTCCCAAGAACAGATCGACGCCATCGTGGAGCGCGTTGCGGCGGCCGCCCGCGCGCAATCTGAGCAGCTGGCACAGTTGGCGGTGGAAGAAACCACCTACGGCAACGCGCGCGACAAGCACATGAAGAACCTGCTCGCCTGCGATGTTCTTCCACGGCGCATGCGCGGTATGAAGACCGTTGGAATTCTGCGCGAGCTTCCCGAGGAGAAGATCGTGGAAGTGGGAGTACCCGTGGGCGTGGTGGCGGCTATCCTGCCCACTACCAACCCGACTTCGACCGCGATCTACAAGACGCTGATCTCGCTGAAGTCCGGCAACGCCATCGTGATCAGCCCGCACCCGCGCGCGCACCGCTGCAGTTGCGCCACGGCCGCAGTACTGGCTGAGGCCGCGGAGGCAGCCGGCGCGCCGGAAGGCCTGGTCCAGTGCGTTGACGTGGCGACCCTCGAAGGCACGCAGGCGCTCATGCGCCACGAACGCACGGCCTACATCCTGGCAACCGGCGGCGCGGGCATCGTCAAAGCGGCTTACTCGAGCGGTACACCTGCGCTCGGCGTCGGTCCCGGCAATGTTCCGGCGCTCATCGACGCATCCGCCGATCTGGAAGACGCCGTGACCAAGGTGCTCGCCGGCAAGTCCTTCGACTACGGTACGGTCTGTTCCTCGGAGCAGGCGATTGTGGCCGAAGAATCTCTGCGCGACCGCATTCTTAGTATTTTGAAGTCGCACCATGCGTACCTCGCGTCGGACGCGCAGAAGGAGGCGCTGGCCAAGCTGCTGATTCTTCCGAACTGGACGGTGAATCCGCAATGCGTGGGGCAAGCGCCCGCCAAGATCGCGCGCATGGCAGGGTTTGAAGTTCCGACGGATACCTCGGTGATCTGCGTCGAGATCGGCGGCGTTGGAAAGCAGCATCCATTGTCGGCGGAAAAATTGTGTCCGGTGCTGTCGCTGCACTTCGTCCAGGATTTCCAAGCAGGCGTCGAGACGTGCTATGCGCTCTTGAAATTCGGCGGGCTCGGACACACGGCGGTGATCCACGCCCGCGACGACACCCGCATCCGCCAGTATGGGCTGCGCATGCCGGCCATGCGTGTGCTGGTCAACACGCCTTCGCCGCACGGTTCCACCGGGATCACCACCAATGTGTTCCCAGCCATGACGCTTGGTTGCGGCGCGGCAGCCGGTAACGCCACGTCCGACAACATCGGCCCATTGAATCTGATCAACGTGAAGCGGCTGGCTTATGAGGTCCGCCAGCCGGAGGAGGCGTTTCAGATGGAGCCGGTGCGGCCAACGTCTGCGCCATCCGCGGGCCCGATTGATCGCAGCACGGTCGTCGCGGCGGTGGAGCGTTACCTGGCCGCTCGCGGCGTTTCCCATTTGACGGCGGCGCGTTATTTGACGGCGGAGCCTTCGAATCTCGCAGCCGACGTGGTGGATCGCTTCCTTTCCCGGCGCACGAACCACTCGCCCGCTGCTGAACCGGCGGCGCCGGCGCCGGCAGCTCCCGCTCTGGCGGCGGACTTTGTTTGCGAGGCGGACGTGCGCGAGGCCATCCGCGAGAACCGGAAAATCTTTATCGGCTCGAGGACCATTCTCACGCCTTCTGCCCGCGATCTGGCTGAACCCTCTGATATTCTGGTGTTTACCCAGGGGTGAGGTACGTTTAGTGGACATAGACCTGGACACTCTCAAACGCGAGATTCTCGACTACCTCGAAGCCGGCGCCTTCGCGGTGTTCCATAGCAGCCCCGGAGGCCTGGAAGGGCTCCCCATGGTGCTTTGGGATGTGCAAAAACATCCCGATTATCAAATGTTTCTGGACGTCGCCCGCAAGAGCGGCGCCAAGATTGTGATTTTCGCCGCCCGCGAGTTTGATGTTTCGGAGCTGGACGAGCTGATCGACCAGATGGAAGATTGCGACCTCTCGCGCGAAGAGCAGCGGGAATACGAATCGCGGCTGCGCGAGCTGCGCGTTTACGAAGGCGTCACCTGCACGCTGGAGCTGGCATTCGATCATGATTCGCGCCTCTACGTCTACGAGGTGCAGCCCGACTGGTACGAGGAGTTCCTCAACCTGGAAGAAGAAATCACCAGCCGTTTTGCCGAGGAGAATGGCGGCGATGCGGGCGATTCTCTGGGCGGCTATTTTTCCAAGAACTAACTCGGGCGCATCATGCCGATACCAGCCCGATGGGTCATCCCTTCCTTCGATCCGCAAGAGATCGACTCGCTCCGAGCCAGTTTGCGCATCGGGGCGCCCGCGGCCAAGATGCTGCTCCATCGCGGTCTCGCCGATCCGCGCTCGGCACAGCGCTTTCTGAAGCCTTCGCTCGATGAACTCCACGACCCGTCGCGGATGCGCGATATGCCGCAAGCCCTGGATCGTTTGCGGAAAGCGATCAGCGCGGGCGAACGTATCCTGATCTACGGCGATTACGACGTTGACGGCACGGCTTCGGTGGTGCTGCTTACCAAGGCGATAGAACTCGCAGGCGGGTCCGCGACGTTCCATATCCCGCATCGCCTGCAGGATGGGTATGGGATGCGCACGGAAGTGGTCGAACACGCGGCGGCTGAAGGCGTGCGGCTCATCGTCAGCGTGGATACGGGGATCCGCGCGGGCGAAGTGGTCACGCGCGCCAACGAGCTGGGGATCGACGTCATCGTAACCGATCATCATCTGCCCGAAGCGGACATGCCTCCGGCTGTGGCTGTACTCAATCCCAACCGGCCGGATTGCGAATACCCCGAGAAGAACCTGTGCGGTGCGGGCGTGGCGTTCAAGTTGGTGCAGGCGCTGCTGAGCAAGCTCGATTGGTCCGCGGAAAAGCTGCGCCGAGTGACCGAATCGTTTCTCAAGCTGGTGGCCATCGCGACGGTGGCTGACGTGGTGCCGTTGACGGGCGAGAACCGCGTGATCGTCAAGCACGGCTTGGATGGTCTCGGGGACGTCCGCAACCCGGGCCTGCGCGCGTTGCTCGAAGTTGCGGGATTCGGCCGCGCGAACGTTCCCACGGCGCGCCAGGTGGCGTTTCAAATCGCGCCGCGTCTGAACGCGGCCGGGCGTATGGATACCGCGCGCGCAGTGGTAGAGCTGTTTCTGACATCCGATGCGGAGCGCGCCCGGGAACTGGCGGCGCAACTGCACCAACAGAATGCCGAGCGGCAGCAGGTGGAAGCGCAGATCCGCGAGGCTTGCGAGCAGGTGACGGTCGACGATGCGGCTGCAGCCCTGGTCTACTATGGCGAGGAGTGGCATCGCGGCGTGTTGGGAATCGTGGCCAGCCGCATGGTGGAGCGGCTGCACCGGCCTGTATTTGTCCTCGGCCGCAATTCGCTGGACGGCCTGGCCCAGGGTTCCGGCCGCAGCATTCCGGCGTTTCATCTGCTTCAGGCGCTGGAGGCGATGCCCGACCTGTTCGTGCGATTCGGAGGGCACGAACACGCTGCGGGCGTGACTTTGGAATCTCACCGGGTGGAAGAGTTTCGCGCGCGCTTCCAGGCATACGCGGCCGCTCGCTTGGCGCCGGAAGATTTCCTGCCGGAACTGGCCGCGGACGGGGTGATCGATTTTGCAGAGATTACGGACCGCAGCGCCGCGGAAGTCTTCTCGCTTGCGCCGTTCGGGCATGGAAATCCTCCGCCGCTCTTCGCAGCTTTGGGCGTGGAGGTAGCTTGCCAACCCGCCCCCTGGAACGAAAAACATTTGCGCGTGATGTTGAGGCAAGGAACGCGCAGCGTGGCGCTCAAGGCGTGGAACTTTGCGGGGCGAGCGGAAGAGCTCACACAGGGCACGCGCGTCGACGTTGTGTTTTCGCTGGAGGAGGATGCCTACGCGATGGCGCGCGGATATCCGGGGTGGGCGGCGGTGTTGCGGGATGTGCGTGCGGCGGCGAAGGGTGTGGCGGTGGCGTGAAGTTAGAGACAGGTTCATAGTGTGGGGCCAGCCGTTCCGGGGTGCAGCCGCGCTTTCCGCGCGGCTCGCCGGGCGGAAGCCCGGCGGCGGGCCGGAAGGCCCGGCCCCACGATCTAAAACGTAATACCTACCAGGAATTCTGCCTGGTTCTGGTTGCTGGACAATCCACCGTTGGAGCTGAGGAAATGTTGCGCGCCCCAGCGGGTGTAGCGGATTTCCGGCGAGATGTGGATCACCAGCAGGTGCACGTCGATCCCGGCGCCGATTACGAATCCTTCCGTCGTGTTCTTGTGCAGCTCGGCCGGATTTGAAGTGGTGGTAGTTGTTGTGTTTCCTGTCGGGGGAAGGGTTTCGGTGATGGTCTGGGTCAACCCCGTAAGTGTGTCCCAGGCGATTCCCGCATCCACGTAGGGCCGCACGATCCTGGAAGGGAATCGGTATTTCGCGAGCAGCGGGAACTCCCAGGCACTCCCCGTGGTCGTGCCTTGTTGGCTCCCCAACCCCAAAAGGCTCGAGGATTCCGAATAGTTCAGGTGCCTATACAGCGCGTCGAGCTCCACCCCAAGACCAAACGGGAGCCGCAACTCGATTGTCGGTCCCACGATGTATCGGTTGGTGTTGGTCTGGTAGAACCCGCTTGCATCCAGGAAGTCCGTTAACGGGACGCCGCCCTTCAACCCAAACGAAAATGGCTGCGCGCAGACCGACATGGCGCCGAGCAACAAGAGGGACAGTGATCTCATGGAGGTGCGGACGAATTACCAAACCATCGGGTTTCTGAAGTGAGCATCCGTAACGGACGGATTCACACCTGTAGTGTAAACGACTCTCCCAGGTACACCCGCTTCACTTCGGGGTCGCGGCCCAACGCTTCCGGGCTGCCGGCGCGGAAGATGCGGCCATTATTGATGATGTAGGCGCGGTCCGTCACGACCAAAGTTTCGCGGACGTTGTGATCGGTCACCAGAATTCCGATGCCGGAGCGCTTCAGATCGAAAATGATGCGCTGCAGTTCCAGAACCTGAATGGGATCGATTCCGGAGAACGGTTCGTCGAGCAGCAGGAAGCTCGGGTCGATCACCAGCGACCGTGCAATTTCGACGCGCCGCCGTTCGCCGCCCGAGAGCATGTAGCCCTGATTGCGCCGCACCTTTTCCAGGCCCAGCTGCGTCAGCAGCCGTTCCATTTTTTCGCGGCGTTCCTGCGCGCGCATGGGTAAAGTTTCCAAAATGGCCATCAGATTCTCTTCGACGGTCATTTTGCGAAACACGGAAGCTTCTTGCGGCAGATAGCTGATGCCCTTGCGGGCGCGCTCGTACATGGGGAGCCCGGTGATATCCTCGTCGTCCACTATGACGCGGCCCGAGTCGGGACTGATCAAGCCGACGATGATGTAGAACGACGTGGTCTTACCGGCGCCATTGGGACCGAGCAGCCCGACCACCTCGCCTTGCTGCACAAATACCGAGACGTCGTCCACCACACGGCGGCCGCGGTAGGTCTTGGAGATCTCCTTCGTCTCGAGTCTGTTCATCAGGCGCTATTTGCGTTTCTGGAGGCGGCTCCTGACTGGCTGCTCCGCGGACCCGTTCACCTGCAGCCTATCATCGTTAGCAAAGTAGGTCAATTCATCGCCGCTGGTATCGCCTTTCAGGCTGTCGACCAGGCGCGGCTTGCCCCCGCGCAGCACCACCTTTTGCTCGTCGGGATAGTATTCCCCGTGCTCGCCGGTGCCGGTGCGCGTCCGGTCCGGGGCACTCTGTACAATCTCCACCGATCCTTCGGCGAACGCCTTCTGCAACCGGGAATCGGCCGAGGAATCCGCGAGAAACGCGCGCAGCTCGCGGCTCTTCACTCGCAAGCCCGTATGGTTCAGGACAACACCGCCCGTATAGACGGCCAAGCGGTCCTGGTCGGTATAGACCAGGTGGGCGGCGCGAACCACGGTCAGCACGGCCGGCGAAGCGGGCGAGTTCTCATTCTCGGCTTTGGGCTGGTCCCACAAATTGGTGATGACGTTGCCATCGGCAATCAGCGTCTTTTTCTCGCGGTCCACATCGATGGTGTTGGCCTGGATCCGATTGGCGCCCTGCCAAAGATTGACGCTTCCTTCGTAGTGCACGGTCCGGTTGCGGTTGGTCGAGATCATCTTTTGCGCCTGGCCTTGCATCGGCTGATCGCCGGAAAGCATGGAGTTCTTCTGGTCTTTCTCAGGAAGCCGGCTGGAGTTCACTTTTCCTTCGGCGGTAAAGTTCCCGGTCTTCTGATCCAGGCGGATGTGATCGGCGGAAGTGGAGCCATTGGCGTCCCAAACGCGGGCCGCGGCGTCGAGCAGCATCACGTTTTCTTTCTGATCCAGGGTCGCCTTGGCGGCGCGGGCGCGGCGGTCGCCCTCTTCGTATGAGAAGTCGCCCTGTTGCTCGATGGAGGCAACCTGGCTGCTGTTCGGCTCAAAATGAGCCACCATTTCGCGGCTAGCCGTCAGGGTGGCGGCGGTATTGCGCTTACGTTCCTCCGCGGTAGGATCGGTGTGCGTTTTGACTTGTTTGGCGCGGAACGAATCGATGTGGTTTTCGCCGCTGTAAGCGATGACCATATCGCTGCCATCGAGCGTGCGGTGGTGTTGATCGGGTTGGTTGGGCAAAAACTCGAGTTTGCCGGGTGAGTGTGTCAGCACCTCCTCGATGTCCTTCCCGCCTGGGCGCATCTTCAATTCGATGACCTCGCTGCGCAGGACATGAGTTTCGCCGAGTTCGTGTCCAGGCGCCGGACGCGGCTTCGCCGTCACCACACTGTTGCCGCTGGTGTTGACGTGCGAAAGAACGCTTTGCTGGTCGGCGGGTGCGAAATTCATCTCCACGCGGGCCGCGGAGATGGTGGTCTCGGAAGTATCCGAGATCGAAGTGAGGCTGGCATTGCCTTGTCCCGTGATCTTCTGCATGTAGCCATCGTCGTCAAATTCCATGACGAGGCTGTCGGCGGCATATTGCAGGTGACGGTTGGGGTATTCGTCGGTGCCGTGCGCGCGGTTCGATTCCACCTTCTTCAGGGCTTTGTCCTGAAGGTGAATTACGGAATCGAAACCCTCAACGACCGTAGTGTCGCGGGTCAACTTCCCCCACGGCTGCAGCAGGATCTGGGCGTTGTTCTCCTGGTACGTCAAGCTGGTGGCTTCGATTTTCATCGGTTTGGCGTTCGCCCCGGGCGGGTGCCAGTCCACTTCGACGTCCTTCTTCATGAGGAGCTCGTGCGTGGTGGGGTCGTAATAGCCGCCGTTGGCTTTACCGACGCCGTTGCGGAACGTGAAAGTGCAGGGGCGGTCGGTCTCGGCTTTGCCGCCGGTGGTATCGAAGGTGACGCCCGAGGAGTGAATGGAAACCAGATCCGGTTTCGGTTCGCCTTCGGCGGGCTCTCCCAAGGTGATGTCCACATCTCCACCGGAGTACAGCTTGTGGTCGTTGGCGAAGTAAGTCGCGGCGGCGCTTTTCACCAGGTCGAAGGCATCGCCGGTTTTGTGATAGAGCCGAAGCTGGACTTCGGTCAGATCGATGCGCGCGGAGTCTTTGGTCTGCCGCGCCTCTTTGGCGAATATCTTGACGGTGGTCTGCTCGCCCTTTTTTTCGGTGTATTCCCAAAGGTCGGCGGTAGAATTCAGCTCAAGCGGCAGGGCTTTGGGTTTGGGAGGAGATTCCGCCTTAATCGCCTGTTTCTGCGCCCGGTAGGTGACGAAAACGACGCTTAGAATGGCGGCCATCGCCACCAGCAACAGCCACCGCGTGCGTCGCATGGATACCTCTACTATAACGCCCGCCGCGCGCTATACTCGCGCATAATGTCCACGGCCGCCATCAAGATTTTCGCCACGGGCGGCACGTTCGACAAAGAGTACAACGAGATCACGGGCCAGCTGTTCTTCCAGGACACGCATCTCGTCGACATGCTCACCCGCGGCCGCTGCCTGGTTCCGGTGAGTGTGGAAACTCTGATGATGATCGACAGCCTGGACATGACCGATGGCGACCGCGCGCTGATTCTCCGCCGGTCGATCGAGACTCCCGAGCAGCGCATCATCATCACGCACGGCACCGACTCGATGGAGCAGACGGCCGCGGTCCTGGGGCAAGGCGTAACCGGAAAGACGATCGTGCTTACCGGCGCGATGGTGCCGTATACATTTGGCAGCTCGGACGGGATGTTCAATTTGGGCGCCGCTCTTGCCCTGGTACAGACGCTTCCACCGGGGGTGTACGTGGCCATGAACGGGCGCTGTTTCGATTGGCGATCGGTGCGGAAAAACCGGCAGCTCGGGGTGTTTGAGGAAGCTTGAGTGAATGACTCCTCCCGCGCGTAGTCTACAGACCACGCCGGGCGGAAGCCCGGCGGCAGGCCCGAAGGCCTGGCCCCACGCGGGCTGGAAGGTTTAGTGACTTGTTGTCAAGAATAATAACTCCTTTATTTGCTCAGTGTACGCGGGAGTTTTTGGCACTCTTGGACGGGGTGTGCTAATAATATCTGCTGGAGCCCGAGGCAACCTTGTTCCGGGTTCCGCTCGTAAACCCGAGTCATTTTTCATCTCAAGAGGAGGGTACACAACATGAAGATTCGTCCGCTTTATGACCGGATCGTGGTCAAACGGATAGAGCAGCAAGAACAGATGCAGGGTGGTTTGTATATTCCCGACTCCGCCAAGGAGAAGCCGCAGGAAGGCGAAGTGGTGGCAGTGGGAAAAGGCAAGCGCCTGGAAGACGGCAAAGTGATCGCGCTCGACGTGCAGGTTGGCGATCGCATTTTGTTCGGGAAGTATTCCGGCAGCGACATCAAACTGGACAACGACGAGTACTTGATCATGCGTGAGGACGAGGTCCTCGGGATTTTGGATGCTGCCCCCAAGGTAGCCAAGAAAGCTTCCTAAAGGAGTCGAAAACGAATGGCGAAACAGATTGTATATTCCGAAAATTCCCGTCAGGCGATTTTGCGCGGCGTCAACCAGTTGGCGGACGCCGTAAAAGTGACGCTCGGCCCCAAGGGCCGGAACGTGGTTCTGGAGAAGAAGTTCGGCGGTCCGAACATCACCAAGGACGGCGTCACGGTTGCCAAAGAGATTGAACTGAAAGATCCGCTGGAGAACATGGGCGCACAGATGGTGCGCGAAGTAGCTTCGAAGACCAGCGACGTGGCGGGCGACGGCACCACGACGGCGACGATTCTGGCGCAGGCCATCTTCCGCGAAGGCGTGAAGGCGGTTGCGGCCGGCGCCAACCCGATGGCTCTCAAGCGCGGCATCGAGAAGGCCGTGGAAGTGGCCACGAAGGAAGTCACCAAGCTTTCGAAGAGCGTCTCGGGCGACATGATTGCGCAGGTAGGCACCATTTCCGCCAACAGCGATCAGACCATCGGCAACATCATCGCCGATGCCATGAAGAAGGTGGGGAAGGACGGCGTAATCACGGTCGAGGAATCGAAGACCATGAACACGGAGCTGGAGACCGTGGAAGGCATGCAGTTCGACCGCGGCTACCTGTCGCCGTACTTCGTGACCGATGCCGAGCGGATGGAAGCGGTGCTCGAGGATCCGTACATCCTGATCCACGAGAAGAAGATCAGCAACATGAAGGACCTGCTGCCGCTGCTGGAGCAGATTGCGCGCGCGGGCAAGCCGCTGCTGATCATCGCCGAGGAAGTGGAAGGCGAAGCGCTGGCTACCCTGGTGGTGAACAAGCTGCGCGGCACGCTGAACGCCGCCGCAGTGAAGGCTCCGGGCTTCGGCGATCGCCGCAAGGCCATGCTGGAGGACATCGCGATCCTGACCGGCGGCAAGGCGATCATGGAAGAGACCGGCATTAAGCTGGAAGGCGTACGCCTGGAAGACCTGGGCCGGGCCAAGCGCATCACCATCGACAAGGACAATACCACCATCGTCGATGGCAACGGCAAGGAGAAGGACATCCAGGGGCGCATCAAGCAGCTGCGCACCCAGATCGACGAGACCACTTCCGATTACGACCGCGAGAAGCTGCAAGAGCGGCTGGCGAAGCTGGCTGGCGGCGTGGCGGTGATCAAGGTCGGCGCGGCCACCGAGACCGAAATGAAGGAGAAGAAGGCCCGCGTAGAAGATGCGCTGCATGCCACTCGGGCGGCTGTCGAGGAAGGCATCGTTCCCGGCGGCGGCGTGGCTCTGCTGCGCGGCTCCAAGGCTCTGCAAGGCTTCAAAGCAGAAGGCGATGAGCAGATCGGCGTGGATATCGTGCGCCGAGCCTGCGAAGAGCCGATCCGGCAGATCGTGGTCAACTCCGGCACCGAGGGCGCGATCGTGGTGGAGAAGGTTCGCGACAACAGCAACCCGAACTACGGCTTCAACGCCCAGTCGGAAGTATACGAAGACCTGGTGTCGGCCGGCGTCATCGACCCGACCAAGGTGACTCGTACGGCGCTCCAGAACGCCGCTTCGATCGCATCCCTGATGCTGACGACGGAAGCGATGATCGCGGAGATTCCGGAAAAGAAGCCGGCGGCTCCGGGCCCGGGACACGGTCCTGAGATGGACTACTAGGCTGGTTGCAGGGTTAGACAATTTGGCCGCGCTTCCGCAGACGGGGGCGCGGCTTTTTTGTTGAGACGGCAGCTGGGCAGACGACGAACGGGGATGGTCTGCCGCACGCGTCTCGGATGCGGGCGACTGGACGGTAGCGGGTTCCCCTCCCGTATGGCTGGGGTTCTCCGGCAGTTTTGGGCGGAGGGCGATGAGGCGCTCCAGGTCTTCGACCGCGCGGCGGTAGAGGCGCTCAGACTGGGCCTGGTAGCGTAGCGCCAGGGACCAGGTGGTGGCGGTTTTGGCCATGCGATGGAAGCCTTCGGCGAGAGCGTAGTTGCGGTTCTGGTCGCGGGTGGTCTCGATGTCGCCATCGCCGGCGAGTTCTTTCGACATGGGGATAAACGGCTCGCCGGAGGGATCGAGAACATCGTTGAGGCACGAGGTGAAGAGGCCGGCTTCGAGGCGTGCGGCGCGGAGCATGGACT
>Ga0335081_10004910_pt1 | contig 21149 bp, 16 predicted proteins | sample Lox_Sample_35_FD_206713 | JGI IMG/M metagenome (GOLD analysis project Ga0335081, IMG submission 206713) | Soil microbial communities from Loxahatchee National Wildlife Refuge, Florida, United States - Lox_Sample_3.5 | ecosystem: Environmental > Terrestrial > Soil > Wetlands | place: USA... | reverse complement strand
ACTTCGGCCCACCCTACAGTTTCACCGTGGAAGTCTTCCCGCAGTTCCCGTTCCCCACATTTGCGAATCCTCTGCCTTCGCAAAGCAATGCGGTCAACTACGATAACCCGTCCACTCCCTATGAAATACAATACAATTTCAATGTCCAGCGGGAACTCTTCTACGCCACCATTCTGACCGTCGGTTTCGTGGGCTCGCGCGGCGTGCATTTGTTCTACCAGCGTGACCAGAATCCGCCCGTTCCCACGGTCGGGCCCGATGGGCACGAAGTCTTTGCGACGCCCGGCCCGTTCGGTATCGCCACTAATCCGCGCCGGAACCCAGCTCTCGGCCCCTACAACGGCGCGGAGCCGGAGGCCAGCTCAATGTATGACTCCTTGCAGGTGAATCTGAACCGCCGCTTCTCACGCAATGTGCAAGGACAAGTCTCCTATACGTGGTCGCATTGTATTGACGATAGCTCCAACACCTACGGACTCGAAGGCGGATTCCCGGCCGAGAATCCGTACGACGTCCGCAACGATCGCGGCAACTGTATATTTGACCGCCGCCAAAATCTGGTTGTGAGCAGCCTGGTGGCAGTGCCGTTTCACGGCAAATTCACGGGTCACCAATTGATCGAGGGCTGGCAGGCGACGGGGCTTCGGTTCATAGTGGCGCACCCTTCACCGTGGGAGACGAGTTTGATCAGTCCGGCGAAGGCGCTGCGTTTGTCAACGATCGGCCCAACCTGAATCCCGGCCGCACAACCGATAACATCACAATCGGCAAGTTAAATGAATGGTTCGATCCCACTGCCTTTTCATTACCACCGGTGGGCGAGTTGGGTAACTCAGGCCGGAATTTCCTGATTGGCCCCGGCTTCTGGAACATCGACTTTTCGGCAATTAAGAATACCGCCATCAAAGAGAATCTGAATCTGCAGTTCCGCGCGGAGTTCTTCAATATCTTCAACCATTCCAATTGGGGATTACCAAACGCCGCGGCATTTTCGCAGGGTGCTACTCCGCTGATCCCCGGGTTGCCCTGTGAAAACGGCGGATGTATCAGTCCGACCGCGGGCCAGATCACGACGATTGCGGCTCCGATGCGACAGATCCAATTCGCGCTGAAACTGATCTTTTGAGCCAAAGGTACTGGGAGGATATCAGTACAAGGTTAGCTACTGGCTTCCCGGCGCCAATTGTATCCTTAAGGCATTCGGCTTCTCGAAAAACTAACTTCGCCCATCACAGTAGCTGCTGCTGTCGTAGCCGCGTTACTGCTTCGCGTGTTGCCAGCCTGGCCGGCGGTATTTGCGGCGAACCGGGTCAACTTCCAGGAAGACGACGCGCTGTTCCACCTGCGCACGATCCATAATCTTCTGGCCCATTTCCCGTACCGTTCGGGATTCGATCCCTATGCGCTTTTTCCCGCCGGGCTGAACGTGCCAACCGGCCCGTTTTGGGATTACTTAATTGCTACCACGGCTTGGTTATTGGCATTCGGATCTCCGTCGCCCCAGTTCATCGATGGAGTGGCGGCTTGGCTGCCCGCGATCCTCGGCGCGCTCTTCCCGGTGCTTGCCTATTTCCTGGCGCGGCGCTTCTTTGACACCACGGCGGCGCGGTTCGCGGTGCTTTGGATCGCCCTGTTGCCGGGCACGTTTCTTTGGATGACGCATCTTGGATTGGCCGATCATCACGCAGCCGAAAGCTTCTTCTCCTTTCTGACGCTGGTGATCCTGTGCGCCGCGGCCGAGTCGTCGGGAACTTCCCGCGTGGTGCTGGCCGTGCTCGCCGGCGTGGCGATGGCAGCCTTCCTGGCCACTCGCCCGGCCGCCATTTTCGTCCCTGCGATCCTGGCGTGTGCCGCGGCCTGGGAGCCGCTGATCGCCTTTCCGACCTTCCTCGCGGCTTCCACGGCCGCGGTCCTTTTTATTCCCGTCACGGGCGCGCTGTGGTCGCAATATACGTGGCTGGCCCTGGCGTGCGCGGTGGCGCTGCCGGCTGCCTCGCTGGGGTTCTCGATCCTGGCGCGCCGCTGGAATTGGCCGCGGGCAGCCGCGCCGATCGCTGCATTGGCCGCACTAGCCCTCGTGTTTGTGGCGCGGCCAAGCCTGGTTTCCTCGCTTTGGTTTCAAGTGAGCCGGGTGATGGGAGTGGGACCCGAGGGCCGCGTCGCCACCACGGTCACCGAGCTCCTTCCCATCTTTCTCTCCGGCAAAGGGTCATGGTGGGACGCGGTGACCGAACGGCTCGGCGTGGTTTGGATACCCGCGCTTCCCGTGCTGGTGTGGGTTCTCTGGCAGGCGATTCGGGGGCGCAGGCCCGCGCTGAGGCTATTCGCGGTTTGGAGCCTGGTCATGGCTTTCGGGGCGCTACTCCAGGAACGCATGGTGGTCTACTTCGCGCCCGTGGCAGCGGTTCTGGCAGGCTTGGCGTGCGCACGCCTGATTCGGTGGAAGCGTCCTCTATTCCGGTATGCGGCATCGGCTGTCCTGGCCGCTGCGGTGATCGCGATCAACGTGCCGACGGCCATTCAACAAGCGCGCCCCGACGATTCTCCCAGTGAGGATTGGCACCGCGCGCTTCTGTGGCTGCGGCAAAACTCGCCTGAGCCCTTTTCCAATCCCGCAACCTGGAGCCAGTATTGTGTCCGGCTCAAACCGGCCACTAGTCCACGCGAGTTGCCCACTTGGGGTGTTGCCGTCTGGTGGGACAAAGGCTGGGCGGTCGAGGAAATTGCCCACCGGGTGCCCATGTCCAATGGCACTCAGGCAGGCGCCGATGATTTAGCGCGCTTTTACGCCGAAACCTCGCCCGAGGCGGCCCTCGGCTGGCTCCACCAGGCTGGCGGGCGCTACGTGATTGTCGATCCCAGCATGCCTGTGATGGGGAATCGGAACAGTTCGTTCTTCTACTCCGTGGTGCAAACCCTGGGCCGCAATTTCCAAGACTATATCCGTGATATGGTCCAGGCCCAGCAAGCCATCGCGTGGAGTGTCACGGTCTATCTCCCGGATTACTACCGCACCATGGCTGCGCGGCTCTATCTCTCCGATGGCGCCGCGGTCGCCGGTACGGGCCCCTGGCTGTTCGAGACGCGGTCCATGAAGACCAACGACGGAGTGGCCGTGGACGTCATCGCCTGGAGTCAACACTTCGCTTCCGAGGGTGAAGCCCAGGCATACGCCGCAGCCCACCCCGCCGCCAAGCTGACGATGGGATGCCTCGATCCGCTGGTGAGCTGCTTCGCGATTCCCGCCGTGCATGGGTTGCACCGTGTCTTCTCATCCGACCCGACGCCGCTTTCGCCGCAGGGGCCCATGCGGGCGGTTAAGATATTCGAGCTAACGGGAGATCGTTAACGCGCCAGCGGCCGGCCGCTAGGAAGCTGCTGAAAAAACCCGCCAAGCCTCCGCTCCGTCCGGTCGCGGCTCGGTAACTGCCTGTGAAGTCGATGCCGCGTTTCCGCGCGCGTGAGCAAGCGGTTCTTGGGCTCTGTCAGCAGCCTGCTAGGAAGCCAACCGGTATTCTTCAAAATTCCCCACCAGGTTGCGGAGACCCCGGCAAAAATTTTCGGCCGAGAAGCAGTCGCGGCGGTTTTGTGCAAACTGGTGAAGCTCTTGCTGGAGCGGCGGGCTGGCCAAGACCGCGGCAATCTTTCCTGCCGCCTCTCGCACGCTGTTAAAGCACAGCTCGGGGCGCCCGCCGACGATCTCCACCGGGCCGCCGGAATTGTGGACGAAGGGAATCGCTCCGGCGCGCAGGATCTCGGCGACTGCGATTCCGAAGTGCTCGTCCTCCATCGTGTGGATGCCGTAGCGGTGGTGCGCGATTTCTTCGACTAACTGTGCGCGTGTCACATTCGACAGGATGCGGAACCAGGGCCGTGATTCGGCCAGAGCAGCGATCCGCTTGCCGTATCCGGGGTCGTCCGCGTGGGAGATGAGCGTGAGCCCGAAATCAACACCGCGCCGCCGCACCTGGTCGACGATGGCGACGGCCATCTCCCATCGCTTGACGCCGTGCATGCGGCCCACAGCTACGGCGGCTGTGCGCCTCGATTCCCATGGGATGTTTGGAAACTCGCCGGGCACTGGGGGATGAAGGATCACCGAGCCGGTCCCGTGGACCTGTCTGATCCTGTCAGCGACGAACCCCGAATTCGCCAACGAGAGATTGCGCCGCATCCCTTCATTGGATATGTGTGCCACGCTCTGGCATATCCCGCGATAAGCCGTCAGCAGCCCCGGAATCCGGTGATACCACCGGTATTCGCCCTTGGGCCGCGGCAGGAACACCCAGGGGTAATGCACATATTGGAGACCTGGTCGTCCGAAATCGAGCTCGTTCTGCGTGCCAAGCAAAACGTCAAAGTGTGCGCGGCTGTCGAGCTCTTGTGCCCAGCGCATCGTGCAACAGACTTGCAGTAGCGCGCCGGGCGTGGGCAAAGCACGTAAGGCGATCTGATAGCTGCGAGGCGCGACTTCGACGGCGAACTCGCCCGCGCGCAAGGAAGTGCCGAAGCTGCGATTGACGGCGGAGCAATCCACCGGACCCAGTGTAGCCAGCGTCACATCGAACTCTTTACACAGCGCCTCGATGGCCCATGCGGCCACCGCGTTGCCTCCGCCGGAAGGGTGTACGTAGGGGTGTGCGATCAATACTCGTTTACGCAGCATGAGTGACTCCAAAAATCGGACCGGCGACTCGCCGCCATTCGTCCGTCCAGGTGGTGGCCCACCTCGCGCGGACATGCTCGCGCATCGACGCCAGCAGCGCCGGGTCCGTTTCGATTCGCGAAAGAATTTCTGCAAGTTCTTGGGCTGTGCGGAACAGAAAGCCGGTCTCGCCATCTGAGACTTGTTCTCGCAGGGTCCGACTGTAGTTGAGCGCGCACACCGGGACACCTGCGCTGAATAAGTCGACGATCTTCATGGGCAGGTCGAGCCCCGAGCTGGAGCGGTGCAAGCTCAAACCAATGACGGCGCGCGAGAGCAAGCGGCGGTAACCCTCGTCGCTGAGGTATCCGGTGTGGATTCTGAAGCCCGCACGCCGCAGCCGAGCGATGCGCGGCTCCATCTGTTGCCGGCGCGGCCCATCGCCGGTGAGATGAAATTCGAAGCGGCAAGTGCCGAGCGACTCGAGGCATTCGAACAGCAGTTCCATGTCTTCATCCGCTGTCCAGCCCGAGGGGCAAACGGCGATGAGCGGCAGGTTCGCCTGCGCAGGCGCCCAGTTGCGTTCGAGCGGCCGGTCGTACAGAACCTTGGCACGCACATGGAACTTCTCGTCCAGATCGGCCTGCATGGTCTTCGAAACGCAAAAATGGTTTTGGGCGCGGCGACCGGTCCAGGCCTCGTAGCGCGCAGCCAGGCGCGTGAGGAAGTGTCTGGCGCCCAGGCGCAGACCCAGCATCGTGTACCCGTAATTGTGCCAATCCACCATGAACGGCACGCGCAACAGGCGGGCAGCGATCCAAATGGCCGCCAGGGTCGGAAACGACGGTGGATTCTGCACCAGGATCGCGTCCGGCCGGCGGCGCAGCAGGACGGCCAGCAGTTCGATGAATCCCCAACCCAGGCGGAGGCACGCCGCTGCGAACCATCCGGCTGATGTCTTCGGGCCGCGCAACCCGAACCCGCGAAGGACATGCAGTTGCACGCCCTCGGGAACGGCAAACTCGTGCTCCCGGTATCCAATCAGCAAGACCTGAGAGCCGGCGCGCGCCAGTTCGCGCGCGTGGTTCAGCATCCGTGGACTGCGGGCGAGATCTCCGACCACCACAACCGCCATGGAAGAACGTTTCACAGCCGTTGCTCCAGAAACGCTTCTTCCAAGCGCCCCGCAACCAGGCGCCACGCGCGGTCTGTGTGGCGCAGCACGCGCGCCTCGTGCGAAATGATGATGACTGCCGGGCGGAATGGCAGACGCTCGAGTGTGTGCATCAGGCCGGCTATGCCGTTCTCATCCAGATGATTGGTGGGCTCGTCGAGAATGAGCAGATCCGGGCGGCGCAGCAGGGCGCGCGCGATCACCAAACGTTGCCGCTGGCCGCCCGAGAGCCGGACACCCTGTTCGCCAATCTCACTGTCGAGTCCCTGGGGAAGCTCGCTCACGAACGGGCGCGCCCCGGCCCAACTGAGAGCTTCCCAGATCGCTTCGTCGGAGACCGCTCCAGCCCCATAGGACACGTTGTCGCGAACATTGGCGGCGAACAGAAACGGAATTTGCGGAACAATCGCCATGCGAGAACGCAGCGCGTGGATATCGATCTCGTCATAAGGGCGCCCATTCACGAACAGCGCCCCGCAGCGCGGCCGGTAGAAACCCAGAATCAGAAACAGCAGAGTGCTCTTCCCGCTTCCATTGGCGCCGATCAGCGAGATTCGTTCGCCCCGCTGAATGTCGATTGAAGCGTCTTCGAAAATAGCCTTATCTCCGTAGGCGAAGCTCAGGTTCTTCGCGCACAACTGATGGATGGCGCCGACTGGGACGGCTCCCTGGTAAGGTTCGCGCTCCGGGACACGTAGCACACCGGCCACGCGCGCGAAGGCCCGCAGGCCCATGCGGATCGCCGGCACGGCTTCCACGATGGTTCGGGCTTGCGAGGCGAATAGCGCGGCAAATACGTAGAAGGCCATAATCTGGCCGCTGGTCGCGCGGCCTTGCGCGATCGCCCAACCTCCTGCCAGCAGCACCGCCAGTGTGCTGGCTAACAACAGCGCACTCTGGAATAGTTGTTGGCCGGAATCGAATCGGCTTAAATCGAGCGAGACTTGGCGTAAGTTCTCGACATTGTTGCCTTGCCGCTTCATTTCGATCCGTTCGGCTGCCTGAGACTTCGTCAGGTCCATCGCGCCGATGGCAAACCGGACTCCACGGGCGAACTCCTCGAACGCTTGCCGTAGCCGCTCCTGCCGGAACCAGGCCTTCCGGGTCATCATGCGGTTCAAGGTAAACAGCGCCGGCGCCGAGACACCAATGATCAGGGCGTACCGCGGCTCCGTCCAGAACAAGAGAAGAAACAACACCATCGCGGAGAGCGCCGCGGGCAGCAGATTCGCCGCCAGCGCGTTGTTCATCGACTCAATCCAATTCGTCTCGTAGACCAAGGTGACATGCAGACGTTCCGCGTCCACGCTGGTGTGGAATCCTCGGGGCAGCTCATACAAGCGTTGGATGGATTCCTGTCTCAATCGGGAAACGACTTCCTGGCTGGCGCGCAGCGCGGCCATCCTGGTCCACCAGGCTAATAGGAGGGTACCCACCTGAATGCCTAAAAGGCCGCCGATGGCGAGCAACAAGCCGGACGTGTCACGCGCCGGAAGTACTACATCAAATGTGCGCCGCAGCAAAGCGGCAAGCGGAATGTATGCAAAGGATTGCGCAAATCCGGCCGCCGTTATACCGCATAGTAAGGCCCGATACGGCCAAAAATAACGGAGGTACTGCAACCAGAGCTGATACTTTGTTTCGCGCACTCGGGGCTAGAATACAACGGTGAGCGGCGCCCAGAAGACGCGAAGAGTTGTAGTTACGGGTGGTGGTACTGCTGGGCATATCTTCCCTGCTCTGGAGTTCCTGGAGGCGTACCGCCAGGAGTACAATGCCGATGGGTGCTATATCGGATGCCGCTCCGGGCTGGAATCGAAGCTGGTGCCTGGCCGAGGTGTGCGGTTTGAGGTAATTCCCGGACTGCCGTGGGCGCGTGAGAGGTGGTTCGGCCAATTCCGGGCTGCGGCCTCCCTGCCAGCGGGGATTCGGGCGGCGCGGCGCATCCTGGTACGCGAGCAAGCGGAAGTGGTGATCGGCACGGGCGGCTACGCTTCGTTCGGCACTTGCGCTGCCGCACAGACACTCGGTATTCCCGTAGTCATCCATGAAGCCAACGCGGAGCCGGGCTTGGCTAATCGGATGATCGAGCATTTTGCATCGTTGGTCTGTGTGGGCCGCCCCGAGGCCGCTTCACATTTCCGGCGACCGGTAGTCGTGACGGGCGTACCGTTTGGCAAGATTGCCCGCTCGGGTCCGCCGCAAGGGCCGCCATGGCAGTTCTTAGTGCTCGGTGGTTCCGAAGGGTCACCCGTTCTGAATCAATTGGCCCCCCTTCTATTTGGGGAATTGCGAAGAAGAGGTCTGCCGTTTACGGTTCGGCACGTCTCCGGCTTCGCCGATCCTGCCGCTATCGAGCGCGCCTACGCCACAGCAGGTGTTAGCGCACGGGTAGAGCGGTTTGTCGACCCGATTGCTTCCCTGTATGCGGGCGCCGCATTGGCCGTGACCTCGGCAGGTGCTCGCACGCTGGCGGAACTGGCTGCGGCAGGTGTGCCGGCATTGCTCGTTCCCCTGGAAGGCGCGGCTCACAACCACCAAGCTGCGAACGCGCGCCTGTACGCTTCACACCTCGGGTATGGGTTGGTTCTCGAGGATCCCTGGCAGATCGCCACAGTCGCGGGCAACATCGAGCATCTGGTCAGCAATCCCGCAGAGATGCGTGTGTTCTCGCGCCGCGCAGCGGCATGGTGCCAGCCGAATGCAGCGCGCGACCTGGTGCATGCCTGCGAGCGCTATCTGTTCGCGCACCGTTTCGCGCCCGCAAGGAACCCATTTACGGTGAAAGCGGCGTCTTAGCAGGCTGCTGGAAAAGCCCGCCAAACCTCCGCTCTACGGTCGCGGCAACGGAACGCTTACGGAGCCGCGACCAAAGGGGGTGCCTTTGCGATCGCTTTGCGTCCAGGAGGCCTGCACTACCCAAGAAAGGCTAGCTTCGGCGAGCTGAAGTTGGCGAGGTTCGGAAAGACGGTGGCGAGGGCGGCCTCTGGGATGCCGAACCAGGAGCAGAGTGTGGCGCCGTATTGATCGATGGACGTGGTGGGAATCCAGCGCCCGCGCACATCGGCGTCGTCCGGCCCGCCCAACTCGAAGGCTGGAAACTGGCCATAGATTTCTCCGCCCTGGACCGCGCCGCCGACGACCAGATGATGGCTTCCCCACGCGTGGTCGCTGCCATTTCCAGACGTCGGCTGAAACGTGCGGCTGAAATCGGATTCGGTAAACGTGGTGACGTTTTGCGCTAGGCCGAGTTCCTGGGTGGCGTTATAGAATGCGGCCAGCGCTTGACTCACCTGCGGGTAGAGATTCTGATGGGTGGCGATTTCGTTGGTGTGCGTATCGAAGCCACCGAGTGAGCAGAAGAAAATCTGACGGCGCATGCCGAGAATGCTCTGGACTGCGACGATCTCGGCCACTTGCTGCAACTGCTGGCCCAAAGACGTCGTGGGGAATTGCGTCTTAAGCGATGTGCCTTTGGATAGGGCGTTGCTTAACGCCTGAGCGTCGGTAATGCTGTTGGCCAGCGTGTCGTTGGCCGCTTGCACCAGAGTCATGCCACTATCTGTGGCAAGCAGACTGGTGAGCGCATTCCAGCGAGCCTGCGAGGCAACCGATTGGTTGAACCCGGTCAACTGGAGCGATTGACCCGGCGCCAGAGCTACCGGCTGGGTCTGGGTCCCCGCGCCTTCCAGCGTGTTGCCGGCGACTGAAGAAAATGTCGGGAATTGGGAGGAGTTGATGTTCTGAGACGCGATGTAATCGGCGGCGCGCCCCGCCCAGCCGGTGGGGCTATGACCCTGGGCAACTGAGGTTTGCCACTGGAGCTGTTGATCAGAATGCGAAAACAGATTGAGAGGAATCGGCGCCTGCTGAGCTTGATAAACCGCGCGCGTGAGCGGTTGGACCAGGGAGCCGACATTCGCCACGACCGCTAGCTCTTTACTCGCAAATAGGGAAGCTACATCCGCGAGATCAGCATGGAACGCGTAAGCAGCCCCGGAAGCGCTGGTAACTGGTGCGGTGAGCGCGCTTCCGGGGAGCGCGAGATTGCCGCGGATGGATGTGTAGGCCTTATAACTCGCGTCATCCATCGGAACGATCAGGTTGTTGGAGTCGTTGCCGCCAAACAGAAAGACACACACCAACGCTCGATAATCCGGACCACTTTGTGCCAGCCCCGGAAGCAGCCCAAAGGGGCGCAGCGCCAAAGTCCCGACCGAAGCTGCTCCGATGCGAATCAATCCACGGCGTGTAAGCATTTCGATTCCCTCTGCTCTATTGAATGACCTGATACTCGCTGGAGGTCAACACCACATAAAGTGCCGCCTGTGCACGAGCCAGCGGCGTAGTGGCGCTGTTGGCTGCGTTGGTCGCCGCCGTCTGCAAAGCGGCGGACATGCTATTGTGCACGAACACGGAATTGACATGGTCAACCATGGCGGACGTGTCACCGGCCAAGGCCACGAAAGGTGTCAAATCGAGTTTCACGGCTTTGTCGAGAGTGCCGTATAAAGCGGTGTTCACCATGTCCGAACGGAAGGCCGCGGTCTGCGTGGAATAGATCTGGAACTCCGGCCCTAGTAGCCCTTTCGCGGTGCGGTAGCCGGGCGAAAAATAACTGAACACGCTGGGCGGGTGAAAGAGATTCTGGCTTTGCAGATTGGCGTAACGGTTCAGGTTGTTGCCAGGGCTCATCGTGGCATTTAAGCCGCGCACCAGATTCGCGATGAGTAATACGGGTTCGCGCAGGTGGCCGAAAGAAGCGGTTTCGGTGGATGGTGAATCGTAGGCGCGCGCCTCGCTGTCGGTAAGGATCGCGGTGATCACCGCCTTGAGATCCCCGCGCACGCCGCTGCCGTTATTCAGGAACACATTCGAGACACGCTCGATGTACACAGGGCTGGGGTTGCTGGTGACCAGGTGCTCAATCAACTGCTGGCTGACAAACGGCGCCATGGTGTCTTGCGCCATCAGAGCATCCAGCAGCGATTCGAGATCCTGCTCCGCGGTTTGTCCGGCCGGGATCGTGATATTTCCGAAAATCTGCTTGGCGCTGGTGTCGTGATTGTGCTCAACAGCAAACATTTGGCCCAGATAGAACTGGGGGTTGTTGGCCTTCGCTGTAACGCCTGGCGCGGTGGGATACGTCCAACCCGTGAGTACGCGCGCCATGTTGGTCACGATCGCCTGGTTGTAAATCGGCACAGGCTGATGGTTGGCATCGAGCATGGGGCTTCCATCGGCGTTGAGCTCGGTGAGGCCCAGGGTAAATAACTGCATCAGCTCGCGGGCGTAGTTCTCGTTGGCGGCGGTGTCCTTTGCCGGGTTGGCTTTGTTGTTGTTCGCCATGTTCAGGTAATTGCCCATGGCGGGGCTCAGCGTTACGCCTTTGATGAGGTCGCGATAGTTGCCGAAGGCATTGTCCCGGAAGATGCGCCAATACGGCGGATAAGCGTAGGCGTAGCCGGTTTGCACCGCGGAAACCACCCAAATCTCCGAGAGCGCGAATGCGACCCGCTGGCGGAGCTGGTCCTGGCCAGTAACGGCGTTTTGGAAGAATGCGCTCTGAACCGGGGTAAGATCCCGATTGGCTTTTCCGTCCGAGTTCAGGATTGGCTGGTCCGGCAGGTCGGAAGTATTCAGAGAAAACTGCCAGTTCAGCCAGCCCTCGATACCCAAAGACTGCACCTTGGCGATGTCGGCGGGGGTGGGCCCCCACGCAGCCTGATCGAGCAGACGGGCCGCTGCGCGGTCGCTGACCACCGAGGACGTTTGCGCAACCGCCAGGCACGGCAACCAGGCCGCCGCGAACGTGACCCAAAGAAATGGCTTCTTCATCGTAGGTCCCCAGGAGCGTACGTAAGCTAGGAACCCAGATGGTCTCAAAAAGTGTCGCCGGGGAGTCGAAAAGTTTCGTCCGGAAAATCACTCATTGCGAAGAGCCGATGCCGGATCGATCCGCGTGGCCCGGCCGATCGCTGGAGCGGCTGCGGCGGCCGCGATCAGTCCGACGAGTGCGACAACCAGCACGATCGCCCCTGGCTCCCAGGCAGGGATATCGAATAACACGCGGCGTATCCAGACGGCAACCGAGGCGTAGCTACACAGCCCCGCGGCGAGACCCGCAGCCGTGGACAGCAAAGCGTCGCGCGAGAACAGGGCAATGATGCGGACCGGCTGTGCTCCCAACGCCACTCGTACGCCCACTTCGCGGGTTCGGGATCTCACGGCATGATCGAGGGCGCCATAGAGGCCGATGCTCGCGAGCAATGCTGTGATCAAGCCAAACATTGCCGATAGCAATGCAAGGAGGCGTTCTTGCCAGAGAGATGCTTCGACCTCTTCGCGCAATGTGTGTACTTCGATAAGCGGCAATTGCGGATCGAGCGAACGCAGGATTTTGCGGACCGGCTCGATCAATAGTTCCGGGCGCTCCGGCGTCCGCAGATGCAGAATGAACTCGGAGTCGAAGCCATCGACCTCCGGATTGTAGACCGTAGGAGGAATCGGTTCCCGTAGCGAACGGTATTTCGCATCGCTGACGATGCCAATGATCTCGTCATTGCCGGTGGCGATGCCGCCCGGGCCGGGCATTCCGAACCGTTGGCCAATCGGATTTCGGGCCGGGAAGAAACGCCTGGCGAACGCCTGATTGACGATCACCTTGCGCGCTGACCCGGTGTTCCGGTCGAACCAGTTGAAGGGGCGGCCGGCAAGCACATGCATCCCCATGGTGTCGAAATATTCCGGTGTTACATCGTTCACGCTGCTGTCCAGGAAATCACTTGCGCTGATCCGGGCTCCGGCCACTCCAAAGGTGGCTTTCACTCCCGTGCCGCGCATGAGCGCACGCGAGGCGATACTGGCAGCGCTAACAGTTGGCAGCGTCCTGGCTCTCTCCATCAGAGTCCGGCTAAAGATTCTGCTTTGCTGCGGCGTGTAGCCGTTCAAACCCGTGTCGATCGTAAGTGTGACAATGCGATCGCGATCAAAACCCGGATTCATGGAACGCATGCGCGCGAGCGTTTCGACGAGCAAGGCTGCTCCAATCAGGATCAGCGTGCATATGGCCACCTGGGCCGTGACAATCAGGTTGCCAGCCAAAAGGCGACGCGTAGTGGCGCGGCCACCGCGCAACGAGTTCGCGACTTCAGAGCGGGCACACCGCAGCGCCGGCGATAACGCGAACAGGATTCCAGTCAGCAGCGTTGCGCCCATGGCGAATGCGAGTACGCGGAAGTCCAGGACGACGTGCACGCGTAGGGGTTGTAGGACCGCTGACCGATCGCGAAGCGGCGGCAAACCGCGAAGCAACAGAGGGAGGCATGCCGTCGTTAGCACGATGCCGGCCAAGCCTCCGAGCAGCGAGAGCAGCAGTCCTTCGGTGAGGAGTTGTCGTACGATTCGGCCGGGTGTTGCTCCTAAGGCCAATCGAACGCCTATCTCCTGAGCGCGCGCCGCAGAGCGGGCCAACAGCAAGCCAGCGAGATTCGCACAAGCCATCAATAACAGAAGCGCGACCCCGGCCATCAAGACTTCGAGGCTCCGAGAGAATTGCGCGCGCAGCGTGGAAACGCCGTTCACGGTGGACTCCAGACGCAGGTGGCTACGGATGGGCGCGTCTGGCGTCGCCATCACTTTGACCGACGGAAAAATCCGGCCAAGTTCCTCTTGGTAAGCTGCATACAACAGCGGATCGAGCTGAGCGCTAGCGCCATCGAATGGTACGCCACTCCGCAATCGGCCGAAGATCTGCGCAAAGAGCGGCCGAGCGTCAGGGTTCATACCGCCAAATGGTTTCACCAACAACCGATCCAAGGCCGCGGGAACGCGAATGTCAGGGCTGGTGTCGGCCGCAAGGCCATTGAAGGCCTCGGGCGACACACCGACAATCGTAAACGGATGCCCGCCCAAAACGATGCCGCGGCCAAGAACAGAAGCGTCGCCCCGCAGTCTCCGCTGCCAGAAGTCGTAACTGAGCACGGCGTTCCTGGCTGCGGTGCGCTCGTCTTCAGCGGAAAGGACGCGGCCGAGATAGACCGGCACACCGAGAGAAGAGAAAAAATTGGGTGAAACCAGATGGACCCGCACACGCTCCGTGGTAGTGCCGCCGCTAAAGGCGACGTCTGCCTCGCCCTGACAGATCACGTCGGAAAAGTCGAAATCTCGAGAAGCCACCGCATCGCAGAAATTGTAGGGGAGGTCCCACGTCACGAAGTCATTCGGATGCACCTCCACCAGGCGAACCAGGTTCTCCGGATGCGCGACTGGCAACGGCCGAAGTAACACGGCGTTTACGAGACTGAAGATGAGAGTGTTGGCGCTGATGCCCACGGCCAGGAGCAAGACCGCAGTAATGGCAAATACCGGGCTCTTCGCCAGCAGGCGAGCACCGAAGCGGAGGTCGCGTAGCAACTCGGGCATCGACGCTTTATAGACTACAATCGCCGTGCGCCACGCGCTAGTGCGGGTTCAATCCACACGGCGGATCTTGGCGCCGGCCTGCGCCAGTTTCGCCTCGATCTTTTCGTACCCGCGGTCGATGTGATACACGCGATCGATTACGGTTTCTCCCTTGGCGACGAGCGCTGCTAAGACGAGTGACGCACTCGCGCGCAGATCGGAAGCGATGACTCCGGCGCCCGTCAGTTGGCGTGCCCCGGCGACGATCGCCTGGCGGCCGTCGAGGCGGATGTTCGCGCCCATGCGCGCCAGTTCCTGCGCATGCATAAACCGATTCTCGAAAATGGTCTCGACAATGATGGAGATGCCTTCGGCCTGCGTCATCAGCGCCATGTATTGAGCCTGCAGGTCAGTGGCAAAGCCAGGGTATTCTTCGGTGGTCATATCCACCGAGCGAAGCTTGCCGCCGCCGCGGACGCGCAGCGTGGTGTGGTCGGGTTGTGTCACGTCGACGCCGGCCTGTTGCAGCTTAGACACGAGCGCACCCACGTGCTCGGGGTTGCACTCGGTAATGGTTAAATCGCCGCCGGTGATGGCGCCGGCAATCAGGAACGTACCTGCCTCGATACGGTCGGGGATGATGGTATGCTCGGCGCCGCCCAGTTTCTCTACTCCCTGAATACGAATCGTGGTGGTACCCGCGCCTTCGATCTTCGCGCCCATTTTGGTGAGCAGCTCCGCCAGATCGACCACCTCCGGCTCGCGCGCGGCGTTCCGCAGGACCGTTTCGCCTCTGGCCAGAACCGCCGCCATCATCAGGTCTTCCGTACCGGTAACCGTGATGCGATCGAAATGGACGACCGCGCCGCGCAATCCGTCTGCAGCCTCCGCCTCGATGTATCCATGAGCCTGGTTAATGCGCGCCCCTAATTGCTCCAGGCCGAAGATGTGCAGATTGATCGGTCTGCCGCCGATGGCGCACCCGCCCGGCAGAGATACACGCGCCCTGCCACTACGTGCCACCAAGGGCCCCAGCACCAGGCTCGAAGCGCGCATGGTCTTGACCAATTCGTAAGGCGCTTCGGGGCAGACGATTTTCGGCGTCTCCAGATGCACCGTCTCGCCATCGACTTCGGCCTTCGATCCGATATCCACCAACAGCCGCTGCATGGTGCGGATATCCCGTACCCGGGGAACGCGTTTCAAGGTCACCGGCTCATCGGTGAGCAGCGCAGCGGCCAACGCCGGCAGCGCCGAGTTCTTGGAACCGTTGGTGGGAATCTCTCCCCGCAAGGCGGTTCCGCCGAGGATGACAAATTTATCCATTTAAAGCCTTCGTTATACTTCCGCCGGCAGCGGCCAGCCTACGTTCTGCATCTTCGCGACCAATTCCGGTTCGCGCCATCAGGATCGCCACGCGCACCTGATCCCCGGCGGCCGCCAACCATTCGCGGGCACGCTCATCGGAGACGCCGGCCGCCTGTGCCACGATGCGGCGTGCGCGATCTGCCAACTTCGCGTTTCTGGGCTGGACATTCACCATCAGGTTGCCATACACATAACCGAGCCGAATGAACGCTGCCGTCGTGAGCATGTTGAGCACCAGTTTCTGCGCGGTGCCGGCCTTCATGCGCGTCGACCCGGTGACTACCTCGGGGCCGGTTAGCGGTGTAATGGCGATCTCGACGGCGCGGGCCAGCTCGGAATCGGGTGTGCAACTCAGTCCGACGGTGACCGCGCCCAAGCGGCGGGCTTCGGCTACCGCGCCCAGCACGTACGGAGTGCGCCCGCTGGCAGCGATGCCTACCAGGACGTCACGGCCGATGAAACCGCGCGCCAGAAGATCGCGGGCGCCGCTCGCAGGATCGTCTTCACTCGCTTCGGTAGCCTGGCTGAGAGCCGCTTCGCCTCCGGCAATGATTCCCTGAACGAGGTCCGGCGGAACGCTGAACGTGGGCGGGCACTCCGAAGCATCGAGCACGCCCAGACGGCCGCTGGTGCCGGCGCCGATGTAGAAGAGCCGGCCGCCATTGTGAAATGCAGCCACGATGGCGTCCACGGCACGTGCGATGGATGGCATTTCCCGCTCGACTGCATCGGCTACCTTCTTGTCTTCCGCATTGATGATGCAGAGAACTTGCTCAGTCGGCAAGGCGTCGATCGAGGCGGATGCAGGGTTCGATTGTTCGGTGAGGAGCTTTTCGAGCACGCTATATTCAGGATAGTGCGACGCGGCGTCACCCCGCTTTACGGGCTCGCCTCTCCTCCCGGTCCAGCGCTTCCCGCAGCAGCATCTTCATGTATGTTTGGTAACCAATGCCTTTCTTTTCGGCGAGCTTGCGAGCGCGCTCGATATCCGCATTGGCAATGCGAATCGTGATGTTGCGTGACTCACGTAGCAGTGTGGCAGGCCCACCACGGTGTGCCGTGCCATTCTGCATGACTGCGAGCAAGTTCTTACCGGCCGCGTCCATGTGGTCGTCCCACCATTTCGCTTCTTGCCTCTCAGATTTGAACTTTGGTACCACGAGTTTTCTCATCGTCAGATTCCTCTAAGCCGCAAATACTCGAAGGCCTCTCGTTTGGAGGCCTCCATCGCAGTAATGACCCTCACCAACTCACCCTGGAGTGTCCATACAAGCTTTAGAATGCGCATCTTGTCGGTATGTCCGATCGAGGTCCAACGCTCTTCGTTCTCGGCAATTGCGTAATCAAGGTCCACGGGTTCGTCTACCAGCGCCTGCTCGGCCTCTTCCGGCTTCACGTGATGGCGGCCCGATGTGGTTAATATGGGCCTCATCCCAATCGAAGCTTAGGTCGTCTGCTGTGTTTCAAGTATACATACAGTGCACATATGGTCCAATTGCCGCGCTCGCGCTACATTCAAATAGTGCGATATTTCCTCCGGCGCAGACACCCACCCGTCAACGCGATTTTACTGGTGGAGAGCGGGTCGCGGCGCCTGCTCGAACGCCTGGTTCCGCACTTGCGGCAAAACTGGGGCAGCGATATCTTGATCGACCTGGTCACTTGCTATTCCGGTTTGCCCGAGGGCTTCCATCCGGAGACCACGCGCGTCTATCCAGTCGGCGATTACCGCGGCCGGCGGTTGCGCGGGCAGTTGTATCGGCAACTCCGCAAGAACCGCTATGCGTTTACCGGCATCATCTGCTCGGGTGAGCCATTGATGACGAAATGGAAGTGGGCGCTGGCGCTGCGCGTTCCCGCCAAGGTTTTCCTCATCAACGAAAACGCGGACTACTTCTGGTTCGACATCCACAACTGGAACAAGATGCGAATCCTGGCGCTGCAGCGTTCCGGTTTAGCCGGTGCCGGGGCGGCCCGCATGCTGGCTCAGGTGATCGCGTTTCCGTTCACTTTGCTGTATCTGCTACTCTATGCAACGGCCGTTCATACCCGTAGGGCCTTGCGCAGGAGCTGATATGAAAACGATTCACGTGAAAGAACCGGGCGGCGCCGAAAAAATGCTGCTGGAGGACGTCCCCACTCCCTCCCCAGGCGCCAAACAGGCGCTGATTCGCATGGCGGCGATTGGCGTGAACTTCATCGACGTCTACTTTCGAAAGGGGCTGTACAAGGCCGACATTCCGATCGTGCTCGGTAATGAAGGCGCGGGGACGGTGGAAGCCGTTGGACCGGGCGTTACCGAAGTAGCTGTCGGCGACCGCGTGGCCTGGGCCATGCAGCGGGGCTCTTACGCCGAATACGCTCTGGTGTCCGAAGCCATGCTCGTCAAAATTCCGGATGGCGTGGACTTACAAGCCGCGGCGGCCGCGATGTTGCAAGGCATGACCGCGCACTACCTCACGCATTCCACCTATCCGCTGCAAAGCGGCAAAACCTGCCTGGTTCACGCCGCGGCCGGCGGTACCGGCAGCCTGATCGTGCAGATGGCGAAGATGCTCGGGGCGCGGGTCTTCGGCACGGTGTCTACCGAGGAAAAGGCGAAGGTGGCGCGCGCAGCCGGGGCGGATGAGACAATTCTGTACACGCAGCAGGATTTCGACGCCGAGGTGAAACGGTTCACGGGAGGCGCCGGGGTCGACGTCGTGTACGATTCGGTCGGGCAGTCCACGTTCGACAAGAGCCTCAATTCGCTGAAGCCGCGCGGTCTGCTCGCGTTGTTTGGTCAGTCGAGCGGCCCCGTGCCGCCGTTTGATCCGAACATACTGAATGGGAAAGGTTCTCTCTTTCTGAGCCGCCCCAGCCTGGCGCACTACCTGCTCACTCGCGAGGAACTGCTGTGGCGCGCCGGTGACGTGCTCCAGTGGATCGCCGCTGGCAAACTCAAGCTGCGCATCGAGCGCACCTACCCTCTGGCGAACGCGGCAGCCGCGCACCGCGATCTGGAAGGACGCAAGACAGCCGGCAAGTTGCTTCTGATCCCACAGTGATTCATGACCCTGCAGGCCAAGCTGACGTTGGGCTCCGTGGTGTTGGCGAGCCTCATGGTGGGAGTGGTTTCGGCCGTCGATCTCGCCAACGAGATGCAGCGCCAGTTTGAATCGACGCTCGAACGAGCGGACACGCTGAAAACCGTCGCCTCCCGCATGATCAGCCAGTCGATCAATCGGCAGCGCACGAAATCTCTGCGCGAGGCGCTGCTCGATCCCGACCTGCAGAGCCTGATGGTCGACATCATTAGTGCCTCGCACGCGATTCTGGAGGTAGCAGCGGTCGATCCGGATACGAGCGAGATCCTGCTCGACAGCGACCCGACACAGCTGGGCAGGAAGTCGCCGCAGTACGACGACTTCACGCCTCTGGTCGTCTCCAGTTCCTGGTGGAACAAGCTACAGGTGCTGCTGCGTAGCGGCAGGCGGTACTATCAGCTCGAGCAAAAGCTCGGAACTGCCGAACAGAAGCCTCTGCTATACGTCCGTGTTCTGATTGCGCCGGCGCTCATTCGCCGGGACATCAATCCCATCATGCAAAAGGACGCGCGGGTGGCCCTGCTATCGGTCATCGGCGCGGTCATCCTGACGTTCGTGTTCTCGGCGCTGGCTTTTCGGCCCTTGGGACGATTGGGCCACTTGCTCGACCAGGTGGCGCGCGGCGAGTACGATCCCGAGAAACTGGCGGTTCCCCAGCCTACGGGAGATGAGCTGGCGGTGATGGCGTCGAAGGTCAGCCTGCTGGGTCAACGCTTGCGTGGTGCGCAATACGAGGTCTCAGATCTGCGCGGTAATATCGACCGGCTGCTGCAGGATCTCGAAGACGCGGTCTTCATCTTTAATCGTGAACTGCGGCTGGTGTTCGCTTCGGGATCGGTGGAGAAATTCCTGGGCACGGAGCGGTCTGGGCTGGTGGGTAAAACGATCGCGGAGGTGTTCCAGCCGAATCAGACCCTGAGCTTGTTGATCGCGCAAGCTTCCCAAACCGGCCGGCCGATTCGCAACCGGCGGGTGCCCGTTCCTGGCCTGGCGGAAGGCGCCGGCCCCGCGGTAGTGCTGCTTTCGGTGGATATTCTGGAAAGTCTTCCGGGAACGGCTGGGTCGGCAACGGGGCTGCTGGTGCGCCTTCGCGACCCCGAGGCCCAGCGCAAGATCGGCCGCGAGTTGCAAACAGCCGATCGGCTCTCGGCGATCAGCCGCGTCAGCGGAGGCGTCGCTCACGAGGTGAAGAACCCACTGAACGCGATCCTGCTGCACGTGGAGGTGGCCCGCGCGAAGCTGGCTCAGGGCGATACGGAAGTCGGCCCCGAGATGGAAATTATTTCCCGCGAAATTCTGCGGCTCGATCGCGTGGTGAAAACTTTCCTCGATTTCACGCGGCCGGTGGAACTGAACCTGAGCAACGTTCCGGTGCAGGAGTTGGTGGCGGAAATTCTGGACCTGGCGCGGCCGCAAGCCGAGAGTTCCCAAATCCAGATCACGGTAGCGCAAGAAGCGGAAAATTCCGAAGTGCGCGTGGACCGCGACCTGTTGAAACAGGCATTTCTGAACATTGTGATGAATGCGATCGAAACCATGCCCGAGGGTGGCGAGCTCGGGGTGCAGTCTTCGGTGAGCGAAGATACAGCGGAGATTCGGATTTCCGACACCGGGCCCGGGATCCCACCCGAACTGCGCGACAAGATCTTCCGTCTGTACTTTACGACCAAGAAGGAAGGGTCCGGTATCGGATTAGCCATGGCATTTCGGATCGTGCAATTGCACGATGGTACAATCGATTTCACAAGCGAGCCCGGGAAGGGCACGACGTTTGTGATCCGCCTGCCTCTTGCGGTCTAAGCGAGGATCCGGGATGAGACGCGCACAAATGGTTTTGGCAGCATGGCTGGCGCTATCATCCGCTGGATGTGTGCTGCGGGGAAAACAGCAGGCAAATGCCACGACGCCTCCGCCAGCGCCGGCGCCGGCGGTGCGGCCCGCCGCAGCCACGCCGCGCCCGCAGCCACTTTCCATTCCGCAAACCCAAGCGCAGTTGCCGCCTCCCCAGCCGATCAGTCCTGAGGCCATGGCTACGCTGCAGCAGGCGCCACCGCCGGTAGAAACCCCGGCCGAACCACGGGCGCCGCGCCGCGCGGCTGGACCAGTGGCCGCTCCCGCGCGCGCGGAAACACCTCCCGTGCAGGCGCAGACGCCGCCGGTTGTGGCGCCGGCCGAAGCCGAGCCGCGTCCGACCGTGCAGGAGATCGTCGCGCCCGCTGAGTTGAAGCGGCTGCAGGAGTCCGCAGACGGCCGCAAGCAGGAGATCCGCAAAGTCCTCGAGCAGGCGCAGGCGCGCGGCCTCAACCGCGATCAGCGCGAGATGGTAACCCGCATCCAATCGTTCGTGCAGCTCTCCGACGAGGCTGAGAAACGTGGCGATATGCGCCAGGCCGACGCCCTTGCCGAACGCGGGCAACTTCTCATGAGGGAGTTGCAGAATGGCGGCCGCTAGCGATTTCGAGCGCCGCCGCAA
>Ga0335081_10004907_pt1 | contig 21151 bp, 21 predicted proteins | sample Lox_Sample_35_FD_206713 | JGI IMG/M metagenome (GOLD analysis project Ga0335081, IMG submission 206713) | Soil microbial communities from Loxahatchee National Wildlife Refuge, Florida, United States - Lox_Sample_3.5 | ecosystem: Environmental > Terrestrial > Soil > Wetlands | place: USA... | reverse complement strand
GGAGCGAGCGGCCGCTTTGCTGGATGCCGGCAAGGCCCTCGATCCGCGAAATGTCGATGAGCTGCGGCGGATTGGCGAGCCGCAACTTCATGGTCGGGAGGAGCGTATGTCCGCCGGCCAAAATCTTGGCGTCGGCGTTCTTGCCGAGGAGGCTCGCCGCCTGGCGCAGCGTCTCCGGGCGATGGAAGGTAAAGCTGTACATCTGAAGTCCTCCGTTCCTCAGGCCGCCCGCGCCGCCTTGCCGAACTTTTGCAGCACCGCCCACACCGCCTGCGGCGTCGCCGGCATGTCGATCGCCTCGGTGCCCAGCGCGTTGGTGATCGCGTTCATCACCGCCGCCGGCGCCGCGATCGCGCCGGCCTCGCCGCAGCCCTTGATGCCGAGCGGATTGGACGGGCACTTGGTGACCGTGGTGTCGACTTTGAACGACGGCAGGTTGTCGGCGCGCGGCATGGCGTAGTCCATGTACGAGCCGGTGATGAGCTGACCCTTGTCGTCATAGACGGTGTGCTCGAGCAGCGCCTGGCCGACGCCTTGGGCGACGCCGCCATGCACCTGGCCTTCGACGATCATCGGATTGATGATGACGCCGAAATCGTCGACCGCGGTCCAGCCGACGATCGCGGTCTCGCCGGTGTCGGGATCGATCTCCACCTCGCAGATGTGGCAGCCGGCCGGGAAGGTGAAGTTGGTCGGGTCATAGAACGCGCCCTCCTTCAGGCCGGGCTCGATCTCGCTGGTCGGGAATTTGTGCGCGACATAGGCGCCGAGCGCGACCTCGCCGAACGCCGCCGACTTGTCGGTGCCGGCCACCGTGAACTTGCCGTCCTTGAACACGATATCGGCCTCGGCGGCTTCGAGAAGATGCGCGGCGATCTTCTTCGCCTTGGCCTCGACCTTGTCGAGCGCCTTGGCGATCGCCGACATGCCGACGGCGCCGGAGCGCGAGCCGTAGGTGCCCATGCCGAACTGCACCTTGTCGGTATCGCCGTGGACGATGCTGACCTGCTCGATCGGGATACCGAGCCGGTCGGCGACAAGCTGCGCGAACGTGGTCTCGTGCCCCTGGCCGTGGGCGTGGCTGCCGGTGAGGATCTCGACCGATCCGGTCGGATTGACCCGCACCTCGGCCGATTCCCAGAGCCCGACGCCAGCGCCGAGCTGGCCGACGAGCGCCGAAGGCGCGACGCCGCAGGCCTCGATATAGGTCGCAAAGCCGATGCCGCGCAGCTTGCCGTGCCGCTCGGACTCGCGCTTGCGCTTGCCGAAGCCCTTGTAGTCGTGGATCTGCAGCGCCTTCTGCAGCGAGGCGTTGTAGTCGCCGGCGTCATAAAGCGATGCGACAGCGGTCTGATAGGGGAACGACTTGACGAAATTCTTGCGCCGCAGCTCGGCGGGATCGACGCCGAGCTCGCGGGCGCCGACTTCGACCAGCCGCTCGACGACGAAGGTCGCTTCCGGACGGCCGGCGCCGCGATAGGCGTCGACCGGCACGGTGTTGGTGTAGACCGCGTCGACCTCGCAATAGATGTGCGGGATGTCGTACTGGCCGGAAAGCAACGGGGCGTAGAGGAAGGTCGGCACCGCCGACGAGAACGTCGACATATAGGCGCCGAGATTGGCGGTGGTATGCACCTTGAGCGCGGTGATCTTGCCGTCGGCGTCGAACGCGATCTGCGCCTTGCTGACGTGATCGCGCCCGTGCGCGTCGGTGACGAAGCTTTCCGAGCGCTCGGCGGTCCATTTCACCGGCCGGCCGATCTTGCGCGCCGCCCACAGGCAGACGACCTCCTCGGGATAGATGAAGATCTTCGAGCCGAAGCCGCCGCCAACGTCGGGCGCGATCACCCGGAGCTTGTGCTCGGGCGCCATGCCGACGAAGGCCGCGATCACGAGCCGCGCCACATGCGGATTCTGCGACGTGTTCCACAGCGTCAGGTGGCCGCTGCCGGCGTCGTATTCGGCGAGCGCCGCGCGCGGCTCCATCGCGTTCGGGATCAGCCGGTTATTGATGAATTCGAGCGTGGTGACGTGCCGGGCGTTCTTGATGGCGGCGTTGGTGGCGTCGGCATCGCCGAGATGCCAGTTGTAGATGGTGTTGTTCGGCGCGGCTTCGTGAATGAGCGGCGCGCCCCTGGCCGCGGCCTTCGCCGGGTCGACCACTGCGGGCAGCACCTCGTAGTCGATGACGACCTTCTCGGCGGCGTCTTTTGCCTGCGCCAGCGTGTCGGCGATCACCACCGCGACCGCATCGCCGACGTGATTGGCCTTGCCAACGGCGAGCGCGGGGTGCGGCGCCGCCTTCATCGGCGAGCCGTCCTTCGAGAACACGGCCCAGCCGCAGATCAGGCCGCCGAGCTTGTCTTCGGCGAACTGCGCGCCGGTGAACACGGCGGCGACGCCGGGCATCCCGGCCGTGGCCTTGGTGTCGATCTTGTTGATCCTGGCGTGCGCGTGCGGCGAGCGGATGAAATAGATCGCGGCCTGCCCCGGCCGGCTGACGTCGTCGGTGTAGTGGCCCTTGCCGGTGATGAAGCGGTGATCCTCCTTGCGGCGCACTGCGGCGCCGATCCCGGTCGCACTCATGGCGGTCTCCTCCGGCGGTTTTTGTCGGGACGCTCGTTCCCTCGGCAGTCTGTTATTCGGCGGCCTTGGCGGCGGCGGACGCCGGCATGGCCCGCGCCCCGGCCGCGATCGCCTTGACGATATTGTGATAGCCGGTGCAGCGGCAGATATTGCCTTCCAGCTCCTCGCGGATGGTGCGCTCATCGAGGTCGCGGCCCTTGCGGCGCACGATGTCGATTGCGGTCATGATCATGCCGGGGGTGCAATAGCCGCATTGCAGTCCGTGATGTTCGCGGAACGCCTCCTGCATCGGATGCAGCGGGCCATCGCCGGCTACGCCCTCGATGGTGAGCACGTCGGCGCCCTCGAGCTGCACCGCGAGCACGGTGCAGGATTTCACCGCCTTGCCATCGATGTGCACGACGCAGGCGCCGCATTGCGAGGTATCGCAGCCGACATGGGTGCCGGTAAGCCGCAGATGCTCGCGCAAAAGCTGCACCAGGAGCGTGCGCGGATCGACATCAGCGATGACGGATTTGCCGTTCACGGTGAGGGCCACGGCAGCCATATGCGCCTCCTCGAAAATCCCCCAAAATGTCTCGTTTGCCGGCGGCTCGCGGCCGTCGGGTGCATGTGAGGGCGAAATCGCCTCGATTTCGAGCGATTTCGCCCTTTGGAACGAGAATTAGTCTGAACCGCGGCGTAGCCGCCGGTCAAGGAATTTCACCGCGCCGGAGGTCGCAGCCGCCATTCACGAGACCGTGTAGGCGGCGCCGGATCAACCGCTCGGCGGCGCGACGCTCGCGGCGAATTTTTGGAAGAAATCATCGGCCAGTTTCTTGGCGGCGCCGTTGATCAGGCGCTGGCCGATTTGCGCGATCTTGCCGCCGACCTGCGCCTCGACGGTGTAGCTCAAGAGCGTGCCGCCGTTCTTTGGCGCAAGTCTCACCGTCGCCCCGCCCTTGGCGAAGCCGGCGACCCCGCCGTCGCCCTGGCCGGAAATCTTGTAGCTGTTCGGCGGATCGAGATCCGACAGCGTCACCTTGCCTTTGAACCTCGCCTTGACTGGCCCGATCTTGGTGATCGCAACCGCCTGGAATTCGGTGTCGGACAATTTGTCGAGCTGTTCGCAGCCGGGGATGCAGGCCTTGAGCGTCGCCGGGTCGTTGAGTTTCTCCCACACCGTCTCCCGCGTGACCGGCAGGTCGTACTCGCCGTTCATCGTCATCGCCATGGCCGCTCCTCCTCCTCACGCGCCGCACCGCGCGCCGCACGACAAACATTCGCGAGCACGGCGGGGATTGGCGGACAATATCGCGCCCGCTAAGCATAGAGCCTGCAAGGCACGAGGGGAACCGATGCCGGATATCAATGCCGACGGCTGCAAAATCCACGTCGAGGTAGCCGGGCCGCAAGGCGCGCCGGCGCTGATGCTGTCGAACTCGCTCGGCACCAACCTGCGGATGTGGGACGACCAGGTCGAGCCGTTCACGCGCCACTTTCGCCTGATCCGCTATGATCGCCGCGGCCACGGCCAATCCGACGCGCCGAAAGGCCCCTACTCCATGGAGCGGCTCGGCCGCGACGTGCTCGCGATCCTTGACGGGCTCGGGATCGAGAAGGTCAACTGGTGCGGATTGTCGATGGGCGGCATGGTCGGGCAATGGCTCGGCGCCAATGCGCCGGAGCGCATCGACAAGCTCGTTCTCTCCAACACCGCCTGCTACTACCCCGATCGCGCATTCTGGGCCGAGCGCATCGCCGTGGTCCGCGATGGCGGCGTCGCGCCGCTTGCGGCGTTGACCATGGAGCGATGGTTCACCAAGGACTTTCGCGACCGCGCGCCGCCGGCAATCGCGCGCATGACCGAAATGTTTCTGAAAACCGATCCGGAAGGCTATGTCGGCTGCATCGAGGCGATCCGCGACATGGACCACCGTGCGCTGCTTGCAAAGATCGCCGCACCGACGCTGGTCATCGCCGGCCGCCACGACCCGGCAACGCCGCTCGAAGGCAACGAGTTCATCCGCGCGCGCATTCCCGGTGCTCGGCTCGCCGTGCTCGCGACCGCCCATATCGCCAATGTCGAAGAGCCGCGGGCCTATGCCGAGACGGTGCTGGAGTTTTTGCAGAGCTGAGACGGGCCCTCACTTTACGCTCGTCATGCCCGGCCTTGTGCCGGACATCCACGTCTGACGACGAGCGGATGACAGTCGTGGGTGGCCGGGACAAGCCCGGCCATGACGCCACCGGAATACTCGCTCCTGAACTGAAAAGCGGAAGGTGGGCCGCGCAAGATCATCCGCCCTGGTCGCGAAACTCGTGCGGCGTCATGCCGGTCTGCTTGCGGAAGAAGCGGGCGAAGTGCGAGGGATCGGCAAAGGCGAGCTCTGCGGCGATGTCCTGGATCGGCTGCGCGGTGAATACCAGCTGGCGCTTCGCCTCGGTGAGCACGCGCTGGCGGATGAGATGGCCGGCAGTAACGCCGGTCGCGCGTTTGACGTGATCGTTGAGCCGGTCGACGGTCATCGCGAGCTTCTCGGCGTAGAAACCGAGCTGATGCTCCTTGCGGAAAAACTCGTCGACCAAAGTGCGCAGTCGCGCGACCGTGGCATCGGCCGGCTGCAAGGTCACGCTGCCGGTTCGCGCCCGGCTCGCCGCGAGCCGCACCACACCGACCGCGATCAGCGCCAGCAGGCCCCGCATCGCCAGCCGGTAGCCCTCACGCGCCAGGCTGTGCTCTTCGTTGAGTTCGGCGCAGAGCGCCGACAGCCGCGCCCGCTCGGTCTCGTCGGTGATCGGAATGATCGGCTGCGCCGCGAGCGCGCGCAGTCGCGCCATCGCCTGCCCGGCGCGGTCGGCGAACGCGCCGGCCGCATCCTCGGTGAAGGTCAGCACCCAGCCGTCGGTCATGTTGGGCTCGAAGCGGAAGCCGTGGGCGATCGCCGCCGGCACCAGAATCGCCGCTGGCGCCGTGAAGGGCAGCTTCGCGGCCTCGAACATCATCTCGCCGCCGCCGCGCTCGATCAGCAAAATCTGCGACAGGTTGCGATGGCGGTGCGCGTGGATGGTCCAGTCGTGGATCGAGGATCGCGAGGCGATGGTCTCGACATGAATGAAGTCGAACGCCTGATCGTCGGGCGGATCGCCATACAGATGGAACAATGGCAGCGTGCTGGCCATAGCCCAAGCATAGGCCGTTCGCGACAAAGAAGAAGCGGCCGCGGAAAATGCGCCGTCAGCTTTGCACAAAAAAAGCGGCAGCCGCATCGCGGCCGCCGCCTTCGCAGATGCAAACTGTCTTGGCGGGAGGTCCTTACCGGTCCATGCCGCCGCCGTGCTGGCCGCCCTGACCGGGCTTCTGGCCGCCATGCTGCTCGCCCGGCTTGCCCTGGCCGCCCTGCTGCTGCTGGCCCGGTTTGCCCTGGCCACCCTGCTGCGGGTTCTGCCGCGGGTTGTTCTGCTGTTGCTGTTGGTCGCGTTGCGGCTTCTGCTGTTCATTCGACATGGACGTTCTCCAGTTATTCCGAGGGGTTCGTAGCGACACTCGATAAACGCGCGACGGTCGTCTCCGGTTCCGGATTCCGCAGTCGGATATTTGTGCAAAGGCTTGGAATATCAGGGAAAAATGGTGTGGAGGGCGGCCCGAAGCGTTGCCGCATCGTCGCTTCCCTGTTAAGGCTTCATCAAGTGGCCCACAAAGACGGCGGACGCATGGAATATTTCGTCCAGCAGCTCATCAACGGCATCACGCTCGGCTCGATCTATGGCCTGATCGCCATCGGCTACACGATGGTCTACGGCATCATCGGCATGATCAATTTCGCCCATGGCGACATTTTCATGGTCGGCGCCTTCACCGCGCTCATTGCCTTTCTGGTTCTGGTCGCCGTCGGGATCACCGCCGTGCCGCTCGCCCTGTTTCTCGTCCTCCTCATCGCCATGGCGCTGACCGCGCTCTACGGCTGGACCGTCGAGCGCATCGCCTACCGGCCGCTGCGGCACTCGTTCCGCCTGGCGCCGCTCATCTCGGCGATCGGCATGTCGATCGTGCTGCAGAATTACGTGCAGGTAGCGCAAGGCGCGCGCGTCAAACCGCTGCCGCCGCTCGTCCATGGCGGCTACACCTTGCTCGAAGGCCACGACTTCGCCGTGCGGCTCTCCAACATTCAGATCATCGTCGTCGTCACCACGCTCGTCCTGATGCTCGGCTTCTCGTTCCTGGTCGCGCGCACCCGGCTCGGCCGCAACATGCGCGCCTGCGAGCAGGACCTGAAAATGGCCGCGCTTGTCGGCGTCGACGTCGACCGCACCATCTCGACTACCTTCGTCCTCGGGGCCGCGCTGGCCGCGGTCGCCGGCCTGATGTTCCTGCTCTACTACGGCGTCATCGATTTCTTCATCGGCTTTCTCGCCGGCGTCAAAGCGTTCACCGCAGCGGTGCTCGGCGGCATCGGCTCGCTGCCCGGCGCGATGATCGGCGGCATCCTGATCGGACTGATCGAGACGCTGTGGTCGGCCTATTTCTCGATCGAGTACAAGGACGTTGCCGCGTTCTCCATTCTCATCATCGCGCTCATTTTCCTGCCGACCGGCATTTTCGGCCGGCCGGAAGTCGAGAAGGTGTGAGCAAAGGGAAGGCCGCGCGCCGCGCGCGAGGGGGAGCCGATCACTACGCGCATCGACGTTCTCGCTGCGTTGAAGGAAGCCGCGATTGCGGCGCTCATCGCGTTCGGCCTGTTCGTCCTGCTGATCGGCTTTCGCACCGATCCGGGGCCGACCGGCGCGCTGGTCCTTTCGACGCGCTTTGGCGTGCTCGCCGCCGTCGTCGCGGCGGTGTTCTTGGGCGCCTTGGCACGCGCGCTCGTCTTGCAGCAGTTCGCCGGTCCGATCGAGCGCATGGTGCCGGTTTCGCTAAAGGCGGCGCTCTCGCGCATGGCGCCCTACGCTACCGCAGCGTTCATCGCCTTCGCGATCTTCGTTCCGATCATCTTCTACAACAACCGCTATCTGCTCGATCTCGGTATTGTCACCGCCACCTATGCGATGCTCGGATTCGGCCTCAACATCGTGGTCGGCCTCGCCGGACTTCTCAATCTCGGCTACGCCGCGTTCTACGCGATCGGCGCTTATTCCTACGCGCTGATCGCGCTGACCTTCGGGCTATCATTCTGGATTTGCCTGCCGCTTGGCGGCGTGCTGGCCGCGCTGACCGGAGTCTTTCTCGGCTTTCCGGTACTGCGGTTGCGCGGCGACTATCTCGCCATTGTCACGCTCGGCTTCGGCGAGATCATCCGTCTCGTTCTGCTCAACTGGCAGAACCTGACCGGCGGGCCGAACGGGATTTCCGGAATTCCCCGCCCGTCTTTTTTCGGCCTGCCGTTCAACGCCACCGACCATGGCTTTGCCGCGACGTTTGGGCTTGCCTACTCGCCGACCCATCGGGTCGTTTTTCTCTATTATCTCATTCTCGCGCTAGCGCTGCTGACCAGTTGGGTCACCCTACGGCTGCGCCGGCTGCCGATCGGCCGCGCCTGGGAGGCGCTGCGCGAGGATGAGATCGCCTGCCGCGCGCTCGGCATCGACACCACGACGACCAAGCTTACCGCCTTCGCCATCGGGGCCATGTTCGGCGGCTTTGCCGGCGCCTTTTTTGCCACCCGGCAGGGCTTCATCAGCCCGGAATCCTTCACCTTTACCGAATCGGCGTTCGTGCTGGCGATCGTCGTGCTCGGCGGCATGGGCTCGCAGCTCGGCGTCGCCGTCGCCGCCGCCGTGATGCTCGGCGGCTTCGAGTTCTTCCGCGAGTTCGAGCAGTACCGCATGCTGGTGTTCGGCGCCGCCATGGTCGCGGTGATGATCTACCGGCCGCGCGGGCTCATCGCCACCCGCAAGCCGTCGGTGTTCCTGCGCGAGCAAAAAATCGTTCCGGCCGCCATCGTCGGCGAAGCGCGCACGGGGACCCCGGCATGACCGCGGGCGCGATCCTCACCGTCGAGCACGTGACCATGCGCTTCGGCGGCCTCCTCGCCGTCAACGACCTCTCCTTCATCGCGCGCGAGCGCGAGATCACCGCGCTGATCGGGCCGAACGGCGCCGGCAAAACCACGGTGTTCAACTGCATTACCGGTTTCTACAAGCCGACGGTCGGCAGATTGCGGCTCGTCCATCCCGGCGGCGCATCGTTCCTGCTCGAGCGGCTGCCGGAATTCCGCATCGCCCGCGAGGCGCGGGTGGCGCGCACCTTTCAGAACGTGCGGCTGTTCGCGGGCATGACGCTTCTGGAGAATCTCTTGGTTGCGCAGCACAACGCGCTGATGGCCGCCTCCGGCTATACCGTGCTCGGTCTGCTCGGCTCACGCGGCTATGCCCGCGCCGAGGCCGAAGCGATCGACAAGGCCCGCTACTGGCTCGACCGCATCGGGCTTGCCGGGCGCGCCGACGATGCCGCGGGTGCGCTTCCCTACGGCGCCCAGCGCCGGCTCGAGATCGTGCGCGCGATGTGCACCGACCCGGTTCTGCTCTGCCTCGACGAGCCCGCCGCCGGCCTCAATAACCGCGAGAGCGCGGAGCTCAACGAATTCCTGCACGCCATCCGCAACGAGCACGCGATCTCGATTCTCCTGATCGAGCACGACATGGGCGTGGTGATGGAGATTTCCGACCGCATCGTCGTGCTCGACTATGGCGAGAAGATCGCCGACGGCACGCCGCGCGCGGTGCGCGACGATCCGAAAGTGATCGCCGCCTATCTCGGCGTCGCCGACGCGGAGGTGGAGACCGTCGAGGCGGAGGTCGCCCGATGAGCGCTGGAGCCGCGCCATGAGCGAACCGCTGCTCGCGCTGCGCGGGGTCAAGACCTATTACGGCAACGTCATCGCGCTCAAAGGCGTCGACGTCGAGGTCAACGAAGGCGAGATCGTGGCGCTGATCGGCGCCAATGGCGCCGGCAAGTCGACGCTGATGATGACGGTGTTCGGCAATCCGCGCGCCAGCGATGGCGAGATCCGCTTTGCCGGCCGCGCCATTACCGCGCTCCCGACCCATGAGATCGCAAAATTGCGTATTGCCCAGGCGCCGGAGGGCCGGCGCATCTTTGCACGCATGACGGTGATGGAGAATCTGCAGATCGGCGCCACCGTCGCCGCCGGCGCTGATTTCGGCGCCGACCTCGAGCGCGTGTTCGCGCTGTTCCCGCGCTTGCGCGACCGTGCCGGCCAGCGCGGCGGCACGCTGTCCGGCGGCGAGCAGCAGATGCTGGCGATCGGCCGCGCGCTGATGAGCCGGCCGCGGCTCGTTCTGCTCGACGAGCCCTCGCTTGGGCTGGCGCCGCTCTTGGTGCAGCAGATCTTTGCCGCCATCCGCGCGCTGAACGAGCGCGACAAGCTCACCGTGTTCCTGGTCGAGCAGAACGCCTATCACGCGCTCAAGCTCGCCCACCGCGGCTATGTCATGGTCAATGGCGAGATCACGCTCGCCGGCAGCGGGCGCGAATTGCTGCGGCGGCCGGAGATCCGCGCCGCCTATCTCGAAGGCGGCGCGCGCTGATGGACACCGACAGTCTCTATGCCGGCGAAACCGTTGGCCACGTTATCCTCGTCACCGGGATCCTCGGCGGCGGCGCCGCGTGGCTCTCCGGCCGCGCCGTGGCCAACGCCTGGCGCCCGCAATGGCAGGTCGTGATCGCGGCCGTGCTCGTCGGCATGGCGGCGCGATTCATTCATTTCGCGCTGTTCGAAGGCACGCTGCTGTCGCTACTCTCGTTCAGCTGCGACACCCTGATCTTCCTCGTCTTGGGGCTCGCCGCCTGGCGAGCGACGCGGGCGGCGCAGATGGTGCGGCAATATCCCTGGCTCTATGCCCGCGCCGGGCCGCTCGGCTGGCGTGAAATCGAGCAAGAAAACACCGGCCAAAGGTGATAGCCTGCGGCAACGGACAACTCTCCTCAGGGAACTCCTTCGGACATGAGCAAGCTGCGGCTTGGCGCCTTTGCGCTCCTCTTCGGCATTCTCGGCGGCCCGGCCTTGGCGCAGGACATCACCATCGGCGTGCCCGGCCCGATGACCGGCGGCCAAGCGACCTTCGGCCGGCAGATGAAGGCCGGCGCCGAGCAGGCGGTCGCCGACCTCAACGCCGCCGGCGGCGTGCTCGGGCGCAAGCTCAAGACCGACATCGAGGACGATGCCTGCGATCCGAAACAGGCGCGCTCCGTCGCCGAGAAGCTTGCCGGCATGCGCGTTCCCGTCGCGATCGGGCATTATTGCTCGTCGTCCTCGATCCCGGCCTCGGACGCCTATCTCGACGGCGGCGTGCTGCAGATCACGCCGGCCTCGACCAATCCGCTGTTCACCGATCGCGGCATGTGGAACACATTCCGCACCTGCGGCCGCGACGATCAGCAGGGCAGCTTCGCCGCGGCGTATCTGGCGAAAAACTTCAACGGCAAGGCAATCGCCATCATCAACGACAAGACCACCTACGGCAAAGGCCTGGCTGACGAGGTCAAGAAGTCGCTCAACGCCATGGGCGTGAAAGAGAAGCTCAACGAATCCTACAATCAGGGCGACAAGGACTTCACCGCGCTCGTCTCCAAGCTCAAGCTCAACGGCATCGATATCGTCTATGACGGCGGCTATCACCAGGAGGCCGGGCTGATCGTGCGGCAGATGCGCGACCAGGGCCTCAAGACGATCCTGATGGCGGGCGATGCGCTCGCTTCACACGAGTTCTCCTCGATCACCGGGCCGGCCGGCGAAGGCGTGCTCTTCACCTTCCCGCCCGATCCGCGCAAGCGGCCGAGCGCCGCGGCCGTGGCCAAGGAGTTCAAGGACCAGGGCGTCGATCCCGAGGGCTACATCCTCTACACCTACGCCGCGATCCAGATCTGGGCGCAGGCCGCCGCTAAGGCCGGCACCGTCGATCCGCAAAAAGTCGCCGCCGCCATGCATGGCGCGACCTGGGAGACGGTGCTCGGCCCGATCTCCTTCGACAAGAAGGGCGACATCACCGCCGGCGGCTGGGCGGTCTATCGCTGGGACAAGAACGGCAACTACGACGAGATCACGAACGGCGGCCGGAGCTAGGGCGATGTGGGTTGCGTGGCCGGGTTTATCCCACCGAATGTCCGCGATGACCGCTTTTGATCATCGAGAAGCCGAGGATGACTTCATGACCGCCCGCTCTATTCGTGTGGTCGCATTCTTGGTCCCGCTTCTAGCCCTGGGGACTCTCCTCTCATCGAGTCCGGCTGGCGCCGCCGCTCGAAATTCCACTCCCGCAGCATTCTGCGCCAGGGATTTGAGTTTTGCTCATCGACGAACCACTCGCCATGATCGCATCGCGCTTCACTGTTACTGCTGCGGCAAAGACGAAAATGGGCACTGCAACCATCAATGCTGCGATTAGACCTAAATTCGAGCGGACTCAGCCGATCTTCCCCAGCATCGGGAACGCATCGAGGAGCCAGTAGCTCGCCTGCGTGACCGCACCGGTGAGGAAGGCGACGCCAGTGAGGACGAGGAGACCGCCCATCGCCTTCTCTACCAGCCCGAGATGGGTACGGAAGCGGGCGAGGAAGGCGGCGAAGCTTTCGACCGCAAACGCCGCAATCAGGAACGGGATGCCGAGGCCCAGCGAATAGACCGCGAGCATCAAGGCGCCGCGCGTCACCGTCTCCTCGGATGCGGCGACCGCAAGGATCGCGGCTAGGATCGGGCCGATGCATGGCGTCCAGCCGAGCGCGAAGGCAAGCCCCATCAGGTAGGCGCCCCACAGCCCGACCGGCTTGGCGACCTCGAGCCGCTTCTCGCGCATCAACCAAGCGATCGGGGTGAGCCCGAGGAAATGCAGTCCCATGACGATGATGGCGGCGCCGGCGAGGATCGCAAGCTCGCCCGAATAGGCGCGCACCAGCGCGCCGACGGCGCTGGCGCTCGCGCCAAGCGCGACGAAGACAGTCGAGAAACCGAGCACGAACAGGAGCGCGGCGGCGAGCGTCTCACGCCGCACCCGCGGCTCGGGCTCGGCATCGGCGAAGCGCTCGAGCGAGGTGCCGGTGAGATAGATGAGATAAGGCGGCACCAAAGGCAGGACGCAAGGCGACAGAAAACTCAACATCCCGGCGAGGAGGGCGGCGGCGATGGTGACGTTCGGCATGGCGCAGTCATGCCCGCCCCCTCCCGGACGCGCAAGCGCGCGGGTGCGAGCCCCGCGAGGATGTGATGAAATGTCATCGCGGCGCGCGCGGTTCGGCGCCCGCAATGACGGCGAGGACATTCGTGCGCAACCTCATCACCGACGTTCCCGGCGTGACGGTCGGTCATGCCAGCGATGTGCGGCTCGGCTCCGGCGTGACCGCGATCGTGTTCGACGAGCCGGCGGTGGGCTCGGTCGATGTGCGCGGCGGCGGACCGGGGACGCGCGAAACCGCGCTCCTCGATCCAGCGCAGACCGTCGAGGGCATTCACGCAATCGCGCTCTCGGGTGGCTCGGCCTTCGGGCTCGATGCCGCCTCCGGCGTGCAGGCGTGGCTCAAGGAACACAACCGCGGCTTTCAAGTACGCACCGCGCGGGTTCCGATCGTGCCGGCGGCGATCCTGTTCGATCTCCTCAATGGCGGCGACAAGGACTGGGGTCGATTCCCACCCTATCGCGAGCTCGGCTATGCCGCGACCGCGGCCGCCGATCTTGATTTTGCGCTCGGCACCGTCGGCGCCGGCACCGGCGCGGCGACCGTCAACTGCAAGGGCGGCATCGGCTCGGCCTCGGCGCAAAGCGTCAGCGGCCACATCGTCGGCGCGATCGCGGCAACGAACGCGACCGGCAGCGTGCTGATCGGCGGCGGCCCGTGGTTCTGGGCCGCGCCCTATGAGCGCGACGGCGAATTCGGCGGCCGCGGCCTGCCGGCTTCATTTCCCGCCGCCGCCTTCGAGGTGCGCACCAAAGGGGGCGCACATGAGGCGACGACGCTCGTTGCGGTCGCGACCGACGCCATGTTGACCAAGGCGCAGGCGAAGCGGCTTGCGGTCATGGCGCAAGCCGGCATGGCGCGGGCGATCTATCCGGTGCACACCCCGCTCGATGGCGATGCGGTGTTTGCGGTTTCGACCGGCCGCCGGCCGCTCGCCGATCCCTTGCTGGCGCTAACCGAACTCGGCGCGATTGCCGCCAATGTCGTGGCGCGGGCGATCGCGCGCGGCGTTTATGCCGCCTCAGCGCTCCCCTACCCCGGCGCGATACGCAGCTGGAAGGATCAATTCGAGCGCTGAGACGGCGGCCGGGCGCGGTAAAAAAGCCGACGCCATCTTCAAAAATGCCAAGTTTAGCCAAAGTTTGGAGCGACAATCGCGGCGATGGCGCACCACGGGTATCGCTGCACCCATAAGTGCCGCGGAAACCACAATGGTGATCTTTCACACAGCGCCGATGCGTAGTCGTTGACTCGCCCGCGGATTGCGCCTTCACTTAGCTGCGCGGAACTTCGCCGGACAGCACAGAGTTGGCGCGTTACAGAGTTGGCGCGTTAACGGGAGAGTTGCGATGCGCGTGGTGGTGATCGTCGTCGCCGCGTTGATGACGCTGGGTCTCGCGGCATTCGGCATTGTCGCGGCCCAGAAGGTGGTGACGAATACGACGCCGGTCGCAACGCAGAGCGCCCCGACGGGCGCTGCCCGCGACACCGACGCTAACGCGACGCCGCGCGGACCGGTGGTGCGGGTCCTCGACGCCTCGCCGATCGTCGCCGCCCCAATTGTGCGTAGCGAACCCGCCGCGCCGACGCGCGTTGCCCAGAATACCGCCGATGCGACCCCGGCGGCGCCGCAGAGCGCGCCGGAGAAGGCCGCACCCGCTGCCGCGCCCAGCACCCCGGCCTGCGACAAGCCTGGCGGCATGGGGCTTGCCCGCACTGTCGAGATCGACACCACTGGCGGGCCCGGCTTCGGCTTCGAGCACTTCAAGCAATATGATTTCCTGCGCGACAAGGAAGTCGTGCTCACCTTCGACGACGGCCCGTGGCCTGAGAACACGCCGATGGTGCTCAAGGCGCTCGCCGACAATTGCCTCAAGGCGATCTTCTTCGAGATCGGCGAGCACGCGACCTGGCATCCCGAGATCGCCAAACAGGTCGCGGCGGCCGGCAACACCATCGGCAGCCATACCTGGTCGCACAAGGACCTGGCGCGTAATCCGTATGCCAGCGACCTCGAGCAGGCCAAGCAAGAGATCGAGATGGGGGTGAGCGCCGTGCACATGGCGGTCGCCGGACCGATCGCGCCGTTCTTCCGCTTCCCCGACCTGCAGCATCCGCCGGCGGTGTTAAGCTATCTCGCCGAGCGCAACATCGCCATCCTTTCCGCTGACATCGACTCCTTCGACTTCAAGATCCACAAGCCGGAGCAGGTCATCAAATCGGTGATGAGCAAGCTGGAAAAGCACGGCAAGGGCATCATCCTGATGCACGATTTCCAACGCGCCACCGCCGAGGCGATGCCGGAGCTCATCCGCCAGCTCAAGGCCGGCGGCTACAAGGTGGTGCACGTGGTCGCGCGCTCGCCGGTGACGACGCTGCAGAAATACGACGACATGATCGCGCAGCAGGACAAGCTCTCGGTCAATAACAGCCGCCCGGTGTCGAGCGTAGTGCGCACCATCGGCGAGTAATCTGTTCTCCGCTTGTCATTCCGGGACGGCCCGAAGGGCCGAGCCCGGAATCCATTACCACCGCCATTTCAAGAATAACTCGATACAACCCACAAAACCTGTGACTATGGATTCCGGGCTCGCCGCTTCGCGGCGCCCCGGAATGACGATTCACACCATGAACCGCGTCGCCGCATAGGGCTTCGGGTCGCAGAACGGCGTCGCGCCGGTCATGAGCTCGGCGATGAGCCGGCCGGTCGCCGGGCCGAGGGTGAGGCCCCAATGGCTGTGGCCGCAGGCGAGCCAGAGGCCGCGGCTCCGCGGGGCGCGGGAGATCACCGGCCGCGAGTCGGGAAAGCAGGGCCGCGCGCCGAGCCAGGGCTGCGGCTCGACCGCCTCCCCGAGCGCGAACAATTCGCTTGCTGCCGGAAAGACGCGCTCGAGCTGCACCGGCGTTGGCGCCGCATCGCGGGCGGCGAATTCGACGCCGGTGGTGAGACGGATGCCCTGCTCCATCGGCACCAGGCAGTAACCGTTTTCCGTATCGAGCACCGGACGACTGAGCGCGGCCTTCCCTTCGGCGCGGAAATGGCGGTGATAGCCGCGCTTGACCGCAAGCGGCAGCTTGACGCCGAGCGGCGCGAGCACGTCATTCGACCACGGGCCGAGGGCGAGCACCGCGTCGCCGGCGTCGAGCGGCCCGGCCGCGGTGTCGACGCGCCAATAGGGACCGGCGCGGTGCAGCGTGCGCGCATCGCCGACGAGCGTCACGCCGCCAAGCGCGGCAAAGCGCGCGGCGTAAGCCCGCGTCAGCGCCAGGGGATTGGTGACGCTCACCGCGCCGGTCCAATGCACGGCATGCCGGAACACCGGCGCAAGCGACGGCTCGAGCTCGCGCGCCGCGCCGGTATCGAGCGGGACATTGGCGATACCGAGGCTCGCCGCCAGCGCGAGCTCCCGCGTCTCGCCGGCGAAGGCGGCATCGCTGCGGTAGAGCTTGAGCCAGCCGCGGCGCTGCAGATAGCGCTCGGCGCCGGCTTCGGCGCTGAGCGCATCGTGCTCGGCGACGGCGCGGGCAAAGAGCGGCCGCATCAGCTGCGCGGTCTCGAGAAGCCGCGCTGGGCGCGAGGCGGCGCGGAAGGCGATCAGCCACGGCGCGATCCGCGGCAAAAACGCGAGGTGGTAATTGGCCTCCGGCGCGCGCTTGAGCGCGATGCGTAGCAGCGAGTGCCAATCCGCCGGGAATGCCGGCGGAAAGATCGTATTGCCCTCGATGATCCCGGCGTTGCCGTAAGAGGTGCCCTCGCCCGGCCCGCTGCGATCGATAAGCGCGACCGCGAGCCCGCGCTTGGCGAGATGAACCGCGATCGAGGTGCCGACGATGCCGGCGCCGAGCACGATGACGTCGGTGTGCGCCAAGGAATCCTCCGCTGCCGCTGCCATTAACCATGCGCATGCCGATGGCGGGCGACAAGCCTGCCTCGCAGGAAGCTTGCCTCGCAGGAAACTTGCCTCGCCTGACGCGCGTTGCCCGCCCGGGCATGACGTGTTAGGCGAACCGCGACACCGCAGAGGCCACCGCGGAGGCCAAAGTGCAGCGGCCGCTCATCATTGCTCCCTCGATCCTCGCCGCCGACTTCGCCAAGCTCGGCGAGGAGGTGCGCGCGGTCGATGCCGCCGGCGCCGACTGGATTCATGTCGACGTCATGGACGGCCATTTCGTGCCCAACATCACCATCGGGCCGGACATGGTGAGGGCGATCAGGCCGCTGACCAAAAAGCCGCTCGACGTGCATCTGATGATCGCGCCGTGCGATCCTTATCTCGAAGCGTTCGCCGCGGCCGGCGCCGACCACATCACCGTGCACGTCGAGGCCGGCCCGCATGTCCACCGCTCGCTGCAGGCGATCCGCGCGCTCGGCAAGAAGGCCGGCGTCACCATGAATCCCGGCACCTCGGAGAGCGCCGTCGCGCATGTCATCGACATCGTCGATCTCATCCTGGTGATGTCGGTCAATCCCGGCTTTGGCGGGCAAAAATTCATCCCCGACGCGCTCGACAAGGTACGCAATCTGCGCGCCATGGCCGGCGGGCGGCCGATCGACATCGAGATCGATGGCGGCATCACGCCGCTCAACGCGCCCGAGGCGGCGAGCGCCGGCGCCAACGCCTTCGTCGCCGGCTCCGCCGTGTTCAATGACCGCACGCCGCAATCCTACCGCGCCAATATCGCGGCGATCCGCCACGCCGCGGCGTTCGCCCGCGGCGAGGCTGCGTAACTTTCGCGGCAGCGCGAACCTAGCGACGGCCGCCGCGACGATATTCGATATTCACCGATGAGAGCTGATCGCCGAAATGGCGATCGAGCCAGCCGAGGAAGGAGGAAAGCAGCCGCGCCTCGTCGCCGCGCTCAGGCGACTTGATCTCGACCTCGATCGCGTCGGCCGGGCCCGGCTCGAGCTCGATCGACCCCTTGTAGCGCACATGCGTCCAGCGTGCGGCGTGGCGTTTCCTCGCCCCGGCCCGCACGAACGTACCGCGTCCGTTTTTACGGATCTCGGCCTGCTTCTTGATCATCGCGCCATAGAGGCGCGCATGGCTACGCGGCACGATCTGGAGCATTTTCATTGCCAATCCCCTGATTCGTCCGGTCGGTCAGCATTGCACAGCGCGGCGCAATTGTTGAGCAGGGCGTGATCTGCTACAGCGCAGGCTTTCCCGAGGTTGCGATGATCCCGCGCTACTCCCGCCCCGAAATGGCTGCGATCTGGACGCCGGAAACGCGCTTTCGCATCTGGTTCGAGATCGAGGCGCATGCCGCCGACGCCATGGCCGAGCTCGGCACCATCCCGAAGGCGGCGGCGGCAAAGATCTGGAAGAAGGGCAAGAACGCGCAATTCGACGTCGGGCGGATCGAGGCGATCGAGCGCGAGGTCAAGCACGACGTCGTAGCCTTCACCACCCATCTCGCCGAGATCGTCGGGCCGGAGGCGCGGTTCGTGCATCAGGGCATGACCTCCTCGGACGTGCTCGACACCTGTTTCAACGTGCAGCTGGTGCGCTCAGCCGACATCCTCATCGCCGACGTGGACAAGCTCAACGCTGCGCTCGAGCGCCGCGCCCGCGAGCACAAACTCACCCCGACCATCGGCCGGTCCCACGGCATCCATGCCGAGCCGACGACCTTCGGGCTCAAGCTCGCCTACGCCTATGCCGAATTCACCCGCGCCAAGGCGCGCCTCGAGGCGGCGCGCAGCGAGGTTGCCACCGCCGCGATCTCCGGCGCGGTCGGCACCTTCGCGCACATCGATCCGCGGGTCGAAGCCTATGTGGCGAAGAAGATGGGGCTCAAGGTCGAGCCGATCTCGACCCAGATCATCCCGCGCGACCGCCACGCCATGTATTTCGCCACGCTCGGCGTCGTCGCCGCCTCGATCGAGCGGCTGGCGACGGAAATCCGCAACCTGCAGCGCAGCGAGATCCTGGAGGCGGAGGAGTATTTCTCGCCGGGTCAGAAGGGCTCCTCGGCGATGCCGCACAAGCGCAATCCGGTGCTGTCGGAAAATCTGGTCGGGCTCGCGCGCGTGGTGCGCGCCTATGTGACGCCGGCGCTGGAAGACGTCACGCTCTGGCATGAACGCGACATCTCGCATTCCTCGGTCGAGCGGGTGATCGGTCCCGACGCCACCGTGACGCTCGACTTCGCGCTCGACCGCCTCGCCGGGATCATCGACAAGCTCATCGTCTATCCGCAGGCCATGCGCGACAATATCGACCGTCTCGGCGGCCTCATTCATTCGCAGCGCGTGCTGCTCGCGCTCACCCAGAAGGGTGTCGAGCGCGAGGCCGCCTACGCCATGGTCCAGCGCAACGCCATGAAGGCCTGGCGCGGTGAAGGCGATTTCCTGGCGCTGCTCAAGGCCGACGCCGACGTCCGCACATATCTGAGCGACAAGGAGCTCGCCGCCAATTTCAAGCTCGATTTTCACTTCACTCACGTCGATACCATCTTCCGCCGCGTTTTCGGGAAAGCGTAAGCGGGCTGCGCTATGGCATCGCCGGAAACCATTCTGGTCTTCGATTCCGGGCTCGGCGGCCTCACCGTCTACCGCGAGGTCGCGGCGGCGCGGCCCGCCGCCAATTTCGTCTATGTCGCCGACGACGCCGCATTTCCCTATGGCGGCGTCGCCGAGGAGGCGCTGGTCACCCGGGTCGTCGCGCTCATGGGCGAGCTGATCAGCACGCACCGGCCCGATCTGATCGTCATTGCCTGCAACACCGCCTCGACCATCGTGCTGCCCGAGCTGCGCAAGAGATACGCGCTCCCCTTCGTCGGCACCGTGCCGGCGATCAAGCCGGCCTGCGCGGGCTCGGTCACGCGCCGCGTCTCCGTCCTCGGCACCGAGGCGACGGTGGCGCGCGAATATACGCGCACCCTGATCCGCGACTATGCCGGCGATTGCGAGGTGACGCTCGTCGGCTCGAAAGCGCTCGCCGGCTACGCCGAGGCCGAGCTTCACGGTGCGCCGGTCAGCGACGAGGCGCTGCGCGCCGAACTCATGCCCTGCTTCCGCGACGACGGCGCGCGAACCGATACCGTGGTTCTCGCCTGCACACATTATCCGCTGCTCATCGAGCGGCTGCGCGAGCTTGCGCCTTGGCCGGTCAACTTCCTCGACCCGGCGCCGGCGATTGCGCGGCGCGTCGTCGACCTGCTCGGCCCGGCCTCGCCGCAACACGGCGCGAGCGGCCGCGGTGCCGGGACCACCCGCGCCATCTTCACCTCCGGGCGAGCCCCCGCGGCGGCGCTTTCGCGCTTCGGCATCCGCGCCGGCGAGCCGGCTTCGACCGTAGCCGACTGAGATCCGCGGCGGTTTGACACTGCCGTGCTTTTTACCTAGATACCCGGCGCGGCGCGGGCCCAAGGGGCCCGCGCGGTGTTTCGCGACCCGCGGTTTGGCCCGGCGCTTCGGCGCCAGACCTGTCGGTCCTGGAGATCCGGGACAGAGGAGGGCGCGATCCTCAACCGCGGCATGATCCCGAAAAGTGGTCTTCCGGTTTTCGGATAAAGATCATGCCCCGAACAAAGCTAGCGAGGACGCGAATGACCAAGCGCCACGAGGCGAAGTACAAGATCGACCGCCGGATGGGACAAAACATCTGGGGCCGGCCGAAATCACCGATCAACAAGCGCGAATACGGCCCCGGCCAGCACGGCCAGCGCCGCAAAGGCAAGCTCTCGGATTACGGCGTGCAATTGCGCGCCAAGCAGAAGCTCAAGGGCTACTACGCCAACATGTCGGAGCGGCACTTCCGCGGCATCTATGACGAGGCGCGGCGGCTCAAGGGCGATACCGGCGCGCACATGATCGGCTTGCTCGAACGCCGGCTCGACACCGTGATCTATCGGGCTAAATTCGTTCCGACCGTGTTCGCCGCGCGGCAATTCGTCAATCACGGCCATGTCAAGGTGAACGGCCGGCGCGTGACGGTGCCGAGCTTCCGGGTGAAGGTCGGCGATCTCATCGAGGTCAAGGAGAAATCGAAGCAGCTCGCGCTGGTGCTCGAGGCGACCGCGCTCGCCGAGCGCGATGTGCCCGACTACATCGAGGTCGACCACTCGAAGATGACCGCAAAGCTCGGCCGCGTGCCAGTCTTAGGCGACGTGCCCTATCCGGTGGTGATGGAGCCGCACCTGGTGGTCGAATACTACTCGCGCTGAAGCGCGCCGCCTCCTCCGGGTTTCGTTATTTTTTTCAGGGACTTGCGCCATTCTGGTCAGATTTGCCTGGAAAAGGCGGCGCATACTCACAGTTTTGCACCTATTTATAGCAGGTTTGCTTGAAAGAGCGCCCCATATCTAGTACTCATGGGGCTGCTATGTACGTTTGCCGTTGCGTATCTCGTGGGGTCTTTCTTCGGACAAGCTGGGAAACGGGAGAACGCA
>Ga0335081_10004906_pt1 | contig 21161 bp, 18 predicted proteins | sample Lox_Sample_35_FD_206713 | JGI IMG/M metagenome (GOLD analysis project Ga0335081, IMG submission 206713) | Soil microbial communities from Loxahatchee National Wildlife Refuge, Florida, United States - Lox_Sample_3.5 | ecosystem: Environmental > Terrestrial > Soil > Wetlands | place: USA... | reverse complement strand
TGGCTGCTTCGGTCTGGCTGAGCACGTCTTTGAGGTCCACGTTTGGTGTATTGCCCACGAACCGGTAGATTCCAGTACGAATCGGCGTCGGAGTCGTCGGATAGAAATACCGCTGGATAGAAACTTCGCCATCCAGAACGATCGAGGTCTTCCAGGTTTCGGGGATGGCCCCGGTCGCCGAGAGCATCAGGGGCACTTTCTTGCCCGGTTCGCCATCATAGGTGTAGACGAAGACGCCCTTGGCATCCGTACTGCCCACTTCCTTATTGTTGATGCTAACGCTAATGCCCGGAATGCCACTCGATTGTCCGTACTCTTCCACAAGTGCACTGACCGTAACGATCACCCGCTTGCTGAGCGCGGCTTCGAGCTTCTGGCCGGGCTCCAGCGGACCCGTCTTTCGCCACGTCGCGTACCCGGACTTAGTTACGGTGAGGTTTGTACTCCCCTTGGGCACCCCTTTGTACTCGTAAACGAAGTTCCCCTGGGCATCCGTCTTCCCTACTTCTTTGCCTGCGGCTTTCACAACGGCGTCTGAAACAGGCGTCCCCTTGTCGCTAGCCGTGATCGTCAAATATCGCGTCGCTGCTAAGTCGGCATCGAACGCATACACGTCAACCGTGCCCGGCTTGGGCAGTTTCATGACGAACGTCCCTCTCCAGGGTTTGATCCGGTATCCTGGCATCTCCTTGGAAACGATGACCTCAACCTCAACCCCCGGTTTCTTCTTCATGATCTTTGAAAAACTCCCATCCTCCCCGGTCAAGCCTTGTTCCTCATTGTCTACGGTCACTTTAGCCTGGGCCACTGGCTGGCCGTCAATGCGCGCCTTCACCTTGAACTCCAGCTTCTCGCCCGTACATGAAAGGAGCAGGATCGCTGCAAACACCACAGAAACTGTTCGTATGGCATGCTTCATCATATGAGGCCTCCTAAGCGAACTGTCTATTGAGAAACGCTACCGACTCTATGGTAAGACAGATTTTTTCGACCCTATCACATCGTAGGCGGCTGAAGATTGACCTCCCCAGGGTTCACGATCTTGTCTTCATCCGACTTTGAACCCTCGATGGTCTTGTGCTTACCCTCCGGAATTTTTTTGAGTTTGAGCTCCACTTTCTTTGATCCGAATTTGGTGATCTTGACGGTCTGGGTCTCCGTCAGAAAACCGATCCTGTTCGCCTCCACCTTATACATCCCTGGAATGATGTAGTCCTTAGCAGATTCGAACTTACCTTCGGGACCCGTAACAATCGAGCCGGACGCCTTCTCCAGCGTCGTGGTTGTGTTGATCATATTCACAACCGTTCCCTGCGGACTTTCCTTTGTGGGCGGAATAGACTGCAGGTTTGAGTCCAGAAGCTGGACCGTTCCATAGATCTTCGGCGAGCAAGCCCCCACTGCGAGAGCCACTAGGGCAAATAAAATGACCTTGGTGTAATTCATATCTCCGTCCTCCTCGAGCATAAGATTGGTTGCAGTGAAAAGCAGATATGTTCCATAAAGATGCAGTCTAATCGATTCAACGGGGTTAAAAATCGTGCAATTTTTGTGCCATTTTTTCTTGGCTCATTTTTAACATAACCATATGTAACCATTGAAGTATGCAATATTGGCCTAGGTGCAGAAATGGACTTGTTCGAACACAACGACGTTTTTCGTCACTATTCTTGCTATATTGTCCTAGATGAAGTTGATCAATCTTTATTACGATGGGTTGTCAATTTTTCAAGAGAACAGTGCGGAGAGATGATATGGATCAGGAAAGATTTTTTGTCAAAAAAGGGGAGAGACGAGCCAAGGCAAAATGTAAAAAAGTCGGTATTTACTGGGTAGGCTTTAGAAATTCTAAATTCATTTATTCCCTTTCAATCCTCTTTTTCGAAGATGAGGGATCAACCCTCCGTCTTCGATCAGCTCCTGCATAAAGGGCGGGATGGGTTTCGCAAAGAATTTTTTCTGCTGTGTTTGATCGAAGATCTCTCCTGTCGCCAGATTGACTTGAACTAGATCTCCGTCCTGTATCTCCTTCGATGCCTCTGGGGATTCGAGCAGGGGAAGCCCCTGGTTAAACCCATTCCGATAGAAGATGCGAGCAAAACTTTCTGCAATGACACATGAGATGCCCGCTACCTTCAAGGCCAAAGGAGCGTGTTCCCGGGAAGAACCGCAGCCGAAATTCCTTTCGGCCAGGAGAATATCCCCTTTCTTGACTCCTCGGATAAACTGGGGCCGTTCATCCTCCATCACATGCTTGGCCAGCTCTGCGGGGTCTGTCTGATTGAGGTAACGAGCGGCGATGATTGCATCGGTATCAATATCGGAACCGAACTTCCAAACTCTTCCTTCAAATTTCATCGATGATCCTTTCTTATGAAGGACTCAAGGGGTTGAGGATTCAAGGGTTCAAGCGAAGAAGTACAATTTGCAATATCTTCGAAACTCTGCTGGCCCCCTAGAACCCTTGACCCCTATGCCCTTCTCTTCATCACTTCTTCTGGATGACAGATTCTTCCTTTGACGGCGCTGGCGGCGGCCACGGCAGGACTTGCGAGATAGACCTCGCTCTGGGCATGACCCATCCTTCCCCGAAAATTACGGTTGGTCGTGGCCAAGGATCTCTCCCCCTCTGCCAAGACACCCATGTAGCCCCCCAGGCAAGGACCGCAGGTGGGTGGGCTGATCACAGCGCCTGCCGAAAGAAACACTTCGAAAAGGCCTTCCCTCATCGCCTGACGGTAGACCTCTTGAGTGGCGGGGATGATGATCAGTCTCAGCGAAGGAGCGATCTTTTTCCCTTTCAACACCCCTGCCGCCACGCGGAGGTCCTCAAGACGGCCGTTGGTGCACGAACCGATGACGACCTGATCGATCTCAATCTTTCCAACCTCCCTTACATCTTTGCTGTTGGAAGGAATATGGGGAAGGGAGACTTGAGGGCTGATCTTTGAGGCATCGTATTCATATACCCGCTTATATTGGACGCCCGGGTCGCTGTGATAAAGCTGATACGGCCTCGTCGCCCTTTTCTTGATATACTGGAGGGCGATTTGATCGGGATCGAAAATTCCGTTCTTCCCGCCCGCTTCAATCGCCATGTTGGCCATGGTAAATCGACCCTCCATCGGTAGTTTTCTGATGGTCTCTCCGGTGAATTCCATGGCCTGGTAGAGGGCGCCGTCGACGCCGATCTGCCCGATGATGAAAAGAATGAGATCCTTTCCAGAGACCCAGGGATTCAGCTTTCCGTAAAAGAGAAACTGAATGCTCTCCGGAACCTTAAGCCAAAGCCTTCCGGTGGCCATCACGGCTGCGAGATCCGTGCTTCCAACTCCGGTTGAAAAGGCTCCGAGTGCACCATAGGTACAAGTGTGACTGTCCGCGCCGATGACGACTTCCCCCGGCAGGACCAGTCCTTTTTCGGGCAAAAGGGCGTGCTCAATGCCGCATTCTCCGATTTCGAAATAGTGGGTGAGACGATGGGCCTTCGCGAAATTTCTGAGAATTTTACACTGCTCTGCGGAAAGGATGTCTTTGGCAGGGGCAAAGTGATCGGGAACCAGGACGACACGATCCCGGTGGAACACTTTCTTAGCGCCCATCTCCTCAAAGGCCTGGATGGCAAGAGGCGCGGTGATATCGTTTCCAAGAGCCAAATCGATGCGGGCATCGATGAGGTCGCCTGGAAAGACCTCTCTTTTCTTGGCATGGGCGGCAAGGATCTTTTCGGTCATCGTCATCGGATGCACTTTCACCATTATAACCTCACTAAAATATGCTTTTTGAATTCGATTTTGTTCAAAGCATTGATGTAGGCCTTTGCGCTGGCCACGATCACATCCGTATCCGCGCCCTGGCCGATCACTGTTTGCCCCTTCTCTTCCAGCCTCACTGTCACCTCTCCCTGAGCCTCCGTTCCGCCGGTGATGGCATTGATGGCGAACTGAAGGAGCTTCGACCTCGTCCGGGTAATTTTCTTGATCGTCTTAAAGATTGCATCCACCGGCCCATCGCCAAAGCCCGCCTCCTGGATCAGTCTCCCGTCCACTTCCATTTTCACGGTGGCCGTGGGCACCGTGATGTTTCCTGCGATCACGTTGAGATAGATGAGTTTGAAGCGCCTGGGCATCCGGAGGATCTCCTCGACCACGATCGACTCAATGTCCTCATCATAGATCTCCCGCTTTTTGTCCGCCAGCCCCTTGAAACGATTAAAGGCCAGTTCAAAATCTTCCTCGGAGAGCCGAAACCCGAGATCCTTCAACCTTTCCTTAAAAGCATGCCTGCCGGAGAGCTTTCCCAGGACCAGAGACGATTTTGGAATTCCCACGGACTGAGGGGTCATGATCTCATAGGTCTCTTTCTCCTTGAGGACGCCGTCCTGATGAATCCCGGATTCATGGGCAAAGGCGTTCGAGCCCACGATGGCCTTATTGGGCTGGACCACCATCCCGGTGATCTTCGAGACCAGGCGGCTGGTCGTAAAGATATGTTTGGGAACGACCCGTGTGTCGTAGGGAAAAAGATCTTTCCGTGTTCGGATGGCCATGACCACTTCTTCGAGGGAGGTATTTCCTGCCCTCTCCCCGATTCCGTTGATCGTGCACTCCACCTGCCTGACCCCGTTCTGGACTGCGGCCAAGGAATTGGCAACCGCCAGGCCAAGGTCGTTGTGGCAGTGGACGCTCAGCGTGACCTGATCGATTCCTTTGACCGTCTGCCGGAGGGTTTGAATCAGCGCTCCAAATTCGGAGGGAATCCCGTAACCGACGGTATCCGGAATGTTAATGGTGGTCGCCCCGGCACGAATGGCCGCTTCGGCCACAGCGGCAAGAAACCGAATATCGCTTCGGGTCGCATCCATGGCCGAGAATTCGATATTGGAAGTGAACCGTTTTGCCCTCGCCACGGACTGGAAGGCGATCCGAACGACTTCCTCTTTCGACTTCTTCAACTGATGCTTGAGATGAATATCGGAGGTCGAGATAAAGGTATGAAGCCTCGGAAGCTTAGCCCCCTTGACCGCTTCCCAGGCCCGGTCAATGTCCTGGGGATTCGCCCTGGCCAAGGCCGCCACCTCCGAATGGGTGACTGTTTTTGAAATCGCCCTGACGGCATCAAAATCCCCCTGAGAGGAAATCGGAAACCCGGCCTCAATGACGTCAACCCCCAGTTTCTCCAACTGCTGGGCAATTCTCACTTTTTCCGCCACATTCATCGTCGCCCCGGGAGATTGCTCTCCGTCCCGAAGGGTTGTGTCGAATATCTTCACCCGAGCTTTCAACCTCTCCTCCCTTTCTAAAATAGCGAGATGACCCTCTCAAAAAAGGCTTCCTCTTCCCAGATTTTCATTTCGACCCGAAGAGCCCGGAGGGGAAGATGATCAATACCTAATTTTTGCAATTTTAACATATCCTTCTCCGTTGTGACAATGAAATCGACCCCTCTGCTCCTTTCTTCTATCGAAGAAAGATCTTCGGCTGTGTAGAAATGATGATCCGGAAAGACGGCTTCGCTCACGATCTCCATTCCGCACTTCTTCAGCAGGAAAGAGAAATAGCCCGGGTTGGCGACCCCGGAAAGGGCGAGGATCTTCTTCCCCTCAAGAGAAACAAGTTCTTCTTGTTCATTCTTTGCATCTCGCAGGCTTATGGGTTGGTAGTGGCTGTGAAACACCTGCGCCTTGGGATGGATTGCATGGATTTCCCTTTCCAAGGGTCGACAGGTCTCCGGATCCCCCACCTTGGTAAGGAGGAAAAGATGGGCCCTCCGGAGATGGGAGAGCGGCTCTCTCAAGATTCCTCTCGGCAAAAGGTGACGGTCTCCAAAACCAAGGGTGGAGTCGATCAGGAGGATGTCGAGGTCCCGATGAAGGGAAAGGTGCTGATACCCGTCGTCTAACAGCAGTCCTCTAATCCCATACTGCTGAAGGGCAACCCGACCATTTTTGAATCGATCTTTCCCGACGAGAACGGGGACGCCCTGGCAGACCTGGGCCATCAGAAAGGGTTCATCCCCCGACTCTGCGGGTGAAAGAAAGAGGCTTCGGCCGTCGCTCACGACCGATTTAGAGGTCTCAATCCTTTTGTACCCTCGGCTGAGAATGGCGATAGAGATTCCCCGATCTCTCAACCCCGTTGCCAAGGCGATCACCAGGGGCGTCTTCCCGGTCCCGCCCACGGCGATGTTCCCGACGCTGATGACTGCACAGGGAAGCTTTTTTTTCTTCAACAACTTCAGGGAATAGAAGAACGACCTTGAACGAACAGCCCATCCATAACACAACGAGAGGACGTAAAGGGGAAAAAGAAGCATTCTTTCCCCGACGGGTTTCTCTTGTCGATAAAGGAATCGGTCGATACGACGCATATCAAATTCCGATCTTGAATTGCGGATTTCGGAATAGCGGGTTCGCACATCTAATTTCCAATTTCAACCCGATGATTTCCAACCCGTTGTCTGCCCTAAGTTCAATTCCGAATTCCGCAATCTGCACTCCCCATTTTATGAAGGAAGGGGCGGACCTCCTCAAACATTCTTTCCGTCGCCCCTTGGTGTCTCTGAAGAAATTGATGGCCTTTTTTCCCCACCGCTTCGCGTGCAACCTCGTCAACAAGGAGGCGCTTCAGTTGAGAGAAGAAGTCTTCTTTCCCGGACACCTGGATCGCTCCTCCTGCTTCGACCAGACGCTTGGAGATTTCCAGGAAATTGAACATCTGGGGACCGAAGAGGACGCATTTCTCGAAAAACAAAGGCTCCAGGGGATTATGGCCGCCGACGGGGACAAGGCTTCCGCCCACAAACACCAATGTCCCGAGGCTGTAAATGCCCATCAATTCTCCCATCGTATCCAGAAGAATCACCCCAGGGGTGTTTTGATCAGAGGGTGAATCTGTCCCCAGGGAAAGGGCCGTTTTCCTCGACCAAGGGATGAACTCTTTTCTCAGAACCTCCTCCACTTCTTCCAACCGCTCAAGATGCCTCGGGGCAAGAATGAGCACGAGTTGGGGAATGGTTCGTTTCAATTCCTTGTAAAGTCTGACCAGGATTTCTTCTTCTCCGGAGTGAGTGGAGCCAGCGATCAGGATCATTTCTGCGCCACGGAGGCCGAGGGCCTTCGCAATTTCAGCCCTGGCCTCTCGGCTGAGAGGAGGAAAGGTCTGATCGAATTTCAAGTTTCCGGTGGTCCTTGTGTTTTGAAGCTCGCCGCCGATGTCCACGATCCGCTTTCGATCTTCTTCGGTTTGCATCAGAAAGAGGGAGATGTTTTTCAGACATTTTTTAAAAAAGAATTTGAAGCGGAAGTAACGCCGGAACGACCTGGGGGAGATTCTCCCATTGAAGAGAACGATCGGAATTCTTTTTTTCCCGCAGGTGCGGAGTAAGTTGGGCCAGAGTTCCGTCTCTGCGATGAGGAGGAGGCCGGGTTGGATTCTCCCGATAAACCTTCGAAGGACGAGGGGATGGTCGACGGGAAAAAAAAGAATCCGGTCCGCCTCGGGTGCGCGGGCTTTCGCCGTCTCATTCCCCGTCGAGGTGATCGTCGTTAAAACAATCTTAGAATCAGGAAACTCCTTCTTGATCTTTTTCAAAAGAGGGAGTGAGCAAAAGACTTCGCCGACCGATGCGGCATGAACCCAGATGGATCTTTTGAAGGACGGGATTTGGAAAAACCCCAACCGTTGGGACCATACCTTTCGAAACCGCTCTTGAAAAAGGCTCCGGAAAAGAAAGTAGGGACTCACGAGAATGAGAAGAAAGGTGAGCAGGATATTGTAGGTCAGGAAGATCATAGAATTGCAGAGCTTGTTGAATCATCCCACATTCAAATCATGAAAGGGTCACTAAGTTTTCCTCTAGTCAAAATAGTGGTCTGCTCGTTCCGTCAACTCGTTGAGACGACTTTCCAAGAGAATCCTTTTCTCTTCGAGATGGGCTCGGTCTCCGTGTTCATCCACTTCGACCGGATCTCCCCAGATGAATACCCCTTTCGAGAAGGGATAAGGAAGGAGAAACTGGTCCCAGGTATTAAAAATCTTCCTTTTCGAGGCGCTGAAGGTCAACGGGACCACTGCCCTGCCCGTTAGTTTGGCCAGCTCGATTACGCCAATTTGCACCCGGTGGCGAGGTCCTCTTGGGCCATCCGGGACAATGGCGATATCGGACCCATGAGCCTTGACCATCTGCTTGAAACCGGAAAACCCTTTTCGCGTGGTAGAACCCAAGATCGCATGGAAACCAAAACGTTTGAGAGCCTTCCCGACGACTTGGCCATCCCGATGGGCAGAAACAAGGAAGCTCAAGTCCTTTCCTTTGTAAACAATCGGCATCATCAGTAACCTTCCGTGCCAGAAGGCCCCGATGGCCGGAATCCCTTCTTTCCAGAATCGTCTGGGGATCTCCGGATTGATCTCTTCAAACCGGATCGTTTGGCCCAGAATTCTGATCGCCCAGTAAGCCAGCCACGGACCCAGCCATGATACCAATTTCTTCTTCAGTGTCTTAAGATACATCCTTGTCTAATACGAATTTGATCTCGCGTTCTGCAATCCCCGTTCCGCAATCGAAATTAATAGACCTTTGGCTTTGCTCCTGCTCTCATGTCCACATCCTCTTTGAACTGAAGATCATAGAGACGCCGGTATTCGCCGTTGAGGGCAACCAATTCCTCGTGGGTCCCTTGCTCCACGATCCGACCCTCGGAAAGAACGATGATCCGGTGGGCATTCCTTATGGTCGAGAGCCGATGGGCAATGACAAAGACCGTTCTTCCCTTCATCAACTCTTCCAGAGCTTTTTGAACCTCTGTCTCGGAATCCGAATCCAGGGAAGAGGTGGCTTCGTCCAAAATGAGAATGGGCGCATTTTTTAAGATGGCCCTGGCGATGGAGACTCGTTGACGTTCCCCTCCAGAGAGTTTAACCCCCGCCTCACCGATGACCGTATCGTATCCTTGGGGGAGTCTCTGGATGAAGTCGTGCGCATTGGCCGCCTTGGCGGCTCCGACAATCTCTTGGTCGGAAGACCTTAGGTTGCCGTAAGCGATATTATTCCGGGCCGTATCATTAAAGAGGATGGTTTGCTGGGTGACGAGACCTATCTGATCTCTGACAGATTTCAGGGTGACTTTTCTCAAGTCATAACCATCGATGAGAATCCGGCCTTGCTCCACGTCATAAAAACGGGGCAAAAGATTAACGAGGGACGTTTTGCCGGCGCCACTCATACCTACCAAGGCAATCACTTCTCCGACGCTCACATGAAGGGAGATGTCTCTGAGCACAACTTCTTCCTCATACTTGAACGTCACCTCTTCTATGTCAATTTCCTGGGAGACAGGCGGCAGGGAAATCGCTCCTTCTTCTTCCTCGATATCGGTGGAAGTGTCAAGAAGTTCAAAAACCCGGGCGGCCCCCGCCAGTCCCTCCTGGATCTCGAGATTGACCTTGCTCAAATCCCGGACCGGCCGGTAGCACAAGAATACAGAGACCAAAAAGGAAGCAAAAGCACCGGGGGTCATCTCCCCCGTAGTGATCATGTGGCCTCCGACCAAGATGATGACCGCCGCAGCGATGGCTCCCAAGAATTCCATCAGAGGGGTATTCAGCGCCCTTATCCTGAGCCTCTTTACAAATGTCTTGAACAGCCGGTTATTTTCGCCGGTGAAACGCTTTTTTTCATACTCTTCCATACAAAATGCCTTGACAATCCGGTTTCCGGTGATCGTTTCATGAAGAAAGGTTGTGAGGAGTCCCAGTCGCTGCTGTCCTTTTCGGGCGAATTTTCGCATCCTCTTCCCGAATTCTCTAATTGGAATGAAAGCCAGAGGGACAATCACATAAGCAATGATGGCTAACTTCCAGCTTTGAATGAAGGCGACACCGACCAGGCCGAAAAAGGTAAAGATGTCTTTGAAGATGCCCGCTGTGGCGCTGGAGACCGCTCCTTGAATCAACGTCACATCATTGGTGATCCGGGAAATGATAATTCCCGTGGGTGTTTTTGTAAAATACGAAAGAGAAAGCGTTTGGAGATGATAATAGAGCTTCTCCCGGATGTCCGCAATAATCCTCAATCCCACAAAATTCATGTAATAAGCCCCCCCATAATCGAAAATACCCTTTGCTAAATAGAGGATGATCAGGGTAGGAGCAAGCAGGCGGAACGTCTCTGGATCCCTCTTGAGTAGGAGGTCTCCAAGGTGAAGTTGCATGATCAGGTTGTTGAGGAACGGCGGAATCTTTAGAGATGAAACTCCTCCCTTTGCATGGACAAAATCGTTGACGAATGGTCCTACAAGGTAGGCGATGAGGGACATCAAGAAGGAGACACAGATCATACAAATGACTGCAACGACCAATTTGAACCAATAAGGTTTGACAAATTCAAGGAGTCTTCGGTAGAGCGACATTTAGGCCTCCCGTTCATGGAGCAAGGAGGTCACGACGCGGGCAGCCCGTTCGGCGGCTCCCGGCTCTCCAAGCTTCTGGCGAACCTCCCTCATCGATTCCGACATCCTCCGACTCACGAGAGGATCCTTCAGGATACGAAAGGCCTCGTCCGCAATCCTCCGGGGATTGACCTCCTTCTGGATGAGTTCGGGCGCAATCTCCTTTTCTGCCACCAAATTGACGAGACCGATATGGTCGACTCGAATCAAGGCCCTGCCGACCCAGTAAGAGAGGGAGGAAACCTTATAAACGATGATCATCGGTATTCCAAGAATCGCCGCCTCCAGAGTGGCTGTCCCAGAGGCCGTGATCAGCAGGTCCGAAGTGTTCATCGCGTCGTAAGTCTTACCCTCGACCACTTTGACGGGAATGCCCGCCTTCTTCAGCCAGGGAGACAAGGTGTCGGAGGAGATGCCGGGCGCGAGAGGAAGGATGAACTGAAGGTCAGGAATTTCTCTTTGGAGCAGATCAGCCGAAGCCAGGAGCGAGGGGAGAAGCCTTTCGATCTCATGGATCCGGCTCCCCGGGAGCAAGCCAACCGTTCTTCGTTTGGGATCCAGGCCAAACTGTTGGAAGGCCTTTTCCTTGGAAAGAACCGGCTTCACAATGTCGAGAAGCGGATGCCCCACCCACTCGACATCAACGCCTGCCGCTTCGTAGAGGGGGACTTCAAAGGCAAAGAAAACGACCATCTTTCTTACCATTCGAGAGATCAGGTTGATCCTTTTCGGCCTCCACGCCCATATCTGAGGACTGATGTAGTAAAGAATCGGGATCCCCCTTCGATGGGCCATTCTTGCCAGCCGAAGGTTAAATTCAGGGAAGTCAATCAGGATGAGAAGATCTGGCTTCTCCCTTTTGAGAGACTTTTTCAACGTCCGCAATGCCTTTAAGACAGACCCCAGTTTTGCAAAGACTTCACTGATCCCGACGACCGACAGGGATTGAGAAGGAAAGAGGAGCCTCATCCCCGTTCTTTCCAACCCCTCTCCCCCAACCCCGAAGAACCGTATGCTCGGGTCAATGGATTGAACGGCTTCTACCAGGCGGGATCCATGAAGGTCTCCTGAAGCTTCTCCAGCGACCAGCAGGATCTTCTTCGATTCCATCTGTGCAGTGCCCCGCTATTTCCCTTTCCCGTTGAGATCGCCGATCTTTTCGATGATCTGCAGTGCCAGCGCTAATGCCCGCCTTCCGTCTGCTCCTGAGACTCGGGGCTTTTTGCGATCCCTTACGCTCTCAAGAAAGGAATGAATCTCAGCCTCCAAAAGATCCATCTTCTTGACCGGGATCTCCTCCGTGACCATCTCGGCCATCTCGTTCTCTTCGGAAGAGACCACTCTTTTAGAAAAAGAGAGTTTTTGTAAAAGGTAATCGATGGAGATGATCCCACCGGGTTGAAAGACCCGGGTTTTTCGGACCTTCTCATCCGAAACCCGGTTTGCGGTTACGCTCGCGACACATCCATTCTCAAATTCAATACGGGCATTGGCAATATCCGAGGTACGAGTCAGGACGGGGAAGCCGACAGCCTGAAATTGCTTCACGGTTGAATTGACAACGCTCAAAAGGATGTCGAGATCGTGAATCATCAAATCCAGCACCACGTCGACATCCGCTCCTCTTCCTGAAAAGGGGCCCAACCGATGAGATTCGATGAACCATGGATGCTGCACCTTTCCCTCGGCGGTGGACAAGGCTCCGTTGAATCGTTCCAGATGGCCAATCTGGAAGATCAGCCCTTTTGACTCCGCCAATCCGATGAGTTCATCGGCCTCCTCGAGGAGATTCGAGACGGGTTTTTCCAAAAGAACATCGACCCCGTGCAGGAAGAAGTCTCTGGTTACCGAATAGTGGAAGGGAGTGGGAACAACGATGCTTACGGCCTGAACCTTCCTCAAAAGGTCCGTGTAATGGAGGTAAGGTTGGGTTCGGCATCGTTTGGCGATTTCCTTCGCGCGGGAGGCATCCGCATCGACCACGCCGACCAATTCCACGTCTTCCACCTTGGCATATTTTTCCGCATGGAATTGGCCAAAGTAACCGACGCCGACGACTCCGACCCTGATTTTTTCCACTTAACGGCAGATCCCCCTCTTCGAATGTCGAATAAACTGGAGGAGATGTTGGACCTTTGGAATCTGAAAAATATCATCTTCCTCAACGGCCTTCAGCGCTTTTTCGAGGGTGAGACCGGAGCGGAAGATGATCCGATAGGCCTTTTTCAGAGCCTTGATCTCTTGCTCCGAAAATTGATGGCGCTTCAGACCGATGGAATTGAGGCCATAAAGCTTCGCTCGGCTTCCAGCAGCCATCATATAAGGAGGGACATCCTGGGACACGCCCGTTAAGCCGCTAAGAATGGCATGAGTCCCGATCCGGCAGAATTGATGGATCGCAGCCAATCCGCCGATGATCGCATGATCTTCGATGAGAATGTGTCCCCCCAAGGTCGCTCCGTTGGCCATCACGACATGATTTCCAACCTGACAGTCGTGGGCGATGTGGGAGTAGGCCATGATGAAATTCTCGTTTCCAAGAACGGTTTTTCCACCCCCTTTGACAGACCCTCGATGGAGGGTGACATACTCCCGAATAATATTATGATCCCCCACCTGCAAGAGGGTGGGCTCCCCCCTGTAAGCAACGGCTTGGGGCGCTTCCCCGATGGAGGAAAACTGAAAGATTTGACATCTTTTTCCGATCTGAGTCCCCTCTCTGACGACGATGTGAGGACCAATCTTCGTCCCCTCGCCGATAGAAACTCTTTTTTCAATCACCGTGTAGGGGCCGATATCGACATTCTCACCAACTTCGGCTTGAGGGTCGACGAGGGCGCTCGGATGGATCATTTTCCTTCTCCCATCATCGCTAAGAGCTCCGCTTCTGCAACCAATTTCCCGTCGACCAGTGCTTTTCCGGCGAATCCCCAGACCGTTTGACGATGTTTCGTGATTTCTACTTCGAGACGAAGCTGGTCTCCCGGAATCACGGGTTTTCTAAAACGGACATTGTCGATTCCCAAGAAGAAGACCGATTTCCCCCGCTCTTCCTGGGGGGGTGATTTGAAGGCGAGGACCCCGGCCGTTTGGGCCATAGCCTCCACGATCAGCACCCCCGGCATAATGGGGTGACCGGGAAAATGGCCCGGAAAGAAGGGCTCGTTATAAGTGACATTCTTAATTCCCGCGATCCGCTTTCCCGGTTCGATCTCAACAATCCGGTCTACCAATAAAAATGGATAGGCATGGGGAAGAATTTTCATGATTTCATCGATCTCGATCATTTACTTCTCCTTTTTCCTTTCTTCCAAAGAGAGGGTTTCTTCCATCTTCTTGATGCGCTTCTCAAGGTCGAGAAGCGTTTTTCTCATCTCCGGGAGCTTTGGAAAGGTGGTAATGGCCCGGAGGAATTCGCGGTGGGGCAGCGCGGGACTCCCGACATACCCTTGGTTCGCAGGCAGATCGTGGGTCACCCCGGCTTGAGCGCCTACCATGACATTGTCTCCAATCTCAACGTGACCGACGACCCCTACCTGTCCGGCTAGTATAACGTTGTTTCCGATCCTCGTCGAGCCTGAAATCCCCACCTGGGCAACGATGATTGAATCCTCGCCGATCGCGACGTTATGAGCGACCTGAACCAGGTTGTCGATTTTGACTCCTCTTCGAATGATTGTCTTGCTAAGGGTAGCCCGGTCAACCGTGGTGTTTGCACCGATCTCAACATCATCCTCAATTTCAACGATCCCAACCTGTGGAATTTTTACATTCTTCCTTCCTTCTTTCTCGTACCTGAATCCATCGCTCCCGACCACCACGCCGCTATGAAGTATAACCCGTTTTCCGATGATTGTCTGCGGGTAGACCGAGGCATTGGGGTAAAGGATCGAGTCCTCTCCGATGGAGGAGTCTTCACCGACATAGACTCCGGGATAAAGGGTTACCCGGTCTCCAATCGAACAACGTTCGCTGATGTAGACGAAAGGATAGAGGCTCAAGTCTCTCCCCAATTTTGCCGTGGGGCTGATCCATGTCTTCGAATCAATCCCTCTGGGTTGGTAAGGTTTGCTTGAAAAGAGGGTGAGGATCTTGGCAAAGGCTAGCTTGGGATGCATCACGCAGAGGAGAGGTTTGTCCGCCTGGGTCACCTCATTCGAGACGATGACCGCCGACGCGCTGGTCTTGCCGAGACGGGCAAGGTACTTCGGGTCGGCAACGAAGGTGATCTCTCCAGATTGGGCCTCTTCGATGGCCGCTACGCCGGAGATTTCTACCTCTCCATCCCCAACAATCGTTCCGCCCACCCACGCTGCGAGTTCCTTCAGACGTTTCTTCATGACTTCCTCTTTTATCCTATCGGGGTCCTCATGGAATCATCCCAAAATCCGAATGCCGAAAATCGAGACAAACCCCGAATTCGGACACTCCATTTTCAAAACGTCTTTTACCCGTTCTGAATTTGGTACTTCGAACATTTCAGTTGACTTCGGAGCTGCCCTCTGGATCCAAGATCTCATCCTTTCGGCTATTTCTTTGGGACATCAAATGCCTTGATCACCCGATCGGTAATATCAATCGCCTTGGAAGCATAGAGCACAACGTTCTCGTTTTTCTCCAAGATGAGAGTGAATCCTTCGTCTGTTCCTACTTTTTGGATCACTTTCACGAGGTCAATGGAGATCTTTCGCTCCATCTCGGCTCGTTTCTGATTGAGCTCATTCTGATTGTCTTCCCCCCATCTTTGGAACTCCCGAAGCTTGTTCTGGTATTCCCTTTCTTTATTTGCCCTCGCATCCGGGGTCAGCATGAGAGCCTGCTTTTCAAAGGACTCCTTCATGGTTTGCAATTCTTTTTGTTTGTCTGCGATGAGATGCTGAAATTTCTCGGCATCTTTGGTAATCGCCTTTTTCGCTTCCTTGCCGGCATTGCATTCGTTGATGGCCCTCTGGATATCGACATAGGCAATTTTCGAATCAGCGGCCCAAACCGAACCGAACCACCCTAACAGGATCATCCCTATGATAAAACTTGCTTTTTTTCCGTACATCTTCATTTCTCCTCTCCATGAAGTTTGACGCCCGAATAAATTGTTTAATAAACCGTCCCTCCCGTAAAGTCGAGCACCGTTCTTTTCTCCCCTGCTTTCCGGTTGAGGTTAATTCCGAAATCGATGTGGATAGGCCCGAATGGAGAGTACCAACGGATTCCGGGTCCCGCGGCGAATCTCAACGGGGTGATTTCCCTCCAGTTGTCGTACCCTTTCCCTACATCAAAAAAGAGGGCAGCCTGCAAGCCAATCTCACGCGACAAAGGAAAGATCACTTCCGTGTTGAAGACCGTCACTTTTTTTGCACCGATGGGTACGTCACTTGTGTCCTTAGGCCCTGCCATCCCGTATGTAAAACCTCGCATGGTGTTGATGCCTCCCACAAAGAATTTTTCATAGATGGGCAGCGTTCTCCCACCATAGGGCGAAATCATCCCTACCTGGCCGCGAAGGTTGAGAGTCGCATTGAAGGGCAATGGGAAGAACCAGCTGGTCGTCCCTGCCACCTTGACGAAGTAGTTGTCAAACCCCAAAACACCTCCTGCATCTTGAATATAAAAACTGGTCCGATTTCCCCGTCGGGGGTTGAAGTAGTCGTCCCGGGTGTCTATGATGGGACCGATGGAGATGGCGCTCGTTGTCTTCCTCCCTTGCTGTTGCTGAACATAAATAGAGGCGTCAGAGGAAATGTTATAAACATCGATTTGCTCCAGTTTATAGATCGCCTCAAGACGCAAATAATCGGTCAATTGCTTCCCAAAACGGAGATCCCCTCCTGTGGTTTTGTAGTTATAGCTTGTAAAGTATTCCACCCTTTCGTGGTACAGGTCAAACCCTGCTGAATAGGGCAACCCCAAGAAATAAGGGTTGATAAAGCTCAACCGAGCGCTTTGAGTTTTAAACCCCAGGTTGACCCTCAGAAGCCCATAATAACCCAAACCGAAAAGGTTGCGATCCGAGATAGAAGCAGAGCCCACCACGCTCTCAATCGTACTATATCCGACTCCAAAAGTGATGGCGCCCGTCGGCATCTCCTCCACTTTGAGATCGACGTTGACCTTTTCTTCCGTACTCCCACGGCTGGTCGTGAAATCCACCTCTTTGAAAAATCCCGTCCGTTTCAGCCGGTCACGACTCTTGTTCATCAGGGTGGCATTGTAAAGCTCTCCCTCGGCCACCCGGAGCTCCCTGCGAATCACTTTGTCACGGGTCTTCGTATTCCCCACAACTTGGATTTTCTCATAAAAAACGCGCTTCTTCTTCTCGATCTCAAACGTAAGGTGGACTAAGAGATTTTTATTGTCCACGGAGATTTCGGGGTTGATCTCCACATAGGCGTAGCCTTGATTGGCAAATCTCTCTGTGAGGGTGTTGACCTCTCTTCGAATGACCGTGTTGCTATAGACATCTCCCCGCTTTATCTTGAGAACCTTGAAAAGGGCCTCCTTCGTCGTGAGAAGGTCACCTTTGAAATCGATATTTCCAAGATGATACCGAGGCCCTTCCACAACTTCGATCTCGATCTGGATCTTCTTCGGGTTGGATAAATCAACCTTGGGCTCCAAGATCTTCGCATCGAGGTAACCCTGGTCAAAATAGTAAGCGGTCAGAAGTTGAACGTCATTCTTGAGGATATCTTCGTCCAACGTCCCGGTCTTGGTGATGATGGAAATAAGCGTCCTCCGCTTGGTCGCCATCAGCTTCCTCAAATCGGAAGACTTGATCCTCTTGTTTCCTTTGAACACGATCTTCTTGATATGCCCCTTGGGACCCTCCGAAATCATAAAAGTGACTACGGCCTCATTGGTCTCCAAATAGGCAACCTTGTATTCCACCTTGACCCCGTAATAACCTTTGGAAAAATAGAGCTTCCGGATCAACTCCGCATTGTCTTTCACCTTTTCAACATTGAGGATGGTCCGCGGCGTAAGCGTCAGCTTCTCCTTTATATCCTCCAGCTTCACCTTGTCATTTCCCCGAATCAAGATCTCTTTGATCGAAGGCTTCTCCACTACAATGAAAATCACCTCTTTGCCTTGAGGGGCCGTTTTGATATCCACCTGCACATCGGTGAAAGAACCCAAATCAAAAATAGATCGAAGATCCTCACGAACTTTTTCGACCGAGAAGGCCCCCCCCTCTCGGCTCTTGATCGCTCCTCGGATGACCCCTTCTTCCACTTTCACATTCCCAAGAATCATGATCTTATAGATGTTTTCCTCGGCCCCGGCCCCCAGGCCAATGAAAAGAAAGAAGACGAGGAGGACAAGCCCTATCTGTTTCACGAGCATGCTTAAAAACTCCTTCCCGTTCTTTTAGACCCCGCAGAGACTCACGGCTCCAATCTCTCATCGGGAATGGATGGGTCAGAAAAGTTTCATTTTAATACCAGATCCCACACTTTTTGTAAAGGAGAGGCCACCTATCCCCGTGCCTTTCCGTCGATGAGCTGGATCTGTCGGGACATATGTTCAGCCAGTTTTGGGTTGTGGGTCACAATGATGAGGGTGACCCCTTTGATCCGGTTCAGTTCCTGGAGAAGGTCGAAGACCGATTCTCCTGTCTTGGTATCCAGGTTGCCGGTGGGTTCATCGGCCAGGAGGACTTTCGGCTCTAAAACCAAAGCCCTGGCCACGGCTACCCGCTGCTGTTCCCCGCCGGAAAGTTCCCCCGGCTTATGAGAAAAACGATCTTGGAGACCCACCAAGGTGAGCATTGCCTCCGCTCGAGCGGCGGACTCTTTTTTCGAGATCCCTTGGATCAGACAAGGCATCATCGTATTCTCCAACGCATTGAATTCAGGGAGCAGATGATGAAATTGGAAGACAAATCCGATCTCACGATTTCGAAAGATGGCAAGATTCTTCTCATTCATGCCGTAAATATCTTTTCCGTCAAACCAAACCTTCCCAGCCGTCGGTCGATCGAGCGTGCCCAAGACATGAAGGAGAGTCGTCTTTCCAACGCCGGAGGCGCCTACGATGGCAGCCTTCTCTCCTCGGGAAAAAGTGAGATCGATTCCCTTAAGAACTTCGACTTGTTTTGTCCCGTTTCCATACGATTTAAAAAGCTTTTGGACTTGAATCAACTCTCTCAAACCATCGCCTCCCGCGCTTTATCAATGGCCTCTTGGGAAAAAAATTCTTTTGTCCGCGAGAGGCGCTTTAGAGAAATCTTTTTGAGCCTTGTCTGAAGATGGGGGAACCGGAGGAGGCAGGCCCCAAAATCCTCTTGCGTGATTTCGAGCAATTTCGTCGGCAAGGTGGTTTTCGCATTCGCCGTTCGGGGACGATGGAAGAGAAGCCCGATTTCACCAAAGATATTTCCGCTCTGCAAAATTGCCAATTTCACTTTTTTCCCGTCCTGGTTCTGAGTGAAAATCTCGACGCCTCCATTTCTAACCATAAAGAGAGAGGCCGGAGGATCCCCTTGTTTGAAGAGAAGGGTTCCTTCGGGAACCCTGCGGAGATGAAAGCGTTTCATCACCTCGCTTCTCTCCTCAGGAGTAAGCGATGAGAATATAGGGGAGAGCGCGAGGAAAGTGTCCAGAACGCGCTCCTTGAAAAAGTTCTGAAGCACCTCCTTCATTCTGGGATGGGTCTTGATCATCTCATGAAGCTTACTTCTGGAGATTTCCAAGAGTTCGCAGTCCGTCGTCGCCTTAACCGTGGCATGTCTCTTTTGATCTACGAAAAAACCGAACTCCCCGAAAAAATCCCCATCCCTGAGGTGTTGAACCTGGACCTCTTTCCCCCCCTGCGTCTGCTTGACAATTGCCACCTCTCCCCCACTGATGACGAAGAGCGAGCTCCCTTCTTCTCCTTCATGGCAGATCAGGGAATCCTGCCGAAAGGTCTCGCTCCGGATGTGGGAGAGCAATAATTGGAGTTCCTCCTTCTTGAGATCGGAAAAGAGGGGAATGCGTGGACACGGAGGAGGAGGTTTTCCTTCTCTGATTTTTTTCGCATAAAGTTGTGCCAGCTGTTCACTGGCATCCCTCGAAGACGGATCAATCCTCAGGATCATTTTGGTAACGGAAATGGCTTGGAGAATAAACCCATCCGAAACATAGGCCTCGGCCACCTTTCGATACATTTGGACGGCGTCTTCCTTTCGACCCAATCGTTCCGACAATTCAGCCATTTTTAGCCGGGATCGAAGGTCCCCGGGCTTCTGGATACAATGCCTTCGGAAGCATTCAAACGCCTTTTTCCATTCCCCTCGGGAGAGAGCTTGCAGCGCTTCTTCCTTTAAGGACGCCTTCCTCTTATTCATATCGTAACGCCTCGGCGGGGTCGAGTCTCGACGCTCTCCAGGAAGGATAAAGGGTCGCCAGAAGACTAATCAAGATGGCGGTACCGATGATCAGTCCAACGTCCATCGGATTAACCTGGGAAGGGAGTTTATCAATATAATAGACATCGCTCGCCATAATCCTAAAACCCAACAACCTTTCCAAAAGTCCTTGGATCTCGCTCAAATTTAAGGCAACAAGAAGGCCCGAGATGGCTCCCAAAATCGTCCCCACGACACCAACGACCAATCCTTCGATGACAAAAATTTTCAAAATGCCCTTGGAAGGAGCGCCCATCGACTTCAGGATGGCGATATCCTTATATTTCTCCATCACCACCATGATGAGCGTGGAGATGATATTGAAGGCAGCCACTAAAACAATCAAGACAAGAAGGATGAACATCATGATTCTCTCCAACTTAAGGGCTGAGAAGAGATTTCGGTTCATCTCCATCCAATCCTTCGTCCAGAAGGGAAATCCCAGTCTCTTACGGATCTCTTTCCCGATCTCTTTCACTTTGTAGATATCGCTGGTTTTGATCTCAATGCCTGTGACACGGTTTCCCATGCCGAAGAACTTCTGGGCGCTTTCAATCGAGATATAGGCCATCGTGTTGTCGTACTCATACATTCCTGAATAAAAGATGCCCACGACGCGGAAACGTCTCATCTTGGGCATCATTCCCATGGGCGTCAGGGTTCCGAGAGGAGAGACGACCTGGATGGCATCGTTGAGCGAGACGCCGAGATTCTTCGCCAACTCCACTCCCAGGATAATGCCCGGAGAGTCGCTCTCTCCCTTGAGATCTTGGAGACGGCCGGCCTTCATGTTGTGGGCCAATTCCGTGACTTTTCCAACGCGGTCCGGATCGATGCCTTTGATCACCCCGCCGGTGACGTTGGATTCGGAAGAAAGCATGATTTGATTGAGAATGAACGGCGCAGCGGAAACGACGCCTTTGACTTCCTCAACCTGTTTCAACACCTCCTCATATTGGTCCATTCCCTGCTGATTAGCCTTGAGGACGACGAGATGGGCTTGGGTGCCCAGAATTTTTTCCTTGATCGTCTTTTCAAAACCGCTCATCACAGACAGGACAATGATCATGGCCATTACTCCAAGCCAGACCCCGACAATGGAAATGACTGTGATGATCGAGATGAAGGTCTGTTTTCGCTTGGCTTTGAGATATCTCAGGCCGATAAACCACTCGTATCTCATGGCACATCATTTCTCCATTCGAAGCAAGGGAAAGAAGATGACATCCCGGATGGAGGGTGCGTCGGTGAGGAGCATAACCCAGCGATCGATCCCGATTCCTTCGCCGGCGGTTGGTGGCATTCCGAACTCGAGAGCCCGGAGAA
>Ga0335081_10004905_pt1 | contig 21162 bp, 18 predicted proteins | sample Lox_Sample_35_FD_206713 | JGI IMG/M metagenome (GOLD analysis project Ga0335081, IMG submission 206713) | Soil microbial communities from Loxahatchee National Wildlife Refuge, Florida, United States - Lox_Sample_3.5 | ecosystem: Environmental > Terrestrial > Soil > Wetlands | place: USA... | reverse complement strand
GTCCTGCTTCGTCGCGCTGCACGTAAGAAAGCCTGGTTCCGTCCGGGCTCCACTCGATGTTCTCTGGACCGCGGCCGGTCAATCCGCCAGGCTGATAGATGGTCTCAATCGTCAGAGGCTTGGTGGGAGTGGTCTGTGCCAGGGTGAGTGTAAAAGCGAAGGCGAGGAGATATAAAGGCACGCCAAGGACTCTCAAAGCTTGTTTTTTCACAACGAGACCTCACAGGTAAGTGAATGGATGCACGGCGAATGAAAGAGTGTACACTCCCGAGGCTGCTTCCTGCGAGGCTGGAGGGTATTGGGTGGTGCGTCAATCCGAGCCTGGCCTCCTCTTGATGGCGTCATCCCGAGCGCAGCCGTTCTTCAGGCGGAGGGAGGGATCTCGCGTGGAGCGCCTCGACAGTCGGCGCCAGATCCCTCGGCCCGCGGCTGCGCCGCCCCCGGCTGAAGCCGGGGGTCTACCCTGAAGGCGCGGGCCATGGGGATGACGCCGATTACGCACACAGGACCGTTAGCCTTCGACTCCCCGTGTCTGCACGGCGATCCTTGCGTCGTCGGGTTCAAGTTTTTGTCGTGCAGAGGCACGCCAGCCTCCTGCAGTTCAACATGCTAAAATCAAAGTCAGACACAATGCCGGATGCTTCCTGATATCGAAAACCTGCTGCACCTGCAAGAGGCGGACAAGGAAATCCGCCGCCTGCAGGACGAAATCGCCGAACTCCCCAAACGCGTCGCCGCCATCGAACTGAAACTCGCCGGAACCAAAGCCCAACTGGAAAAGGCCCAGGCCGCCATCAAAGCCGATGAGGCCGCCCGCCGCAAGCACGAAACGACCATCAGCGATTTGCGCGGCAAGATTTCCAAGTACCGGGACCAGTCTCTCGACGTAAAGACCAACGAGCAATACAAAGCGCTACTGGGCGAGATTCAGTTTGCCGAAAAGGAAATCGGCGCCACCGAGGACAAGATTCTCGAGCTGATGTTGGACGCCGACACCCGCAGCGCCGAAGTCAAGGCTGCGCAGGCCGAACTCAAAGCCGAGACCGCCGAAATCGAGAAGGAAAAAGAAGAAGCCCGCCAGCGCACCGCCGCCGATGAAAAGGAACTCGCGGAATGGCGCGGCAAGCGCGATCAGCTGCGCTCGGGCATTGACGCCGACTTGCTGCGCCGTTACGAGCGCGTTTCGAATTTTCGTGGCAGCGGCCTGTCCGAAGTCCGCGATCACAAGTGTCTGGCCTGCCAGGTCATGCTGCGGCCGCAGACTTACAACGAAGTCCGCTCGGGCCGGCAAATCGTCTATTGCGATTCCTGCCAGCGCGTTCTGTACATGAATCCTGCCGAGGAAGTCGTGGAACAGAAGCCGGTGGTGCACCGGCCGCGCCGCCATCATCCCAAGATTGACGCCCCGCAGGCGTGGTATTACCGCGAAAACTACGGAGACGCCGGTGAAGTCTACATTTCACTGACCAACGCCGGAACCCAATCCAGCCGCCGCGTTTACGAGATTCACACCGGGCGCATGGTCGGCGACATCCTGATTCGCGAAGGCGACTTCCGCCAGGCCTTCCCGGAAGACATTACTGGCGCCGTCCGCCTCAACGGCGACTGGCCGGAAGAAGAGCTGGAAGCCTGGGGCACTGAGGCCCCAATGGTTGTTCTCGACACCCTGCTGGCTGATCTCGAAGCCGCCCGCTATGAAATGAGCGCGCGGGCGGCGAAGACGCAAGCGCCGGCGGCAGTGCCGTCGGGACAAGCGGCGGGATAACAGCATTGTTCACGAAGCGAGAAAATCGGGAAGGGCACGAGTTTACTCGTGCCGCTAAGCCGTTGAAAATATGTCGGCGCTTTAGCGTCTGAGGTACGCTTCTTGCTTCGCCTTTCGACCCAGAAGGCTTTTCCCGCAGCCTGTTCGGCCGTGCCGACCAACTCAGATGCGGGCCTTAGCCTCCTGACGCGGCTGGCGCTACGCGCGGAACGGTCCACACCTGATGCCCGAAGAATTGATCCCCGGGCGCAAAAGCTCACCTCAGCCGCTAAAGCGGGACTCCTTTCCGTACGTTGTCGGCACGAGTGAAACTCGTTCCCGATTTAAAAACCACCGTGAATGGTTCGGAGCAGAGGGTCCTGTGGGGACAGCCATCCTCGGCTGTCGGGTCGAGTGCAGCTCGACATCAAAAGTCCATAGCCGCGCGGATCTAAGTGTACGCAGGCCCGCCTTTGAACCCCGGCGGTTTAAGATGGGCGCATGGCCCAGACTCTCGGTCCCTTAGCTCTCCCCAAGGTGAAGATTTCTCCCCGCGGCGCTGCCCGCCTGAAATCCGGTCACGTTTGGGTCTACCGCTCCGACGTCATTTCCGATGACGGTGTCGCTCCAGGCTCGGTTATCGCCGTGACCGACCAGCGCGGCAAGGCGCTTGGCACCGCGCTCTACTCTAGTTCATCGCAGATCGCAATACGCCTCATCTCCCGCGAGCCGATCACCGACTTTCCCGCCTTGCTGCGCCAGCGCATCGGCGAGGCGATTGCATACCGGGAGAATCTGGTCCGCGACACAAACGCCTACCGCGTCATCTTCAGCGAAGCCGATTTTCTGCCCGGCCTGATTGTCGACCGTTATAACGACATTGTTTCCCTGCAAATCCTCACCCAGGCGATGGACTCCGATTCGATTCGCCAGGCCGTTGTATCAGAGTCGGCCGAGCGTCTGCATCCGGCCTCCATTGTCGAGCGCGTCGACCCACGTGTGCGCGAACTGGAAAGCCTGCCGCCTCGCGCCTCCGGCCCGCTTCAGGGCGAACAGACCGCGACGATCTTCACCATGAACGGCGTCCAGTTCCGCTACGACGCGCTTGAAGGCCAGAAGACCGGAGCCTTTCTCGACCAGCGCGAAAACTATGCTGCCGCCGCCCAATACGCCCACGGTGAAGCCCTCGACGTGTTTTGCTATCAGGGAGGATTCGCCCTTCATCTCGCCCCGCGGTGCTCACAGGTCACCGGAGTGGATAGCTCCCGCCCGGCGCTCGAAGTCGCCGAGCAGAACGCGGCGCTGAATCGTCCGCTGATTGAACGGGGGTTGAAGGAGGAAGAGATCGAATGGATCGAGGCCAACGCCTTCGACCTGCTCAAGGACTACGCCGTCGCCGGCCGGCGCTACGATACGATCGTTCTCGACCCGCCCGCCTTCGCCAAGACGAGGCGCGACCTTGAATCCGCCATGCGCGGCTACAAAGAACTCAACCTGCGGGCTTTAAAAATGCTTCGCCCGGCCGGCATCATCGTCAGCTGTTCCTGCTCGTACCACGTGACCCACTCTGACTTCCTCGAAATGCTAAGCCAGGCGGCGATTGACAGCCACCGTTCCCTCCGCCTGGTTGAAGTTCGAGGGCAAGCCAAAGACCATCCGACCCTCTTGAATGTGCCTGAAACCACCTACCTGAAGTGCGTCATTGCCGCTGTAAGCTAATGAAAATTAATCATATTTAGTATATTGACAATAAAACACTCATATTTTATGATCCACTTGCGTTAACATTGAATCTAATGAGGTGACCGGGACCGCGGAGGAAGTCATTCCAGGCCGGTCGCGAAATCAAATCCAGAACCAACAATTTCCGAAGGAGGATGTAGCCATGACCGTATTAACCCGTTGGGAGCCGTTCCGTGAGTTTGCCACCCTGCAGGACCGCATGAACCGCCTGTTCCGCGAGTCCTTCAACGATGAGACTGGCCGGGACGAATCCCTCACCACCAGCACCTTTGCCCCTGCCGTCGACGTCTATGAAGACGAGCACCAGGTCACGCTGAAGATCGAAGTGCCTGGAATCGACGAGAAGGACATCGATGTCCAGGTCGAGAACAACACTCTCACCGTGCACGGCGAGCGCAAGATCGAAAAGGAAGAGAAGGAAGAGAACTATCGCCGCGTGGAGCGCCAGTATGGCAGCTTCACCCGCACCTTCACCCTGCCCCAGACCGTGGACACCGAGAATGTTTCGGCGAACTACGATAAGGGCGTGCTGAAGATCGCGTTGCCCAAGAAGGCCGAAGCCAAGCCCAAGCAGATCAAGGTCAGCGTGGGCGGCGAAAAGACCCTGGAAGGCAAGGGACCCAGCAAGGCCGCGTAAAGGAGCCCCGCCGTCAGGCGGCACCAATGGGAAGCGCACGACTTCAATCGTGCCGCTGCTTGGGGCTAACGTGGAAGAGCGACCCTTCAGGGCCGCGCTAGAGGCAAGCAACGATGCGGGCTTTAGCCTCTGAGGTCGAATGGGAGGCGGAAGAGGTGACCGCCTCCCGTTTGTTTTGTAATTGCGAAATCTGGTAATTCTGTAATTAGAGACCAACAGGCTGAACAGCGCCTCCAATTACTCGGAGTGACCGATGGCCATCCGTTTCGACAAATTCACCGTCAAAGCGCAGGAAGCAGTGCAGCGCGCGAACCAGCTTGCGGCTGACCACGGCAACCCCGAAGTCCAGCCGGTTCACCTGCTCGCCGCGCTCCTGGAAGACAAAGAGGGCATTGTTCCGCCGGTGCTCGAGAAGATCGGCATGGGCCCGCAAGCCGTGCTCAGCGAGCTGTACGGCGAGATCGAAAAACTCCCTAAGCTCTCGGGCGAAGCCGCCCAGCCTGCTTTTTCTACCGGCGCCACCCGGCTGCTCGAGCAGGCCGCCAAGGAAGCTTCCAACTTCAAGGACGAATACGTTTCGACCGAGCACCTGCTGCTGGCCGTTACGCACCTCAAGCAGGACGCGGCGCAGCAGATCTTGAAACACCACGGCGCGACTTATGATGCGATTTTGAAAGCGCTCACTTCGGTTCGCGGATCGCAAAAAGTCACCGACCAGAATCCCGAAGCCAAATATCAGGCGCTCGAGCGCTATGCCCGCGATCTGACCGAGCAGGCGCGCCGCGGCAAACTCGACCCCGTCATCGGACGCGACGAGGAGATCCGCCGCGTCGTCCAGGTCCTGTCGCGCCGCACGAAAAACAATCCTGTGCTTATTGGCGAACCCGGCGTCGGCAAAACCGCGATTGTCGAAGGCCTCGCGCAACGCATCATTTCCGGCGACGTCCCTGAAGTTCTGAAAAACAAGCGCGTGGTTGCACTTGATCTGGGCGCGATGCTGGCTGGCGCAAAATATCGCGGCGAGTTCGAAGACAGGCTCAAAGCGGTTTTGAAGGAAATCGAAGACTCGCAGGGCCAGATCATTCTCTTCATCGACGAGCTGCACACGCTCGTGGGTGCGGGCGCGGCGGAAGGGGCAATCGATGCCTCGAACATGCTGAAGCCCGCTCTGGCTCGCGGGGAACTGCGGGCCATCGGCGCCACCACGCTCAACGAATATCGCAAGCACGTCGAGAAAGACGCCGCACTCGAGCGCCGTTTCCAGATCGTTTTTGTGGGTGAGCCCAATGTGGAAGACACCATTGCTATCCTGCGCGGCCTGAAGGAAAAGTACGAAGTCCACCACGGCGTCCGCATCAAGGACTCGGCCATCGTCGCCGCCGCCACGCTGTCGCACCGCTATATCTCCGACCGCTTCCTTCCCGACAAGGCGATCGATTTGATCGACGAGGCGGCGGCATCACTGCGCATCCAGATCGACTCGCTGCCTACCGACATCGATCAACTGGAGCGCAAGGCCACGCAGCTCGAAATCGAAAAGCAGGCGCTGAAGAAAGAAGACGATCCCAACTCACGGGAACGGCTCTCGGTGATTGAAAAGGAGCTGGCCGAAATCCGAGAAAAATCCAACGCGCTCAAGGCGAACTGGAAGAAAGAAAAAGACCTCATCGCCCGCACGCGTGCTGTGAAAGAACAGATCGAGAAGCTCAAGCTGGACCTCCAGACGGAAACGCGCAAGGGCAACCTGCAGCGCGCGTCCGAGATTCAATATGACCTCATTCCGCGAGCCGAGCAAGAACTGGCCAAGCTCACCAAGCAGATGGAGAGCAAGGGCCAGGCCCGCATGTTGAAGGAGGAAGTCGACGAAGAAGACGTGGCGCGCATCGTCTCGAAGTGGACCGGCATTCCGGTTTCCAAGATGCTCGAAGGCGAAGTCAAGAAATTAGTGAACATGGAAGATCGGCTGCGCCAGCGCGTGATCGGTCAGGACGCAGCACTCGAACGCGTTGCCAACGCCATCCGCCGCTCGCGAGCGGGACTCAGCGATCCCAAGCGGCCCATCGGTAGCTTCATCTTTCTAGGTCCGACCGGAGTCGGCAAAACCGAACTCGCTCGCGCCTTGGCCGAATTTCTGTTTGACGACGAGCACGCCATGCTGCGCATCGACATGTCGGAATACATGGAGAAGCATTCGGTCGCGCGGCTGATCGGGGCGCCGCCGGGCTACATCGGGTATGAAGAGGGCGGACAGCTCACTGAACAGGTTCGCCGCCGGCCCTATGCGGTGGTGCTGTTCGATGAAATCGAGAAGGCGCATCCCGACGTGTTCAACGTTCTGTTGCAGATGATGGACGATGGCCGATTGACCGACGGCAAGGGCCGAGTGGTCGACTTCAAGAACACGATCATCATCATGACATCGAATATCGGGTCGTCGTTCCTACAGGCTGGGGGTGTGCGTTCCGAGGCAGGGTTTGAAGAGGCGTCGCAGCAGGTGATGAACCAGCTGCACACGCATTTCCGGCCCGAGTTCCTGAACCGCGTGGATGACATCATCGTGTTCCGCCCGCTCGGCAAGGAGCAACTGGTCAAGATCATCGAGCTGCGGCTGGAAGACGTGCGCCGTTTGCTCGCCGACCGCAAGATTTCGCTCGAGCTGACGGATTCGGCAAAAGACCTGCTCTTCACCCAAGGCTACGATCCGAATTTCGGGGCGCGTCCGCTGAAGCGTGCCATTCAGAAGCTGGTGCAGGATCCGCTGGCGCTCAAGATTCTGGACGGCGAAGTCCTGCACGGCGATCACGTCATCGTCGACGCCGACAAGAAAGCAGGCAAGGTGAAGTTCGATGTCAGCCCGCGGGTGGGCGAAAAGGAAACGGCAAAGGCAAGACGATAAGGCATTTCCACCACGGAGGCACAGAGACCCAGAGAAAATCTCTCTTGCTTTTCTCTGGGTCTCTGTGCCTCCGTGGTGAATTCACTCACTCTCATTGTGGCAAACTGAATCCATGCACCGGCTCACGCTCGGCGACTTCGAACTCAGCGTCTTCTCCGACGGCACTTACCCGCTTGATGGCGGCGCGTTCTTTGGCGTGGTCCCCAAGGTCATGTGGTCGAAGAAAGTCGAGGCCGACGAGCGCAACTACGTCACTGCCGGGCTGAATTCACTTCTGATCCGCACGGGCAAGCAGACGGTGCTGGTCGAAACCGCCATGGGCAACAAGCTTTCCGAGCGGATGATCAGGTTCTATGGCCAGCCGGCCAAGTTGCTGGACAATCTCGCCGCGGCAGGCATTGGGCCGGACGATATCGACATCGTCATCAATTCGCATTTGCATTTTGATCACTGCGGATGGAACACGGTGCGCGACGGGAACGGCAAGATTGTACCCACGTTCCCCCGCGCGAAATACTATGCGCCTGAGGGAGAGTGGCAGTACGCGCGGCGCCCAAGCGAGCGCGATTCGATCAGCTATATCTCCGAGAACTATGACCCGCTGGTCGAAAGCGGGCAGATGACGCTGCTCAAGGGCGGCGAGGAAATCGTGCCGGGCATTTCGGTGAAGACATTCCGCGGACATACGGCGCATATGCAGGGAATCATTGTGCAGAGTGGCGGAAAGGCGGCCTGCTACATTTCCGACCTCATCCCCACGTCGGCCCACATTGACCTTACCTGGGGCATGTCGTTCGACCTGTACCCCCTCGACACCATCGAGAGCAAGAAGCAGTACTACGCGCAGGCGATTCCGGAAAAGTGGCTGACCGTGTTCACACACGATCCGACGACGCCGTGGGCGTATATCGAGAGGGACGACGTGGGAAAGCTGGTGGCGAGAGGGGTGGAATACGACTCTAATGACTCGGCCGGATGCTCTGAAGCACCTGGTAAAACTGCTTCACATCCTCCTCGTCGCCACTGACAAAACAAGTGAAGTCTCCTCGTTGAGTAATGCAGGAAACCTCTCGATCGCTTCCTTGGAGCGGATAGCCCGGCACATAGTCCGAACACACAATCTCTCCTCCGCTGAACGCGATAGCGTGAGAAGAGATCAGCTTGTCGCGCCCGAACGGGGAATGCCGGGTTGTCTCGACCTGCTGGCCTGCTGCGCCCTAGAAAGCGATTTCGGCAATCGTTAGGTGCGACTGTCGGCCCGAATAGAAATCGAGACCTGCGCGTAGCATCCCATTCGTCCTGTTTGCTGTTACGAACGACCAGGTGTCGGATTCATTTTCGTAGGGAGCGCTGAAACCAATCGTCCAATTCAGCGGGATTGAAACTCGGTAACCGATTATTTTGACCGGGCGTGGATGCAGTAAATGTGACGTCAAGGCAAACGTAGCATCCAGAAACATGCAAGCGAGTACTACTGTCACTATCGGAATCCATATTGCACAGCGCTTCAATAGCTTGCGCCGTTTGATCCAGTGACTGTTCTTCTTCTGCTGCTCTGCCAGCCATCGCTCGGATTCGGCGAGAATGTACTCGACACGGGTAAGCCGCTGAAATAGTAGATGGCTGCCAGCGCCGATCAGTAATAGGCCAACAAAAGACAGACCAAAGATGATGTGCAGACTGAGCGAGTTGCTTTGCGGAAAGAGAGACGACAAGGCCGCAATAAGCAGTCCATAGAGGACAAGTTCAGCAAGAATGATTCCAGCAAACGCGATGCGGACTAGTGCTTTCTTCATGGGTGCAAACCACCGATTCCGCTTTGGATGAGCCACAGAATAGAGACACCTGAGCGGGTCGTGTTGTTGCAAACTGAGGTGACTAGACGGCGATAGGTTGGTTACGCTTCGCGGGCTCCGGCGCCCGCGCCACACAATCTCGCCTCGAAGAACTCCTCTACTCTCGCCAGGATCTCCGGCGCGCTCTTCGATTCGTAGATCGCCTTGCGCAGACCTGCGCCTCCCGGTACGCCGTGGCTGAACCATGACGCGAACTGCTTCATCTTGCCCGAGGCGTCCGGGAGTTCCTCTTCGATCAGCATCTGGAAGTAGGTGCGAATCATCTGGTACCGGTCGGCTTCGGTGGGCTCGTCGTAGAGCTTTGCCGCAGACACAGTTCTCGATGCGTGCACGGATGGGAAGGGCATGGCTTCGGCCGTGCCGTTAAGATCGCCAAGAGAGAGCTGGGCTTTAGCCTCTCGGGGCGACAAACCACCTGCGGAGGCGTCGCCCTCAGCGGCTAAAGCCGCCGTCGATTTTGCGCTGCTAGCGGCACGACTAAAGTCGTGCCCTTCCCGGTCTTGCCTTTCCCCATTTCTTATTTCCCGACCCATCCCGGCGCAATACTGCTGAATCTGCCGGAAGATCCACGGATTCGACGGCGCGGTGCGCCCGATCATAACGGCATCGCAGCCGGTCTGCGTGACCATGGCGCAGGCGTCTTCCGGGCTGCGGATATCGCCGTTGCCAATGACCGGAATCTTCACGCCAGCTTTCACAGCCGCAATCCACTCCCAGCGTGCCTGGCCGCTATAACCCTGCTCGCGGGTGCGGGCGTGCAGCGCCACCGCCGCGAGGCCGCAGGACTCGGCCATGCGTGCCAGTTCGACACAGACGATTTCTTCGTCGTTCCAACCCGCGCGAAATTTCACCGTGAACGGAATCTTCACCGCCGCGCGGACGGATTCAAAAATCTTGCCGATCACGGGCAGATCGCGCAGCAGGCCGGAGCCTCCATTGCACTTCACAACTTTCTTCGCCGGGCATCCCAGGTTCAGATCAACCAGATCGAATCCCAGGCCTTCGACCATCCGCGCGGCTTCGGCCATGACATGCGGGTCGCTGCCAAAAAGCTGTGCGGAAATCGGGTGCTCGTCTTCGTAGAAGTGGAGGTAGCGCTTGGCCTTTTTGTCTCTGGCGCGGAGCACGCCGTCGGCCGAGGTGAACTCGGTCATGATCAGGCCGCAGCCGCCGAGGTTGCGGATGAAGCGGCGGAAGACCGTGTCGGTGACGCCAGCCATGGGCGCCAGCACGGTGGCAGGCCGGATGGTCACGCTGCCGATGGCGAGACTTGCCGGAACAGGCTTCAGAGCCGATCCCTTGAAGTCGGGATCCCCGGGAAGCTCGCGGGCGAGGGCCCCCTCGACTGTCGCTCGGGGCAGGTCCGCGCCACACGTCGTGTTGTCCCAGAACTTCTTCATTTCGTCTATTCTACAGTGGCCCGGCCGGGGCGATTCCAGGCTTGAGCGAACGAACCATGACTGATCCCAAGTGCCTTTTCTGCCGCATCATCGGCGGCGAGCTGCCGGCGAAGAAAGTCTACGAGGACGAACACGTCTTCGCCTTCGAAGACATACATCCGCAGGCGCCCACGCACGTGCTGGTCATTCCCAAGAAACACATCGTGGGGCTGAAGGAGGCAGAGGCTTCCGACTCCGAGGCCATCGGCCGTTGCCATCTGGTTGCGGCTCGGATCGCGCGCGATCGCAACGTCGAGAACGGATACCGCACGGTCCTCAACGTCGGCCCTGGCGCCGGACAATCTGTGTTTCACTTGCACGTGCATCTGCTCGGCGGGCGACGATTGGCCTGGCCTCCGGGGTAGAGAGACCCCGACGGTCCCTCAGGAGCCAAAGCCGGTGGTGGAAGTCTAAAACTGGAAACCGGCGCCTTAAGGCGCATTGATTTTGCGGCTCTTACGGCGCACATGAATGCACGCCCTGCTACGAATCGCACTTTAGCGGGACAGCCCAGCAGCTGCCGATTCCGCTCTCTACCGTTCACTAAGGTAACGTCGACATGACCTTCCGGGCTCGCTAGCATCAACTGTTCCCCCCAGTATTTAGAAAGCTCGATATGGAAGGACCTCATCATGTGTGATCGGTCTTGCTCTCCCGCCCTGAGCTCTCTTCAGCGTTTTTTCCCGAGCCTCGCGCTGGCAGCTTTATTCTTGCTTTCTCTCTCGCGCACCTCGAGCGCCATGGCGGCCGATACGAAGGCAAAGCCCGTCGCCGCACCCTGCACCTTTTCCGATGCGGAATTCGACACCGCCAGAGACGTGCACGCGCTCGACGAATACCGCAACGCCGTCGCGCAACTGCTGAAGCAGGGAGACTTCGCTCAGCTGGATTGCATCGCGGACGCCGCCCGCGCCGGGAAGACCCGGTTTTCAGGAGGCGCGTGGAAACTGCGCAACATTTACATGGGCGTCTCCGAACCGCGGCCCGGTCATCCCACGCAGGAAGAATGGAAGCAGCATTTTGACCTGATGGAACGCTGGCGCAAGCAGAACCCTCATTCCATCACACAGCCTATAGCCCTGGCCGAGTCTTACGTCCGCTATGGCTGGGCCGCACGCGGTCCCGGGTATGCCGATGACGTGAGCAATAGCGGTTGGAAGCTCTTTGCGGAGCGCGTAGCGAAAGGCAAGGCGATTCTCGAGGAGAATGCCGATCTTGCCAACAGGTGCCCCGATTGGTATCTGGCGATGCAGTTGGTCGCCCAGGGGCAGGGCTGGAACATCCCTCAGGCCCGGGCGCTGTATGAAAAAGCGATCGCCTTCGAGCCCGGCTACCAGTACTACTACCGAGTCTTGGCCGAGTATCTGCAGCCCAAGTGGAGCGGAGAAGAGGGCGACGCGGCCCGCTTCGCCGAGGAAGCCGCCAATGAAGCCGGTGGTGAGAACGGCGACATTCTGTACTTCTACATTGCCGACGTGATTGTCTGTGCCTGCGGAGACCCGGAGTTCAGCCACTTCTCCTGGGAGCGCGCGCAAAAGGGGTTCGCTGCTCTTGAAAAAAAGTACGGTCCGTCCATGGTCTTCGTTAATTCTTACGCCCTCATGGCTTCGAAGTCGAAGGCGATGGTCGAAGCCGACTCCGCCTTTCAACGCATTGGAATCGAATGGGACGAGAGTAAATGGATGACGGAAGACTTTTTCAAGTCGGAGCGCGACATCGCCGCCCAGATGGCACCCTTCGACGCCAAGGCCCGTGTGTTCCGCGCTGAGGCCGTGGCGAACATGAAATCCGCCGAAGGCCGGGCCTACCTCGCGGCATTTGAGCCTAAGTTCGCGGCTTTTGAGCGGGCGTGCCTGAATGACGCCAAGGGCGACACGTCGAAGTTCGATTTTCTGGTGCAGATCGGTGAAAAGGGCACCATCGAAGACGGCCATCCGGACAAGAATCCGAATGCGTTCTCTCAGTGCCTCATGAAGGATCTTTACGCAGTGTACATAAAGAAAGAGACGCCTTTCCCAGCGCCGCCGAAGGTTCCGTTCAGAGTGATTTTCGAAGTGGATCCGACGACCTTGAGCGCTGCGAAGTAGTCGAGAGTTGCGCCATCGGAAGCGCAAGGTCCCTCGACTCCGCGGAAAACGCCTCGCTCGCGATGACAGGAGAAAAGGAAGCCCGGCTACTGAACCGTCGGGCTTTCGTCTTCTGGCGCGCCGTGCCGCCGCAGAAGCTGGGGAAGATTCTGCGAGAAGGCTGACCGCGGCAGTACCATGTCGCAGCCGACCTCGTGCGCTTTCTGCTTCAGATCTCCCTGCACGTGCGACAGGAATCCGATGATTGACGTTCCCTTCTTCAGCTTGCTCTTCAGCTTCGGGATGAGCGTCAGCGGCTTAGCGCTGTTGTTGTTCAGGTCGAAGATGATCAGCGACGGCTTTTCTTCCCCGTTCTGCTCCATCTTATCCATGAGGTCTTTGTCGGTTTTGACGAACTCGACCTTCACGTTGAGCTTGCGCGCCGTCTCCTGAATCTTGGCCAGAAAAAACAGGTCTTCAATGAAGGCGAAGATGCGTGAGTTGCCGTCCTCGCTGGCCGGCAGCGGCTCTGGCTCCGGCTGCGCATATTGCGGAGCAAACCCCGGCCTGTGCCGTCCGCCCTTGCTCCCGTTGTTGCCGCCGCTCAGAACGGCGCGGTAGCTGTGGTCCATCGGAGCGGTATAGATGCCGTCCTGGTTCTGGCGGGCCTGGCCATGGCCGTGCCGTTGATTGTGCGGGCGCCGTCCGCGACGCCGTCGGTTGCGTCCTCCGCCACCGGAGGTCTTTCCTGGTCCTGCGTTCATAGTCCTCTCAAACTGTGTTGCATGAGTTGCAAAACTGTGCAGATCGCGCGCAGCCGTGTCGCGAGCGTCGGTCCAGCTTAGATGCACCCGACAAGTCTTGCGTGCTGGTGAGTTTGTGCCTCGCGGCTGGACAACCCTGAAACGAACCCCCACCTTCTGAACGAACCGGCTATCGGCGAACGAGTCTGCTACGTAAATTCAGTAATCGGGTTTCCGCTTATCGGATCCGTAAGCGCCGCCTCGGAACGGCTGGCGCGGAAGGCCTTCGCGGGAACGAGGCCTTAAATGAGAACACTGCTATGGTACTCGTCTCTTGGAGCTCACGCAAGGCCCCTAAAGACATGTCTTTTGCACAGCAGGACATGCACCCGCAGGTGCGCCATCTCGCGTCACCGCCCGACCCCGAATCAGACTCGTTCATTCCACGCTCGACACTTCGCGTGCCCATTGCTGGGCCTGCCAGTAGTGGGCCGCTGCCTGTTCCGGATCCAGGTGCAGGCTCCGGCTGAGCTCGGCCCCCGCTTCCCACTCCCCGCTCTCGTGCGCCAGGATCAACTGGTACACCGGGCGCAACACGCTGGGCTGCCCCAGCAGCACCGCTTTCGTTTCATGATCGAGGGGGATCCTCTGCAGCACCTCTGCCATCGGAATTTCCAGCATGGCGTCAATCAGGGAGAGCAGTCCGAGCAGAAACAGATCCGATTCGCCATGCTCCACCTGCGGCTGCAACAGTTCGCCAAAACGGCCCCGCACCAGCGCGGAGAGCAACAAATCGCTGGTTTTCTCCTGTCCGGCGCCCACCGCCGCTACCAACCGCACCCAGCGGCGCACCTCCCGTTCTCCCAGCATGGAGAGCGCGTGCCGCACAGAGTGAATTTCGCTTTTGAGTCCGAACACCGCTGAGTTCAGATAGCGGAGCAGCCGGTAGCAGACCGAGGCCTCCGACTTGATGACTTTTTCCAGGCTGATGACGTCCAGTTCAGCCCGCCCGACTTCCTGCAGCATGCGCAGATAATTCAACTTGTGGGCCGGCATGTCGCGCGTGTTCAGCATCTCCGGCCGGCGGAAGAAATATCCCTGGAAATACACGAACCCCCGATCGCGCGCTCGCAGAAAGTCGGCCTGGGTTTCGATTTTCTCGGCCAGCATCCGGCAGCGCCACGGCCCGTAGCGCTTGATGAGATCGAGTTGCTGCTCCTCGGTGGTGAGGGTCATCTCCACCTTGATGATGTCGGCTATCTCCGCCAGCGGCTCGCGCGGGTCGTCCGCGACATAATCGTCGAGCGCGATCAGATAACCCTCTTCCTTCAAATTCTGGCAGGCGGCGATGACTTCTTTATCCGGCGGAACGTCCTCCAGAATCTCCACGATCGTCGTGGCCGAGGGAAGCAGCATGACCAAGCCATTGATCAGCGTATCGCGAGTGCAGTTCACAAAGGCCCGCCGGCCATCGCAGAGCACGTCGAGCCCCATCAGCAGCGAACGATCGAGCGTTGCCCGCGAGGCGGCATCCGTATCTCCGCTGAAGGCGTTCTCGATCCCGTCGCGGAACAACAATTCGTAGCCAAAGACTTTCTCGGCCCGGTCAAAGATGGGCTGGCGGGCAACATAGCGCAGGGGCCGCGTATCCTTCCTTATTTCTTCTCCTTGCTCCTTGGCGCGCGCTACTCCCTGCCCTGTGGACATATAACTCACATCTGTGTCTATCGGCGGGAAAAGGGAAAGCTTGCCTGGGGCAGGAGGGAGGAAAAGATTAGGATAATCCAAGGGAAAGGTCCGCACAGCAGGTTTCGGGCTGCCGCAGCCTCGAAGCGGCGGAATGAGTTAGCCCCGGGGCGCAAGCCATGGGTACGGGAAAATCACGGAACAAGTCCCGTAGGGGACGACAGAACGGTTACTGTCCGGCAACGATTCAGGCACGAGAGAAGAGAAAAGGGGGGGGCGCTTTCGCGCTCCCCTAAAACTGGCGACTGGCAACTGGCAACTGCCTTTCAGTACTTTGGCACCCTGGGATCGACGCGATCTGACCACGCCGTGATCCCGCCCGCGAGATTGTGTACTTTCTTGAATCCCGCCTGCTGCAGGAAGGCCACAGCCTTGGCGCTGCGGCCGCCCATCTTGCAGTGCACGACGATCTCGCGGCTCGAGTCGAGTTCGTTCACCCGCTTGGGGAGATCGTTCAGCGGAATCAAGTATCCGCCGAGGTTGCAAATCTGATATTCGTGCGGTTCGCGCACATCGAGGACGAACAGATCGTCCCTGGCGTCTAGCCGCCGCTTCAGTTCTTCCACCTGAATCTCCGGGACTCCGTTGCTCACAGGTTTTTCCTCTCCGCGAATGCCGCAAAATTCGTTGTAATCGATCAGCTTGGTGACCGTGGGATGGGTGCCGCACACCGGGCAATCAGGATTCTTGCGCAGCTTCAGCTCGCGGAACCTCATGCCCAGCGCGTCCACCAGCACCAGCCGTCCGATCAGCGGCTCGCCCACGCCGAGAATCAGTTTGATGACCTCGGTGGCCTGCATCACGCCGACCAGGCCAGGGAGAATCCCCAGCACTCCGCCTTCCGCGCACGATGGCACAAGGCCCGGCGGTGGCGGCTCGGGATACAGGCAGCGGTAGCACGGCCCTTCTTCGGTCGCGAATACGCTGGCCTGCCCCTCGAAGCGGAAAATTGACCCGTAGACATTCGGCTTGCCGGTCAGCACGCAGGCGTCGTTCACCAGGTAACGAGTGGGGAAGTTATCGGTGCCATCGGCGATGATGTCGAACTCACGGAAGAGTTCGAGAGCGTTCGCACTGGTCAGCTTAGTGTCAAACAGCCGCAGGTTCAGAAACGGATTGATGCCCTTCAGGCTATCCGCTGCCGAATCGAGCTTCTTGCGGCCCACGTCGGCAGTCGAATGGATAATCTGCCGCTGCAGGTTCGTATAGTCCACCACGTCGAAATCCACCAGTCCCAGCGTGCCCACTCCGGCCGCCGCCAGATACAGCGCCAGCGGCGAACCCAGCCCGCCGGTGCCGATGCAGAGCACGCGCGCCGCCTTCAGCTTCTGCTGGCCCTCCATGCCGACTTCCGGCATGATCAAATGCCGCGAGTAGCGCAGGATTTCGTCTTTATTCAGGGTGACCGGTACTTCTGTTGTGGTAGCCATAAAGTCCTAATTTTCGATTGCCGATTTGCGATTGCCGAGTGTCAGCGAGAGTGGTTTTTCAATCGGAAATCGGAATTCGGCAATCGGAAATAGTTTCCAGATCCGCGGTCAGGGTGCACCCCCGGCGATGGAGGGCACAATCGAGATGTTATCACCGTCTTTGAGAACGGTCGCTTCCTTCTGCAGGTAGCGGATGTCTTCGTCGTTGACGTACACGTTCACGAAGGCCCGCAGCTTGCCATCCTCGGTGTAGAGGTGCTTACGCAGGTCAGGGTGCCGCGCCACCAGCGCGCCCATGGCTTCGCCCACCGTTGCCCCGGAAACCTCAACCGCAGCCTGCTTGCCCACATACTGCCGCAATGGCGTAGGAATGTGAATCTTGCTCATAGACTTACTCTAAGAGATGCGGCGCGGGTACGGCAAGATTCAGGGGTGGGGTCAGGGACCAGAGTCCCTAGCCCCTGCCCCCTGCTCCTCACAAGTCACTTATCCGTTTCTGTCGCGCTCCCTAGAATCTTCCCGAGGAGAATTCCCATGGCGATTTTCGATCCATCTCGCGGCAGAGTCATTGACGGCGGCGGTCACGGCGGTGGCATGTTGCGCCTGATCGGTCTCGGCATCGTTGCGTTCCTGCTCGTCATTTTGTTCTTCAGTGCAGTTACTCGCGTAAATACAGGCCACGTCGGCGTTCTCACCCTGTTTGGCAAGGTCACAGGCGAAACTTTGGGCGAAGGCATTCACCTCATCAATCCGCTCAAAACCAATAACGAAATGTCCATTCAGACGCAGACCATTAAGGAGTCGGCCAGCGTTCCTTCGAGCGAAGGCCTGATGATGGCGCTCGACACCTCGCTCATCTATCACCTGAATCCTGATCATGCCGCCGAAGTCTTCCAGAAGATTGGCGCTGATTATGAGGACAAAGTGGTTGAGCCTACGCTGCGTTCGGCCATCCGCGAAGCGACCGCCTCGCACACGGCAAATGCCCTTTACACCGGCGAGCGCGAGATGGTCGCGAAACAGATCCTGGACCAGATCACCAGCGAACTCAGCAAGCGCGGGCTCACCGTGGAAAACGTTCTGCTGCGCGACATTCAACTGCCCGCCACGCTGAAGGCCTCGATCGAGGCCAAGCAACAGGCTGAGCAGGAAGCGCTGGCCATGAATTTCCGCCTGCAAAAAGAGACGCAGGAGGCGCAGCGCAAACGCATCGAGGCCGCCGGAGTGCGCGACTTCCAGCAGATCGTCGCACAGGGCATTACGCCGTCGCTGCTCGAATGGAAAGGCATCGAAGCTACGGAGAATCTGGCCAAAAGCGCCAACACAAAAGTGGTCGTGATCGGCAACAACAAGAACGGGCTGCCGCTGATTTTGGGACAGTAACTTTGAAGTTGTTGAACGCGCATGTAGGGACAGCCGCCTCGGCTGTCCGTCGAGCGAGGCTGGACAGCAGAGCTGTGCGTCAAGGCACAGTCAGGCCGTTGTTCGGTTGAGGAGGATCATCCTTATGCACTGGACGCGCATCGTTCTAATCACTCTCGGTGCCGGCATCGTGACCTCGCTGACCGACTGGTTCTTTGCCGGCGACTGGCTGCATCGGCGATTTACTTATCCGGAAATCTGGCGGCAGGGAAGCGAGTCGAAGGCCATTGCTGTGTCCAGCGCCTTTCCCTTTCTGACATGTTTCGTCTTCTCTTGCCTTGCAGCACGCCTGCATCTCAACTCGATGCATGCTGCACAGAAGCTGGCGGCTGCGATTTGGCTGATCGGTCCCCTGCCGCTGATCCTGACCAACGCGGCCTGGATGAAACTCCATCGGGTGTTTGTCGCTTCGTACTCCATCGGATGGCTGGTGAAGCTGCTGATTGCTGCCTTGGCCGTCGGATGGTTCTTGTACTGATTTTGTTCCGGTCGCGGCTCCAGTTGGACCGGGTTCTGTCGGGGTGGGAGCGTCCTTCGGATGCGGACAGCCGAGGGCAGCTGTCCCCACACTACCCTGCTAACATGAACGCGTGTCCCCGCTCCTCGACGTTCGGCATCTGAACATCACTTTCCCGGTGCAGGCAGCCGAGTTGCCCTCGGCCGGGCAGCCGGGGGCGGCTGCCCGCACACGAACCGGGCAGGCTTGGGCGGCTGTCCCTGCGTCTTCTCTTACCGCAGTCCGTGACCTCAGTCTCTCCATCGCGCCCGGTGAAGTCCTCGGCCTGGTTGGCGAATCAGGGTCGGGCAAGTCCCTCACTTCGCTGGCCATCATGCGCCTGCTGCCGCCGCAGGCCCGGGTTTCAGGGGAAATTCTCTTCGCCGAAAACGGAGTCGGACGCAGCCTCTCTCAACTTCCCGACGATTCCATGCGCCAGTTCCGCGGATCGCGTATCGCCATGGTTTTTCAGGAGCCGATGACCGCCCTCAATCCGGTCATGCGCGTGGGAGATCAGATTGCCGAGGCCTTCCTCGCGCACAACCCGGTGTCAAAACGCGAGGCCCGCGAGCGCGCCGTTGCCGCCATGAACGAAGTCGCCATCCCCGAAGCCGAGCGCCGCGCCCGCGACTATCCCCACCAGCTTTCCGGCGGCATGCGCCAGCGCGTGATGATCGCCATGGCCATCGTCAACCGCCCGCAATTGCTGATCGCCGACGAGCCCACTACCGCTCTCGATGTGACCATCCAGGCGCAGATTCTCGATCTTCTGGCCGAACTGCGGGCCAAATTCGGACTGGCCATGCTGTTTATTTCGCATGATCTTGCAGTGGTGTCGCACGTGGCCGATCGTGTCGCCGTCATGTACGCGGGTAGCGTCGTCGAACTCGGGGCCCGGGGCGACATCTTCCAGTCCCCGGCGCACCCGTATACCCGCGGCCTGCTCCACGCGGTTCCCGACCTTAAGACGGACCGGGCACGTCCGCTGGAAACCATCGAGGGCTCAGTCCCGCCGCTGCATCTCGTTCCGCCGGGATGCCCGTTCGAGCCACGTTGCGAATTTCGCGTGCCGGAATGTGTGTCTTCGCTGCCACCGCTGGTCGAGATCGCCGCTGGCCACTGGGCGCGGTGTCCGGTGCTGAACCCAGAGCGCTGTTGAAAGCCGCTATTCGAAACGCGGCGCCCAAAGGCGCATGATCTTGCGAGCCTTTCTGGCACGCCTGAACAGGCTGCGGAAAAAGTCTTCTGCGTCGAAATGCACAGCAAGAAACGTACCTCAGGCGCTAAAGCGCCGACGTGTTTTCCAGCGCTTAGCGGTACGAGTAAACTCGTGCCCTTCCCGATTTTGCTAACCTGGTTTTTTTCCCCGCGGCCTGGAGGCATACCCTGGTACGAATCTCGACTTCCGGTTTGACAGCTGAAACACGCATCGCAGTCCTCGTTGGTCTATAATCCCCACTTTGTCCGGGGTGGTCTTGCGCGTACTGTTGATTAGCGACATTCATGCTAACCTCGAAGCGCTCGAGGCCTGCCTGGCCGCCGCTCCGGCGCACGACCTGGTGGTCAATCTTGGCGACATCGTCGGTTACGGCGCCAGTCCCAACGAGGTAACCGACCGCTCCCGCGAACTGGGCAAGGTTCTGGTTCGCGGCAATCACGACAAAGCTGCCACAGGCCTCATGGACATCGAAGACTTCAATCCCATGGCCGCTACGGCTGCCATCTGGACACGCAATCAACTGACGCCCGAGAACCTGGATTGGCTGCGCGCTCTGCCCCACGGACCGGTTCCCCTGCCGGACTTCCCTCAAGTGCAATTCGTGCATGGTTCTCCCAACGATGAGGATGAGTACGTCGTTTCTCTCGGGGACGCTTTGGCTCCTCTGGTGGCGCTCAGCGTCCCGTTGACTTTCTTCGGGCACACCCATCTGCAGGGCGGATTCTTCGCCAACGGCTCCGCGGCCGATGGCTTTCATCCCGAGTACCGCACCGTCGGAAAGGCGGAATCGGTCCCGTTTCAGCTGAAGCCTCACGGGCGCTATCTCATCAATCCCGGTTCAGTTGGCCAGCCCCGCGACGGCGACTGGCGCGCCGCGTTTGCGCTTTTCGACACCGAGGCGCAGGTAGTTCATTTCCACCGCACGCCCTACAATCTGAAGGCCGCGCAGGATCGCATTTTCAGCGCCAACCTTCCGCCGCGCCTGGCCACGCGCCTGGCCGCGGGACGGTAGGATTTCCCTCGTTGTACACTCGCATGATGCGTGCATCCCGCGCTGGAACACGACACCTCTTCGAACCTCGCGAGACTCCGCCCGAACACTTTCTCATTGCGCACAGCGACGGCGGCGCGCGCGGCAATCCCGGGCCGGCGGGATATGGCGTAGTCATCCAGGACGAAACCGGGCGCAAAGTCGCCGCGCTCAGCCAATATCTCGGCCATCAGACCAACAACTTCGCCGAATATCAGGGGCTGATCGCAGCCCTCGAATACGCTATCGAGCACGGCCCCAAGGCGCTGAAGGTGATCAGCGACTCGGAGTTGCTGGTGCGCCAGATCGAGGGCCGTTACAAAGTGAAAAACGCTACGCTGAAGGATCTGCACGCGCGGGCCAAGGAATTGATTGCCCAGCTCGACTGGTTTTCCATCGGACACGCCCTGCGCGAACACAATCAGGAAGCCGACCGGTTGGCGAATGATGCGATGGATAAGGGGATGGGACGTTAACGCCCAACCACCTTGTCATCCTGAGCGGCGTTGGGCCGCTAAGGACCTTTGCAATTGGCCAGGAGTACACAGGTCCTTCGCTTCGCTCAGGACGACAAAGAAAGAGTGCCCATAGCTATTCCGCTGCCGACGTGTGGTCGTGCACGATTTTCCAGCCGTCCGGGAATTTGCGAAATACAAGCGTAAATAAGCCGTGCGGAGTCTTCCCGTCCGGCATGG
>Ga0335081_10004904_pt1 | contig 21162 bp, 24 predicted proteins | sample Lox_Sample_35_FD_206713 | JGI IMG/M metagenome (GOLD analysis project Ga0335081, IMG submission 206713) | Soil microbial communities from Loxahatchee National Wildlife Refuge, Florida, United States - Lox_Sample_3.5 | ecosystem: Environmental > Terrestrial > Soil > Wetlands | place: USA... | reverse complement strand
AAATCTAGCACCACATATCTTGTAAGAATACCTATATCGAAGTATTTAAGCTGAGCATCAGTATTTGACCCCGCCCCACGGCTTCAAGCTAGGCTGGGGAACATCGCATTGCAACCCAGCACATCCTGCCTTCGCACCTAGCCCCCGTCTAACTACGTGGAGGTCCCGGCTACGAAGGTGGAGCACGCCTGTGCAGCAACCGAGCTGACGCCTGATGGCCGCAGCCGACCTCGGCAGGCCACGCACCTGCGCCTGTGACCCCCCAACGGCCCCCGCATCAGCTCAGCGCGGAAAGCGCGTTCTCCAGCGCAGAAACGAGCGCGTCGATACGACTCGGCTCCGTGGCCTGGGCCGTGAGCGCAGATCGAACCTTCTTTGCGACCGTCACAATGGCCTGGGTGTCGACCCCAGAAGACTTAGTCGCTGCAGCGCGGCGACGGTAGCTGCGAGAGCGACCGCTAACCCTGATCATTCGTGCGCCCAGCAGAACGGGAGGTGACGCTGTGACGTAGCAGCGGATCTTGCTGTTCGTAAGCTCGTCGTCGCCTGCCGGTGAAAGTCCGGTCCGGGTAGCTGCCAGGAGGCCCGGTAGCAGGCTGGCGGCTCGGTCTGGAAACGGGCCGGGTCGGAGCCCAGCGTCAAAAGCCCTGTAAGGGGGAGCGACGATGCGGTCCGTAGCATGACGCGAAGCCTGCGGCGTCGTTAGAGGTCCTGTCTTCGGGCGGGAACAGGGAGTGCCGAGCCCCGGAAATCAGGGTGAAGGCCATGGAAGCGGCGAAGAGCCTGGAAGCGCAGCCGTGAGGGACTCCCCGGCGTATGGGGCGCGGAACGCATCGATGGTGGCGGCGGGAACTGGGGAGGCCCTCCCCGGCCCGGTGGCCTGCGGAAGTGTCGCCGGAGCGTGGCGTCCTATAACCGGTGACCTCGGGAAGTGGATTGCTGGCCGGGTGGGCGTCGGAGGCGGCCGTAGTACCGGTTGAGCCGGGCGGACAACATAACCGCCGGTGATGGGAAGGGCCGCTGCTTCGTCGGTGCGCAGCGTCTGTTTTGGAGGGGCCCGGTGAGTGCCCGAAGGGCTAGTCCCGCCGCGAAGGGATCGGGCCGGGGTGTCCCGGCTGATCCGGTCCGTGCCTTGCAGCATGCGCTGTACCGGGCGGCCAAGGCCGACCCCGGGCGGAGATTCCACGCGCTGTATGACAAGGTCCGCCGCAGGGACGTGCTGTGGCGCGCGTGGGCTGCGGTGCGCAGTAACAACGGCGCACCGGGCATCGACAAGATCACCCTGGCCGCAGTCGAGGAGTACGGCATAGACCGGCTGCTCGGCGAACTGGCCAGCGAGCTGAGAGAAGGCCGCTATCGTCCGCTCCCCGCACGCAGGGTCTATATCCCCAAGCCGGGAATGCGGGATGAGCAGAGGCCGCTTTCGATTCCTCCGGTTCGTGACCGGATCGTGCAGGCCGCGCTGAAGATCGTGCTCGAGCCGGTCTTCGAGGCGGACTTCCTGCCGGTCAGTTTCGGGTTCCGCCCGAGACGATCGGCGCACGATGCCTTGCAGGTGCTCATTGATGAGTGCTGGCGGGGCCGCCGGTGGGTGGTAGAGACGGACATCGCCAGCTGCTCCGCAATCACTAATCTCGACATAGACATGCCCGCGGGTCTAGGCGTCACTAACGTCAGGGGAACCTTCACTCTTGGACCATCGCGCAGCGACGGCGAGCGTTTACGTCTCGAAGATAGCCGTGGATATCAGTCAGTTGGTCATCATCGACGAACACGATGCCGATCAGTGCATCCTGAATCGGCTTAAGCATGTTGTCGACGCCGGGACCTTGTGCTCGGCGCTAGCTCACCGGAAATGGGGATTTGATTCTCAAGATCCGTCAGGAATCGCCGCAGCCTCAGCACGTGCAGACTCTGCCCCAGAATTGCGCCCGAGCGCTGATAGCACTTCGGCGAAGTTGTACAGGGTTTGGGCGAGGTCGGGGCGATAGCGGTCGGGGCTGGCCTCGGCCAGTTCGCGGTACATGGTGACTGCTTCCTGGGTGGCGGGCAGGGCGTCGGCCGGGCGGCCCAGCTCGGAGAACGTGCCGCCGAGGTTGTTCAGGGATTGGGCGAGGTCGGGGGAGTACCGGTCCGGGCTGGCCTCGGCCAGTTCGCGGTACATGGTGACTGCTTCCTGGGTGGCGGGCAGGGCGTCGGCCGGGCGACCCAGCTCGAAGAACGTGCCGCCGAGGTTGTACAGGGATTGAGCGAGGTCGGGGCGGTAGCGTTCGGGGTTGGTCTCGGCCAGTTCGCGGCGGATCTTGACTGCTTCCTGGGTCGTGGGCAGGCCGTCGTTTTGGCGGCCCAGCCCGGAGAGCGTGCCGCCGAGGTTGTTCAGGGATTCGGCGAGGTCGGGGCGGTAGCGTTCGGGGTTGGCCTCGGCCAGTTCGCGCCGGATCTTGACTGCTTCCTGGATGGCGGCCAGGGCGTCGGCCGGGCGGCCTAGCTCCGAGAAGCCGGCGCCGAGGTTATTCAGGGATTGGGCGAGTTCGGGGCGGTAGCGGTCGGGGTTGGCCTCGGCCAGTTCGCGCCTGATGGTGACTGCTTCCTGGGTGGCGGGCAGGCCGTCGTTTTGGCGGCCCAGATCGGAAAACCGGACGCCGAGGTTGTTCAGGGATTCGGCTAGGGCAGGGCGGTAGCGATCTGGGCTGGACTCGGCCAGTTCGCGGCGGATCTTGACGGCTTCCTGCTCGACGGCCAGGGCGTCGGCCGGGCGGCCCAGCTCTGCGAACCACACGCCGAGGTTGTTCACGGATTGAGCGAGCGCGGGGCCGTAGCGATCGGGGCTAGCCTCGGCCAGCTCTGTCCGGATCTTGACGGCTTCCTGCTCGACGGGCAGGGCGTCGGCCGGGCGGCCCAGCTCGGAGAATACGGTGCCCAGGTTAGACAGGTATTGGGCGAGGGCGGGGCGGTACAGATCGGGACTGGCCTCGGCCAGCTCGCGGAAGATGGTGACGGCTTCCTGAGTGGGGGTCAGCGCGTCAGCCGGGCGGCCCAGGTGAGACAGCATCACCCCAGTCAGGCCATCCCATTTGGCCCGGGCCGCTGGCTCATCTGCTCGGGACAGTGACTCGCGTATCCGCACCGTGACAGCCAGATTGGCTTCCGCCAGGCTAACGCTCGGGAACGGCAGTGCCTCGGCGATAACAGCCAGCACCTCCAGCGAGGCAGGGGCGTCACGCAACGCCTCAGCGAGCAGACCACCTAGCGCGCCCGCGGTTTGCACGGTGACATGGCCCGCCGCCACGCCCAGGTGCGCCAAATCATCCCGAAGGGCCGCCGCGATAACCTGCCGGGCACTGTCCTGATGCGCGCACGCGCGGGCCAGCACCGTCAGCGCATGCTCAGCCTGCCTTTCCGACAGGTCCCGCAGGCACGCTCGGGCCAGGTCCCGGTCAGCGGACAGCTGCCCGGCCACGTGAGCCTCGGCAAGCACGTCGGGCTGAAGCGACCCGAGCCGACCGTCCGCGCCCGCGGGATACAGGCCGTACAGCCACCGCGCCCACCGTCCCAGCTGCCCGCGCGAAGCATCAGCCAGATCCGGGACACGCGCCACGACCCGTGTGGCCTCTCCTGGACTCCCGGCGCCCAGCAGGGCAGCCGCCGCAACCACCGGCTTGACCAGCATCCCCTCATCAGGCAGCCCTGCCGCCACCGCCGCACGCCGCCAGTACCGTGCCTCATGCTCCAGCAATTCCCCCAGGACATCCACACCCGCCCCCACCGGCAGCGCCACTGCCGCAGAATCCGACAACCGCAGCACCGCCACCAGCGCTGCCGCGTGCAGCACCAATACGGGCACCCGCCCCGGCGGCAGCTTCACCTCCAACGGGCCAGGAACTTCCAGCGACAGCGCGCGAGCAAAAAACGGCACCGCCGCAGTCACCAAATCCGCGTCGGAGACATCCTCAGCCACCGGAGCGTCCAGCCGCACAACGGCGGCCCCATCCAGCAGCCGCCCAACCGCCGGAGCAGATTTCTCGGCCAGCCGGTCCCACCACTCCCCGAGTGACCGGGCTAACAGCAGCACCCGCACCGGCCCCGGATCAGCCAGAACCGCCCGCAGCATCTCCTCCAGCCCGGCCCGAGTCTCCGCATAATCCACCACCAGCAGCACCGGGCCCGCGCTTACCGCCCGCGCCGCTCCGACCGCCCGCGCCTCTTCCCCGGTCGCTACCACGGCTAGCACGCCACCTCCCGCCTGCCACTCAGCAGCCACCTGCAGCGCCAGCCGCGTCTTGCCCACCCCACCCGCACCCACCACCACCCGCACCGACCGGGCCAAGCCCGACGCACACCATGCCCGAAGCATCGCCAGCTCACCCACCCGCCCTGTGAAGCCCACCACTCCCCGGTCAGGACGCAGCAGCGCCGCAGGCCCTAACGCATCGCTACTCCTTGCCTCCGGCTCACGCACCGCGTCCAGCGCCGCCAGCGCCGCCGCCCGCTCGGCCGCCTTCCGCCGGACATCCTCACGCACAGCCGGGACAAACCCAACCCCTACACCCGCCAGCACCGTGCAGGCTGCCCCGCCCAGTACCCCCCACGGTCCATGTACCAGCCCAGCTAACAGGGCCGCCCAGACTGTCAGCGCAACCGCCCACAACAGCACGACCAGCCCCGCGAACCTCCACCCCATGCCACACTCATACTCGCCCCAGCCAGCAGCCGCCACTCTCAAACGCAGCTAGACCGGGGCGGGTCTAGCAATAAGGTCCTCGTGGGATACACGTGCGATAAGCCAGAATCCACCGGTTCATCCACAGGGCGGGATGATCAGGGGTGCCGGTTTGCGAGGAGCGCCGCACTCGACCAAGATCGCCGTGCCATTAACGTGCTGCCCGATGGTCTCGATTTGTTCGCCCGGTGGGCAGGATCGGTCAGGTCGGTGCTGGCCTAACGCCGCCAGGTGAGTGCAGGAACCCGCAGGTCAGGATGCAAGCCTGTAAACGAATTTGTAAACGGGATGTGGCGGAACGGGCTGGTACGGGGGAGACGACACCGACCCGAGGAGACGCCCGGCCCGCGTGCGCCAGGGTAAACGCGGCCAAATGAGATAAGTCGGGACGCCAGAGACGAGGGTCGTACGGCTCATAACCCAGCGACACCGCATCGCCGCCGGGTTGGAGTACGGGTTGGAGTACGGGGCGGCGCTGCGGTGCGCCGGTCATGCAGATGCGCGTGGCCGACGTGACGACAACCCTGACGACAACGACAGCAACCGCCGCCATCCGCCACCTGCCTGGGAGCACCTTCCACGCTGGGTCGTGCCCCCGGGGCCAGGGCGGTTGTCCGGCCTGAAAAGCGGACGCTCGGCAGCCTGCGGACCAGACGCGAACCAAGCAACTTCTTGCATGCGTATCTGCGCAGGTACCTCCGGTACCGGCCTACAGCCTCCGGAGCCGTGAGCTATCGATTGACACTTGAATGTCAAGACAGGGCGGACGCTTTCTGGCCGCTAGTCCCCGAAGATATTCGGCCCGTACCGGCCGTAGCGCTCCGAGCCATCCCAAGGCACCGTACCCCACCGTACTACCCTCATGTCCGCGCGGGCGGTGCCTGCCACGACCAACGGCGAATAGAACGTCATATCTGGCTCGGGCATGTGCGGCAGATCGGGGTTGTCAGGCCAGGCCCGCTGCGCGGCCGACACGTCCGGGTATAAGCCGTGCCACTTGCTGACCTCAGCCGTAGTCGTGAAGGTGATGCCCGCCGCGCTGGTTGATGCCACGAGCGGGATAACCATCCGTTGTAGCCGTGCCTGCCGACGCTGGTCAGCTTCTCGCTGGCGCTGACGCTCGGCCTCTGCCCGCCTCCGCTCGGCCCGGGTGTGCTGTGGCACTCGGCCGGACTTGCGCAGGCGCTTGTCCTTCTTGCGCCGCGCTGCCTGTCGGCGGCGAAGCCGGGCTGTCTTGCTGCTCATGAGATCAACGATGCCACCGGTCGCCTCCGGAGTAGGGACCGACACACACCGTGCCACTTCCGTGCCACAACGGGCCGAAAACGGCGGTCACCAGCGGTCACCCACAGGCTCCGCGAACGGCCTCTGACTTGGGGTACGCGCAGGTCGACCCCCTGCGTGAAACGACCTTCTAAGCAGCGGGTCACTTGCGACAGCTCGCCAACTCTGCGTTGCCGAGTTGAGCCGTATTTCGATCGAGAAACACGGGGGATAATTAGGATAACGCTAGCTAGACCGTCTGCTACTGACCTGGCGCGATTGCAGTCGGTGACCCTACACGCAGCACCTCGGCGGGACTACACAAGGGGAAAGATGGCGCTCAAGAAGTTCAGTGAGGTAGCCAAGGATGGTTGCTGCCCCAAATGCGGCTACGCGGTCATGAAGCGCGGCGTTAACGCCGTCACCGGCAACCTCGCGGTCGGCCTAGCCGCAGGACTCGCAACTGGCGGCCTGCTCGGCCCCGGGCGGAAGACGATCAAGTGCGGCGGCTGCGGAACCAAGTACTTGCAAGGTTGACCGGCCGCGTAGCCCGGTCCAGCCTCGCGGCACCGGCCCAGGAGCGACTGAGTAACCAGGTGAGTAACAATCGCCACCGACAGCGATGGACGCCAGCGGACGCCGGTGGACGGTGCTTCCCAGGTTAGACGCGGTGCAGCCCAGGCAGTCCACATCGCTAGTTGGCTTCGGGACGAAGAGCGCCGGGTCCGTTATTGGTGACCACCAAGGTTGACTACAACGGGAGCCGACACAAGCCGATCCTGACGGACACACTGGTGACTGCAAACCCAGGTGCGCCACCGCACCCGGCAGGCCGGGCGTATTTTGCATCCAGATGCTCAGCATTGTCCGACCACCGAGCAGGGTTCTTGTGCGTATTCATAAAGCGACACTACATTCTTCAAATTGAACAATGTTGGTGGGACATCTAACTTTCAGGAGACGGCTCAGGATTCGGAACTGCCGGTAAATACGGCGTGCACGCACCGACTCTCGGTGCTAGGGCCTGCATCTGATTGTAGGACTCTCTGACCGCTGCAAGATCAGAATTTTGTTGCAGGCCAGGATGGTCCCTAGGCAAGCTTGTAAGATCTCTATATTGCTCGTTCGCTTCTCGGAACCACTTGCCTGGGGAACCTATGGAGATGCCGAGTTGATAAGCAGCGTTATATGCGATACTAACCAATATATTAGTATCGCCTACGTCTGCAACGGCTTCCTGATATTGAGGACTGAATGTGAGCGAGCTTACTGCACCACCCTTGCCTAGCTTATAGTGAACGTCTCTGGAAGCTTGCACATTGACGTCCTGTAGCTCTGCCAGTGCCGTATCCAGGTTAGCGCAGGCCCATCCTCGCGCTGAAATGGCTATAGTATTCAAGTTGTTTATTGTTCGATGGCTGGATTGCACGATGGAAAAGAGAGTCACCACTATTCCAACCAATGTCCCACTCAATACCAATCCCAGCCAATAAGCCAAGATATTCAGTCGCCTCGAGCGCTTCTTGATCCATTCCTCGCGGTCTCGGATGTCAATTGCTGCGTTACCAAGCGAGTTAAAAACGACTTTAACGTTCTCGACCGGCCCTCTGGTCAACAAAGCCATTCTGATAATTTCACCACCAGCAATCAATTCTGGTTTTAGCTCGAACTGGCTACCTCTTTCTAGTATTGTTGGCTTCGGCGCTGACCGAGGTTCATGATAGACGTCCAGTACCTTGACTACCTGCGCACCAAGTTCAAATACAACACCGCGACCTTGGTCGAACGACCCACTTGAGATAGCGACCCTTGCAACATTGGCAATTTCCAGCGCCACCATGCATGGATCGTCGAGTACCTCGTTTTCGTAGCTTATTTGTAGTTCCCCTGGCATGGGCAAAGGTGCGTTCACCATACGCCAGCGCGATACTATATTGCATAGCAATCGCGGACGTACAATAGCTGAGCGCCACACTAGTACCGTAACAAATGCCGTGGCGATTCCAATTATCACCAAGGCTATGGTCACCCAGAACAACGAAGACGAGGTGCTATACCAAGGAGTTGCGGCTGCTATATCTTGCACGAATAACATCTTAACCAGAACTCGCGTCCGCCGCGAGATCTTCGAGGAGCATCCGTTGTCGACCAAGTCGAACATACGTTTCGCACGCTGACTGACAGCGCCTCCAGGGCGTACCGGCCCGAGATCTTGAGCCTAGCCCCCCATACTTCAAGGGCACGCCTCTCCGGCGCGCCAGGCCGACCTGCCAGCCACGCGCTTGGGAGCGGGGGCCGCCACGTTTGCTGCTCCGCAGGCGTGATCATCCTGACGGGCAGCCGAGCGGGCTGTTGAGGCTCCAGCCATAGCCCCACCACCAGAAGGTTTCCGGCGTCCAGTTGCTGTCGTAGTGCCAGCCGGAACCCCAGTTGTAAACCCAGCCAAGGCCATAGCCGAAGAAGCCGGGATAGCTGTATACCCAGTGCCAGTCTTTGTAGGCGCACCAGGCACCAGGTCCGGGGCTGTTGACTGCGACTGGGCCTCACAGCAGTCGCTGAGTGCGCAGTAGTCGCTGGGTGCGCAGTACCTGCCGACGCCGTGCCAGTCAGACCCAGGCCGCCTACTGCGACAGCCGTAGCCACCGCAGCCCCAAACCGCTTAATCCGATGCATAATTGCTCTCCCGTTTGTTGACGGCGCCGGTCCCTACGACGCCGACGCCTCCGACGCCCAGTCAGCGGTATGGACGCACGAAGCGGCCCTAGTCCAAAACTGAGACGGAGACCCATCGGGCGATCGCCGAATTCCGCGCCCGCCGCGCCGCCGACCAGCAAGCCCACATCAACACATCAACACGCTGCTCCTCGAAGCAATCGACGCGCTCGCCAGCCTGCTCAGCGCACCCCCGGAACGCCTGGCAACCGCCCGGCCTGATCCGGCCAACGCGCAGGGCCTGGCCGGGCGGACGCGCGCCACCAGCGACGCGGCCGAGATGCTCAGGAAATCAAGCCGTCAACACCCATCACCTATCCCTGTCCGCAAGCCATTCCTTCATAGACGCTTGAGCCATACGGACGGTTGTCAGGACTCGCAATGCTGACAGGCGAGGAGGCCGGTCGAGCTTCATACAGCAGAGAAGTACAGCAACGCTGTCGGCCGAGAACGCCTCCGACAGGGCGCCATCGCACAGCGACCTGCCGCAACGACCGCGAGCGACCTTACCGCTAGGAGTTCGCATCGAGGGGGCAATGCCGGTTCCTCTGATCTGAGGAGGAATCTGACCACCAACCCGCTCGCGCCGGGCTGCCGCCTCTCCGGGCCGACCCGGCGTGTGGGCCCTGCCAAACATGGACGACGCAGAGTCATCCCAGCGAACGGGGCGGCACCCGGGCAGCGCCGAGTGCCCGTTTCCTCTGCGCCGTGCCCTAGCTCGGTCGCAGTGCATCGCGGAATTATGCCGTAGTAAGGATCAAGGCGACTGCGCTCCGCGCGGCCCGTATGGGCGCCGCACGGCGCCTGGCTCTTTGCCTTGGAAGGCCCGCTCGGCGCCGTACGCGCCTCCTGTCCAAATAGCTGTCACAGATCCCGAACGTCATTCTCACAGCGCTGAGGTGGGGGAGCCCAGCCGACTTCCTCGCGCCCGATCATCCCAGTCGCGGTCACCAAGTCAGTCATCCGCCGGGCTCAGCCGCGCTCTCTATTGTGTTCTCGCCGTAACCGGAAATAAGCTGCTTCAAGATTTGCTGATAAGACATATCCCGTTGCTCAACAGTAACGTTTAGCTCGGTGTTAAGGAAAAACGGACGAGAATTGCTTGAATAAACAGTGGCATCGAAACTAACAGTGCCAGTGTCGGTGGCCTTGAGAGTAAATGATTGGGGCGAAGCAACAGTTCTTTGTGATTGGACTATTGCGATATCGCTTTCGATACGCCATTCATTGCTTCCGGTGGGTTCGATAGCCATCTTAGGAATCGACGTAGGCATTGGAGCTGGATAAGCGTAAAATCCAGTTTGCAACAGCTGGGAAGCAGTCGGAGGCGCGAGTTCTACCGGGTCTACGGAAATTGCGCGATCACTCGCGCGCACGTTAATTTCTAGGTGAACATCATTGAGGCTGAGGTCTGACGAATTATATAGCGTAACCCATAGCAGCCCTCGGGCGACAAGCTCGCAATAGTAGTCAACAAGCTCGCGGTAATAATTGGCATTGTCAAATCCATGTACCGTACCAGTGCTGCCGTATATTAGGCTGCCGCTCACAGCGCCGTTGCCATAATCAGGTATGTCATCTATATCATTGACCCTAACATTCATTAGCCGCAGCTCCTTCGCCACGGAAATCGGTGGCACCTTGTTACCGGCGGCTATGGCAAAAATTATCTTCTCGCTATCGATGCTAGCATCGGTTTGCTGCGAGCTATCCTTGGCAATGATGTCGCTTATCCTCATTGCGAGCTGTCGAGAGAATTTTTCACGGAAATCGATATGCGTCTGGTAGTCCTCGATAAGAGCCTTAGAACGCAGGGTTTCCTTGAAATTTTTCAGCCGGTCGTACTCCTGGAGATCGATCGTCTCCAGGTCCACCTTTTCCCTGGAAAAGTAAAGCATGACCGGCTTTCCTGCATCGGCAACGCGCGTTATCTCTTCCGCGGTACCGCTCGCTGCCACTTCCGTGGGAGTACCCAAGCGCGTCCAGAAGACTCCAACGGCCATATCGCAGTAGTCGACTACCTGTTGGTTGATAGCGTCTTGTGGTCCGATACCTAGTTCGGGAAAAGCGTTAGTTTCCCAGCGAAGAGGTAGCAAAACGATACTTCGGTCGCGTGAGTTAACATAATTCCATTCGAAAATAACGTTTGCCATTATCTGTCGTTCGTCGCCAACATCTCCGGGTGAAGCAATAAGAATCTGGAGCACTCGCGCGTCATAGGCCATTTCCGCATTATAGCGCCTGACTCCCTTCTGCTGTCACAAGCCTCCGCCGATCAGTCGACTTGTCTAGGATTATGCTTTGGGTGCTCTGTACGCGTCCTAAACAATCGATCGACGGGGGGTTCACGCCGAGCGCGGACCGGGCCACATGCCACCGACCTTTGGGGGATAAAAGCGGTCACTCATGCACACTCGACGCCTGAAGGCCAGCCGTAACACGTAACATCGCTCCTCTTCAGGCAAGCTGCCACATGACCGATCTTCCAAGCTGGTGATCGCTCTCGTCCTCACTTCGACATGATCTCGGCCGAGTCCTCCGAGTCAAGGCCAGGGCACTGCGCGTCTCCGCGGGCTTGCTTCGCGAGCCTGGACACGGGCGGTGGCCAAGGGACGGCGCGGCTAAGAGGAGGGTGGGAGGACGAGGAGGCCGCAGGTCAGGACGCCGTTCTGCTAACGGATCTGCTAACGAGACGGCGCGGGACGGCAGAGACGCAGCGGGGGACAGGAGACATTGACCGGCCCCGTGCCCTGGTCAACGAGACGAACAGGCACGCGGGAGACGCAAAAGACGCTCTCTGCGCCGCGACAACTTGGCCCGCGTCGTAGGTGGCCTGGCCGCTTTCACTCTGTTGATTTGTCAAGTTCCAAGCGATAGCTCGCAGTTGCCCCACGCGTCAACCGCGCCATCGACAGCGGTCCCTTGCCGTTGATCAGAAAACTGGCGGGCACCGAAACCAAACCTTCGCGATCCTTGGCTGCTGCACCGCAACCGGGCTCTAGAAAGTCAGAGCCGAGGGCATCGAGGCTCGGCTGGGGACCACATGGGGACCACACGCCCTGCCCTGAGGCTCACAATCCGCAGGTCGCCGCACATCATGCTTTGCAGGCCAAGCCGCGCTGACGTGCGTATATCCCTACCCCCACGTCCTGGGGGTCAAGGGGTCGCGGGTTCAAATCCCGCCGTCCCGACGCGAATGAGCAGGTCAGAGGCCATCTTGCCGGTGTGGCGAGGTGGTCTCCATGATCATTTGTAGGCCAGTTGTAGGCAGGACATGGTGACAGTTCGGGGCCGTTGCGGACACCGTGCGGTGACGAACATCACACAGATGTTCCGGGGGAGAGTCTTGGATGAACACGTCAAGACGCCATCCAGATGAAGATCCTGCGAAAAGACGGGGATTCCACAGCGACGGCGCTTACGCCGTGACCGGCGTCTCATCTGAACCACAGAACTGCTGGTCAGGTTGGTGATCATACTTCACCTTGAACGAGAACTGACACGGGTGCGCCGCAGCTCACCGTGTGAGCATTTATGGCGGCCCTGGTGCGCGTGGCAGGTTTCTACCCATGGAGGTCCAGGGCCGGCGCGGCGGGGGCCGCGCCGGCGAGCTCGTCCGCGTCGATGCGGCGTGTCGCGATGGACCTGATGATCGGGTGGCTGAGCCGCAAGGAGCCGCGCAGCCAGGCGCGGTCGCCGCGGTCGATCTTGCCTCTCAGCAGGCGGGGCAGGGTTTCCGTAGCTGCGAAGGGCCGGGCCAGCGGGCGTGCGGCAGTGCCGGTGGGGTCGCTGTCGTAGGGATAGCTGCCCCAGGCGCTTGCCTCTGCGCGTGTCGGTTTCACCCAGAATGATTGCATAAGTTCGTGGATTAGCGGGCGTGCATCTCCGGTAAGTTGCGGGTCGGTGTGTTCGGCGAATGCGAGGAGGGTGGAGCGGTAAAGGCCGAGCCCCCATGTTTCGGCTTCGGTGTTGCGCGGGGATCTCAGGACGGCCGACACGCATCCATCCTCGTCGCGACGGTACCCTCCGAATATTCCGTGATCGCCCATGCAGAACGTTTCAACGATGAATGGCGCGTCGGGTACGCGCCATTTAAGTCCTTCGCCGCGAACTGTGTCATACATGAAAGCGAAGAGCCGCTGCGGGTCGGTCCAGGCGTCCGGTCTGGGCTCGTGTCCCCAGAAGAATACATATGGTCGCGAACATCCGGCTTTGTCTGCGACCTGGACCAGCGACCCGACCATCCGCCCGGTCCATCCTGAGTCGACAAGTCCTGTCCCGGCGTCGGTGAGGAAGTGCTGTCGAGCATAATCAAGCAGCAGATCTCGTGCCTCGGTGATGCGGGGGGTGACCGCCGCCGCGACGTCTTCGCGGTCTACGAATCTCTCGAGCGCAGCACGCTGACCGGGTCTATCTGCCCTCTCGTCAGGATCCAACGAGACCCCGCTCCTCGTCAGTTGGCCGCGGAAGTTCTCGATCTGGATACCCAGGCGATCGCACAGGTCTGCGGCGTTGGATTTCATGAAGCTGCTGAACAGCCAGTCGGATTTTGAGAGGCACTGCGGGTTCGAGGGCGCAAGGCTCCACGTGATTCGGCTGCTATAGACGTACTCCAGGTCCAGCGTCTCGCCGGTTCGCTTCGCAATGGACTTCGCGATAAGGTAGAGGACCTGGCCGTCCCGAGACAAAAACCGCAGTCGCTTCAGCCCGCGGTCATGTGCCTGCCGGTAACTGCTACCAGACCGCCCTCGACGCGGGCACCGACCCTGTCACCGTCGCCGCTTGGACCAAAACCGTCACCGCACAACGCGCCGCCCCGCGACCCCGATCACCTGCGGCCGTGGTTCGCCGTGGTGGACGGCAACAACCACCAGATCGAGACCATCACCGCGCTCGCCACGGACTGTCGGCCACGCGGCCGGAGCGGTCGACGCGGGCGAGACCGTACACCACGTCCCGGCCAAGCGCTGGCGGGCGCACGGGCGGGACCGTGAGCGGCAGGGTCCGGGCAGCGGCAGGCGCGCGGGCGGGACAGGCCGCGGCAGAAGAGGGGATGACGGGGGCGATCAGCGGGCCGGTCACGGCTGCCACCCGCGGCGGCAGGCGGGACCGGTCAGCGCCGTGGGGAGGCCGCAGGCATCAGCCGGGCCGTCCGCGTGTTCAAGCGGTGTTCTGAAAAGGGTGATGTACCACCACTCTGGGTGTCCGAGGGGCGAGCGCACCGAAATGCCAATATGTCATCTCTGGTGAGTTCGTACTCGGGGCCCTGCGGTGACCGGGCGGGCGGACCAGTGGATCGGGCGGACGACGACTGGTTGCGTCGCCATGCTCGCGCTGATAGCGGGGACCGTCTCCTACCTGCACATGCACGCGCTCGTGGCGCTGCACGGCCAGCCAGGCTGGGTTGCGGCGCTCACGCCCTTGTCTGTGGACGGGATGATCGTCTCGGCGTCCACTACGCTGCTCGCCGACTCACGGTCGGGCAGCCGAGGCGGAGTGTTGCCGTGGGCGCTTCTAGTCGTCGGCAGCGCGGCGAGCCTGGCCGCCAACGTCGCGGTGGCACAGCCGACCGCGCGGCTTCATTTCCCAGTCCGGGTCGAGGGCAGACGTCGGCTAACCGATGATGACCATGTCAGGCAAGGCATCCCTGGCGTTCGCCCAGTTCAGGTCATGCTCGCACTCGGGGGCCTGCGGTGACCGGGCGGGCGGACCAGTGGATCAGGCGGACGACGACAGTTTCGTGGATTTGGTTTGGCTGGGAGGGAGCGGCCGGCTCGATCACCGAGCCGATCGACCTCGGCCCGTTCGAGGACGCCGCCCCCGCCCGGGTGCTGTTCCTGCGCCGCCATGGCCTGTTCGGCGGGGTGTCCGGCTCGGGCAAGAGCGGCCTGCTCAACGTGCTGATGGCCAACCTGTCCGCCTGCACAGACGTGGTGATCTGGGCGGTTGATCTCAAGAAGGGCATGGAACTGGCGCCGTGGGCCTCGTGCATCGACCGGCTGGCCACCAGGCCCGCCGAAGCCCGCGCGCTGCTGCGTGACGCGGTGGCCATCCTCGAGGCCCGCGCCGCGAAGCTCGCCCGCAGCGGGCAGCGGGCAGCGGGTCTGGGAGCCGAGCCCGGACATGCCCGCGCTGATCATCCTGGTCTCCGCGCCCGAGCACGACACCCCACGGCGGCTCGCGCCGGTGTCATGCCGTGGGCGCTACTGGTCGTGGGCAGCGTGGCGAGCCTGGCGGCGACGTCGCGGTGGCCGAGCCGACGATGACGGGACGGGTGATTGCGGCGTGGCCGTCGTTCGCCCTGATCGCTGCCTATGAGCTGCTGATGCGCCAGGTGCGTTGCACCGCGGCGAGGAGACCGCGGCCAAGTGCGCCGGCGCCGCACGGGCGACGGGAGACGGCCACAGTTCCGACCCCGACCGGATCCGGCGGCACGGGGCGCGCGGTCGGCCGGGATCTGCAGCAGCAGGCGTGGCGGTGGGCCGACGCGAATCGGGCCGCTGACGGGTCGCTGCCGAGCCGCAAAGCGATCGCCGCGCGGTTCGGCCGTCACGAGCGGTGGGGCAGGCTCATCAAACGGATGGGTACGTCCGGAGAGTTCACGGAATCGAGACCGCAGGAGGGCGCAAGCTCGACAGTACGGCTCGTGCCCAGCGCCTGACCGAGAACACACAACGGCCGCCCGCTCACCGCCAGCAGCCACCGGTGGCGGCAGCCGGATCTCCGATTTCCGCACCTATCGGTGCGAGTTGCGGTCGCGCGCGGGGTCGTCATCGCGTCGCCGACAATGCGCACCCAAACGCGGCGGCTTCGATAGAGGGATCTTCCTCGAGTCTGTGCTTGAGGAGTAACAACCGCCGATCAGCGGCGCATCGCTTGGCTCGGATCGATGACTAGATTGTTATCGACGTTGATTTGCGCGGGTGAGAGCGCGCATCCCCGTAACACCGCATGGCCAGGGATCTGGTCTGGGCAGGCGATTGGCTGCACTATTGATCTCAATGGGTGCAGTAAGAAGACCGCATCGCACCACCAAGTGGGTGTGGGCCGGGCGGGTTGGCGCTGTGGCCGTCTTGGCCTGGCTTGCGACGTATCTGTATCTCGTCGGCCTGAACCGTGCGGCGCAGATCGCGGGGCCAATCGGCCTGGTCGTGATGCTGGCGACCCTGTTTGCGCCCTACCTGCTCCCGACCTATCAGCCCGCTGCTGCTGGGCCCTCTGCTAGCGATTCGGTCGCGCTGACCGGCAGCGCGTCAACCGTTGCGAGTTACGGTGTCCCTCCCGTGGCCGCGCAACCGACGACCGCACTTGCCCAGGCGGTCGGCGGGGTAACGACAGTCGTGCCTGGCCAGTCTTCCGCACGGAGCGATAACCAGGCCCTGGTCGATCGAGATCTCCAATGCGAGCAGCTCACGGCAGCCTTGACGACCGGCCGGTCGAACGTTGTCCTGGTCCATGGCCAGGCTGGCTCAGGCAAGTCAGCGCTTGTGTCATGGGTTCTGGCATCAAGAGGCGTGCAGGAGACCTCGCGACGGGAGTTGACCCCTGGCAGCCGACTTGACGCCGGGGCGTTGCTGCGCGACATCGAGTCGGACACGACATTCGGGAGCGTGATAAGGCCTGGCGAGGATCGGCTTATGCGGCTCAGGGCGGCGATGGATGCCACAGATCGCACCCCTGCCACCGTGGTGATAGACGGCGCTCAGCACCTGGTCGATTCGAAGACCCACAACTTGGCGAGCCTAGAGCTTGACGAAGCCCTAGGCGTTATCGGCGCAGGGCGGCGGCGGATCAAGCTCATCCTGGTATTCCAGGAGTTGCCCGTCGCCCGAACAGGAATCGATTGGCTGACGACGGCGGAAAAACTCTCGGTCGGGGGGCTACCGCGCGACTACTTCCTGGCCTATCTGGCGGGCCTCGACTCAGGCGGCGCGCTAGGCGTGTCGGCTCTGGCGGGAACGCAGCCCGACATGTTGCTCGAGGTGCTGGACGGTGTGCCTCGCCTCGCAGAGCTGTTCTGCGCGGTCCTGGCCCTGCCGCAAAACCGCTGGAGCGCGGGCGGGCTCGCGCGGCGACTGGACCGGACTCCGACCGATGAGCGTGAACAAATGCTTGCTCGGGAGCTTGTTGAAAGCCTGAGCTCTCAGCAGCGGCGCGTGGTCACCGCGCTGGCTACCTATGCCATTCCGGTCACCGGCAGTTATGTCGCTAAACTCCTCGGCGACGAACTTTCTGAGGGCAGGGTAGCGGTGCTGCTGGCGGATCTGCTCATCAAGCATGTGATCGGCAAGATCGGTGATGGCTACTACATCCCGGTGCAGCGAATCCAGGACGCGCTGATTCACGGGCGGGCCGACCTGCAACTCGACGCGGGCGAAGTCGGCAAGGCGAGCGAGACGGCACGACGAGCCCTTATCGAGGCACAACAGCTGGACGATTCCGTCACAATGCTGCAGGCCAGGACCACAATGGCCATGGCCTACCTGGGGCTAGGCGAGATCTCGGCGGCCAGGGACGAGATAGAGCTGGCCGCCCCGTACCGGCGTGAAGGCCGCTCTCTGGTCGTGCTCGCATTGCAGGCACTGATCGCGTTCCGGTTCGACCCGGACGGGAGAGCCAGGCAGCTCTTTGCTGACCTGGAACGCGAGGCAGTCGGACGGCGCGAAGGAGACGAGCAGGACTTCGCGGCCTGGGATTTCGAAGGACTGGCCATCTGCGGTCGGCTCGTCGGCCAGGCTGGTCCGCTCGACGCGGCCGTCGCGGCGTTCCGGCGGGCCCGGAATCAAGTCCCGGCACCCCCCGCCCTGGACGCCCGCCTCAGATTCTGGCTCTCCATCTTGCAGGCCAAGGCGACGCCGGGCCAGATGGAGCCGGTGGTGGCAGCCGCCACGGGCGCCGGAGCCTCCGCGGGACGGCCCTAGAGACTCGCTCTGTTCAGCTGGGGTCTGGCGTCTTGCCAGCCTGACCATCACGCGCCGCTCGCAGTTACAGCCAGCCCTGTTCCTTCGCTCGCATCAACGCCTCGAACCTGCCCGCGACGCCCATCTCGCGATACAGCGAGCGCAGTAGCCGGAACATCGCCCGCTCGGAGTAGCCGGCTTGGCTTGCCAGCCGGGCGACCGTACTGCCTTCAGCCAGGGCCCGCAGCCAGAGCAGTTTCTCTGCCGGCACCGATTCGGCAGGCTTGATGCCGGTCCCTACGCCAGCGGCCAGAGCTGCCAGAACGTGGGCGGGCACCACAGCGTGCCCGTCGATAGTTGCGGCTACCGTGCGCTGCAGCATCTCAGCCGAGGCCCGGCGGGCCAGCACGGAACGGGCGCCGCCGCGCACGGCGCGTACCCCCGCAGCCGCTACATCCACTTCCAGCAGAGCCACGACAGAATTAACCGCCGATCCGCCTTCATGGAGGCGGGCCAGAACCGCCCAGTCCTCATTCGCCTGCACGGTCAAGACCACCACCGCGCCGTGCATCTGGCTTGCCCAAGCCACCACATCGCTCGGAACTTGGACTGTGTAGCCGACTGCTGTCAGGGCCGCAGCAGCGCCGTCCCGAAACAACGGCAGGGGGTCGACAACCGCAATTTGGACGGTCACCGCGAAGGTGCCCTTCTCCTGCGCAGCTATGACAAACACATCCGTTGGCCGGACACGCGCCGCTGCGTAACGCATCCCACAGACCCTTTGCCCATCTTGCGACCGGCTGGCTTGTGAAACCCGCACCGACACGCGCGGAATGGCCGACCTGCAGTCAGCACTCATGGTCTCCATGGGCTGGCGCTGTCCTGCCAGACCCCGGCACATTCCTGTCAGGGTTCGGCCATAGATCCGCACCTGGATCCATGCCTACCGTCAAATCACGCCGACGACCGCCCTCGGAGGCTCTTGTGGTCCATGACGACGACACCCGGTCCAACCCGGATTGGGACATCGACCCGGCAGACGAGCCTCGGCCGATGAGCCGTCCAAGGGATCAACGCACCGAGGACGAAATCCTGAAGGTCGCTCGCAAGCGTGGCGACTTGGGGCCGCTCACCATTCTCCAGCAACTGCGTGACGCAGGCCTCGACGTTGAGGAATCGGAAGTCAACGACGTCTTGCACCGGTACAACCTGCCCAATCGCCGTCGGTGACAAGAGGCGGACGCCTGGCACCGGCAGGCCGCGATCGCGAACGCCTTGGCCGCAGTCCTCCCGCCCGGAGACCGGTGATGCGGGCAACCGGAGGTCGCAGGCACGCTGGCCCGAACAGGGCGGGAGCGGGGCGGGCATCGCCGGGACTGGCGGTGCGGGCAGGGAGCGGCAGGCGTGGCAGTGGGCCCTGGCACACCGGGCGGGTGATGGCTCGCTTCCAAGTGGACGGCAGATCGCAGACCAGTATGGTCGCCACGAGCGGTGGGGCCGCCTTGTCAAGCGCGCAGGTGCCGCGGGCGAATTCAATAATCAGCCCGGCGAACCCGCCCTGCGCCTGGTCGGGCACCATGCGACATCGGGTGCAGGCGAGTGAGGAGCAGCTGCTACGAACAGTGGGATCCACCAAGCGGCAGACCGCGCCCACCGCCGGTAACGCGGAATGACATGGACATGCAAGTGCCCGACAGTCTGCCCCGCCGCTGCGCCGGCATTGAACCCGACGTTATAGCCGTCCGGCCGCAGCTCAGCATCCAGTCGGCGCTTGACCTCATCAACAAGGGCCAAAATGTCGCCCGCTCATCGTCGGTGGCCTCCCACCAGGTAGCGATCACGCGCCGCGGCACCACAAAAGCAGCGGCCACCTGCCTGTAGGGTTCCAAAACCGTGCGTTGGTAGCTGACCTGCGAGTATGCCAGCCATGATGGTTGCTGCACTGGCAGGATCGCGAGCTTGTGACGGTACGGATGCTCTATCTGATGTTCGTGCGCCTAGCCGCGTGGATGGCGCTGCTGGCGCGATCGTCGGCGGCGAAGGATGCGGAGTTGCTGGTGCTGCGGCAGGAGGTCGCGGTGCTGCGCCGCCAGCACCCGAGACCGAGGATGGACTGGGCCGACCGGGCGGTACTAGCCGCCCTGACCCGCCTGCTGCCCAGGCCGCTGCGAATGGGTCGGCTGGTGACGCCAGACACGCTGCTGCGCTGGCACCGTCGGCTGGTCCGCTGGCACTGGACCTATCCCCATCGTGGCGGACGTCGGCCGGTCGATGCTCAGGTCGCGGTGCTGATCGAACAGATGGCGCGGGAGAACCCCGGCTGGGGCTATAAGCGGATCCAGGGCGAGCTGCTCGGCCTCGGCATCCGGGTCGGGGCATCCACGGTGCGGCGGGTCCTGAGGCGGCTGCGGATCCCGCCCGCCCCGCAGCGCAGCCGGACCACCTGGCGGCAGTTCTTGCGCACCCAGGCCACCACGATGCTGGCCTGCGACTTCTTTACGCTGGACTGCGCGGTCACCTTGCGTCGCCTGTACGTGTTCTTCGTGCTCGAGGTGAGCACCCGCCATGTGCATGTCCTGGGCGTGACCGCGCACCCGGACGGCGCGTGGACGGTGCAGCAGGCGCGAAACCTCCTGATGGACCTGGGGGAGCGAGCCGCTGAGTTCCGGTTCCTAGTCCGGGACCGCGCCGGGCAGTTCACCGAGGCGTTCGACGTGGTGCTCGCGGCTGCGGGGATCGACGTAGTGAAGATCCCGCCGCGCAGCCCACGTGCGAACGCCTATTCCGAACGCTGGGTGCGCACAGTCAGGGCCGAGGTCACCGACCGCATGCTCATCACCGGGCCGCGGCACCTGCGGGCGATCCTGGACGAGTACGCCGAGCACTACAACCAGCATCGCCCGCACCGGGCCAGGAGCTTGCGGCCACCAGACCACGACGCCAGCACTGCAGCACCGGTCACCGACCTGGCGGCGGCGCGGATGCAACGCCGGAAGATCCTCGGCGGACTGATCCACGAGTACGAGCGGGCTGCATGACCGTGATCGACCTGGCGATAACATTGCAGGTCAGCGACGATGACAAGGTTTTGGAACCCTACAGGTTCCAGTACGAGCCGTAAGCCCGGCGGGTCCCGGTGCTCACGGCCGCGGACACGACCGGGATGTACTCGGCGAATGTCGGCACCTCAGGGCGGTGCTGAGGGACGGCGGCCAGGTCCGCCGGGGTCAGGCCCATCCGCTCCAGCAGCACCAGCGCCGCCTCCACCACCGCCTGCTGGGAGCCGTCCGGGTTCATGGCGGTCATGGCCGTCTCCCCTCACCGGGGATCGGGGCATGCGCCCGCATCGCCTGGCCCACCACCGCGAACGAGTAGGCGGCGAGCATGTCCTCGCCGGGCGAGGCAGCCAGCAGCACGTGATCACCCGCCCGCAGCCCGCAGCGGCGGCGCAGCGCGGCCGGGATCACCAAGTAGGGCCTGGCCGGCACGGTGACCATGCCGCCCGGGTCACGGCGCGCGATCATCACCCCAGCGTCGGCGGTGACGGTCAGCCGGTCACCGCCGCGC
>Ga0335081_10004902_pt1 | contig 21164 bp, 14 predicted proteins | sample Lox_Sample_35_FD_206713 | JGI IMG/M metagenome (GOLD analysis project Ga0335081, IMG submission 206713) | Soil microbial communities from Loxahatchee National Wildlife Refuge, Florida, United States - Lox_Sample_3.5 | ecosystem: Environmental > Terrestrial > Soil > Wetlands | place: USA... | reverse complement strand
TTTCTAACGTTAGTAACATTCACCCGACGCAAGTAATCCCCGTTGTGGTGATACCATGGGATAAAGGGATCTCGAGGCCCCAACGGGAACCAGGCAGCCACGGCGCCGCCCCCGAATCTGACGCCGATCGAGAACCCGCCGCCACCGACGAACGCAACCAGAGCCGGAGAATACACGGGTCTCACGTCCACCGGGCCTGGCACCCATCCCCAGCGGGATCCAATCAGCGCCCAGCGGCCGTAGTGGAACGGCGTATATCCCCAAGGTTCATCTTCCACCCAGGTCCAGCCCCAGGGCTCGATCCATGCCCAGTGGCCGGTGCGGTAGGGTACCCAATCCGACGCCACGTTACTCGGGTACCAGACCGGGCCGTACTCTCCGACGGTCTGCCAGCGGCCGTAGGCGTCCAGGTCCTCAGCGCCGGGAACGTTGTAAGGGTTCACATACTGGCGCGAGGCGAACCGCTGCAAACGCTGGTCGCGGCCCGCGCACCACTGATCGAAGTCGTCCTGGCCGGGGAAGTCGATCGAGTTGATTTGAATGGGTCCGGTGCCCGAGAGTTCGACAGCCTGTCCCGCCTCCACCGTCGCGTTGGCGTCGCCGCCGCTCACCTGCAGGCTGCCGTTGTTCACGATCACGCGGGTGCCGTTGTTGGGGTCCACGTCAACCCTGTAGGACCCGGGTGCGAGCGCGGTGAGCGCTCCGTTGGGTGTATCGATTTCCACGGTGTTGCCCGATGGCAACTCATACACCGTGACGCGCACGCTTCCCTGGCCGATGCCAAGCTGCAGCGTCTGGTCGTCGAGATTGGCCAGGGTGACGTCGGTGGAATCTGCCAGCCGAACGGCAAAGGGGCCGGCTTCGAGTTCCGCCCGGGCGCCCTGATCGGTGTAAAGCCGGTCGCCCGTGGTGAGCGTGTAGTTCAGCGTCGCCTGGCTCCAATCGGTTGCGCCGTTGGGTTGGAAGGAAACGTTGCCTTGTGTGAAGCTCAGCCTCGCCGCCCGTCCGGGCGGGTTTCCTTCCTGAGCCAGCAGCGGCGCCGTCAGCAGTAACGGCAGCAGCCAAAGGAACATCTTAGAACTTGATTTTCGGGACTCTGAGTTCTTCATGGCGCACCTCCCAAGGTGATGACTCGCGAATCCTCTTTCGTGCAAACGAATAGCCTTGACTCTCGTCCGAGTTCAATCCTGTCGAGTTCCGTAAGCTTCTCCCAACTATCTTACTGCATCCGCCGTTCCATTCGCGCCTCGGCTCACCGCGACTATCCTTATGTTATTCATAGATAACGTGTTATGCGATCCATGGCACTCCAGACCGAAACGCGGCTCTCGGCGGAAGGTGGCCTATTCGCACCAAGCCGTCGGCTGGCTGGCTCAGATGCACCGGATCGTGTGGATCATCGTCAGTCAGCCTATCCCTCGCCTGGCGGGTGCCGCCGGAAGGCATCACCTGGAAACCTGGCAATCCCAAGTCCCGCCTGCCCGCCCCGGCTGAGTTTCGACGACTGGGCTTTTAATGGCTTTGGCATTTTGGGCCTCTTCTATCAACCATCTGATTTAACGCCACTTACACGATTCTCATTTTTCTCACTTTGGCTTTGTGTAAAATTTACATCTCATTGATTCTAAACGACATTGTGGCTTTGGAGAGCCCTTCCAAATCTTGTATCTCATTCATTCTACGTCACATTGTGGCTTTGCAAAATTTTTCTTTTTTTTGCCATTTTCCTCGCATCGTACTCATTTCGTTCAACATTCCACGTTTTCGACGCCCCCCCGCATTTGGAACCCTGTCCATATCTCATTCATTCCGTGGCACATTCCGGCTTTGGCGGAAACAACCTGGGCGGCACATTCTGTACATTCGCCCGGCATTCGCTCCATGAGCTCGGAAGTCCATAGTGCGTCGTCAGTTGCCGATTGTCCGCTGTCAGTTGCTAACCGTCCGTTGTCAGTGGTCAGTTGTGAGTCGCGAGCTGCCAAATCCTCCTGGCAACGGTCGTTGATCCTAGATCCTCTATCCACGATCCAAGAGCAAGCGACAACTGACTGCGGACTACTGACAACGGACGACCGACGACGGACAACGGACCAATGGCAACGGACCTCCGAACCCGCAGAGAGCCTAGCACGCTTTTTAGGCGCCGTGGGGACAATTGGGAATTTTGCGACTGTTCATTTTAGTTTGTAGATTCAAGCACTTGCGCTGTTGAAAAGGTTGCGGCGGGGAGATTTCTTGTGAATTGCCGTTTCGCGCCTCGCAGCACTGAGGCGGCCGCGGGCGGCCGAGCGGACGGCCTCACCACAGAGATCGCGGAGCAGACACAAAGAGCAGGCAGCGGAGGAACCTAAGCTGTTGCGCTGGTGCGGCACCTGACCGAGGCGGCGAGAATCGCTCAGTACCGGTACAGCGAGGCTTTTTCCAGATTGACGCGCTGAGGGGCGAAGCGCCAGTACTTTCCCTGGTCGTCCTCGTCGCCGTTCAGCCGCCGGGCGGGAATCCAGCCTCCCCCCACAAACGATCCTTCGTCAATCGACGCCATGCCCACGTGCGGCGGCCCGGGTGACTTGGGTGAAAATCGCACCCGAAAGCCGCTGCCCGCGCCCAGAAACTGGTTCAGCCCGGTCGCAATAATAAGTCCGAATCCAGTATTAGCGCCGCTGCCGAAGATCTCGTCGAGGCTCACCTCGACTTGGTAGCCGCCCAGGGTGACGGTCACCTGCGGGTGGCTCTCACCTAACAGAAAACCGGTCATCTCATCGGCGCCCTCGTGTGCCAGGACGATGGGCGCGATCTCGGCCAGCACCCCGTAGCTTTTGCCGAGATCGTTGTCTTTGTCGTCCCACGAATCGATCCCGAAGGGCGAGAAGCCGATAGCGTTGTGCGCGCCGAGGGCGTAGAACACGTTGGCCTCGCCGAACGCTTCGCCGCGCGTCTCGGGAATGAACAGCGGATTGCCGGCCCGATGGTAACGCTCGCACCACTCGGCGAAGTTGGGGGCATAAATGTCGGGCGAATAGATGTCGATGGCGCTGCCCGCCGCCTTCCAGAGGTCCATCACCTCCGGCAGCGGACCGCCGCTCGGATAATCGCCCGGCGAAGCCGTGGGCCCGGCGAGCCAGGTGTTGACGTACATGGGAATGGGATACTCCGCCTTGCCCTCGGCCGCCACCTGCTGGATGAACCGGGCGTAGCCCCAGGCCATGAAGATCTTGTCCGTGGCCGCTCCGGGGCCGAAAACCTCCTGCCACGTGCCGGACGTGTTGGCGCCGGCGTCTTCCCAGCGCTGGCGAAATTCAGGAATGAGCGAGGCGCGATGCTCGCTCAGATAGGCCCCGAGCCCGGCCGGGATGGCGGCGTCGAAGGCCTGGTTGGCCGCAGGCGAGCGGTCGCGCGAATCGCCGAGCACGCCCACCTCGTTCTCCACCTGCATCATCAGCACGGTATGCGCCTCGCCGTCCACCTCGCGGATGTGCCGCATGAGGGCACGGAAGGCGCGTGCATCCGCCTGCCCGGTTTCGCGGCCGAGCGGGCTCAAAATCTCCACCGGCTGGCCGTCCTTTTCGATCACGCGCGGAAATCGTTTCGTGTCTTCCTTCACCCAAAGCGGCGCGTAACTCGACATGCCGTTCTTCCAGCTGGCGAGCCAGAGAAAAACAAGGTGCAGGTTATGGCGGCGCGCGTCCGCGATGAGACCGTCCACCAGGGCGAAGTCGAAGCGCCCTTCCGCCGGCTCGACGAGCTCCCACGAGACCGGCGCCAGCACGGTATTGAGCGGAACGGCCGCCAGGCGCGGCCAGATGGGGCGCATGTAATCGAGGCTGGAAGAGCTGGAGTTGTGCAGTTCGGCGGCCAGCATCAGAAAGGGCTTGCCGTCCACCACCAACTGCGTGGCGGTGCCGTGCTTTTCAAGGTGGGGGATGCCGCCGGCCGGCTCGCCCAGGGTGAGCGCCGGAACGACCGTCAGGAACAAAACCCCCAGATACCGGAATTTCATGTGCATGGACCTCCTCTGCCGGGGAGTGGCATTGCCCGAAACCGGAAACGCGAGTATACGCCCGCGCCGGTCTGCGGACCTGGTGCTGCTGGATTCATTCCCTGACGCGCCGGCTCAGTTCTTGGGCGCATTTCGAGTTATCCTATTCGGCGGTCGTTGCGTTGCCGAATTCCGCCGACGATCCCAACGGTCGCAAGTTCGGCGAACTTGCTTCGCGTGACTTTAAGCTCGAGCGGTCCCTCGCCCGGCACGCGTCGCCAAGCGGGCGCATGACCCAGGAAGGGCTGGAAAAGCCGTGACACGCCGGCTCCGTGCACTGATCCTTTTGTCGATGGCCGCTTCCCCGGCTGGGTTGGCGGCGGCGGCCGACTGCAAGGAGGGGCTGCAGGTCCCTGGCGGCGGTGACCCAGCCGCGATCTCGCCGCTCGAACTTCGATATCAGGGCATCACGGGCGCGCAAATCTTCGCGGAACTACTGGCTCATAATCGCCTGCGCGACGCCCATCTGCAGCACTATTCGGCCGTCAGGACCTACTCGGTCTGCAACGACAAAAGCAAGTTGTACGCCGAAGAAGTGGTGACGGTGAACTATCAGGCGCCCGGGCGCAAGACCTTTGTGACGGACTCTGAAAACGGGTCGCGCATTGTGCGGGATCTCGTGCTGAAACCGCTCATGGCAAGCGAAACCGAGACGGCTTCCGGGCAGGGACACCGTGACAGCTCCATCATTCCGGCGAACTACAGTTTCGAGGTAGCCGGCGAACAGGATCTCGGCCCTTATCATTGTTTTGTGGTCGAGGCCACCCCCGCGCGAAAGGACAAATACCTGTTCCGAGGGAGAATATGGCTTGACCGCGCGGATTACGGCATCGTGCGCATCGCGGGTAGTCCCGCGAAGTCCCTTTCTTTCTGGATCAAACGAGCTGAGTTCGTGCGGCAGTACCAGAAGATCGGAGAGTTCTGGCTGCCGGCCAGGGACGAAACGGTGGTGGCCATCAGGCTCTATGGAAAAAAGCTTCTCACCATCGACTACCAAAACTACGCGATCGGCGGCGGCGCCGGCTCAAGCCCGTAAACCCTGGCCGGCCGCACGCCGCGCCGCCACGATGAGTATGTGGAATACCCGAACGCTCCGTAACGCCCGCGCCAACCGGTCGCAACTTTTCTGATGGGACAGGGTTTACAATACTGCAGCCGTTAGGTGATTTCGGCTTGTAGAACCCGGTGCGGGAAGGGAAGCGACCAGCCGGGCGGTCGCCCACTCAGTGCGGTGGTGGCTGCTTAGGCGCAGGGGTCTTGGCTGAGTAGGAGATTCGGATGCAGGGTTCTCTCCAACGGGCGCGCGAGGCCGCGTCCCCGAAAAGTGTAACGCCCCCGGCGGCACTCTTCGTGTTGCTGGCCCTGGGCTTGGCGGTTGTTCTCACCGGGGTCGGCTGCGGCGGCGGGTCCAGCCCGCAAATGCAGCTCCCTTCAGGCCCAGGCGTATCGGCCTGTGTAAGCGGTACGGTGTCGAGCTATCTGGGGACCTCGTGTTCGCAGGGCTCGACCGTGTACCATTGGTTGTCCTACAGTTGCACGAGCACACCCTCCAGCATCTGCAATGGGCTCGGAGCCAACGGCGCGAACCTTTCGATGTCCCTGGACCCCCAGGGTCCGTACACCCTCCTGGTGGGCGAGACGGACCTATGGAACGTGACGGCGGGCCAGAGCGTCGACGTAGTGATCAGCGGAACAGTGTACGGGGCCACGCACAATAATAACTGGCCTCACTTCCACGGCCTGCCAGGACAAACCGGCGATGGATCTGAGGAGGACATCACCACGGTCAATTGCTCGGCGACGGGCAATTGCACCAACGGCCTCAATGGGGTGAGCGAGGACTTGTGCGACTCGGCCCACCTTGGCAACTGCAGTGACCTTTCTATGATTCCTGTCCAGATTGACGCCACCTTCAAAGCCGCCCCTGCGGCGGACCCTTACACTCTGACCATCGAGATCAAGCTCAACGGCGGCACCTCGGGCAGCGCCACGTTGTACTCGGTAGGAACGCACCTGATTCCACTTCCATGAGAAGGTCTTCGTGAAAACAAGCACCAGAATGTTCCGGATCAAATGCCGTATGAGAGCGCTGCCTGGGATCACGGCCGTCGGGTGGGTTGGCCTGGCCGTTGCCGGCGCCCTCCTTCTTCCCGGGGCCGCCTGGAGCGGCGGCCAGCAGCCCGGTTCGCAAGCCGCCGGCGAGGCACTGCGCGAACAATTCGCGATGCCGGTCGCCGCGGGCGGTTCATTTGACCTCAGCCCGGATGGCCGTCTGCTGGCGGCCGTCGAAGACGACGGTTCGGTCAGCGTGGTTGACACCGCCAGCGGCAATGTGATCCGTACGTTCGGCGCCCAGGGCGCTGGCGGCTTAAGCATGGTGCGCTTCAGCCCGAATGGTCGGCTGCTGGCCGCGGCGCTCCCCGGCGGCGTTGCCATCTGGGACGTTTCTTCCGGCTCCTCGTTGCGCACGTTTCCGGTGCAGGCAGCCTCGCTGGCTTTCAGCCCCGACGGCCGCTGGTTAGCAGTGGGAGAGGGCGCCGGCGCCATGGCCATCAGGATATTTGACGTGCCTTCCGGCGCGATGATCCGGAGTTGGACGGCAGGACCGCAAGGGTACCGTGGAGTCTATAACCTGGCATTCGCGCCCGACGGAACGCGTCTGTTTTCCAGCCAGGGGCACGAACGGGCCAAAGAGTGGGATCCCGGCACCGGGGCGTTGGTCCGAACCCTGCCTGGGAACCTGCCCTATTGGAACCCGGACCAGGCGGCGGCTTTCTCGCCGGATGGACGTCTTCTGGCGTTGAGAGAGGGCGGCCAATGCGAAATAGTCGATCTCTCGACCGGCTCCCCGGTCCGCAGGGTCGCCAAAGGGTTGCACGGGGAGCCGCTCGGCTTTACTTCGGACGGCCGCGAGCTGATGGTGCTCCTGGACTCGGAGCTGGGTGAAGGCGGCGCGCGTCAGCACGACGTCGGCCTGTGGGATGTGGGAACGGGGAAGGCCGCTGGAATCATCCCGTTAGGAACCTACCGGGACTTCGCCATGGCCAAGGTCCTGGTGAGTCCTTCGGCGAACCTCTTGGTTCGGCTTCAAGATAACGAATCGATTAGCGTGAGCAGTCTTGTGAAGTAGATGGCGTAGCTTCGGCAAAGACGCCCAGGCGAACGCCGGCGGAGTCAAAAGCCGCAAACCTGCAACTCAGGTCCGCACCGTCGATTGTCGAATTTCCCTCTGAATCCAGGCTCGAATCTGTCTCACATCCGGGCATGGATCAGCTTGGCGGCCGTGGGTCTTCGCCTGCCCCCCGGATCCGTGGCACAATCGCATCTGCGGCCTCGGGGGGGCGAGCCGGAAGGTTGGCGAGGCCGCGCCCCGGCGTGCCGTGCTGCAGGAGGCGGAAATCGAGACCCGAAAAGGCAAGCTGCGCTCGAGCGCGTGGAAATGGGCCGGCGCGGCGGTAGGCCTGGTCCTGCTGCTCGTGGGCGGCGCCGCCGCTTACCTGCGCTGGTTATCTCCCCTCAGCCGGAGCTGGGTGACGAAAGCGCTCTCGGACCACTACGCGTGCGACGTGGAGTTGAAGAGTCTCAACTCCTCGTTGTTTCCCGCCGTGACGATGTCCGGCGAGGGACTCGTGCTGCGCCGCCGGGACCGCCCCGGCTTGCCGCCGATGGCCTCCGTGGAGAGATTCTCCGTGACGGCCACCTGGCTCGGCCTGCTGCGCCATCCCCGCCATTTTAGCGAGGTCCGGCTCGAGGGGCTCGCTTTGAACGTGCCGCCTCGACACAGCGCGCCGCCTTCCGCCGGAGGCGCGGAGACGGGCAGCGCAAAGAAGAAAAGACCGGCGCCTCCGCCCTTCGTCCTGGACAACGTCATCGCCGACGGGACCTCGCTCAGCATCATCTCCTCGAAGCCCAACAAGCCGCCGACGCTGTTCGACATTCGGAGGCTGCGATTGCAGTCGGCGGGTGTGGGACCGCCGATGCGTTTTGAGGCCGTGCTGACGAATCCACGGCCCGTGGGCGACATTGAATCGAGCGGCAGTTTCGGACCCTGGAACGCCGACGAACCCTCTCTCACCCCTGTCAAGGGACAATATACCTTCCGGCACGCAGACCTCGCCACCATTCGCGGGCTTCGCGGCATGCTGTCGTCGCGGGGAGCTTACGGCGGGGTGTTGAGCAGCATCAACGTGCAGGGCGAGACCGACACGCCGGACTTCGCGCTCGCCATCAGCGGCAATCCGGTGCACTTACGGACCCAATTTGAAGCCCTGGTTGACGGCGTGAGCGGCGATACCCTTCTGCAGCCGGTCACGGCGCAACTGCTCTCTTCCTCGATCGTGGCGCGCGGCGGGGTGGTGAAGACGCCCGGCCGCAGTGGCCGCACCATTCATCTCGACGTCACGGCTGGGCCGGCGCGGCTACAGGATCTGCTGCAATTGGCCGTGAAATCGTCAACCTCACCCATGCTGGGCGACGTCCGCATCGAAGCCCGGCTCGACCTGCTGCCCGGCGAGCAGGACATCACCCGCCGGCTGCAACTCGCCGGCGACTTCAACATTGACGCGGCTCGATTCACGAATCCGCAGGCGGAAGCAAAGATCCGCACCCTCAGCCGCATCGGCCGCGGCCGGCACACCGAGGACGATTCGGCGAGCGCCCCGCTGAGGCTGAACGGGCACTTCCAGGTTGCGGACGGTGTGGCGAGGTTCCCGCGCCTCGACTTCAGTGTGCCCGGCGCCAGCGTGCACCTTCAGGGCACCTTTGGCCTCGAGAGCCAGGTTTTGGATTTCGAGGGCACGCTGAGGCTGCAGGCCACGGTCTCGCAGTTGACCACCGGCGCCAAGTCTGTGCTGCTCAAACCCTTCGACCGGCTCTTTGAGCGGGGCGGGGCCGGCACCGTGCTGCCCATCCGGATCACCGGCACGCGCGACTCGCCTTCGTTCGCGCTCGAGGTCGGGAAGATTCTGCGAAGATGACCCTAAGGAGCGGCCACCCGGCCCGTCCCTGCGGACGGGCCCCGGCACAGCGGTCCCGGGACCGCCGTGCCTTGAATATATCTCTTTTGCTTACAGTTAGTTATGGGCCAGGAAGGTGCGCAGATGGTGGGTGTGCCGCGAGGCACGCAGGCTGCGCAGCGCCCGTCCCTCGATCTGCCGAATGCGCTCGCGGGTGAGGTCGAGCGAATCGCCGATCTCCTCAAGGGTGTGCGCCTGATCGTTTTCCAACCCGTATCTCATACGCAGGATTAGCTCTTCGCGCGGTGTCAGGGTCTTCAGCACGGAGGCGGTCTGCTCCCTGAACCGGACGCGGATGGCCGCGTCCGAGGGGGAAGGCGTGGTGCGATCCTCAAGGAAATCGCGCAGATGGGTCTCGCCGTCGTCGCCAATGGGCGCGTCGAGCGACACCGGTTCCTGCGCTACCTTCATGATCTGGCGTACTTTAATGATCGGCACCCGCATCCGCTTGGCGATCTCGCCCGAGGTCGGCTCGCGGCCGAGCTCCAGCACCAGTTGCCGGCGCGCGGCGGCGACCTTGTTGAGGGTCTCGATGGCGTGTACGGGCACCCGGATGGTGCGAGCCTTGTCTGCGATGGCGCGAGTGATGGCCTGCCGGATCCACCAAGTGGCGTAGGTGGAGAACTTGAATCCCCGGCGCCAGTCGAACTTTTCCACCGCGCGCATCAGCCCGAGGTTGCCCTCCTGAATGAGGTCGAGGAAGTCTAACCCTCTATTGGAGTACTTCTTAGCGATCGAGACCACCAGCCGCAGGTTCGCCTCAGCCAGGTCGCGTTGCGCCTGGGCGGCCACCGCCTGCCCGTGCTCGATGCGCTGCCAGGTGCGCTGCAGCTCGGCGCGGCCCACGCCCGAATGGCGCTCCAGCTCGCGAATCTTCTGCCGGCAGGCACGCAGCTCCGTCTGAGTTCGCGAGGCGCCCTCGCGCCCGCCCGCCGTGCGGCGCTGCAAGGCCTCCGCGTGGCGCTGGAGCTCGCGCAAGCGCTCGGCTGCGTGGCCAACCTTGGCGATAAACCGCTTCTGCTCCTGGGCGCTGAAGTCGATGGAGCGCGCCAGGCTCGACATGGCAACGCGCGTTCGTGCCAGGCGGTGCCTGGCCCGTAAGTGCGCCCGCTGCTTAGACTTGGGAGTACGGCTGAGCGTCGCGGCCTGCTTGTGCGCCAGGCGGTAGAGTTCGCCGATTTCGCTTAGGGCTTCGAGCGTGTTCTCGATCTTTTTCTCCAGGCTCTTTTCCTCTAGCAGTTCCTCGGCGTCGAAATGCACCACATCGCGCAGCGAGCTCTCGCCGGAGCGAACCTGCCCCACGAGTGCCGCCAACTCCTTCAGCACCAGCGGCGAGCGCGACATGGCGCGCTTCACCAGCAATTGATTGCGCTCGATCCGTTGCGCCAGCCGCACTTCGCCGGCGCGCGTGAGGAGGGGCACGCGGCCCATGTCGCGCAGATAGGTGCGGACGGAGTCGCCCGACTCCTCGAAGGGCTTCGCGGCGGGGCCGGGCTCAGCGTCGTGGTCGTGCTCGTCGGACTCGTGCGCCGCATCTTCATGCAAGGAAGAGCTTTGCGGCGTCTCGTAGGCGTGGCGGCGCGATTGCGCGTGCGGCCCGGCCGCAGGGACCATTTCGTCGAGCTCTGGATCGATTCCGAAGATCACGGTTTCTGCCTCCGCGCCAGCACACGCACACGCTCAGGGCCGGATCGGATGGGCGCGCACCTTACCGGCGCACAGCCGGGGCTTGAACTATCTACCTGAACAATCAGGGAATACACAAAAACCTAGCTACCGCTCCAAGGACGCGCCCCACGCCCTCTGGGTACTTAGATGCAGCCACCGGCTGTCCGGAGTCCTGCTTCGAAGCAAGCGCTTAGTCCTTTTGCATGATCGGCTTGTCGGCGCCTGTTCGAGGCCGCAGGGGATTACTCGACGCCGTGCTGCGAGTGCCCGAAAAACATGTTACAGGAAAAAAATGTCGATTGCAAGCCTCGCGTGACCGCTTAAACAGGGGCAAGAAGAACGCCAAGGCGCATCGCCGCAGGGCCGGAGGCAGGGCAATGTCAGAGAAAATCAAAAGTGTACGGAAGTTGGACACTTTGACCCCAAAATGGTCTTTTTTTTGACTTCAAACGGTTCTGGATTGCGGTCATAAAGTATCATTTCCGACGAACTTCAACCGCGCCCGCGGGAACGCTGAAACAGGGACGAGGAGAACGCCAAGGCGCACCACCGCCGGCCGGCGCAGCTTCAATGCGGCACCCAGGCAAGGCCTCAGAAATTCGGGAACACGCCCCCGAATTCTAAAGGACTTGCAGCCGCGCCCGGCGGATCTGCGCTGACCTATTTTCAATAACTTACAGACGCTCGCCCGGGGAAACCCCGGCACCTGTTTTCAATAACTTACGGGCTGCTCGAAAGGGGCCTCCCAAAAATCAAAAGTGTAGTGTTTTTGGACAGAAGCGTTCATACAACGACGATTTGGCCGACTTCCGCCGAGCGATTGGCGTTCTTACAACGACAAGTTCGGGCACCCCGCAGCTCGCCCGGGGGGCGCTCCAGACTTCTGACTTCCGGCTTCTGACTCCGCCCCCAACCTCGAACGAACTTTCACCGATTTGCAGATTGTTACACAAAACGAAAAGTGTACAAAATCTGGAATTTATTGCCCAAAAAGGCCCCATTTGGAGGCAGCTAACGAGCAAGTTCCAAAGGAATGATGTACACCATCCACCCATCGCGGCCTCGTCAGGCCGGGCCCCAAAATCGACGCTCCGGCACAAGGCCAGGCGTCTGCCAAGTCTTAAACCAGCGCGCCGCGCGTCAAGTAAACATATTTCGCCCGAGCCCACGCTGCCGCCGCAATCTGCTCCGCCCCCGAACGGCGCTCAAGGCCCTCGGCGAGGAGGCGGCCCAAGCCAATCTTTAACAAACCGAAACGGCGGCGGATGCCGACGGTGATAAACTGCAACGGCCCGGTTTTGAAGGGGCGATGGCAAACCGGCAGTAGGCGGGAGGCGGAGTTGACTAGCCTAGGCTGGCGCGGGGACGGGTCAGGGCGCGGCCCGATGAATCGTGTCCCCAACCCGGCGTTCAAGAGGCGGCGCCGGGCCATCCGGTCGCGGCGGCCCGAAACGCACCCGCTCGCGGCGGCCCTGGGGGCCGCCATGTTTCTGCTCGCTGCCGCCACCGCGGCCCGTGCCGCCGCCCCCGAGGGCATTCCCCGCGGCCTCGCTCGCGAGCGCGCGGCGCAGATTTCGAACGTCCGGTACCACCTCACGTTTACCCTGGTTCCGCACGCCGGCACGACCGCCGGGAGCGAAGAACTTAACTTCACCCTGCGCACGGCTCAGCCGGTGCTGCTCGATTTCCGCGAGGGCGCGATTAGTTCCCTTGACGTGAACGGCGCCCCGGCGGCTGCCCTGGCGGACCACGGGCACCTCGAGCTTCCCGGCGGCCGGCTGCGGGCGGGCGAGAACACCGTGCGCGTGCAGTTTGCGGCCCGCGTGGCGCCTGCCGGCGAGCCCATCACCCGCTACGAGGATCACGACGACGGAGCCGAGTACATTTACACCCTCTTCGTGCCCATGGACGCGAGCATGGCCTTTCCGTGCTTCGACCAGCCGGACTTGAAGGCGCGTTTCCGGCTGGATCTGATTGCACCCGCAGGCTGGGCCGCGATCTCGAACACCGCGGCTGAGTCGGAGTCCGAAGCGGGCCCGGAGCAGCGCCGGACGGCCTTCCGCGAAACCCTTCCCATCAGCACTTACCTGTTTGCCTTCGCCGCCGGGCCCTTCCGCCGCGTCGGCGAAGCGCCGGGGTTGCCCGGGCTCTACGTGCGGCAGTCTAGGCTGAAGCAGGCGGAGGACGAGGCGCCGGAGGTGCAGCAGATCGCCGCCCAGGGCATCAAGTATCTCTCCGATTATTTTGCGCGGCCCTTCCCCTTCCCGAAGTACGACATGGTGCTGATCCCGGAGCTGGCCTACGGAGGCATGGAGCACGCGGGGGCCACCTTCCTGCGCGAGCAATCCGTGCTCTTCCGCGCCGCGCCCACCCACACCGACCGGCTGAACCGCGACATTCTGGTGGTGCACGAATTGACCCACCAATGGTTCGGCGACCTGGTGACGATGCGGTGGTTCGACGATTTGTGGTTGAAGGAAGGCTTTGCGCAGTACATGGCTTACCAGACGCTCGCATCGCTGAAGCCCGATGAAAACGTCTGGCAGCGCTTCTATCTTTCCATCAAGCCCGCCGCCTACGAGATCGACTCCACCCAGGGCACCACGCCCATCTATCAGGACATACCGAACCTGAAGGACGCCAAGTCCGCCTACGGGGCCATCGTCTATTCCAAGGCGCCGGCGGTGCTGAAACAGCTTGCCTATGTGCTCGGCCCGGAGAACTTTCGCGGCGGGCTGCGGCTCTATCTCAAAGACCACGCCTATTCCAACGCCGAGTGGAGCGACCTGGTGCACGCCCTCGAAAAGGTCTCAGGCCGCAACCTCGCCCGCTGGGCCGAGATGTGGATCCGGCACCGGGGCATGCCGCAGGTGGATGTGGCGTGGTCCTGCGAGGGCGGCCGTGTAAGCCGGCTGGCCGTGGCGCAGCACGACGTGCTGGGCACCGGCGATACCTGGCCGATTGCCACCCAGATTCTGCTGGACGAGGCGAAAGGCCAGCCCATCCACCTGCGCGTGGAACTGGATCAGCCCACGATGGCGGTGCCCGAGGCGGCGGGCCGGCCCTGCCCGAACTTCGTTTTCGCCAACGACCAGGACTTTGCCTACGGGCGCTTTCTGCTCGATCCGGCCAGCCGCTCGAGCGTGGTGAGCGGGCTCGGCGGCGAGCACGACCTCTTCCGGCGCACGCTGCTGTGGGGGTCGCTCTGGGACGCCGTGCGGGAGGCCGAGCTTGCGCCGAGGGACTACCTCGCGCTCGCCCGGCGCTTGCTGCCCACTGAAACGGATCAACCGCTCACCCAGACCCTGCTCGCGCACACCGCCACCGCTCTCCACCGCTACGTCAGCGCGGACGCGCGTGGCGAGTTTGTTCCCGCCCTGGAGCGAATGGCGGCGGACCGGATGGCGGGCGACTCCGACCAGGACCTGCGGATTACGTGGTTCCGGGGCCTGCGCGCCCTGGCGGAGACGCCGCAGGGGTTGGGTAAGCTGGAGGAGGTGTTGAACGGGCAGCTTTCGGTGCCCGGCGTGCAGCTTCGGCCGCTCGATCGCTGGAGCCTCGTGACTTCCCTGATCGCGCTCGGAGATGCGCGCTCCCAGGCCAACTTCGAAGCCGAACGCCGGCGCGACCCGGGCGGCGACGGCCCCGAGTATGCGTACGCCGCCGAAGCTGCGCGGCCCGACCGCGCGACCAAGCGAAAATACTTCGACGATTACCTCCATAATTCTTCCCGGCCCGAAGACTGGATCGCGCAAAGCCTCGGCGCCTTCAATTACTGGAACCAGTCGGCGCTCACCGAACCGTATCTTAAGCCGGCCCTCGAGGCGCTGCCCGAGATCAAGCGCAATCGCAAAATCTTTTTTCTCATGGCCTGGCTCGGCGCGTTTGTGGACGGGCAGCAATCGGCGGCGGCCCAGGCGGAGGTACACCGGTATTTGCGCACGGCGCCTCTCGACAGGGATCTGCAGCTCAAGATCCTCCAGGCAGTCGATGAGCTGGACCGCACGGTAAAGATCCGGCGAAGGTACCCGGACTGAACTGATTCTCTCTGCCGGGTGCGGCGCAGGCCTGAAAAAAAAGGCCTGCGCCAGCCGGCCCGAAAGCAGAAAGTGGAGCGGCGATGAGAACGGAATTGCTGCGATTCAACGGCGCTGTCGAGCGGGATCCCGCCATCGATGTTTGGATGAAAGAGCATGCAGGCGAATTGGGGGCCATCGCGCATCGGTGGTTTGAGGCGATGCGGAAGTGCGGAGACGAAGTCCGGGAGCTTTTGCATGATGGCTGTCCGGTGGCATGTTTGGGAGATGCGCCCTTCGGCTACGTCAATGTATTCACCTCGCACGTCAACGTAGGGTTCTTTCACGGCGCGGCGCTCTCGGATCCTGCCCGCTTGTTGCAAGGCACGGGCAGGTTCATGCGCCATGTGAAACTGAGACCGGGAACGGCCACAAACGCCGCAGCGCTCAGCAGGCTGATCGATACGGCGTACTCGGATATCAAGGCGCGCGTCGAAAACAGCTAGCGGGTAGCCACGGCACCGGGTTTGTGCGGTGGACTTTTGGCGTGTATCAGATTGACTCGTGTCGCACGTCCACCGTTTGCTCACCACGGACCGCATCTTTTCTGTGACGGCTGGCTGGGTGGCGCACACATCTTGCGGGATGTGTGCGCCCCGCAGAATCGCAATCCGACACCCGCAGGGCGGACTCGCACGTCTATTCCCGATCAAACACAAGGATGTTCTTGGGCCTGTTTTGACCCACGAGGCGCACCGTCATCGTCAAAGTCTTGAGATCTGTGGAAAGCTCGAGCTGCCGGGTGCCCGTAACCTTGCCTTTGAATTTGTCGGTGATTTCCAGGCTGCGCTCGTTCAGGCGGCGGCCCGAAGATGCAGACCCTCGAGCCGCATGCGGATCGGAATCCGGATAATCGTTCCCATCGAACTTCATCTTTCTGATCATTTCTGCACCGGGACTGTTAAAAGAAAGGCCGTCACCCTCGTAGGGCTCGATCTCGAGCTCGATCCCCGGCTTCACCTTCTCGCTGTCGCTATCCCAGGTGCCCGGGAAACCTGAGCTCCCCGCCGTCCGCTCGTACACATAAGGCACGCTCGATGTGGAACCGTCGGGCGCGTATTCCGTATAGGCGTCGTTGAGCGTTTTGCCGTTTTCGGAAAGCGTCCAGTACCCCGTGAGGAGCGTGCGGCCCTTCATTTTGCGGATCACCACCCAGTGGTTGGGTCCCTTCACCGCGATGGACAGGGTGGTGCCGCTCAGGGCTGGCTGGTCGCTGCCGTCGGCTACGACGGTGTCGACGAAACCGGGGGCAAAGGTGATGGCGTATCGGTTCGCGCCCGCGGCCTCAACCTGCATTTCGTCGTTGAGTTTGCTCTTGGACGGGTCCACCTTCCACTTGCCTACGAAGGGATCGTTCGCTGCCCATAAGGCGCCCGAAACCAGGCAAGCAACCAGCAGCCGAAGCATACGATTTAACATTTAGCCCTCCGTAAACGTATTCGGTTCTCGATCTCCCGCACCTGCATGAATGCTTGGGCCGCAAGTAAACAAGGCCTCGGAAGTCTTGACCGGAATTTCCATTCTGCCCTTGCCGCCATGCCTGTATACGCTTGCCGGGCCAGGCTGTCAACCACAGGTTCGCAGCCCGGCGCCCTGCGAGCCGAGCCGGGGGTTCAGAATCATCGGCTACGTCCCGATGCCGGACCACTTCCATCTGCTGATCCGGCCGCCGGAAGGGGCCGAACCTTCAAAGATCATGTGATGTCCCCGAGGGCGTAAAGAACCGCGCGAGGTCCGTCACCGAGGAATGTGATCCTGCTCACATACGGTTGTTGCGCACCTCGTTTATCAGTGAGAGGCGAGTGAATGTTCGTTCGACAGAGCTGTGCGGGACTTTCGGGCAGCAGCGTGAGGGCAATTGCGTTTTATGAGCCCCTTTAAGGATGCAGGACACCTTTTCCGGCTGGCGGCCATCTTTCTCGCCGGAGTACTGGCGTTTGTGGTCATCCGCAGCTTCATCGTCCCGCGAAGCTTCGGGCAATACGGACATTACCGCGGCAACGCCATCGCTGAGATTGCGGCTCGCCCCATCCGATTCGCCGGGCACCAGACGTGCGAAACCTGCCACATCGATGTTCTGGAAAAAAAGAAAAGCGGCAAGCATGCGCAGGTGAATTGCGAGGCCTGCCACGGCGCGCTGGCCCGGCACGCCGACGATCCCTCGTTCGATCCCGGCAAGCCCGACACGGCGGTGCTGTGCGTCCGCTGCCATGCGGCGAGTGCCGCGAAGCCCAAAGGCTTTCCGCAGGTGGAGGCTGCCGAGCACTCCGGCGGCCTGGCCTGCCAAACCTGCCACCAGCCGCACAACCCGGTTTTCAACGCGGGAGCAGCCCAATGAAGATCACGCGGCGCCAGCTCCTGATCCTGTTGCCGGCAGCGGCCGCCGCCTGGGAATCGGTGCTGGCCGGCACTCCGGAAACTTCTCCCAACTATAAGATGACCGATCACTGGTGGGGCATGCTCATCGACATCCCCAAATGCATCGGGTGCGGCAATTGCGTGCGGGCCTGCCAGGCGGAGAACGATGTGCCCGACGGATTTTTCCGCACCTGGGTGGAACGCTACCACGTGACGGACTGGAAGCTGGCCAATCCCGATGTCATCTCGCCCGACGGCGCCAAAGAGGGTTTCCCCGCCGCCACCCAGGATGAAGGGAAGTACTTTTTCGTACCGAAACTCTGCAACCAGTGCGCGGATTCCCCGTGCGTTCAGGTTTGCCCGGTGGGCGCCACCTTCGTCACTCCCGACGGGGTCGTGCTGGTGGATGCGACCTACTGCCTGGGCTGCGCCTACTGCGTGCAGGCGTGTCCCTATGGCTGCCGCTACATTCACCCGCAGAAGCGGGTGGCGGATAAATGCACGCTCTGTTACCACCGGATCACCAAAGGGCTTACGACGGCCTGCTGCGAAGCCTGTCCCACAGGAGCGCGCCAACTGGTTGACCTGAAGAACCCGAAAGATCCGATTCACGAGTTTTTGAAGACCCACAGCGTGCAGGTGCTGAAGCCGCAATTGGCCACCGGCGCCAAGGTTTTCTACAACGAGCTGGATGGCTCGGTGCGGTAAGGGCCCCTCACGGGAGGCGATCGGAGGCTCGAAAGCGCTATGCCCGGTGTTGAAGGCTTCATGTATCCGAACGAAGTGGCGCTCAACTGGAGCGTGCTGATCGTTCTCTATCCCTACATCACGGGGCTCGTGGCCGGCGCGTTCATCCTGGCGTCGCTGGAGCGCGTTTTCCGGGTGGAGGCGGTGAAGCCCACCTACCGGCTGGCGCTGCTGACGGCGCTGGCTTTCCTGCTGGTCGCGCCTCTGCCGTTGCAGTTGCACCTGGGGCACCCGGAACGCTCGTACGAGATGTATCTCACCCCCCATCGCTCGTCGGCGATGGCGATGTTCGGATTTGTCTATCTCTGGTACCTGATGGCCGTGCTGGTGGTGGAGATCTGGCTGGACTACCGCGCGGATATCGTGCTGATGTCGCAGTCCGCGAGCGGCTGGAAGCGCTGGATGTACCGGGCGATGACGCTGGGCTCGAGCAACGTCAGCCCGCGCGCTTTGGCGATCGACGAGCGCGTGGGCTGGGTGGTGACGCTGGTCGGCATTCCGTCGGCCTTTCTGCTGCACGGATATGTGGGCTTCATCTTCGGCTCCATCAAAGCCAATCCGTGGTGGTCTTCGCCGATGATGCCGGTGGTGTTTCTGTTCTCCGCCATGGTGTCGGGGATCGCCGCGGTGATGCTGCTCTATATGCTCACGGCGCGCCTGCGGCGGCAGCCCATCGACATGCGCTGCGTGGATACGGTGGCGCGTTACCTGCTCTACATCTTTATCATCGACTTCAGCCTGGAGATGCTCGATCTTGTTCACCGGATTTACGAGGCCGATGAATCGTTTCGCAGCCTCGATTTCATGGTTCACTCCAAGCTCTACTTCTCGCAGATCGTTCTCCAGATCCTGGTGGGCACGTTGGCTCCGATCCTGATGCTGGCGCTGATCCAGGTGACGAAGTTTTCGGCGATGGCCCGGAAGCGTCTCTACGTCGTCTCCGGGTGTTTGACCCTGATCGGCATTTTAGCGATGCGCTGGAACGTGGTGATCGGGGGACAACTGTTTTCGAAGAGTTTTCTCGGGTATACGACCTACAAAATGGCTCTCGTTTCGAGGGAGGGACTGCTGGTCTCGATCGCTCTGATGATCCTGCCGCTGGCGATTCTGGGGGTGTTGGTGAAGGTCCTGCCCCCGTGGCCGGATAAACACCAGGGATCGATACCTGCAGCCACGCCCGCGCATTAAGGCGGCGCGCTCCCGAGGCCGGTCTTCAAAAAGGGCGGTGGAGATTATGGACGATCTTCACGACGCCATCGCGCAGCTTGCCAGAAGCCTGGAGAGCCTGGAACTGCGCGTCCACGCTCTCGAACACCCCTTGCAGATGCAGCCCCCGGTTCCTGCCCGGGCGGCGAGCCCCGCAGCGGCCGCGCACGCCGCCGCCGCCGTCCCCGACACCCAGGGAGCCGGGGTGTTTTCCGTACTCGGCAAATCGATGCTTGGAATTGCCGGCGCGTACCTGCTGAGGGCGCTGGCGGAATCCGCCACGTTCCCGCGGGAAGCGGTGGTCGCGATTGCAATCGCCTACGCTGCGATGTGGCTGGTCGCAGCGACGCGGCTGGCGGCCGAGGCGTGGTTCGAGAGCATCGCGTATGCCAGCACGTCAGCGGTGATCCTCATTCCCATGCTCTGGGAACTTACGCTGCGCTTCGGCTTCCTGCCGACCGCGTTGACAGCGGGCGTGCTGGGCGCGTTTGTCATTTTCGCTTCTGTTCTCGCGTGGAACCGCCATTTTGCAGCGGTGGCGTCGATGGCCCATGCCTCCGGAAGCGTTGCCGCCCTGGTCCTGGCGATCTCCACGCATGACCTGGCGCCCTTCATCGTGGCGCTTCTCGCGATGGCGGCTGTCAGCGAGTACTGTGCGGCGCGTCATCACGGGCTGCGGGTCAGGGCTCTGGTGGCGGCGGCCGCCGACGTCGCCGTATTCGCTCTGATTTATACTTATTCCAGCCCGGCCAACGCCCACCCGGATTACAAACCAATCAGCGGAGCGCTGCTGCCGGCGTACGGCCTCGTTCTGCTCGTGATTTATGGGGCGAGCGCAAACGCGCAAACCATGCTGCGCCGGCGGCCGATCACCTTCTTCGAGACAACACAGGCCCTGATCGCATTTCTGCTGGCTGCCTGGGGAACGCTTTCGTTCTGGCCGGGCGCGGGCGCGACGGTGCTGGGAATTCTCTGCCTCACCTCTTCGGCCGCGGGCTATCCGGCCACCTTCGCCTGCTTCGGCGACACTCGCGAGCGGCTCAATTATCACGTCTATACCACCGGCACCGTGGCTCTGTTTCTGGCGGGCAGCTATATAAGCCTGCCTCCGGTATGGCTGCCGGTGTGTCTGAGCACGGCCGCGATTGTGGCCACGCTTCTGGGCGTCCGGACGAAGCGCCTGACGCTCGTGTTCCACGGACTGGCGTATCTGGCGGCGGCGGCGTTCTCTTCCGGGCTGCTGGCGTATGCCTTTCGTGCGATCGCCGGAAGGTTCCCCCCATCGCCGCCGTGGATCGTCTTGACCGTCTCCCTCTGCGCAGTTCTTTGTTACGCCGCCGCGGGCCGTATGCGCGGAGAACAATGGTGGCATCGATGTCTGTATCTTTTCTCGCTGGCTCTTGCCGTGTGTGTCGCGGCGGCGCTGGTGGTTTGGGTGTTGGTGCGGGTCACGGCGGCGGGCACCATTCCGGCGGCCTCTCATATTGCCGTCATCCGCACGCTGACCATCTGCGCGATTGCGCTTGGGCTGGCTTACAGCGCTTCCCGCTGGCAACGGATGGAGATGTTATGGATGGCTTATGCCACCCTGGCATTCGTTGCGTCGAAGTTGCTGTTTGAAGACTTGCGCCATGGCCACCTGGGATTTACCGCCGCGTCGATCTTTCTGTATGCCGTCACGTTACTGTTGGTTCCCCGGTTGGCGCGTCGAAGCCCGAGAGCGCGAGAAGCGGGCCAAGTTGGTTTGAAGTTCGCCGCCTCGGCAGCTCACCCACCCCGCTGACGAGGATATTGGCCTCGCGAGCGTTTCATCGCACCTACACCCGCGCCCGTGTTGATGACGGCCGCCTCCCGGCGATTCAAAAGCGGGCAGGGCAGAGTCTGCGCCTTTCAGCCTCTCCGGCTCTTCTCCGCACGACGAACTATAATCAAACGCGTGTCTCGGCTGCGCCGCCTGGTGCTTTCGGGCCGGCTTCCGAGACGGATGAAAAGGAGTTCGCATGAAGCATGCCATCAGAATCCAGCTCGCCGCGCTCTGCCTGCTGCTGGCGGCCGGCT